>Ga0116229_10012210_pt1 | contig 12438 bp, 7 predicted proteins | sample S1TSphgellanicum_3_FD_87313 | JGI IMG/M metagenome (GOLD analysis project Ga0116229, IMG submission 87313) | Host-associated microbial communities from peat moss isolated from Minnesota, USA - S1T2_Fc - Sphagnum magellanicum MG | ecosystem: Host-associated > Plants > Peat moss > Unclassified...
CATTTTTTTGAAGTGAATTTGGGGGTTACCGTGTTCCATGAGGGATATTCTATGCTTTGTTTCTTAATTGACGAAACCCTTGCAAACTTTATAAAAACAAAGCACCTAGCAAAGGGGGAAAAAAAAACCAAAAAAGAGGACCCAAGTGCAAGCCAAAAGGACAAAAACCCAAAGGGAGTCACAACGAGCCAAAGGAACAAATTAAGTTCTAAAGCAACATTGATAGGAAAAAACATATTAGGGAAAGGAACCTTAAAGTGCAATAAGCCTAAAAGAACCTTCACTAGTAACAATTCCACACCTCAAAATAGAAGCATTTTACATTTTTTACAAAGTTATTGTCATTTTCTACCTATAGAAAGCACAAAGAATTGTCAAAGGAGGGCCACCGGTGCCCTTTGCTAGCCATACCATGTTAGCACATCATGAAGAAAATCATTCACTTGTTGGTGTAGGCATCCAAAAACCTTTATGACAAAAAAAAAAAAAACATGTTTCTTAAGCATCGATATTAGTAAAATCCTTCCTTTGTTTGAGCCACCACTATCGTGACCACCCTATGAGAAAAAATAATTCAAGAAACCAAATCTACTCAAATGGGATCAACAATGACCACATTAGCCAAGGAGCGAATGCCATCAGTTAATAACATGACGTCAACATGTTAACGAAAAGACTAAAGGGAAGGTGGTCGAAGGATGTGGGTTTGTTCATGAAAACATGAAAGCTTATGTCTCTTGCAATGGAGGTGAAGGTATATGGAACTACATTGTAGGATGTAATCCGTTTCTTGCCATGAGAACAACAAAGAAGGTGAGTCCTTGCAAAATATAAGGATTAGCCACAAATGTAATGGGTGCTTTGTTTTTATGTTGAATGGGTATTCAATTTTGATATATTAAATATTCTTAATGAAGATAAGATAAATGATAAAAATTTATTATGTCCCCATGGTAAGTTTGCAAAATAGGTTATAAATAAAATTTCAACATTTACATTACTCATATCATTCAAGTATAAATGGGTAAAAATAGGGTAAACAAAAATTTATTCATACATGTATGACACATTTCCAAAATGAAAAAAGATAAATACGTGTGCAATTGGCATTAGAATACTAGCATGTGAAAATTTTAACATCCTATCAAAAAAATCAACAAAAACATAATGAAATGAATCATTAGCCTTGAAATACATTCAAAGCATTTTTATAATGGCAAATGGTAGTAAAATTTTAAATGGTTCTAAGATTAAATGGTAAGAATTTTGTTCAAGGTCATTAATGTAATGAACATAAATAAAACACCAAAAGAAAATGGGTGTAGTCATATTCCAATGAGCCAAAAAAGGTATTGAATTATAGACAAAACCAATCAAAATTAGATAAATATTAATGTTTTGCCATTTAAAACCATGACATTAATGGCAAGTTATTACTTGTTCATTCATATGAATGTCAAATAATTCAAACCAGAAAATTCATTTGATAAAATTTTAAGTTAGGTTTTGATTTAAGACATTTGAAAGTGAGCATTATTGCATCATAAGGAGTTAATTTTGTAAAGGACTATCGAAAGGACTTTTATGGGAAAAAAATTAAGAAGATAGAAACCTATTAACCACATTCAAAAAACACTCATCCCCTAAAAAAATGAAAATCTAAAACTTTGAAAATTCAAAGAACTTTTCAAAATTAATCAAAAATTTTAAAAGTTCAAAAATCATTTTTCACATATAAATGGGGTATAATGTACATGATGTGTTAATAAAATTTTTAATTTATCATACAAAAAAGAAATGTAAAAAATGATTTCTTTGAATATGATTTGAAATTGTTGTCATTTTTTAAAGGCAACATAGAATCTACATGGAATTTGCACACTTCCAAAATTTCTTGTTTATTTTAAAACAATAAACAAAAAAACATGTCATGTACTGGGACAATTATAAGCATTTTTAATAATAATTTGTAAAACAATTGCTCAAAAATCCATTTGTATGAAAAGTTATTTTTGGGCAAAATGACATGTAATCCTTGTCTAAAATAACAACAACATTGTTGGTTCATTGTATCTTGTTTGCACCCAAATATATTCAATAATCACCATTACTATAATCACCATAATCTAAATATCCATCATAAACACACCCATTACAAAATATGAAAATGCATATATGTTATATGATGATCTTGGTGCATATACCCATTCTTGTAATGTTTCAAAATAATTACCTTCCCCTAGGTAAGGGCAAACTTCAACTATATATTACTATTACTAGTTAGGAAAAATAAATACATGGTAAGTTTAAAACATTTGGCAACTGAATGTCACAGACATACGAATCCATAAAAACAATTTAAAAGAAATTTTAAAAGTATATGTTCAAATGAAGTCATTAGTGTAAAATTTGTAGAAAATAAAAAATTAATTTCATAGAAAGTTTTAAGAGGTTGAATTGATTTTTTTTTAATAATTAGAAAAGGCTAAATAATAATTTGTTGAACCTCTAGAAAGTTCCATGGGATGGTATTAATAATAATTATTGAAAATACCACCCATCAATCTCACCAACACAAGTTTTAACCTATGTTCTACAAATATATCTCAACCTTAATTTTGTATCATGTCTTATTCCATCAATAAAATTTTCTAATTTTCATTGATTTCTAACTGCTTAATCTTATCAAATTTACATTCTCCATGAATTTTCCATTCAATGATTTGGTAATGGAAATTGTGTGAAATTAAACTTTGATAGGTTAAAAAAATTTGCACATAAATTTCTTACATTTAAAAACATGTATACATCCCATTACCAATTGTTTGACAGAAAGTTCGTGACATAATATTTTCCTTGATTATTTGTCATGTCCTTGATTACAAGTAAAATAATTAAAAGCATAATAAAAAAAATTACCAAACCTATAAGGTATGTTTTTATCTTATCATTATATACCCATAAGTATATTAAGGTAAATGACTTACCCACACAACACTAATAAGAACCTTCCCCACATACACCTTAATTGCAATCTACCTAGATTGTTTAAATTCATGATATAACATTTGCCTTGTGCTTGATAACACAGGTAAAACCTACAAGTGGGGGACATTCCTAAAATGCAATGCCAAACTCAATAGTCACTTCATTTGAAACCCTTTATTTTGAAAATATCCCCATCTTAAGGTTTTACCTTACACACATAAATCAAACATTTGTAGATAATTGTAAACATGCTTCAAACATTTTTCAAAAATGTTATTACATGTTATTTTAAATGGTGCAATTTGTCATGCACGAAATGACGTTAGAATGGGCACCTTAGTTGCATATGGAGGTGCCATGTACATTGCAAGGCACCTTTCCCTACAAAGAATCATGTCCATACCACAAATTAATCATTTTTATGATTGTTGTTTAAACTATCTTCTCTGACACATGGTAAAAGCAACTTGGAGTTGCACATCTGATTATAAAATGATTTTAATTTATAAATGTAACTATGATTTGTAATCGTTGTTGGTTTCGACAAAAATGAAAATGAAAAATGTGTTTATATCATTTACAACTTGTAAAACTAGTCGCAAATGATTGTGCCACATAAGCATATGCCCCTACACATTTTAATCATAAAAATTAGTTGGAAATGACCTTGTTATGTAGGTTAGAATATGTTTGTTGGATGAACAATGAATGTAAATCACACCTTAAAGGTCGAAATGAGTTCAAATGAACCAAAATCTAGGTCAATGGTTAACTTTTTGCACTTTGTTTTTACATATGATTATATGATGTCATTTCAATTCCATGTTAATCATGGCAAGTTGTGTTTGATCATTAATATGGATGCTATGAAATCTCAATTGAATCATCACATGTTCCAATTTTGAATTTTGGTTTGAAAAAAGTGCATTCAACAACTTCATTCTATAACACTACTTTCATAAAAGGTCCTTTAATTTTCATAATAATTTTTCTTAAAAATTTCATAAAAAAATTCTAGTAATTGGGGACCTATTAAACACATCTAAAAAACATTCAAAAAAATTTTTTAATCAATTTTTTTGTTTTTTGAAATTCAAGGTCTATTTAAAATTGATGAATCCTTTATGACATGTAAATGTGGTGCAATGTATATGGTGTTTAAACAAAGTTATAATTAGTAATATGAAAAATTAAAGTTTAAAATGTCAAAAATGTTTGGATGTGGTTTGAAATTATGATCATGTTTTTTTTTTAAATGCAAAATTTGGTAAAATTTGTGCATTTAAAAATTTTCATATTTATTCAAAATGATTAACACAAAACATGTGACATATTGGTGCAATTATAAATATGATAAATAATAATTTGCAAAATATTTGATTTGAAAATTCCTTTTTATGAAAAAAATGTTTCTTGGCAAAAGGATTTCAAAAAGACAATAATCCAAGTAATCCCAAATAAACATGTTGGCTCATTAAATCTCATTTGGACCCTCAAATTGCAATTGTTGTTTAGAGTTGGGTGCCACATATAATGTCTTTTGTAGCTAATTTTTCATGTGATTTACCCAAGATAATTAAAGGATTTTACAATCACATGTGACATTTATAATTGAAAAAGAGTAAAAAATACTAGTTGTTGATATGAATTCCTTGTAATGCCCATATAGGAACTTCCTCAATTTTACACAAGGTAAATTTGGGTAGGGCATTACTCCCCAAATGGCCTTTGGTCATCTAAGGTGTAATGCCTTGTTATAATTAATGTAGTACACTCCCATTTGAGTTCAACTCTTGATTTCAAGGTGGAATGCACCATAATTAAAATATAATAGTATGTACGTAATCTAGTTTTGAAGTTATTCATATTTTCTTACAAGCTTTTATTCAACATGTTAAAAAAAATTGTTTATATAATCTTGCAAGCAACGATTCCTACTAGAACCCATGGGAGTGCATAAATTTGTATGCAATATACTATATTCAATTACAACACATGACTTAAGGCCCATTTTTAAAATAAAAATGATAGATAGATGGTGTAGACACAAGGAAACTACAAAAATGTTACCCATGTGTGATCATAATTTAATCCCCAACACATAAAATTTTGTAAGGAGCAACAAATTGCCAATAGGATGTTCCACAATCATAGTTTAAGAATATGATATGTAGGGGCCAAGTTTTTGTAATAATGAATTGTTGCATTTTTTATGTTTGGAGCTATTGTGATCTTATTCATAAATAACATTTCCCATAATCCATATTATGATATCCTCTTAAGTTAATTTCACATTTGCAAGACATAGATCACAACAACATACTTCAAAAATATATTTATTGCATGATATAGAACTCCATGAAAAATTCCCCTATATTTTTGGTTGAATGTACATAGTCATCTTACTTTTTGGAATTATTGTACATGTAACTTTATTGTCGTAAAGTTCTCATCTTTCCAACACATATGATGGATTTTGTTTGATTTCAAGTACATTGCCTCATTTAGGGGATTTGTATATATGGCAAGTTCAACTTGTTTATATGGTTCTAAAGTAGCTAAAGAGGGAGTTTTCATTCCGATTACTACTTCAAATGCTAAATACATTCCATTTTGAATTTCTTCATGTGCCAAAGGGGATAGTTTAAATGTTCCAAAAGACTTTTCTTTGTTTTGTTCAATTGTGTTTGTTTAAACATGTTTTCCATCTAGGCTAGGTCCACACTAATAAACTTGTGGATTTCCAATGTTTCCCACCAAAACAATGGGCTATAACTTTTTCTGTCCTATATTTCAAGATCTCTTTTCGCAATTTTTTTTCCAACAAGATGTTTAAAAAGATGAATCCATGTTTTGCTTTCTTCTTCCTAGAATTTTTGAAGCATGTTGTGTATCAAATGTCCATGCTTCAAAGATTCAATCTCTTTTGAAAAGTTGATGAGAAAGGCTTCTTTTATGACTAGCCATGCAATTTCATCTTTGAAGACATATTTTGAAATCATAGGTTGCCCAACTCCAATTCAATTCAACATTAAATTTCACTAACCCATTAAAATTTTCATGATCTTCCCTTTCCATTTGTTTACTCCATTCTTGGATATTTGTATATGAAGAAGCTTTGCAAGCCTCCTTGCATTGTCATCTTTAAAATGTGCAAATGAACTCAACCCATGCATGTAACACAATATATTTGATAATAATATTTTTAAAAAAATCTATAACCCATGCAACAAAATATCTTTTATTTTTTAGATTCTTTTAGTGTTGACTTACAAACAAATCTAAAACATGATCACATTCAACTCATGACTCCAAAACCCAACTTATATTTATATTTTTTAGGGTTGATTAGTGATAGGTTATTGAACCCATGGTTATCATCATGATGACGTCATGATCACAATATGTCCAAAGTGAGATTTGAATTTTCATCTTTTCAACCACAACCCAATGCCTAATCATTTGACCACCACTTCATGTGGTGATAAAAATTGTTATTGCATAAAATATATTAACATATTTTTTTAAATATTCACATTATAAACACATATTGAATAATTATGTAATTTCATAATGAAACTATTTACACATAAGCTACTGCACCAACTGCCACAATAGTTGTTTTTCAACTTTGTAGTAACAAGAAATAAATGAAGAAGAAAAGGATCAACAATTGAAGATTTTTGGCTCCGAGAGAACATGAGTGGGAAGGCCTTGAAATGACACCTCCCACCCAAAACTCCAAACCTCAAAACTACAAAAGTGTGGGAGCATGGGTTTCTTATTCCATACTTGTAGATGTTTCAACAACTTGAAAAGGCCAAAACTTTTGGCACATGTCAATTTAGGGGTTTCAAAATTTTGACATTACTATGTAATAATTATTAACAATTCCAACAATTTCAAATTTTAATGATTTGAACGCCAAAGCCACCAAGGTACTACGGTACTCAAATGAATGAAAGAACTAGGTTAATTCCACATTTCATGAATGTAGGTAAATTTCAACTATTTAATTTATTAAAATTGGGATGGTTAGATTGGGCCAAACCCCTTTTGGTGGTCATAACTAAATGTTTAAATTTTTAAATAAAAAATGCATATGTTATGAATTGATGGGGAAATTAAAAAACACAAATATCATGGATCATAATCAATGCAACAACCCATGTAAATTACATCCCAAAAGGCCTTGAAGGGCATCTATCTATATGTTAGGTGACCAACAAGAATACATTCTCTCTTCATACTATTGATGGAATTGTTAAAAGGAAAAAATATAAGTTATATTAATAATAAGGCAATTATTTAGTTACATAGGTTGGGTTGACTTTCTTGACCACCCTCTTTAGAATTATGGAATGTTACCACCTTAGTAACAAGTCATGTAAAAATGGAAAAAATAAAGGAAAAACTAAAGGATCAGGGTTTAGGTGGCTAAAACTTATTTAAACACTAGTACCCAAAGGGGAAAGACTTGGTAGAAAAGGTGCAAATAAGATAACATGAGCCACACCCGCTTGCCTTTTTACTTCTTTTGTGAATGCTTTTGGGGAAATATTTTTTAAATCTTTTGGAATATTCTAGAAATTTTTTTTTGAAAAAAACTTTAAATTTTATAAAAAAACTTTCATATTACGTTATTAAGGTTTATTTTAGAAATTTGGCAAAATATGTCATATTCAAAAAATTCAAATCCATTTACAAGTCCTTTTACTGTTTAAAAGCAAATGTTACAATGTTTAATGAATGTTTTTGTTAATTTTTTATTCATTGGATTAATCTCAAATTAATTCACATGTTCCCATGATATATTAACAATATAAATATATAAACAAATTTTACAATTTCAACATAAAATTAAATTATGATTTTAAAACATGAAAAGCCCAAGCAAGCATTACACTTGCTATGGTATCTGTTATTGTGATTACACCTGAGAAGGTTGTCAAATGTGTAGGAGGTTTTGGGAGTTTTGGAGGAGATCTAATTAAGGGGATTTTATAAAATGGTAAAGTAAAGAAAAAAAGGTGCACAAATGACATTGGAATAATGTATGTTATTATTCTTGCTAATTTATTTATTTATTGCAACTTTATTACTTTGGCTAATATTACACATTTTCTAAATCAAACAATTCAAATGATGTGTTACTAATGTCTAAGCCATTATGCACCTTGATACACAATTTTTAGAATTTGAATTTTTGGATTATGACAATGTGAAGCCTTTCAAAAGTAAAATTTTCATAAACTTAAATTTGATATCCAAAACACATTTTTTGATATGATACTAAAGTGCATTGCATGTGCTTAATTCATTAAAGCATGGCCCAAACCCTTTCAAAATGCAACATGTGAATGAAATTTTTAAATAATTGTTTTTTGACCTACTTTTGATCAAATTTCTCATAACATGACCAATTGGCAAATTATGCAAAGTAGATTGAAAGTAGGTTTTAAAAAAGGTTGATGCAACTTTTGAAACTTTCAAAAACTTCAACATGTCACATTTGATACCTTCATGTGGTTCAAAAGGACAATTTCATAAAACATCACCTATTTTTTAATCTACTTGTCACAAATTTTATTTTATTTACATGTGAGGATTATGTTTTTGGTATACTTTAACATGCTTTCACCCAAATGGACCATTTTGAAATATTTAAAATTATAAGGTTCTTCATAATTTGTAAATAAATGCGAAAAATACACATTTGTCATCCATTTATTAAGGCATCCATTGATGGATGAAAACATAATTGTTTTTACAACTGGTGATTTAGACAAATAGTAATAGGTAGCAAGTAGTAAATAAGGCTAGGTAATAGGTAATAGGTAATATTCATGTGGCTAAGTAGTAGGTATTTTATTGTGTTGAATGAAATAATGTTATGTTTCATTAATTAATTAGGCTAGGTGATTATTCACTTAATAAATTGTAAGGTAGTAAATAGTAAGAAAAATGTATGTGGGTTAAGTAGTAGGTATTTATCATGTTAATATATGATAATGATTTTGTATTAATCATTTAATTAAATAGGCTATGTAATATATTTGTTAAATATGTGTAATTAATCAATTAGGTACTTTAAATAATTAATATATTAAATAGGTAATAAGTAGGATAGGTAGTGAATAGTATGTATGTTTGCTAAATAATAGTTAGTAAGGGTATTTAATATTTTGATAATATTTTTTAATCAATTAATCACTTAATTAGGTAGGTTATATAATTAATTTAACTATTAAATAAGTTAGGTAGTAGGTAATAGGAGTAATTTTATGATCCATTTATAAACATTACATAATGAATAAGTAATATATATTACATCTAAATTATATTTTATTGGTATGATTATGATCAATTATTGAAAATCGTAGAATATGATTCTTAAATCAAATAGAGGTTTGAGATGTGAAAAAATATAATTTGTTTTTAAATAAAACTTTTATCATCATTTTAAGGTAAACTTAGAAAATTATAGGTGTAAAAGTAATAAAATTTATAGTTCCATAAGTCAATTAATTATGTGGCATTAATTAATGTATGAAAATTAAAATCAATTATATAGATTTAATATTTTACATCAGAAATAATATGGCTAATATAAGAACTTTTTATTATATTTCTATTGTAATTCATTTCTCATCTATTTATAAATATTATACATGTGAATAAGCTATATATCACACATTTAAATTAAATTATATTGGAAAAATTATGATATATGAAAATAAAATTTGACAAATATATTACAAATTTTCAAATATGAAAGATAAATTTCTATTTATTACATTATCTATTTATAAACCATGTGCTTGGCTTGATTTTTTCCAAAGAATGGTCAGTGAATTGGTATTCAATAATGAAATTCAAATATATATTTTTTCAAATCAATTTATATTTTAAAAGAAAAAAATATAGTTGTGTATATTATTGAAAAAATTTAAAATTAACTTTAATCTTGTCATTTGGTGAAAATCTTAATAAAATATCAAATATTAAAAATGGTGTTTTTTGTAATGTTTTAAATGAAGTCAGTTAAATAGAATGCACATTACTATTTTGTCACAATGTTGAAGTGAGGTGGTGTGGTGGTGAAAGATTTGATTTCTACCTTTGGGGTTTAGGGATCAATTCTCAAAAATGACATGGGTTGTAGTGAATGGTGGAATGTTGATCGAATATTCCTTACTTACATAGTTAACTTAAGCTATGTGCCTATTACGCAAGCTTAAGTAGGCATAATAGGTGGTTACCTAATAACCTAAAGTAATTTTGTAAGCTTAATTTAAATAATTATTTGTGTCAACATGGTATAGGTTGAAATTAATGAAATTATCAATAATCTAAAATATATAAGTATAAAATAATAACATAAAAATTATACTATTTATTTTAATATCTAAATAATAAAATTCAAAATAAATATAAATAATATGATTACATTTTTTAGTCATAAAATGAGTCATAAAATGATGATGTTTTGTAAGCTAGTTTGGATGGATGAAAAGTTCATGTAAGTCACATTTTCATGTGACTGCCATTGTGATTTGGTGTCACGTATAGTCTTTTATGATTATAATTGTATGCAACTAATTCAAGGTGATTAAATTTTGTAATAGTTGCATGTGGTAGTTATGATTAAAAATTAATTGTTAATCCATTTGTGCATTCCTTATAGTGATATAATATTTTTTTGATATATTATGAAAACCTTTGAACAAGTTTGAAATGAATTTAATGAGAATAAAGCACCCTATTTAAACATTTAAATTGCTACTAATGTTTTCATTGCTTAATAGATGCCAAGACAAGGTCTAAGGATTTAAATGGTTTGAAGATGACATATTTAACGAAGGTTTTTAAAATTATGAAATGTTTTACATGATTGCATGCAAGAATTTTTTTTTATACATTTTTTTAATGGAGGCACGTTAAAAATAAGTTCATTGATTAATTTTCATATGGTCACATGTAAAATTATTTATTTTTTTGATTTCAGTATTTAAGATTTCATATAACTTTGTTACCAATGCAAGTATGAATTAAAAAAATTTAATTCATTTTATTTATGGTCATTGGTCACATGTTAGAAATAATTTTTTTAATTCATTTTATTTATAGTCATATGTCAAGAATATATTTTTTTTTCAAATTTTCTTTGCTATCAAATGTAAAATTGATAGAATCACATGTAAAAAACTAAAGTTATTAATTCATTTTATTTATGGTTGCATTAAAAATTATTTGAAAATGTTAAAAAAATATTTTGTGATTAAATTCTTGTGGTCCCCCTTTTGTTGGGGGTGTTTCGAGGGGTTCTCATTTTCTTCAATTGCATGTATGTGTGTAATGGTCACATGTAAAGTATTTTTTTCCCTTTAAGTTTTTCACTTTTTTTTGGTTGTGTGTATGTGGGTTATGTCACATGTTAAAAATTTAATTTAATTTAATTTTCAAGTTTCTCACTTTTTTTGGTAAGCATGAATGTGGGTTATGGTCACATGTTAAGAGTTTTTGTTGTCTTGTTTTTTCTTGTTTTTCTTGGGGTTTCTCACTTTTGTTCTAGTTGCTTGTATCTGGGTTATCATTGCATGTTAAAGGTTTTTTCTTTTTTCTTTTGAGTTTCTCTCTTTTATAGTAGTAGGGCATTCCATTTTTTTGAAATGCTCCATGGAAGAAAAAAAAATTCTTTTTTAAGGTGCTTTCCAATTTACATTGGAAAATTTGAAAAAATCAAAGTCACTCTTATGACATGTTTTCAACAACACCCACTTGGATGTCCAGAAAAATGTGTAGGGTAAATCACCCTAGCAAGGTGCTTCACAATTATGAAATCTTCATCCAAGCAATGAAAGGTAACAAAAATCATTGGGCCAACTAGAGCCCGAGGTGTTACCTTGTGCTAAGTAGTGGTCAAAGGTTATCGGTGGTATGTAACTTGTGACTTGACAACCAAGGAGAGTGTTGAGGTTCTCAAAATGCTTGTAAACCTTAAACCCTAACCGCAGCCAAAAATATTATGCCATGTGATTGGTGAACCAAGGACAAATTTTACTTTAAGTGGTTTAATATGTTTTCTTGGGATTCATGGTTGTTTGATCTTTACCTAGGTGAGAGCACATACTTATTATTTTCTAAGTGTTAAATTATTAGCTAGGAATTTCACAAGTTGAAAAGACCATTCTCTCATTATTTTGTGCAATTATAAAGATTGACTTGAAATAATCAATCCATAAAGAATCCAAACTACAAGAATTTCTTAGTTTATGGACAACAATTTTTATTAATCTAAACTTTGCAAAATATTAAAAACAATCATTCAAAAGTTTTGTGCTTTTAAACATGAAGTTTTTTTTTTTTTTTTTTTTTTTTATTTATAAAATTTGTTTTTTTTTTTATCTAAAAGGATTTTACATTTTAATATTGAATTTTTAGTTTTTA
>Ga0116229_10012211_pt1 | contig 12437 bp, 12 predicted proteins | sample S1TSphgellanicum_3_FD_87313 | JGI IMG/M metagenome (GOLD analysis project Ga0116229, IMG submission 87313) | Host-associated microbial communities from peat moss isolated from Minnesota, USA - S1T2_Fc - Sphagnum magellanicum MG | ecosystem: Host-associated > Plants > Peat moss > Unclassified...
CGGCGTCGGCGCGCCGCCGTCGCGCGGGTCGCGGCCCTGCTCGCCGCGGCGCCGCTCTTCGATGCGCGCCTGCTCCGCCTCCGCCTTCTTGCGCTCGATCTCATCGAGCATCACCTTCAACCATTCGCTGATCACTCAGCGCCTTCCGCGGCCGTAGGATTCACCACCGGCTCGATCGCCGCGACCGTGCTCGGGTGATAGCCGGGCTTCGCCTTGTCGAACACGCGCTTCGCCGTCGCCGCTCCCGACGGGGTCTTCATCAACTCCGCGTACAGCGGCACGATGAGTTTGCGGCGCCCGATGGTTTGCAGGTATTGCTCGAGACGCGCGTCGCTCGGCCGATAATCGTTATGGATCGCGAGCATCAGCCAGCTGTGCTCGATCTCCGCATTCTGGCTCTTGGTGAAGCCGTATGCCTGATCCAGGTCGCCCATGCGCTTGGCGCCGAGCGCGGGCGGCATGCCGTCCAGGAAGTACACCCACTGCTGCGAGACCCAGTCGGCGCCGAATTTCTTGGGCTCGAGCGAGCCGGCGAGCCAGTTGCTTCTGGCCTGGTCGACGACCACGAAGGCATCGGAGGTCGGCAACACCGCATCCGCGGGAAGACCCGGTGCATGCTCCCAGGCGAGCACCTGCTCATGCGTCACGATCCCGGGGAAGCGGTCCAGCAAATTCTCGGTGAGGTAGCTCGTGAACTGCTCGGTGGTGATGCTCTTGAAGGCGAAATGATCGAAGTAGGCGCGCAGGAAGGCGTCGAATCGCTCGCGTCCGAATTTGGCGTCGAGGTAATTGAGGAACAGGCGGCCCTTTTCGTACGGCACGCTGCTGAATGCCAGGTCGGGATCGCGGTCGCGCAGATCGATCGCAAGCGCCTGGTCGGCGGGCTTGAGCGTGGCGAAATCGTCGCGCAACGACTTGAGTCCGAGCACCGCCTCCATGGCCTCACGCCGCTCGCCGTACACCGCCGCCGTGATGCGGCTCTCCAGGTACACCGTGAAGCCTTCATTCAGCCACACATCGCGCCAGGTCGCGTTGGTCACGAGATTTCCGGACCAGGAATGTGCGAGTTCGTGCGCGATCACCGACACCAGGCTCTTGTCCCCCGCCAGCACCGTCGGCGTGATGAACGACAGCCGCGGGTTCTCCATTCCGCCGACCGGAAAACTCGGCGGCATGACCAGAATGTCATAGCGGGTCCAGCGGTAGGGTCCGAAGAGCTTTTCGGCGGTTTCGATCATCGATTCCGTATCGGCAAATTCCTGGGCGGCCTCCTTGATCACGGGCTTCTCCGCGTACACCCCGCTGCGCGGACCGGTCTCCTTGAATTCGAGATCGCCCACCGCCAGCGCGATCAGGTAGGAGGGAATCGGCTGCGGCATCTCGAACGAATACTCGCCTTTGCGCTTGGCCTTCGGGTCGTTGCCCGCGCTCATGACCGCGAGCACGTGGGACTCGGTGTGAATCAGCGCCTTGTAGGTGGCGCGCACCTGCGGCGTGTCCTGCAGCGGAATCCAGCTGCGCGCGCCGATGGGTTCGGACTGGGTATAGAGAAACGGATGGTGCCGGCCGGCGGTTTGTTTCGACGTCAGCCATTGCAGCGCGGAGGCGTTCGCCTGGGTTTCGTAGTCGACGCGGATGGACTCGACGGTCTTGCGCGACGGCGGCAGTTCGATCACGAGCGCGCTGCCCAGGATCGGATCCGGTTTCTCCATGTGAAACGGACGGCTCACCCAGATGGTCTGATTCTTCTCCGTCGCCCCGAGCACATCCGTGGCCTTCTGGCTCACATCGTCGATCATCAGACCCTTGGTGTCGAGCACCAGCTGCGTCGCGTGCGGATCCAGCCGCTTGAACTCCAGTGCGACCACCCCGTTGATCACCTTGGCTTCGAGGTCGATCCGCAGGTCGAGTTCGATGTGCGTCACCCTGAATTGATCGACGTTGGCAAACGAGTGATAGTCGAGCGTCGGGTCGAGCGGCGAGGTGTCGGCGCCCATCGACGGCGCGGCGACCAGGCCCAGGCCCAAGCCCAAGCCCGCGATGACGCTGCGCATCCCGGAGTGGCGCATCAGTTCACGGCTTGAGTCTGCGCCGGCGCAGGTTCGGTGCGCCCGCCGAGCAATTCCTTGAAGGTCTTTTCATCAACCAGCAAGCCGCTCTTGCCGTCCCAGTTCGAGCCCTCCGGCAGCGTATTCTCGACCAGCAGCGCGCCGCCGATCACCGCATCGACGCCGCCGAGATCGCCGGTGACCGGCACCGGTACGGCGCGCGGACTGTGCGCCAATTCTCCGACCCGTTGCCAATCGATCTCATCGTGCTCGGCGATGCTGACCCGCAGTTTCGGGTTCAGGAGATGCGCCAGCAGACGCTTGCGGTCCTGATTCCAATCGCGCGAATCGTCCTCCATGACGCTGTAGGCCTGCATGTACAGCGTGCCGTCGCGCCAGCCGAACAGGTACGGTTGATTGACCACGGTCACCTTGGTGCCGATGGGGATCATGTCGAAGAACACCGCGATGTCTTCGGGGTACAAGCGCATGCAGCCGTGACTCGAGCGCATGCCGACCCCATACGGCTTGTTGGTGCCGTGGATCAGGTAACTCGGCCACCCCAGGCGAAACATGTACTGGCCGAGCGGGTTGTCGGGGCCGGCGGGAACCTGGGCGGGAAGTTTCTCGCCGTCTTCGGCATGTTCTTCGCGTACCGACTTGGGCACCGTCCACACCGGATCCTTCTGCCGGCTGACGATTTTGGTGGTGCCCTCGGGCGTCTTCCAGCCCACCTTGCCGATGCCGATGGGGTGGGTGAAGACGATCTGCGGCTCGCCCTTCTTGTGCGGCGGATAATAAAAGATGCGCATCGCCGCGACGTTCACCACCACGCCCTCGTGCGGCGCCGCCGGCAGTATGAACTGCGTCGGCACCACCACCTCGCGGCCGACGCCGGGCAGCCACGGATCGACGCCGGGATTGGCGGTCAGCATTTCTTCGTATCCCACATCGAAGCGGCGCGCAATGTCCGGCAGCGTGTCTTCCTTGCCGATGACGGTCTTCTGTACGTAACCCACGAGGTCGGAGTTCGGATCGACGATGGAGCGGTGGGTGGCGTTCGGCTTGGGTACTTCGGGCGCGGGCGGCGGCAGTTCCCGCACCACCGGCGGCGCCGGCGGCGGCGCTTCCCGGAACAGCGAACAGGCTCCGAGACTCAATGCGCCGAGGCACACGGCGACGGCGACGCCGCAGCGCCAGTGCCAGGAGTCATCCCATTTGAATGGCGCTTCAGTGCAGATCACAAAATCCTCGCGGCGGGACATCGCCGTCTTGCAGAAGAGATCCTCGTCTCTTGCAAGACGAGCAGGCCGGCGGCTATATCTACAGCAAAGTCGGCCGGTCAGGCAATTCGTTGTGCGAGAAGGCGCCGCTTGACGTGGGTGGAAAATGACGACTCAGCAGGCCGCCGACCGCGTCGACTCCGGCGATCGCTCCGGCCTGGAAGCGGCCCGCGCGGAAATGTCCCTCCATGAGGCGGCACACGGCATCCCACTCGGCGACGCTTACTCGGGTGCTGAGACCGCGATCGGCGACGATCTCGACTCCGCGGTCCGCGAGCAGCAGGTAAATCAACACCCCATTGTTGAGTTCCGTGTCCCAGACGCGCAGATTCGCGAACACCTCGAGCGCCCGGGCCCGAGGCGTCATGCCGTTCAGCACGTGCAGCGGCGGCAAGGCGGTTTCGATGGCGAAGCGAATTTCCCCCGCGTGCGTCTTCTCGGCGGCGGCAATCGCCTGCTCGATCGCGTCGAGCGCGGCGCCCGGAAACAACCTGCGGGTGCGCCAATGCGTGGCGGCGGCGTGACGGATGAGGCGTGCGATGCGCATCACCAGCCACCCGAGGCGCCGCCGCCACCACCACCACCGCCACCGCCGCTGAATCCGCCACCGCGTCCGCCCGATCCGCCGCCGAAACCCCCGCCAAAGCCGCCCCAGCCGCTCCCGGCCGACCAGCCGCGGGAACCCGATCCCGCGAGCAGGGCGAACAGGAATGCGATGACACCGGCACCCAGGCCGATCGGCAGAATGTGGCTCAGCAACCAGGCGATGACACCGATCAATCCACCGGTGGCCGCCGCTCCCAGCAATCGGCCGAACAGGGTGCGCAGGATGCCGCCGGCGAGGAATGCGGCCACCAACAGCAGGGGCAGGAAATGCCCCAGACCGCCGGCGTGCTCCCAGCGATCATCGGGCGGCGGCAACGGTTCGCCGTTGACGACCGAGATCATCCGATCGACGCCTGCTTCGACACCGCCGTCGTAGTCGCCCATTTTGAAGCGCGGAGCGATGATCTCGGCAACGATGCGGCTCGCGATCGCATCCGGCAGCGCACCCTCTAGACCGTAGCCCACCTCGATGCGGACCCGCCGGTCCCCTTTGGCCACGATCAGGTAGGCGCCGTCGTCGACGCCCTTGCGGCCGAGTTTCCAGGCATCTTCGACCCGGATGCCGAACTGCTCGATCTCCTCCGGGGCGGTGGTGGGCACGATCAGCACCGCGATCTGACTGCCCTTGCGCGCCTGCAGGTCCGCGAGCTTCGCCTCGATGCGCGCGACCGCCGCGCCGGACAGCGTCCCGGTGAGGTCGGTCACGCGCTCGCGGAGCGGCGGCACGTCCGCCGCGCGCGCGCTCGCAGCCGCCAGCAGCAGCAGCGCCCACGCTGCCTGTGCCGTGCGGCGGGAAGTCAATGCGCCGGCGCGATGGTCGGAGTCGGCGCGGCGGCGGGAGCGGGCGTCGACGGCGCTGCGATGGGTACGGGCGCCGACGGCGCCCCGAAATCGACGCTCGGCGGCCGGGAGATTTGCGCCTCGTTCTCGACCGCGAAGTTCGGTTTGGGCTTGTAGCCGAACATCATGGCGGTCAGGTTGCCGGGGAACTGCCGCACGCTCACGTTGTAGTTCTGCACCGCCTGGATGTAGCGGTTGCGCGCCACGGTGATGCGATTTTCCGTGCCTTCGAGTTGTGCCTGCAGATCGCGGAAATTCTGGTCGGACTTCAACTGCGGGTAATTCTCGGTGACCACCAGCAGGCGCGACAAGGCGCTGGTGAGCTGTGCCTGTGCCGCCTGGAACTTGCCGAACGCCGCCTCATCGTTGACGAGTTCGGGCGTCGCCTGGATGGCGCCGACTTTCGCCCGCGCCTCGGTCACCCCCAACAGTACGGAGCTCTCCTGCGCAGCGTAGCCTTTGACGGTATTGACCAGATTGGGGATCAGGTCGGCGCGGCGCTGATACTGATTCAACACCTCGGACCAAGCGGACTTGATTTGCTCATCCTGAGCCTGGATCGCGTTATAGCCGCAACCCGACAGCAGCAACCCGGCGAGCGCGGCCATCCCGGCAACCAATTGACGCATGTTCCCCTCCCTCCCCTCTCACGGGGTGTCCGGGAAGTTTAACACCGGGCGAAAAAAAGGCCCCGAGTGTTGGCTCGGGGCCGAGATGCGGACTTCATTGAAGGGAAGTAAAGCCCGCTAGGGGATCGACAGGGATCGTCGCTAGTGCAGATGGTCCCATTGCAAAACTTGGATGTCCGTTTCCTCCAGATCGAAGCTGCGCGCCAGCATGCGCGCGATCTCGCGGTCGCCCTCGATGCTTCCGGCGCGATCGAGCAGTTCGACGACACCGCGGTACTCGTTGTATTCAACGGCTCCGTCCGACTGCGCAATGAAGTGGGTGTAATATTTAACGCTCATGGGTAAAGAGCTTAAGATTCGGCACGCGGGCAATCTGTGAGCGGTTGCTCAGTCGTTTGCCCCCGGCTTAAACCCAGTTCACGTCCTTGAAAGTCTCCTCCATCGCAGCGTGTCAAGATACCGTCCCCCCACCCCGCCAGGCTCCCAATACATCACTCCCGAGGGCGCCAAGCGGCTGCGGGATGAGCTCGATCGGCTGTGGCATGACGAGCGCCCGCGGGTCACCGCGGCGGTGGCGGAAGCGGCCGCCCAGGGCGATCGCTCCGAGAACGCCGAATACACCTACGGCAAGAAACGCCTGCACGAAATCGACCGGCGGGTGCGCTTTCTGCGCCGGCGGCTCGACGGCATGACCATCGTCGACCCCGCGGCGGCGCTCAGGCGCGACGCCACGCGGGTCTACTTCGGCGCCTGGGTGCAGCTCGAGAGCGGCACGGAGTCGCGCTGGTACCGGTTGGTGGGTCCGGACGAATTCGACATGGCCGAGGAGTACATCAGCATGGATTCGCCGCTCGGTCGCAGCCTGCTCGGCAAACGGCTGGACGACGATGTGAGCGTCGCGCTGCCGGCGGGGGCGACCACCTTCACGGTGGTCGCCGTCCACTACGGGGTCAGACCACCCGGACGTTCTTGAATTGCCATGGGTCCGAGGTGTCCAGATCCTCGGCGAACAATTCGGCACGCTGGTGCAGCGGCGTCCAGTCGGTGTAGTGGCCGACCACTTTGCCGAGGTACGGCCGGCAGATCTCGAGCGGCCGCTGAAATTCCATGTCATCGGGCTCGACGATGCCGCGGTTCGGATTCTCCATGGCCCATACCATGCCGGACAACGCGGCCGCCGTGACCTGCAGGCTGGTGGCGCTGTTGTAAGGCGCCAGCTCACGCGCCTCACCGATCGAAAGCTGCGAGCCGTACCAGTAGGCGTTTTTCTTGTGGCCGGCGAGCAGCACGCCGAGCTCGTCGATCCCAGCGGTGATCTCGTTCAGCATGATGCGTTTGCGATCCTGCAGGTGCCAGTTGTTGCCGGCCAGTTCGTGCACGGACAGCACCGCGTTGTCGCTCGGGTGGTAGGCGTAATGCGACGTGGGGCGGTAGGCGACCTGGCCGCCCTCCATCACCGTGTAATAGTCTGCGAGTGAAATCGCTTCCGAGTGGGTGATCAGGAAGCCATGAAAATGGCCCGCGGCGGGCGTCCAGGTGCGCACCCGCGTGCTGGCACCCGGCCGGTTCAGGTAAATGGCGCATCCGGAACCGGCCTGATGCCGGCCGCCGTCGGCAGGGAAATGCCTTTCATGGGTGCCCCAGCCGAGCTCGGCGGGTTGTGCGCCTTCACTGACGAAGCCGTCCACCGACCAGGTGTTGACGAACTCGTTGGCGGTCTTCGGCACATTGGTGATTTGCGTGTCGCGCTCGGCGATGTGGATGACCTTGATGCCGAGGGTCTGGGCCAATTTGGCCCACGCTTCGCGGTTGCCCGGCACCTCTGCGCCCAGCCCTAAGTCCTGGGCGATATTGAGCAAGGCTTGCTTCACCAGGTGCGACACCAAGCCCGGATTGGCGCCGTGCGTCAGCACGGCGGTCGGGGTCTTTGCCGCGTTGCTGCGCAACGCCAGGGCTTGCAGCCTCATGGTGTAGTTGCTGCGCGAGTCGACCGTGGCGCGCGGGTCGGTGTAGCCCCCGGCCCAAGGTTCGATGCAGGTGTCGAGGTACAGTGCGCCGCGTTCGCGCGCGAACTCGATGAGCGCTACGCTCGACACGTCGACCGACAAATTCAAAATGAAGTCGCCGGCATCGACCAGCGGCTGCAGGACGCGGCGGTAGTTGTCGCGCGTCAGCGGGCTGTTCAGAAATTTCACGCCGAACTTTTCGGCCTCCGCCCGGCCGCCGTCCGCGGCGGTTACGATGGTGATGCGATCGGACGAAGTGCCTATGTGACGCAAGATCAGTGGCAAGACACCCTGTCCGATGCTGCCGAATCCGACGAATACGATCCTGCCTGGGAAAGTCACATGCACTTCGTGTTTGCTCATAATTCTCTTCTCATTTTGGGGGGGTCCTCTCGATTGGAAACGGATACACGGCCTCAAATCAGGAAGCCTGTCCGGCTAATGATGCGCCTAAGCGTCGTTGTGAAGGCACCCTTTAGTCAGAAAGGCTCTTTGCGGCCGCCCCGCCAGCCTACCCTGCCGCACGGGAATTTTCAGCTGCCGCGCCAGTGGGGCGGGAAGGTCCGCTGGTAGCCGGGCAGGGATTCGATGCGGCGGATCCAGCGCGCGAGCGCCGGGTAATTGCGTTCCATCGGGAGAAACCGCGCGCCGAGTTCCGCGGCGTCGTGCACGTCGAGCGCGCGCCGCAGCACTTGCAGCCACGGAAATATCACCATGTCGGCGGCTGAGTAGTTGGCCCCGACGATCCACTGTTCCTTGCTCAGGCGTCCCTCGATGGTGCGAGCCTCGCGCGCCACGATGTGCATGGCATCCGTGAGTCCGTCGAGGTGGTCGGCGGCACGGCCGCTGAAGGCCGCCTCGGTGATCTCGATCAGCGACGGCTCGGCGTACGCCATGAACTCGCAGATCACGCGCACGATCACGCCGGACTCCTCGGGAGTCGCGCCGAAGATCGGCGCCTGTGGATACTTGGCGTCGAGGTAGTAGAGCACCGCCACCGATTCGAAGACCACGTAATCGCCGTCCTTGAGCACCGGCACGCGGCCGCGCGGATTGAGCTTGAGCATTTGCGGCGATTGCTGCTCCTGCTTGTCGAAGTGCAGCAGCTGCGACTCGTACGGCAGCTGCTTGTGCTCCAGCGCCAGCAGGACACGCCACGAAAACGGACTGCCGCTGCCCCAATAGAGAGTGAGTGCCATGCCCAATTGTAGCGGATGCAGTTCCCCCGGCATCGCGCTAAGCTCGAATCATGGTGTTCAAGACCTTGATCGGCGTAGATGACTTGCGGGAGCGCCTCGGCGCACCGCGGTTCACCGTGGTCGATTGCCGGTTCGATCTGCAAAATCCCGCGGCCGGACGTCAGGACTACCTGCGCGCGCACATTCCCGGCGCGCGCCATGCCGACCTCAACCGCGACCTGTCCGCCCCCGTGGGTCCGACCACGGGGCGCCACCCCCTGCCCGCCCCTGAGGACTTCGCGGACACCCTGAGTGCACTCGGCATCGGCAACGACACCCAGGTGGTCGCCTACGATGCGCAGAACGGTTCGTTCGCGGCGCGCCTGTGGTGGATGCTGCGCTGGCTCGGCCACGACGCGGTGGCCGTGCTCGACGGCGGCTTCGGCGCGTGGACCGCCGCCGGCGGCGCACTCGAGTCGGGCCCACCCCACGACCCGCCCGCGGCGCACTTCGAACCGCGGCGCGTCGACATTGCGGGCGTGGTGAGCGCGGCCGAGCTCGAGCGGGCATTGCACGAGGGCAACACGCTGTTGCTCGACGCCCGTGCCCCGGAGCGATTTGCCGGCGCGGTCGAACCCATCGATGCCGTCGCGGGACACATACCGGGCGCCGTCAATCATCCGTTCAGCGCCAATCTCGGCGCCGAGGGCCGATTTCTGCCCGCCGCGGAACTCGAAGCGCGCTGGCGCGAGCGCCTCGCCGGCGCCGCCGGCAAGACGCTGGTCGCGATGTGCGGCTCCGGCGTCACCGCCTGTCACAATTTGCTGAGCCTCGAGATCGCGGGCATCGGCGGCGCAAAGCTCTACGCAGGATCCTGGAGCGAGTGGATCCGCGATCCGCGGCGGCCGACCGCGCGCGGCTAGCGGCCTCGCGGCCTCGGGACCGCGGCGCGTCGTGACTATGTCCCCCGAAACCGACACGCTTCAGCAGGCGGCGAGACGATTCAGTCCGGAAGGCTGCAGTTGGCGCTGCGCGACGATTGTGCGCGACGTCATGGACATGCAGCGTCAATTTGTTATGGTGCGCGCCACATGAACACACAGCCGAAGTTGATGCCCGCGACCGGGTGGAAGATCGAACAGTCGCTCGATCTGTACCAGGTCGAGGCATGGGGCAAGGGCTACTTCTCCATCAACCCGAGCGGTCACGTGGTCATCAGGCCGGGCACGGACCCGGCGCGGGAGATCGACTTGTACGACGTCGTGCAGGGTCTCAAGGCCCGCGACCTGCACACACCCGTGGTCATCCGCTTCTCCGATATTCTCGCGCACCGGCTGCGCCACCTCGCCGAGGCGTTCGCCACGGCGATCGCGGAGAACGACTACAGGAACCGCTACGCCGCGGTGTTTCCCATCAAGGTCAATCAACAGCGCCTGGTGGTCGAGGAAGTGTACCGCTACGGCAAGGAATTCGGCTTCGGACTCGAGGTGGGCTCGAAGCCCGAGCTGCTCGCGGTCATGTCCATCACCGAGGATGCCCCGGACCGCATCGTCGTCTGCAACGGGTTCAAGGACGACACCTACATCGAAGCGGTGATTCTCGCCACCAAGCTCGGCCGCAACATCATTCCGGTGGTGGAAAACTTCGAGGAAATCCACCTGATCCTCAAGCATGCCGCGAACTACAACGTGCGGCCGAAGATCGGCGTGCGCGTCAAGCTTGCGAGCGAAGGCGCCGGCCGCTGGCGCGAATCCGCCGGCGAGAAATCCAAGTTCGGCCTGTTCATCAGCGAGATCCTCGATCTCTATGCGCTCCTCAAGGAGCGCGACATGCTCGATTGCCTGCAGCTCGTGCACTGCCACCCCGGCAGCCAGCTGCAGGACATCCGCCGCGTCAAGGACGCCATCAACGAACTGGCCCATGTGTACGCCGAGCTCAAGCTGATGGGCGCGGGCCTGCAATACATCGACATCGGCGGCGGCCTGGGCGTCGACTACGACGGCAGCGGCACCAACTTCGAGTCCTCGATGAACTACACGCTCAACGAGTATGCGAGCGACGTGGTGTATCGCATCAAGAGCGTGTGCAACGCCCGCTCAGTGCCTCATCCCATGATCGTGAGCGAGTCCGGACGGGCCATAGCCGCGCATCACAGCCTGCTGGTGTTCGACACCCTGGGCTGCTCCAAGCTCGACCAGTTCAAGGTCACCGGGCGCGTCGAGGACGATTACCACGGCCAGCAGGAGGTGCCGCAGCCGGTGCGCGATTTGTTCGACAGCTACCGCTCGGTGAACGAGCGGCGGCTGGTCGAGTGCTACCACGACGGCCTGCAGGCGCGCGAACAGGCGCTGCAGATGTTCAACCTGGGCTATCTGAGCCTCGAATTCCGCGCCCTGGCGGAACGGCTCTACTGGGCGACCTGCACCAAGATCCGCGACCATTGCCGCAAGCTCGACCGGGTCCCCGAGGAGCTGGAAAACCTCGAGGACATGCTGAGCGATATCTACTTCTGTAATTTTTCGGTCTTTCAATCCCTGCCCGACAGCTGGGCGATCGGTCAATTGTTCCCCATCATGCCCATCCAGCGCCTGGACGAGCAGCCCTCCCGAAATGCCGTGCTCGCCGACATCACCTGCGACTCGGACGGAAAAATCGACCGCTTCGTCCACCCTCGCTCGACCAAGCGCACGCTCGAAGTGCACGAGCTCAATCCGCCGGAGCCCTACTACCTGGCGGCCTTTCTGGTGGGGGCCTACCAGGAGACGCTCGGCGACCTGCACAACCTGTTCGGCGACACCCATGTGGTGCACATCCGCCTGCAGGACGACGGTGGGTGGTGGATCGAGGAAATCGTCAAGGGAGACACCGCCATCAAGGTCCTCGAATACATGGAGTACGACACCGACGAGCTGTACCCGGGCATTGCCCGGGACTGCGAACGGGCGGTGCAGGAAGGCCGGATGTCGCTCACCGAAGCCCAGACCGTGAAGCGCTTCTATGAGCATGAACTCAACGGCTACGCTTACCTCGAAGTGGAATAAAGGCCCCATTTGCCGGCCCCGAGGCGCGGACGCAGAACCGATTCCACGAGCGTGAACTGAACGGCTACGCCTGCCTCGATTGGAATAAAAGCTCCATTTGCCGCGCCCAAACCTCGGATGGTGAACCGATTCCACGAGCTTGAACGGAGCGGCTACGCCTGCCTCGATTGGAATAAACGCCCCGTTTGCCAACAATAATGCCCTGGCGTAGAGTCTGAGGCGGGTGCAGGCTCCGGCTCGTCGGCATTCGCTTGCCGGTGTCTGAGGGTATAAACGCTGTTAGTGAGATTAGGGAATGACGACGATCTACGTTGGCAATCTGCCATTCACTGCGACAGAAGATGAAGTGCGCGCCCTGTTCGAGCGCCATGGGAAAGTCGAATCGGTCAAGCTCATCAATGACCGGGAGACCGGTCGGCCCCGGGGCTTTGCATTCGTGGACATGGGCGCCGGCGAAGCGCAAAACGCGATTCAGCAGACGAACGGCTTCCAGATGGGTGGGCGGCCGCTGCGCGTGAACGAGGCCCAGGAACGCGCGCCTCGTTCCAAACCCGCGGGTGGCGGTGGTGGCGGCGGCGGTCCGCGCCGCTGGTAATCCTCGAGGGACGGGCGGTCCGCAGACCGGCTCCGAACTCCGCTGGCACGACGCATCCTTGATGCGCGACTTCGCGCTGCCCCTTCCTTTACTGTAAGAATATCCAGATCGTATGCACTGATCGCCCGCGCTGATGCCCCCGCGCCGGCGGCACCCTCGCCCACCCAAGGCACGCAGCGCGAACGCCACCCTCTCTGACCGAGCCGCACCG
>Ga0116229_10012213_pt1 | contig 12436 bp, 9 predicted proteins | sample S1TSphgellanicum_3_FD_87313 | JGI IMG/M metagenome (GOLD analysis project Ga0116229, IMG submission 87313) | Host-associated microbial communities from peat moss isolated from Minnesota, USA - S1T2_Fc - Sphagnum magellanicum MG | ecosystem: Host-associated > Plants > Peat moss > Unclassified...
GATCATCGCGCCCACGCGCGAACTGGCGCTTCAGGTGCATCGGGAGCTGGAGTGGCTCTATGCATCCGCGGGGGCCAGGGTGGTCTCTTGCGTCGGCGGGATGGACCCGCGGCGCGAGCAGCGGGCTTTGGGCGAGGGCGCCCATATCGTGGTGGGCACGCCGGGGCGTCTGCGCGACCATATCGAGCGCGGCAATCTGCAAACCGGCTCGCTCCGCGCCGTCGTGCTGGACGAGGCCGACGAGATGCTGGACCTGGGCTTCCGCGAAGAGCTGGAAGAGATTCTGGACGCCACGCCGCCCGAGCGGCGCACGCTGCTGTTCTCCGCCACCCTGCCCAAGCCCATCGTGGCCTTGGCCAAAACCTATCAGCGCGACGCCGTGCGGATCGCGGTCGCCGGCGGCGAAACCTCTCACGCCGATATCGAGTACCGCGTCATCGGCATCGGCCCGAGCGAGGTCGAGAACGCCGTCGTCAATGTGCTGCGCTTCTTCGATCCGGGCGCGGCGCTGGTGTTCTGCTCGACGCGGGAGGCGGTGCGCAAGTTGCACGCCAGCCTGGTGGAGCGCGGCTTCGCGGTCGTGGCCCTGTCGGGCGAGCTGAGCCAAAGCGAGCGGACCCATGCGCTGCAGGCGCTGCGGGACCGCCGGGCGCGGGTGTGCGTGGCCACCGACGTGGCGGCGCGGGGGATCGACATCCCGGACCTGGAGCTGGTCGTGCACGCCGAACTGCCGGCCGACGCCGCCACGCTTCAGCACCGCTCGGGCCGCACCGGCCGGGCGGGTCGCAAGGGCGTCTGCGTCGTGCTCGCGACCCATCCCCGTCGCCGTCGCGCCGAAATGATCCTGCGCGCCGCCCATGTGGACGCCACCTGGGGGCCGCCGCCCTCGGCCGAAGAGATTCGCGCGCTGGATCAGATGCGCCTCCTGGCCCAGGTCGGCGGAACCGACGAGGTGGCCGAGGAAGATCTGGCGGCCGCCAAGCTCCTGATCGCCGAGCGCACTGGGGAAGAGATCGCCATTGCGCTCGCGCGCCTGAATCGATCCCGCTTGCCCGCGCCGGAAGATCTGATGGACAGCGGCCCATCAGGAGCGCCCAGCCCGCGCGGCCCGGCGAACCAGGGTCAGGGTTATCAGGGCGGGGCGGACCGCGGCGGCGAGGGCGCCGGCCCGCGCCGCGCCGGCTTCGAAGACAGCCTGTGGTTCCGCATCGACATGGGTCGCAACCGCAACGCCGATCCGCGCTGGCTGCTGCCGATGATCTGTCGCCGCGGTCACATCACCAAGACCGAGATCGGCGCCATTCGCATCTATGAGCGCGAAACCCGCTTCGAGATCGCCCGCGACGCGGCCCCCCGCTTCGCCGCCGCTCTGCGCAAGGCCGACGACGACGGCGTCCGCATCGAACCCCTGGCGGAAGGCGAGGGCGCCGACCCCGGCCAAGCCGCCCGCCCCCAAAACCGCAGCCGCCCGCCGTTCAAAGGCGGCTACAAGGGCAAAAGCGGCGGCGACCGCGACGCCGCGCCCGGCGCCAAGCCGCCGTATCGCGCTAAGCCCAAGGACAAGGGCGCGCCGCGGTCCAAGCCTTATGGCAAGCCGCCCCGCGGGGGTGCGTAGGGTAGCTGCGGCGCTTTCCGCGCTCTCGCGCGGCCCCTCCCCAAACTTCGCTTAGGGAGGATAAAGAGCGCTGGGGTTTTCATCTCCCCCATCTTTGATGGGGGAGTGCCGCGGAGCGGGGAGGGGGCCGCACGGCTTTAGCCGGGCGGAAGCACCGCGTGAGCTCACCCCAGCACAATCCCCGAGATCAACCGCCCGTAATCGCCCTCGCCCCGGTGAAACGCGCGGCGGTTGGAGAAGAACAGCGTCTCGTCCGCAAACGTATCGCCGCCGATCCACTCGGCTTGCGTCACACCCGCCCGGGCCAGGCGGTCCAGCACGAAGCCCGGCAGGTCGAACAGGCGTTTGTCCGGCGCGGCGCCGGGCCGGAAGAAGGCTTCCGCTTCGGGCGCCTTGGCCATGAAGGTGCTCAGGAAGTCTTCGCCGACCTCATAGCTTTGCGGGCCGATACAGGGCCCGACAGCCGCGACGATGCGGGACGCATCCGCCCCCTTGGCGATCATGGCCGCGACCGTCGCCTCGGCCACGCCGCCGAGCGCGCCCTTCCACCCCGAGTGGGCGGCGGCGACCACGCGGGCAGCTGCGTCCGCCAGCAGGATCGGCGCGCAGTCGGCGGCCAGCGCGCTACAGATCAAGCCTGGGGTCGAGGTCACGACCGCGTCGCCCTGCGGCCGGGCGTCGCCCCAGGTCGCGTCGGCCGCTAAGGCCGTGGCGGAGTGAATCTGGTAGGCGGTCAGGAGCGCTTCGGCGGCGGCGCCGAAATGGGCGGCGACGCGGCGGCGGTTCTCGATCACCGCGTCCGGATCATCCTTGGAGCCGCGCCCCGCATTGAGGCTGGCGTAGAGCCCCGTTGAGACACCCCCCTCGCGCGTGAAGAACCCATGGCGCACGCCTTTGAGCCCGCTCAACAGGGGCGAGGTGAGGACGGGTAGGCCTTCGCCGGGGGTTAAGACGCTCATGACCGGTCCTCAAAGCCCGCAACGACCAGCCCCTTTTGATGGATCGCGATCGCCTTGAACAGCGTCCCCATCTGGTCGGGGTCCATCAGTCGGGCGTACTGGCGGTCGATCACCTTCGCCTGGTCGGGTCGCCCCTTGGCCCGCGCCGCCGCAATCAGCGCGCCCGTGCGGTGCTCAATGCCGAGGGCGCGCAGAAGGGCGGCCTGGCTCAAGACCCGCGTGGTCTCCGCCCCCGCCTGCTGCGCCGCCGCCGCGACAGCCGGAAAGTCTGCGTGGATGGTCAGGTCCGCCAGCCCCGGCGTGGCCAGCGGCGAGACCTTGGCGTGGGCCTTCAGCGCCTGGAGCGTATCGCCAAAGCCCGGCGTATCGCGGCCGTAATCGATCAGAAGCGCAGCGCCGCCGTCCTTCGTCACCCGCAAGCCGATCTCGTCGGCCAGCGCGGTCTGGGCCGACGACAGCTCCCATACCGCACCGACCGGCGCATCGGCGGCGAACGGCGGCGGTTTGAACCCGCCCGGCGTAGGGCTGAGGCCGAAGGTCAGCTCGCCCCCGGCGTCCAGCCCCACGCGGCGCTCCGCCCAGTCCGTCTCGGTGCGCACAAATTGGCGGGCGGGCAGGCAGTCCAGCACCTCATTGGCGATCAAAAGCATAGGCGCGGAACCTGGAACCTCCTCCAGCCGCGTCGCCCAATGGAGGTCCACGCCCGATAGCGTCGCCGCTTGAAGCGCCTGAAGCGGCGCGCTCGGCTCGACCAACCACAGATCGGCCGCCTCGACGAAGCCTGGGATGCGCTTGAGCATCCGCAGAGCGTCGTGCATCAACGCGCCGTCGCCGGGGCCGAGCTCCACGAGCCGAAAGGGCGATGGGCGCCCAAGCCGCGCCCACGTCTCAGCCGCCCACACGCCGATCAATTCGCCGAACATTTGCGAGATCAGGGGCGCGGTGATGAAATCGCCGTCAGCGCCCAGGCGGGGCCGGGCGGCGTAGTAGCCGTCTTGCGGGTCATGCAGGCAGGCGGCCATATAGGCCGCCACCGTGATCGGACCCTCAAGGGCGATCTGGCGCTTAAGCCGGTGTTCCAGGCCCATGAGCGTTAGATGTCGGGGTCGCGTCCAGCGCTGTGGAGTCGCCCGCCCCTAAAGCGAGCGAGGACGCGCGGCGCGCATAGGCGATCAACGCCAGGCCCGCCAGCACCATGGGCGCGGACAGCATGATCCCCATGGTCAGGCCGAAGGGAAAGTGCGGCATGTCGCGATCGGGCTCGCGCACATTCTCAAGCGCGATGCGGAACAGGCCGTAAAAGGTCAGGAAAAGGCCGCAGGTCATGCCTTTCCGGGGCAGCAACTTTCGCCCGTGGGTGGCCCAGCGCAGGATCAGGAACAGGGCGATCCCCTCCAGACCGGCTTCGTAGAGCTGGCTGGGGTGGCGCGGCTCAGGCCCCGCGCGGGGAAAGATGATTCCCCAGGGAAGGGTGGTGGGGCGCCCCCATAGCTCGCCATTGATGAAGTTGGCGATGCGGCCGAAGAAGAGGCCGATCGGCACGCACGGCGCCGTCAGGTCGCCCAGGCGCAGCACGTTCACCTGATTCTGGCGGGCGAACAGCAACAGCCCGATCGCCACACCGATCAGGCCGCCGTGGAACGACATGCCGCCGTGCCACACCTTGAACACCTCCAAGGGATCGGTCCAGAGCACCGAGGTGTTGTAAAACAGGATCGACCCGATCCGCCCGCCCGCCACGATGCCGATGGCGATATAGATCACCAGATCGTCGATCTGGCGCTCGTTCACGGTGGGCTCGGCGCCGCGCCAAATCTTCAGATTGCGCACCAGGGCGACGCCATAGCGCCACCCCAACAGGATGCCCGCCATATAGGCCAGCGCATACCAGCGCAAAGCGAACGGCCCCAGCTGGAATAACACCGGATTGAAATGGGGAAAGGGCACGGCGCGGGTCGTCTCTCAAGGCGGCGGGGTCGACGCCCGTTCTTTAGCAGCCCCAGGCGCCGCCGTCGCCCCCCGGCTGAGGGCGCCCGCGATCAACGGCCACGTCTTCCCCGGCCGCCCCCAATAGTGCTAACCGTGCGGCCTGCCCTCGGGGGCCCGTAGCTCAATGGTTAGAGCCGACCGCTCATAACGGTCTGGTTGGGGGTTCGAGTCCCTCCGGGCCTACCACCTGTTTTCCTCAACTGGTCGTGTCCCAGGAGGTGGTGTAACTCGCGACGGTAGCGGAGCCGCTCGCGAAGCGCGCCCTCCAAAGGCGCCGTAGCGAGTCCGATGGAGCTGGAGGTGGGCGGGCTGACCGGCGCGGCCCACGGAGAGACGAGGTCTGATCGGCTGGCGCAGCGCAACGGCTATCGCGACCGGGACTGGGAGACCCGCGCGGGAACAGTGGAGCTGCGCATTCCCAAGCTTCGCACGGGCAGCTATTTCCCAGGTTTCCCGGATCCTCGGCGGACAGCCGAGAAAGCGCTGACCGCGGTGATCCAGGAGGCCTACATCCAGAGGATCTCCACCCGCTCGGTGGATGAACTGGTTCAGGCCATGGGGATGAGCGGCATCTCCCAAAGCCAGGTCTCAAGGCTCTGCGAAGAGATCGACGTGCGGGTGAAGGCCTTCCTCGACCGAGCGATCGAAGACGATTGGCCCTACCTCTGGATCGACGCCACCGACATCAAAGTCCGCCAGAACGGCCGCATCGTCCCGGTCGCCGTCATTGTGGCGGTAGACGCCAACGCCGACGGTCGGCGCGAGGTGCTGGGCATGGATGTCGACCGCTCGGAGGCGTAGACCTTCTGGACCGACTTCCTGCGCAAGCTGGCTCAGCTCGCCAGACTCCCACCGTCCAAATACGTCCCGAAGCCTCAACATCCGGACACCCTGCAGCACTTCGCTCCGCCGCATCCCAACCCCAAGGGCGAAATGAACCGGACACATCACGTGCTACCTCCACCGGACAGATCACGCGCTCTCTACACACGAAGACCAACAGGTTGATCGAGCCGGTGCCAACGGGCTAGAAGCTGAAACATACCTTCGCACGACCGTTGGGCATGCGGGCGATTATGCGGTTTTTCGCACCACTCAAGGAGATGCATGCGGACAGTCAGTTCACTACGCTGTGTCGTGTTGGGCGGCGGAGGGTTTGTGGGGATCAACCTGTGCCGCCATCTCGCCGGGCGCGTGGCTAGCCTGAAGGCGTTTGGGCGTCGGCAGGCTTTTCCCGAGGCGCTTGAAGGAGTCGATTGGTTCAACGGTGATTTCGCCGAAAGCACCGCCATCGCCACGGCGATCGAGGGTGCCGACACGGTATTTCACCTCATCCACACGACGACGCCGGCCAGCGCCAATGTCGACAAGATCGCGGACGTGCGTTCCAATGTGCTGACGACCTTAAGCCTTTTGGACGCTTGCAGAGATCAGGGCATCAAGCGTGTGGTTTTCGTGTCTTCCGGGGGCACGGTCTACGGTGTTCCTGAGCGGCTTCCAACGCCCGAAGATGGCCCGTGCTGGCCGATCACCTCCTACGGTATCAGTAAGCTGACAATCGAGCGCTATCTTCATCTCTACAACTACTTGTACGGCCTGGAGTACAAGATCCTGCGAGTGGCTAACCCTTATGGCCCATATCAGATGGCGACCAAGAACCAGGGCGTCATTGCCGCCTTCCTGAAATGCGCATTGACCAACCAGCCGATCGAGGTCTGGGGCGACGGCACGGTGAGGCGCGATTATCTATATGTCGATGATCTGGCTGGAGCGTTGGAGAAGGCCGCGCTATATGAAGGCGTGGAAAACATCTTCAATATTGGGAGCGGAACCAGTCATAGCCTGAACGAAATCATCGAGCTTATCGGCGAGGCTACGGGCCTGGTACTGGATGTGAGGAACAAGGGGGTTCGCGCTGTCGATGTGCCGGTCAGCCAGCTGGACGTGTCGAAAGCGCAGAACGTGCTCGACTGGTCTCCAGGAACGGGCCTTGGCGATGGGGTGGTGAAGACCGCGAACTGGCTGCGGGAACGTCTCTAGGTCCGCTTCTCCGCCGCCAGGATTGATCTGGGTCTGGGTCGCCCGGACGTCGGCAGAGCATTTTCCGATCAGTATGCATCATATCCGGCGGCGGCGAAGTCGTTTGCACACTCGCTTGGTTTGAAGATGTCAATGGCTTCGGCGATGGCGGTCCATAGCTGTTGAAGGTTCCGGGCGGCGCCCTTGCGCAGTAGCGCCTTGAGTTTGGCGAAGGCGTTTTCGATGGGATTGAGGTCGGCGCTGTAGGGCGGCAGGAACAGGAGTCTTGCCCCGACCGCCTCGATGGCCTGACGGGCTGCGGTCTCTTTTGGACGCCAAGTTGTCGGCAACCACGATGTCGCCGGGCTTCAAGGTTGGGACCAAGCCCTGTTCGACATAGGCCTGGAACCAGTCACCCGTCGTCAGCCCGTCCAAGACCATGGGCGCGGTCATACCTGTCAGCCGCATCCCGCCGATAGAGGTTGTCGTTTTCCAATGCCCATAAGGGACGCTGCATCGCAGCCGCTGACGAGGGTCCATTCGTTCGCGGCCTTGTTAAGGCCGCGGAGCGAGAAGCGGCGGAAGCCCATGGCTTTTGATGACGCCGAACACGGGTTCGACAGTCTGCTTGCGTTTTTTGTACTCCGCTTTGCCATCTTCAGTCTCTAGCTTGGCCTTCATGGCGCTGCGCCAGGGTTCGGTGATCCGTTTCGGTGTCTTTGGCGGCGGCGGCGGGCGGAAGTCGTAGAGGCGGTGCGGCTGGGTTCTTCGGATGGCGACGAAGGGCTCGACGCCGTGGGCTTTTAGGGTCTGGGCCGCTGGCATAGCCGCTGTCGGCGAGCACCCTGGGCGGGAGCCCGACCGTATTGTGCATGGCGAGGATGGTTTGGGCGAAGCTCTGCGCATCGGCCGAGGTGGTCACGAGGTTAGTCGCCAGAACGAGCTGGGCGCCATCGGCGCAGACCACGGCCTGAGCGTTGTAGGCTTGGCGGTATTCATGGGCGTCGGATCGGCGCATCAGCGCGCTGCCCGGGTCGGTCAGGTTGACGTGCCGATCCGGCCGCGGCGTGTCGTCTGGGGGGACGGGCCGAGTTCCCGGCTTGCTCGAATTGAGGTCGCTGATCTTGAACGCACTCATCGAAACGCGCGCGGCCGCCGCGATCACAAAGTGCGCAAGGTCGTCCTCGGGAAGCCAATCCTTCATGTCGGGCGGAAGCAGAAACGTTTGGTCGCGTTCACAGGGGACGAAGTTTGCTATCCCAAGATCCCAGCCAAAACCGTCGGAAAACGGCGCCTCAATCCGACAGCCTGCTATGTTAGGCCGCTAGTCAAGACGTGGATGCAAATCGCTCCTTGAAATCGGCATAGACGGCCTGGATTCCGGCTTTCAAATCTATCTTAGGCGCCCATCCCATCGCCTTTAGCCGTTCGGCGCTCATCAGCTTCCTGGGCGTGCCGTCGGGTTTCGACGTGTCCGCCACGATCTCGCCGCCGAAGCCGACTACGTCAGCCACCAGCCGGGCGAGGTTGTAGATGGAGATATCTTCTCCCGAGCCGACATTGACGTGCTCGGCGTCACTATAGACCTGCATGAGGTGCACACAGGCGTCGGCGCAGTCGTCCGAATGGAGGAACTCCCGCCGCGGCGCGCCTGTACCCCAGATGGTGAAGGCTGATGCGCCGGCGATCTTGCCCTCGTGCGCCTTGCGGATCAGCGCCGGCAGCACGTGGGAGGCGTTGAGATCGAAATTGTCGCCCGGGCCGTAGAGATTGGTCGGCATGGCGCTGATGACGTCGAAGCCGTGCTGGCGGCGGAAGGCCTGACCCAGCTTGACGCCGGCGATCTTGGCGATGGCGTACCACTCGTTGGTGGGTTCCAGCGGACCGGTCAGCAGCGCATCCTCGGTGATCGGCTGAGGGGCGAATTTCGGATAGATGCAACTGGAACCCAGCAACGCCACCTTGCCGACGCCCGAGCGGAAGGCCGCCTCAACGATGTTCGCCTGGATCATCAGGTTGTCATAGAGAAAGTCGGCGGGGTAGGTGTCGTTCGCAAGAATGCCTCCGACCCGAGCGGCTGCGACGAAAATCGCGTCGGGCGTCACCCGCGCCATCCAGGCATCGACCTCGGCCTGACGCCTGAGGTCCACTTCTTCGCGTCCGGCGGTGATCACCTCGCAGTCCTCCAGGCCCAGCCGGCGCACGATCGCCTGGCCCACCATGCCGCGGTGGCCCGCCACCCACACCCGCTTGCCGGCGAGCGGATAGATCACCGGAGCCTGGACCACTGCATCAGTCGGCATTGCGGTGTTGCTCCCTGGCGACGGTGAGCAGGTCCGCCTGCACCATCTCGGCGCAGAGCTCCTGCCACTTGGTCTCATGCATCCAGCCAAGCTTCTCCTTGGCCTTGGTCGGGTCGCCGATCAGAAGGTCCACCTCGGTCGGGCGGAAGTAACGCGCGTCCACCTCGACATAGATGTTGCCGGTCTTGATGCAGGTTCCCTTTTCCTCGACGCCCGTTCCTGACCAGGCCAGTTCGATCCCGACCTGTGCGAAGGCATGGGTGACGAAATTGCGAACCGTTGTCGTCTCCCCGGTGGCGAGAACATAGTCGTCGCCCTTGTCCTGCTGCAGGATCAGCCACATCCCGCGTACGTATTCACGCGCATGGCCCCAGTCGCGCTTGGCGTCCAGGTTGCCGAGATAGAGCTTGTCCTGATAGCCGTACTTGATTGCGGCAACTGCGCGAGTGATCTTGCGGGTGACGAAGGTTTCGCCGCGCAGCGGGCTCTCGTGGTTGAAGAGGATGCCGTTGGAGGCGTGCATGCCGTACGCCTCGCGGTAATTCACCGTGATCCAGTAGCCGTAGAGCTTGGCCGCAGCATATGGCGAGCGCGGATAGAAGGGCGTGGTCTCGCGTTGAGGCACCTCTTGCACCAAGCCGTAGAGTTCGGAGGTAGAGGCCTGGTAGAACCGCGTGGTCTTTTCCATGCCCAGAATGCGAACCGCTTCTAGCAGCCGCAAGGTGCCGATGGCGTCCGCATTGGCGGTGTATTCCGGCGTCTCGAAGCTCACCGCCACGTGGCTCTGGGCGGCCAAGTTATAAATCTCGTCCGGCTGCACCTGCTGTATAATGCGGATCAGGTTGGTGCTGTCCGTCATGTCGCCATAGTGCAGCACGAAGCGCCGGTTCGCCTCGTGCGGGTCCTGGTAGAGATGCTCGATCCGCCCTGTGTTGAAGGAGGAGGAGCGTCGCTTCAGGCCGTGCACCTCGTAGCCCTTCGACAGTAGAAGCTCCGAAAGGTAGGCTCCGTCCTGGCCCGTCGTGCCGGTCAGAAGCGCGACCTTGTCGGCTCGTCTCGCGTTCTCGGTCATGCATCCATCCGCTTAGGTTTTTGGGCTCGTGCCAATGTTTGAGTTGAAGTGAACCACCCATAGCAACCCGATATCGTACTGAATATTACGCTGCCAAAGCGGCGTGAGGAAGGAGGGCTAGACCTCACCTGTAAATGCGGTCGTTATGCATCCTCGTGGCCGTAGATCTCTATTTCATCGAGATGGAGAGCCGTGTTTTCCGCCAATTGCAGCTTCTCATACCTTGCACTCGTCCCTCTGAGATCGACTAAGAGGGGAGGCATGCCGTCATGCTCATATATGCCGCCGAAGATGGGGCGGCCGTCATGGGCATAGGCCAGTTTCCAGGTCGCATTATCCAGTGAGGTCCAGACCTGGAGCGTCCGAGCGCGGACCGAAGCGCCATCCATGCGGTTGAATACGAGACAGGCTTCGAGGCGATGGGACCGTCCAAGGTCGGCCAGCCACCACGGTCCATCCTCGGTGTCTGTGTGGAAGCCGAAGCCGCCGGTCCGCTTGCCGTTTGCGCCGCCTCTGGCGCCGTCCGCCGTTGAGTATGGGGACAGCGAGCTCTGACTCACAGCCGCTTTCAGGGCGAGGTTTTCGCTCCGAGGGCTAAAGTTGCGGGTCAGGAAGTGGTTATATTCGTTCAGGGAGCGTACGCGCGCCGCGAGCCAGTTAACCGACTGCTCCAGGGCCGCCAACCTCGACCCTGTAGCATCGGCATAGCGCGACCAGGGGCCTGCGAGCCCGATGGGGGCCTCGCGATGCACGTTGAGCTGATCGAGCCTGTTGGGGATCGTGATGACCTGCTCGTACGACTTCACCCGGTCCCGCCTGAGGAAAGTCACCTCCACCGCCATGGGCGCCGCCAAGCCGGGAAAGAATTGGACTTCGCCGCAGGCGTTGTTGGCGTGGGCGTGGACGCTGACGTGCGTTTTGTTGAGCTTGTCTAAAGCCGCTCGGAACACGCCGTATAGATAGTCGTGACGGCGTAGGTTTTGCAGATCATGGATCTCAAGGACGATTATTCTGAATCGAATTAAGGTTTCAGCGGTGGCGTGGATCAGGTTTCTATATTCGGCGCCTTCGATGTCCATCTGCAGGATCAGATCACGACCGGGCGCGGCATTGGCCGCGACCCAGGTATTCAGATCAAGAGCATCTTCACCACCGTATACGTCTAGCCATTTCTTCTCGAAGAACTGCGCCCCCTCGATCAGAGGAGTCACGAAATGTTCGATATCGCTCGAAAAATCGCACATGAAGGACCTTATCCCCCAGCGCTGATATAGTTCGTCCTCGAAGCGCTTGAAATTGTTGGTCCCCGGAGAGAAGCACGCGTCGATATCGTTCAGGTCGTCGGGAATGAGATAGCCGCCATCCATAGCCCCACCCAGGCGGATGAGCGGTAGGCCACATGGGCGGGGCGCAAGCAGATCGATGGCGTCGGCAATTTCAACCCCGCTGGAGGCGAGGTCGGAGCCGTGGTCCAGCAGGCGATGTTCTGCACGGAAGCTCGGCGAGAGGCCGTAGGTGTCAAATATGCTCATAGACGTCTCTCAACGATCTCGGCCGATGCGGGGCGGTGCTCGAAGATAGCGCGGGCCTTTGTCGAGGAACGGGTTGCGATGAGCTCAAGGGCATGGGACGTTCAACTGTGGCGGCCGATCCGCTCAGGACTGGAACAGGGCACCGGAGTGCAGGAATGTCCGCAACTGGGCCAGTAAGGGGGCGGCGATCACTTGACCGATCCGCCGCTGCAGGCCGTTTCGAGCAAAGCCATAGTTGGCCAGGCTCTCCTCGATCACCTGCCGCCGCCACCGTTCCGGGTCTTCCTTGGCGGATTGCACGGCGCCCTTGATGGAGGCGAACACCGCTGAGAGGCGCTCGATCGGATCCTCTATGGTGTCGTACCGTTGGTCGATCACGCCATCAAAGGTGGTGAAGCCGAGCTCCCGTAGGAAGGCAAGCGATCTGGGCGCCCCGACGATGAGCAGCGGATGGCCCATGCACGCCGCCTTGAGCGCCTTCTCGGTGATCCGCTCGACCTCCCCGTAGAAGAAATCGGTCTCGGTCACGATCGACAAGCGGGTGCGGGCGAAGGCGGACGCGTCCAGGGTCAGGACGAGATCGTTGCCGAAGCGCGTCTCCTGGTCGAAGCGCTGGGGTTGCCGCGGAATCCAATCGGCGATGTCGGCGATCAGTTCGGGGAAGGCGGCCGCCACGCCGGGCGGCGGGGCGTTGAGGTCGATTTCCCGCCCTTTCGGATTGTCGCAGCTGATCCCGTGGAACGAGACCAGGCCGTCCGGGCTGAGGCCGGCAAGCGTGAGCCAGCGGTAGAGCAGTACCCGGTGCCACCGGACGGCGGCGTTCTGGCAAAGGAACACCGGGCCATTGGGATCGCTCAATGGTGCGTAGCCCTCTGGGCTGAAACCCTGTGCCCCAAAGCTCGCAATGCCGCGCGCCGAGTCGAACCAGGTTGCGCAGGCCACCGGGA
>Ga0116229_10012214_pt1 | contig 12436 bp, 8 predicted proteins | sample S1TSphgellanicum_3_FD_87313 | JGI IMG/M metagenome (GOLD analysis project Ga0116229, IMG submission 87313) | Host-associated microbial communities from peat moss isolated from Minnesota, USA - S1T2_Fc - Sphagnum magellanicum MG | ecosystem: Host-associated > Plants > Peat moss > Unclassified...
GAAGTCTTTTTTGGCAAAGATCTACAAGCGCCAGAAGTAAGTAGATATGGAGACTGGTGGCATATGACTAGCTGTCCTTATGCAGCATAATTGCTTAATCACAAGTCATGAATGTCTTAATCCATTCCATTTGGCATTGATTGAAGTTCAGCCTTCCTCATAAGAAACAGGGTTCAAGTTTCTGAAAGGATGATCTAGAAGCAAAGCTGTCTGTTTTGTGTATTGTCAGGGATCATGTGACACCATTTTAAGAATGTAGCTTGGTAATGGGGTGATTGCTATGCCTTGGATTATGATGAAAGCTTTAACTTTGTGAGCAAATATGACTCTAAACCATTGAGATGCAACCTGGAATCAAGTGGATTGCTACTGTGCATTGAAAACAGAAAACTCTGTGACTTTTGATAACCATTTGTTGAGGATGTTGCAAAATGTGACTCTGCCATAGAGCCATATATTGTGAGCTGGTTGCTAGCTGGTACTCATTCTTGTGAAAGGCTAGATCTTACATGAAAAAATGGTCAGAGAGGTCGGAACTCGTTCAAAGAGGTCTCTCAATCTGTTGCAATCTTTTATTTGCAAAATCAAAAAGCTTGCAACATAATAGTTATTAGAAGGGACGCGTGTTTCCAGTGCATGCAGCCTAGAATATAGATGGCAAATTACTTGTTAGCTAGTCATGCGCATATGTGTTGCCAGTGAAGGATTCTGAACAAAGTGAGGAATGGCAATGGCATCACTTAATGCATAGTAATTGGCATTAATTTGTTTCTTTAGTTATGTAAAATTTGGTCACTTGTATACTTGGTTGTTTTCACATAGTTTTCCTTCACATCCTTTGTCTTGGAAGACCAAAATGAATAGTAAAAAAAGTCGGAACATGTCCCAAAACTAATAAGTTAAAGTTTGGATACATCCATGGACTCCACCAAAAAAAAATGAGGACAAGTACAAATGACCTAATTGATTTTTATCATTCATTTGGCAAGAATCAATACCTACCAATATAATACCTTGTGTCCATAGCTGGTTTGGCATGATATTGTTTGATAATCTACTAAAATTAAAAATGGTGTTAGCTTGCCATGATCTTTGGAAGGAATCTTATTCTTTCCTAAAGTTCACCTTTCAACTACCCTAACCATAAGCATCATAAAGTTCGCGGGCACATGAGCTTGGACAAACAAAAGGAGGGTGCATAAGAATAATGAAACATATGAATTATTAGCTACATAGTACATACCATCATGACTTAAGGGAACTTTAACTACCTTAGCCTTGGGTCAAGTTGCGCACATTAAAAATGAATAATTCGTTATTTTCAAAAAATGCATTCATCTTTTTTTTTAAATTATTAGAATCTTAGTTAAGAAAAATGAAAAAATTTAACGAAATCCATTTGATGTATGAATGCATGTAATTGAAATGCATGGATGTATAGATGATGTACACATTCTCTTAAAATCAAGACCATTTTGTCAAGATCAAGACCCATCTTGCTAAATAGAGTTGGAAACATTTTTTTTTTCATTCCAAGCATTGCAAAGTTTTCTCAAGTAGTGTTGTTTGTCACATTGTTGAGGAGTCATGGTTCATCAAGCCGTGATCTTGAATATGTTTTGACAAATAAGAAAAGAGGAACATGAAGAGGCATTACGACATGAAATAATATAATTGGCAATGGAGAATCAAATATCTAATTTGCAAACAACAATGGAAAGAATTAAACATTCAATTAAACGACCAAAAGTACAACCTCACATGACATTGCAATCACTTGGCAAACACATTAAACAAGAGAACGAGGAAAGAACAAACAATCAAGAATCCAAGAAGCATTGAAGAGATACTTTCACACAATGGTTTGCATCACACCTTTGGCCTCACATTCAAATTGTAATGAAAAACACAAAAAAGTTTGACAATTACTTTACATCACCTTTGTGCATTTCATAGAAAGCAAAAAAACATTCAAACCCATGTGATAAGCTCTTTAAGTCCTCTTTAGGAAAGTTATTAACCTTCAATAAAAAAATTCAAACCAAGGGTTAAAAAGTCAATAGAGAAAGGAATAACTTTTACAATCACATAACAACAATTCCAATACTAAATTGTTTTTGTTGCACAAGATTAGAACCTTTGGACAAGACCTTTTTTAGACCCATAATTCAACTATAGAAATATAAAAAATTGTCACCAAATTGGGAAGATCAAAGGACAATGATGGTGCATAAGGTGGCATACCTTGTAAAAGCATACAATGTCCTTGCATCACTTGTCATAAACATACATTAGACAAAGATTCATCTTGTACCTACATGTGGGGAAAGAACATGAAAAAAAAAGGGATCAAAAGACATACATGTTGTTAGGGTTGAAGATAATAGGCAAATTACTATTGTAGGATCCTTTGTAATTGATGGAAGTTCATTGCCTCTACAAATCAATTTATAAAATCAACCACAAGATGTCTTCCTCAAAATGGTCTAGGGAAGATATCTTATTCATTTGACACATTCTATTAATCATTGGCCTACCTTAGAGACCAATTAACAATTTGTGGAAAGGATTTTATCTCCATGTCATAAAAATCAAGTGCAAGAATTGAACTTGCCACAAAACCAAAAGACGGTATGGCTGATAGTCTATTAATTTGTTCTTAAGAGCATGGAGTTCATACAATGGTCACAACATCCACAAATATGTTTAATGTTTGTATTTGCAAATAGCACCTCCAAGTTTCAACGTGTAGATGTGATCATCCAATGCGCGTTCAAGCATGCATTTAAAAAGCAATTTCACAAGAGGACATCATGCAACATCAAAAATCAACTCTTGAAATAAAAAGGTCTAGAAGTTAATTTTTGCATATTGGCAATTAAACCTAAACTTTGTGGGTGGTTGTTTCATGCATGGACACAAATGTGTGAGGAAATAAATGATTTACAAAGGGTGGGAAAAGACAGGTTTATTTCATAACTTCATCCTATATTTTCAAATGGAGGCATTAAAAATAAATGCTACCAAATCATTGTTTTCATCATATTTGACAAAAGAAGCAGAGATTAAATATCCAAATGCCCAAGAGGATAATGAATTGAATTTGGATCCTAAAGAAGTTATGGGAATCATAATGCAACAATGTTTTGAGCCACATCCAAATCATTAAAGACTTGAACCTAGTGGTATCAAAAACATTTTCAAGCTCAAAGATCTTGCTAGAAATAAATGAACACATCCAAAAACATTTTTGTTAAACCTACACATTTTGTGAGATGCAAGAAACATATATATTTTTCATTTTTTCATTTTGAATTACATGTGTATTGATCTCATCTATTTGAGATGTTGTGTTGAAATGTTGGTGATTTCAATCATCTATGATAGAAAGGTCCCATTATATTACAAATGGAAATGAAAAAAATAAAATGTTCAAGGGTTGATAGCTTGTTCACCTTAACTACTAAACCTACAAAAGCAAGTTCAATCATGATAGTTTGTTTTGAATTATATTCTCAAAGCCCATAAGGCATCCACATCTCCTCACCTTCTTTAGTTATTAACTATTTCAAAATGCACAACAATTTTGCACCCAACTTAATAACTTCACATGATTCCTCTCAGATATTGGATAGAGATTCAGGACAGGATTAGTGAATGTAATATATTCTATTTTCTAGTATCCCTTTCCCAAAAGCCCCGAAGCTCCCAGAATGCAACATGTATTCTTTCCTCAGGATGGAACACATTGCGCACTCATCATCTCAAGATCCCCAAAGTCATCACACATGGGCTGCCACACAACCACTCCAAAAATCCTTGACACATTCATCATCTCCCTTGTGTTGGTCCTTATAGAAAACATGCAAGACCTCTAGACCTTTTCCTAACATTCTTGGCGTAGCGGAAATTCAATCGTCAAGGTTCTTCTGATCCAATAGTCCTAATCAAGTTCTATTATCAACTAATTACAACACCCAAAATCCAAATCCTCCACACACTTGCTATCACTCCAGAAAGTCTAGCCACTTAGTTTTTTCTCATCACCAAAAAACTTCTGCCTGTTTTCATCAACTAACATCAAATATATTCCTCCCATCCTCATCCCTTTACTCCCCAAAAATCTTCCTATCAATCTCATTGCAAAACCATGATTCCCATAGCTCATGAAGAGTTTTCATTGAATAGCTGGGATTGTGCTCCATCATAAAAACCAATTCACCAAGTTCCCTTTGTCATAACCTACAAAGCAACAAAACAAACCAAATACAAAAACAAATCAAAACCAATTTTTTGGCACTGTTGAATCACTGCGTCACCAATAGTTCAGCCATTGAGCTGAATTAGGGTTTTCAGCCTTCATCCACAAAAAACATTTAACATTATTTTTAGGTTACAAGTGTCACCACTCCTTCCAAATAAATCTATGTCCTCATAGATTAAGCATTAATCTACAGACTAAATTGCAAATCCTTCTTTGACCATTCCCAACATTGTCCTTTGAAATCTTTGAGAATACATATTTTGTCGCCATGATCTTATTCCTAAAATCCCTTGCCATCTTTGTACTCAGCAAAGAAGTATGGTCCTTCCCAGTTATTGAGCAATGATCTTTTCTTTCCAGGTCTGCACACCTTGACTTTGGCATTTTCTATGAAGCCTTCAAAGGTTTGTAACCATTTTCTGGTTGCATACACCTTCCTTTATTTCCTTTGTGCATGCTCCACATTTTCTAGCAAAGTTTTATGCACATTTGCAATTAGCCACATTTTAAGAATCATTTGTTCTGCTATGATTTCAGGATTTTCCTGTTCGTTAAACACATCACACTAACCACTAAGGTTGTTATCAATGGTGAGTCTTGGCATATGACTAGTGAGCACCATGAAAGGAGAATATTTCGTGTTAGCTTGGATGCCACATTGGTATCCAAAGAGTATTCATGGTAGGAGTAAATCCCAATCCTGTATGTTGGTAGCAACCATAACTGTGAGTCCGTGTTTGATGGTCTTTATTAGACGTTCCACCATACCATTACATTGAGGCCAGGTAGGGGCAGTAAATTGATGTGTGATGCCATAATTGTGACAAAATTCAACAAATTCCTTCATCCACTCAGTGCCATTATCTATTAAAATATATTTAGGCACTCCATACTTGCAAATAACTTCATCCTCCAAAAACTTAGCAGCAGTGTAAACATCATGTTCCTTAATAGGCCGTGTTTCACACCATTTAAAGTAGTAGTCAATAGCAACAAACACATACTTATTGGCATTAATTGTCTCTGGCAATGGTCTAGTAGTGTCTAGTGCAACATGATAAAACAAATCACATATGGGAATACTCTTCATCTCCTCAATGCCAAATTTCATGTTTCCAAATTGCCTAGCTAGCTGACATTTTTCATAAGCCCTGATGAATTTCTTGATAGCCTTAATTTTGTCATGCTAAAAAAACCTCTTCTTTACCTCAGCAAGTGTCCACATTGCCCCAAAATGTTCGATTTCTTCATGTATCTTCTCAATTAACATTCTACGTTTTACAAGCCTAGGTACCACCAAGTTCTGGAAAAATAGGGTATCCTCTAATTAATGATACTTCATCATTTGTTTCTTAGCCCTTTCTATGTTGGTTGTGTTATCAAGCTCAGCTTCCAGATGTCCACTAGTGAGTTATGCAATTGACATATTGTCCTCCCATATATCCATTTGCCTTGATTGGTCATCTTCACTTTGTCCCTTTGTTTCCACATTCTTGCCCTTCTATCTATTTTTGGCTTCATCCACCATGATTTGAGCTTCAACCACCATTTTTTTATACTCCATCTGATCCATTTGAGGCATTCCTTCCTTTGAAGGTGAATCTATACTTTGTCCACCACATTCACTAATAGTGTGATGTTCTTCAACATCATCTATTGCTTGTCCAATGTGTTGTACTGCTTGTCCAATGTGTTGTAAAGTAAACAGATTGATGCTAACCTCATTAGTAGCATTACTCCTTGCAGGTGCTGGTGTGATTCCCAGTTGCTCTTCCTGCTCCGTCACATCACTTCCAAAATCTTCATCCTCTTCCGGAAAACCAACAGGATTCTGGCTTAAAGCATCAACATTCAAATGTTTACTTCTTGTTTAGTGAATAATTTTGGATTGAAAATCCTACAACATTGCTATCCAACGGCCTCTCCTACCATAAGCATATGAAACAGTGGCTAACCACTCCAAAGGTTTGTGATCTGTGCATAACAAAAACGGGGTTTGGTAAAAATATTGCCTGAAATACATGATACCCCAAATGAGAGCATAACACTCTCCTTCCATGGGATGAAAACAACGTTGGACTAGAGACAACCCCTTGCTAGCATAAGCAATGACTTGTTCCTACCTCCCATATTTTTGTGACAAAATAGTTCCAACACCCCTTATAGACCAGTTAACATCCGAGATGAATGGTTTGTTGAAATCAGGTCTAACCAAAACAAGTGCTTCCACAAGTCCTTTTTTTAATGTAATAAAAGTTGTCTGGCATATGGGCATCCAAAGAAACTTACAATCTTTCTTTGTCAATGTAAACAGTGGTTCTACAATCTTAGCATACCCAGCAATGAATCTCCTATAATACCATGTCAGTCCCAAAAATGTCTTAACATTTGTGGCTATCTTGGGTGTGGGAAAATGCTGGATTGTTGTTATCTTCTTAGGATTAGGTTGAGATCCGACATTGTCCACAATATGTCCCAAAAATGTAATGCTCTTGGATCCAAAACAACATTTGCTAGGATTCAACTTGAGATTAACCCCTTTTAGTTTTTGGAGAACAAGTCGAATGTGACATAAATGTTCATTTTAAGTTCCACTGTGTATGTTGACATCATCAACAAACACTTTCATAAATTGGTTTGTCCATTCCTTAAATATGTCAACCATGGTTCGTGAGAATGTACTAGTGGTGTTTTTCAATCTGAATGGCATAACATTCCACTCACAGAGACTTGATTTGGTGATCATTGCTATCTTCTTAACATCCTTAGGAACCATCGAGATTTGCAAAAACCCAGATTGCAAATCAAGTGCTAAAAACCACTTGGAATGCCCTAATTGATTCAAAACATCTTCAACAGGGGCATGGGAAAAGAGTCTCGCCTTGTCTGATGATTCAATGGGTGGTAGTCCCCACAAAATCTTTGGCTTCCATCTTTCTTCATTGGCAAAGTTATTCTACAAACATACTTTGATGCACTTTTGCGCATCTTTCCCAAATACACCAATGTTTATATTTGCCAATTGACTTCAGCTTCTTCCCAATGGGACAACCGTATAGGAGTCATAGGACATGGAGGAAGTCCCTCAGTATCAACAGAATGTTCCCCTAGAGAACATTGCCCCAATTCCCCTTTGTGCCATGCAAATACTTTTTGAAATTCCTCCAAAAGATCCCATAATTGCTTCTATTGTTCTTCATTCAAATATTCATCCAGTCTTACCCTACTTTTGATTTAGGTCCACCTATTACCCTCCTCAATCAAATCATCAAATATCTGAACCGAATATAAGTGCACATTGGTTTCAATGTTTTTTCCAAGTCTCTACTGCATCTGAGCATCCTCTTCTGTAGCTGCACACTTTATCCAATTAGCATAATCATCATCCTCAATGAACAATCCCTCCAGAATGTTTTTATGTTGTTCTTGTAGTGTCAAATTCAAAATTTGCATAGATGTTTCCTTTTCAATGATCAAATCCAACCCACAATCCTTTAGTTATTCAATTTTGTTCTCCAAATTCAAGATGGTCTCTTGTGGACCATCCTCTATCTTTCCTTCATATTTTGTTATCTCCTCCTCAGAAGAATATTTATCATTGAAATCTTCAGAGTTTAATGCACCCAACAAATTAGCCCAATTTTTAATTTGCAACTATCCCATCTTTCTATTGAATAGCTTTTCTTGTACATTACATTTTTCCTCTTCAGATCCTTCAAGCACCTGCAACATGTTTATTACATTCAGTGGAAGTACTTCCACTTCCATTTCGGATCCGTTGCAAACTTATATGACGCCCTTCTCCACATCAACGATTGTTCCTATTTTGATGAGGAAGTCCAATCCAAGGAGCAAATTATAGTTGTCTGTGTCCACCACAAGGAAAATCATTTGACACATGATCCCACCCACTTTCATTGGAAACTTAGTAATCCTTCCTAATGCTTGTGTCACTATACTAGAAACTGTCTTAGAAATTTCATGGCTAGCCACTAGGTGCATTATGCCAAGTTCCCTAACAACATTGGTTGCCATTACTGACATAGATGCCCCAGTATCCACCAAGCCTTCGATCATTGCTTGATTGATTTCTACAACTAGATGTAATGTTTTGCTACGATGTGTTTTATTGACATTAACCCTCCTAATTGCAGGGGTTGAATGAATTGTAGTTACCTGGTTTCTTTGGCCTTCTACATCTTTTTTCCTTCTAGCTAGCTTAACCAATCCTTTCAAATATTCCAATTTTCCTGGAATTATGAGAATGGTTTCCATGGGAGTTAAAGCAATCTTTCCTTTGATGAAATGAGAAAGAATCTTAGACTTCATAGCTACTTCAAATCCCATGTTTATTCTTCTTTGTTCATTTTCCACAATCACTTCCTCTTGTTCTTCTGCTAGATTGGTAGTTATGGGTAATCTCCTTTTTGGGATTCTCAACCCAGAGAATATATGTTGGTCCTTTTCACAAGCATGGTTCAATTTTGCTTAAGTGGCTTCTTCATCATCAACCAAAACTTCTAAGAAATTTGTAGTGGCTTGCAGATTTCTTCCATCACCTCTCCTTCGTATGCCCTAACCCAAGACAGAAAGAACATTTCAGACCACAATTGTCAGTCTTATGCCCACCTCCACACTTGGCACATTTTGGCTTTGTGTTTGTAAATTTAGGGCATGTTGAGATTGTGTGTTATTCTAAGTGGCATAATTGGCAACGGTTGTGAATGTTAAAAGAAAAGCTTGTACTAGGTCCAGCCTTGCCATTTGTCCCTTTCCCAAAGAAATTAACGAGAGTTTCATTCAAAACATGAAGTTGATGATCTACGGTAGATTCTCTAGACATGGTTTCATCATGTTCTTCCTTCACGGGTTCATATGGGGTTTCCCCTAGTTTTCCCAATACACGTTCAATCTCAGCATCAGCTACAACCACGTCCTCAATGTTAGTGTAAGTCTTGACAACACAAAGTTTTCTTATTTCTAGCCTTAGTTTTCCTAGAAATCTACACTGATGTTTTACATCTTGTATTTGACCCCGTTGAAAAAACTTATCCATCCTTTCATAGTATTTTTGAACCCTTTCCTTTGGCTTTTGCTTGATGGCATCCAATTTGATCTAGATGTCATCAGCATCAACATTGTCATAATTCTACACTATCCAGGTATGTAGTTATGTCCAATTAGTAGGTGCAGGATTAAGCTTTTTGAACCATTCTTTGGAGCTTTTAGGTTCAATTTAGCAATTTTAAACAATTTATCAGCATTCAAATCATGGACTTTTGCTGCCATTGTTAATCTTTAAGCCCAATCATTTATGTCCTCACGATCTCGTCCCCAGAACAACTCATCCATGCCCTGAGGACTAGTCATTTTGACCCTTCCTGACTTTTGATTTACCTATTGCTAGTACTTTTTTACAAACATTGTTCTACATCCATCCTTCTTTAGACTGTTTTTAGCTCTACTGTCATGACTTGCACTACTACCTGCCTCACCGATTTAGATGAAGCTCTCCTGCTATTAATTAGGTTTTGTCCAAACTAATGCCTAAATGCAAAACATTGATGCTAATATACTAATGGCTATGTTTCCAATCTCATCCAATCGTGATCAAAATCAAAGACCCTAGTAGCAGCCAAGCTAGTGGAATCTTAGAATGAGAGAACCAACCTATTTTTGCATAATTCTAACTTTTCAATGTAGTAATGCCCAACTGTACTCTGTGGCTCATAACATAGATCAGGGTTATGTGTTACCGTTCATCATATTGGTATGGTTCTTCAAGACTATATCTTCATCACAAAAGGAAACTAGATTGTCTTCCTTCTACTATTGGGTTTAAAATCACAACATCAAAAAATTAAAAAGTGAAAATTTGCTCATTTGCAAACTCCATTTGCCATCATATTTCGAAATTCTTGTCATCAAATGCTCTCCAACTTATCAATCGGGACTTCATTCTTGAGTTTTTCACCCTCAGTATCCGGTCTCAAGCCATAAATAAATCTTCCACTCCCGGAATGAAAAATCTGACGAAATGATTTGGTGAAACAAGAGAGAAAAGAATCTAAACATCACCTAATTATGACACTTGTCTCTGCCTTTCTAAATTGTGCATTGATACCTTACGTAAAGTAGGAGGTAAAATTATATTAACTCTGGAATCTTATGCTTGAAACCCATCCTCTTGCTCCATCTTGCATTTTCACCTAGACTTGTGCCCTCGTACACAATCCATTGTGCATTAGCTCCACAACAATGTTTCCAGCTTGTGCTTCGTCAAGACTCACTCCTATAATGGCAACAACACCAAATCCCAACTGATGCAAAATTAATGTTCCTATTCGTGGTGCTCATTGAATTCTGGGAAAATCAAACCTAACAATAATCTATTCTTCTTGAATTTCCTGACTCTTTGCAACAAATTGCTCTTCATTGGCGTCAGACATCTTATCTTCTTAAACATCTCATCTTCCAAGTACTCTAATAATCTCATATGTACTAGCCTTCTAAGATCAACCTACTCTAATACCAAAAGAAAGGGGAAATACTTTCTTCATTGTATAAACCCCAATGCTGAGCATACAGAGACTTATGTGTATTGCTGAAGTTTTACTAAGACAAAAATATTTGCTTCAAGTATTACTTCTTCATTAAAATCCTTACAGACAACTAGATTTTGTTGTCTTATTTCTATGGACCACAAAGGATTAGTTTCACTCTTGATTTCCTCTCTAGGAGCCAATAGGTTGTTTCATAGGAGTGGTAGCTCATACCCAACAATAGAAACCCCACAGAGACCAACTTAATAACTTCACATGATTCCTTTCAAAGATTGGACAGAGATTCAGGACAAGATCAATGAATGTAATATATTTTATTCTCCAATATCCCCTTCCCAAAAGCCCCGAAGCTCCCATAATGCAACATGTATTCTTTCCTCAGGATGGAACACATTTTGCATTCATCATTTCAAGATCCCCAAAGTCATCACACATGGGCTGTCACACAACCACTCCAGAAATCCTTGACACACTCATCATCTCCCTTGTGTTAGTCCCTATAGAAACATGCAAGACCTTTAGACCTTTTCCTGACATTCTTGGCGCAACGAAAGTTTAATCGTCAGGGTTCTTCCAATCTAGCACTCCTAATCAAGTTCCATTATTAGCTAATTACAACACCCAAAATCCAAATCCTCCACGCACTTGCTAGTACTCCAAAAAGTCTTGCCACTTAGCTTTTTCTCATCACCAAAAAGCTTCCGCTTATATTCATTAGCCGACATCAAATATACTCCTCCCATCCTCATCCCTTTGCTCCCCAAAAATCTTCCTGCCAATCTCATTACAGAACCATGATTCCCATAGATCATGAAAAGTTTTCATTGAGTAGCTGGGATTGTGCTCCATCATAAAAACCAACTCACCAAGCTCTAGCCTTTGTCATAACCTACAAAGCAACAAAACAAACCAAATACAAAAACAAATCAGAAACAAATACTTTGGCACCATTGAATCATTGTGTGACCAATAGTTCAACCATTGTATTAAATTAGGGTTCTCAGCCTTCATCCACATAAAACATTTGACACTATTTTTAGGTTATATTTCTTTTAAGGTAATTGAATGGGATTCGTTCCCAAATGGAAAAACATTTCATTTGATGGCTTCAATTTCTATGTAAAAGGTGATGTTAGATTTAAACATAATATTCAATTATTGTGATGGGCCTTTATGTGTGTTAATGCATGTGAAAAAACTAGGTGAAAGCACTACTAGAAATCATGTCATATGCAACCACCATGTTTGCAACTGGGATGCAACTATCAGTCGCATGCAACTATGCAGGGTTTTTTATGCAGTTGCAATGGATTTTTGCCCCCTTTTTGGGTGTGTATGCAACTATGGTGCAACTATGATCACCTTCATCCCAACCTTTGGATGATTTCTGTGATATAATATCGTGTATATTTGATATGCATATACTCATAGTTGCATGTGCAACCAAAATAGGCCAACTATGGTCTTTTGGTAAACTGGGTACACTTTTTTTGTAGGCATGTCTAGGATTAGGGTTGCCTACAAATGACAATCCCATTGATAAGGTTTAGGATATAGGTGAAAAATAACCTAATCTATTTTGCCACCTACCTAAAATAGTGTATCTATC
>Ga0116229_10012216_pt1 | contig 12434 bp, 14 predicted proteins | sample S1TSphgellanicum_3_FD_87313 | JGI IMG/M metagenome (GOLD analysis project Ga0116229, IMG submission 87313) | Host-associated microbial communities from peat moss isolated from Minnesota, USA - S1T2_Fc - Sphagnum magellanicum MG | ecosystem: Host-associated > Plants > Peat moss > Unclassified...
TATGCTCTCACCTTCTGGGATCTGCAGGACAAGGACTCCTGGCTTCGGATGCCGCAATACGGCGGGGACGCCAGCGATGCGCCTACGCTGTTCGACGACGAGGGCCGCCCTAAGCTCGCCGCGGAGGCGCTGGCCCAGGCCCTCCTAGGCCATTGATTGCGCGCAACGGATCAAGCGGGACAGGCGCTTTGGCGGTCGTCGCCACCGGGCCGGACAGTTCGTTGTTGGCCATGCAGGGGTGGCGGATATAGGTTGAGAGCAGCACTTCGCCCGCCTCTGGCCCCGGCAGGATCAGCTCGCCGTAATTCATCACGCCGGGCTTCAGCTCCGCATCGATCACCACGCGATAGCGGCCCGGCTTCAGCGTCTGGCCGCGGCGACCGCGGCGCTGACGCCGGCCCGGCGGCGCTCCCGAGCCTGAAAAACGCCTTCTGGCGCAACTGACTGCGCACCCGCGACCGCCCGTCTGCGCCCAGCTATTGGTAGAGAGACTTGGCCTTGTTTTGACGCCCGTTCGGGCCTTACTTCTGACGCGCGACAGGGGCGCCCTTGGGTTGGCGCAGGGGTCCGCCGCCTTGGCTTAGAGCGTTCGCCAAGGATTGGCGCTCGGTTTGAGGTAGGGTCGCGGCGAAGCCGACCAGGGCGGTCTCGACGTCGGTGCGCGCGGTCAAGTCCGCATCCCTGGCGCGCGACAGGGCTTCGCCGACCGCAGCGGCGTCAAACGTCGGTTGAACGAACAAAAGGGCGGCGGCGCGGCGGTTTTCACGGGCCGACTGCTGAAGCGGGCGGGCCTCTTTGGCGACCGCCTTGAACATCTGATGAAAGCGGAGTCGGTCTGCGCTGAGCAGCCTGTCCCCCGCCGCCCGGATCGGATGACGCGCCGACGTGGTGAACCACATCGCCGCCCCGCCACCGAGCGCGCCGAGCGCGAACAGGTTCACCACCACCGACAGCGCCAACAACAGCTTGAGCTTGCCCTCGGTCATGTCTCAGATTCCTGCGCCGTCGAAGCCATTGGCTTGGTCGTAGACGCCGGACAGGCTGTCGGCGTCGATGTGGGAGGCGGGGGCGGACACGGCGACGACGACGGCGCCCGCCAGGGCGCCGCACGTCAGCGCTCCGGCCGCGCCTAGCCAGGATAGCCGCCGCATCAGCTTCGCCCGCGCCGAGATCGCCCTGGGTTTGGGCGCTTGCGCAAGAATCCGCAGACGAAGCGCGGCCGACGGCGCCGCAGTCTGGGATAGGTCGAGAACGGCGTCCAAGGCGCACCCTTCGGCTAGGCGGGCCCGTGCCGCGGGCGATGCTGTGGCGAGGTCGCGCGCCGCCGCGCGGTCGGCCTCGGGCCAGCGGCTTAGGTCCCCGCCATAGGCGTCGGCGAGGGCGAAGAAGCGTTCCAGGTTTAAAGACGGCGGCGTCATGATTGAAGTCCTTGCAGGCGGGCGCGCAACGCCCGGCGGCCCCGGGCCAGTAGGCTCTCTAGGGCGTCGACGCTCACGCCCAACACCACCGCCGCGTCGATGTTGGACAGCTCTTGATAATGATACAGCACAATGGCGTCGCGCTGCCGTGACGGTAGCTCCGCAAGCGCCGCCTGGACCTGGTTAGATGTCTCCATCATCTCAAGCTCCACGTCCGCGCCAAGAGCCGGATCGATCTGTTCGGGCGGCTCCGCAGCGGGACGTTCGCGCCGTTTGCGCAGGCGGTCGTAACAAAGGTTCAGCGTCACGCGGTGCAGCCAGGTGTCGAACTTTGCGTCGCCGAACCGCCATTTCGGCGCGTGGCGCCATACGCGCAGAAAAGCCTCCTGGGCCACGTCTTCGGCCTCGGTCGCATCGCCGAGCGTCCGGGTCGCCAGGGCGCAGATGCGCGGCAGCTTGCGCGCGACCAGGGCCTGGATAGCCCCCTGATCGCCCGCCGCCACTTGGCGCAGGAGCGCGTCGTCCGGGTCGTCCCGAGCCTTGCTCCAGGTCTTCACTGTTGCGTCCGCGCACGTTCCAACGCCCTCCTCCGCTTCCGATCCGCCCGGCTCAAGCCCAAAAGGGCTAGGCCTATTGCGGACCCAAGGGCTGAGGGGGAGGATTCGCACCGCCAGGTCCCATCCCCGGCCCGCCGCCCTGCTGCATATGGGCATAGCGCCGGGCGGCCACCGACGCCATTTCATCGGGGGTGATATAGCCGTCGTGATTAAGATCGAGGCGCGCAAAGCTTCGCGCGGGATCGAACGGGGCGCCGTTGCGGCCCGGATGCGCCTCGTGCCAGGCCGTCCACTCCGCCAGACTGACCCGGCCGTCACGGTCGGTATCCATTCGCATCATGTTGGAGACCTGACGGGCCTGAAACTGTTGCAGCGTCATGTTCCGCATATTGGGGCCGCCGCCCGGCCCTTGAGGGCCGTAGCCTTCCGGTTCGTAGCCCTGTTGGCCAGCGCCGGGTCCGCCGGCTGGCGGGCCGCCCTGATAGCCGTCTTGCGGCGGCGGGCCAGCATAGGGGGCGGTTTGGGCCACGGCCATCTGGGCGGAGGCGGCGGCGAGCGCCAGCGCTATAGCGCTGGCGAATATCGAAACGGTTTTCATCGTCTTCGTCCTCTTAGAAAGAGCGTAGGCTTTGAGCGTGCGGTCAAACCAAACTGGAGATCGGCGGCGCCGAGGCGCTGTCGGGGAAGATCGCCGTCTCCAGCGCGCGGCGGTCCACCCCGAGATGATCGGCGAGCACCGACTTAAAGACTTGGCGAACGTCCAGCGTCGGGGCCAGGTCGCGGTTCTCAAACAGTCTTGCCGACTGCAACGTGGGCCAGTCGCCGACGATCCCGCCCGGCTTCAGCGCGCCGCCAGCCAGGATCAGGGTCGAGGCTGTGCCGTGGTCCGTGCCGCCGGTCCCATTGACGTGCGCCGTGCGGCCAAACTCCGTCACCACGATCACCACGGTCTGCGACCAGGTGGGGCCAAGCCCCTCGCGCAACCCCGTAATGGCGTTGTCCAGCGCCGTCAGGCGCGTGGCGAGCTGACCGTTGACCGCGCCTTGGCCGGCATGGGTATCGAACCCGTCCAGCGACAAGACGGCGATGGAAGGGCCGTTCTCTTCGGCCAGAAACTTTCCGGCGGTCGCCGCAAAGCCCCGCTCATCGCGCGCCGGGACGGGCTGGCCCGCCGCCAACATGTGCGCTTGGGCTTCGGTCGCAAGGCCAGAGGCCAGGGCCGCGCCCAGGACCGGATCGGTCTGATAGAGGTCGGCGAGCGTGGCCTTCACCCGGGTCAAGTCTCCAGGCTCCCGACCGCCGGGCGACCAGGAATCTACGGCCGCAGGACCGCGCAACACCAGCGGCTCCTGGGCGCCGATAGAGATGGCGCGCACCCGGCGATTCGGCGTCATCGAGGCGAGCGTACGATTCAGCCAGCCGGTTGTGACGCCGTAGAGCTGCTCGCCGCCGCTTTCCAGCAGGTCCTGGGCCTCGAAGTGCGAGCGGATACGCTGGGGGATGGCCACGGCCGGCGCGATCCGGGCCTGTCCCGCCTGGGCCAGGGCGTAGAGGCCGACCAGCTTGGGGTGCAGGCCAAAATCGGCGTCGAGCCTCAAGGCCTGATCGGGCCGGATGGCGATAGGGCCGCGCAGAGCCAGATAGTTTGAGTCCGATAAGGGGGGCGCAACCGACAGGCCGTCCATCGCCCCGCGGCAGACGATCACCGCCAGCTTGCGCTTGGACGCCGCCGTCGCGGCCAAGGCCGGCGCCGCGAAATAGGTCAGACCGAACCCAGCGGTCAGGGACATCAGGCCGCGCCGGGAAAGGGCGAAGCGGGCATTGGCGCCAGGGGATTGGGACGAACGGATCATCGGCGTTGAAACTCCGGCGACATCAGGACAAGGGTCATGGCTTCGGGCCGGCTTTCAGCCCTCATGACGGCGAGACGCGTGGGCGCCGACAAGCGCGCGCCCAGCGCCGCATCCGCCACCTGCAGCGGCGCATCGGGCGGAGCGTGGGCGGCGGCGAAGGCGGCCGACCAGTTCAGCCGCTTGACGATGGCGTCGGGGGCCGTCCAGTCGCCCGCCTGCTCCGACCAGCCGTTCGGCTGAGGCGCGGCCATTGGCCGCTCGCCCATGGTGGTCAAGGGCTGGATCAACTCGCGATCAGGATCAATCGGCGCTGCGCCTGCGATCCGGTAGCTGGAGATGATAAACTCATACGGGCGTTTGAACTTGGTCGGGGCTGGCGACCAGGCCTCTGGCGCGTCGATCAGCGCCGTCGCCACGACAGCCAGATCGCCGCGGCTATCGAGGTAGGCGCTACGCAGGCGGGCGACCAAGGTGGTTGGCGGGTCGTCTGCCACAAAGTGGATGGCCAGCTTTCGGGCGATATGGTCGGCGGTGTGGGGGCTGGCGGCGAGGTCCGCCAGGATCGCGCGCGCCTGGCCCTGGCCCGTATCGGGATAGCGCCGCCCCATGACGGTGCGCACGCCCGGTTCGTGTAGCTGCGGCCGATAGAGCGGGCGGCCAACCAAGGCGTCGCCATCTTTTTCGACGCCGATACTGTAGCCGGTGAGGGCGCGGGCGAACTCTGTCACGTCCGCCTGGGTGTAGCCGCTGTCGGCGCCGACCGTGTGGAGCTCCATGATCTCCCGAGCGAGGTTTTCATTGAGGCCGGCGTTACGGCGCATGCCGCCGAGGCTATCGGGGCCGGTGGAGCGTTCCTGGTCCAGATACATCAGCATCGCGGGATGGATGCTCGACGCATAGAGCAGCTCATCGAAGCGCCCGAACACGTGGGGCCGGATCGCTTCCCGCTCGAACGGGCCGACGAGGGCGGCGGCGGCCGGCTTGGCGGTCGAGACCGTGAAATGGTTGAACCAGAACAAGGCCCAGCGTTCGCGAAAAGGCGCCGGCGTGGTCGCCGCGAGCTGGGCGCGGGCGAGGATTTCATTGGCGATCCCATCGCGAAGGGGCTTCTGGGCCGCGCGGCGTTCGGCCTTCAATCGGTCCAAAGGGCTCTGACCCACGGGGGCCGCCGCAGCCATGTCCTGACCGGGCGAGGGCGGCGCTGTCATGGCCTCCTGTTCGGCGACGGCGACGGCCTCGCGCTTGAGGCTCTGAGCATCGACGCGCGCCGCCAGATAAGCCTGAAACCGGTCGCGGCTGGTCGGCAAAAGGCCGGGCGGTTGATCGGCGCCCTTGTGGTCGATCTGCGCCTTCAGCCAAGCTTTGGGATCGGTAACGGCGGCGGCAAGCTCGCCCGGCCGGGCCCCGAGCCCAAATCGGCTGACGGCGACGGCGGCGGCCATCTCATTATTTGACGGCAAGCTCATGGGCGCGGGCCTCAGGAAACGCCGCTCGGCGTCTTCGATACCCGTTGTACGCGCCGCCGCGCGTTTTCCGTCGCGACGAAGATTGAAAATCCCGCCGTTTGCAACGGTCGTTCTGATCGGCCCCGTAATTTGCAACGGTCGTTCTGATCGGCCCCGTAAGAGGCGTCTCGAAGCCTGGCGTCGAGATGTTTGGTGAGCCCGCTGGGATTCGAACCCAGGACCCCATGATTAAAAGTCACGTGCTCTACCAGCTGAGCTACGGGCTCGGGGCGCCTTCTTCAAAAGCGGCGCGGACCATAGGCGGGGGGCGACGCTGCGGCAAGGGACAGAACCCCTCGCTAAAAAAGTTTTCCGAATTCGGGGAGCTTGGGCGCGAATTCCCGAATTGTCCGAATTCCCGAATTGTCCATTGTGTTGCATTAACGTATCATCAAACTGGCTGAATACGTATCGGTCGAGCGGGAGTTGGTCATGTCGAAAGCGGTCTGGGTATCCGTGACCTGCCTAGGCGCTGCGTCCTTAGCGGCGGGATGCGCGACTCAGCCTGTACAGACAGCTTCCGGCTATGCGGACCAGGGCGCCCATGCGATCTATCGCACCGGCAGCGACGTCTATGCGGGCGTCGGCACCGCGGCGAAGCGGCCCTTCCAAGACCTCAATATGATGCAGGACCCGATCCCCATCGTGTTGCTGCGCGCGGAGTTGGACCCCTATTCGGTAAAGGGGCTGACCTCCTGCGACATCCTGATGAACCGCGTCGCCGAGCTCGACCTGGCGTTGGGCCCGGACCTGGACTCTCCGGTGGACAAACCGAAGAACAAGGTGACCGAAGACGCCGGCCTGGCGGCGGCGGCGGCGCTTGAAGCCGCTGCGGCGGCCGCGGAAGGGTTCATGCCGGTCCGCTCCGTCGTCAAACGGGTCAGCGGCGCCAATAAATATGAGAGCCACGTCAAGCACGCCATTTTAGCCGGGACCGAGCGGCGCACCTTCCTGAAGGCGATCGGCGTCATGCACGGCTGCGGTTGGCCCGCCGCGCCTCTGACCGTTTCGGCCGAGGACGCCAAGGTCGTGACCATCTGGGGTCCGGCGGCGGTCACAGCCCAGCTGAACGACGTGGTCAAGGTGACTGCGCCCGTCTCGGTACGGGCCGGCCCGGGGGCTCAATCTACACCCATGGTGCAGACGGCGAGCTTGACGCCGCTGCGGTCGGCGCCGCCTGGATCAATGGCTAATTCATCGACGCCCAGTTCTTCGGGGTCGGTAAGCCAGGCGACGCCTCAAGCCTTCGCCCAGCCCGCAGCGCTGGTCGGCGCTCCGACCGGCCCGGCGCCGTCGTCGTCCCAGGCGTATTCCCCGGCCCCCGGAACCGCGCCCTGGGCCTCGCCGCCCAGCTCGCGGTAGAGTCAGGCCCTAGAAGACGCCTGACGTCGCACCATCTCGCGGCGGAAGCTCTCCAACTCGCCGGCCTGGATCGCCGCCCGCAGACGCCCCGTCAGGGCCTCGAAGAAGGCGACGTTGTGCCAGGACAGCAGGATCTGGCCTAGAATCTCTTCGGACTTCACCAGGTGGTGCAGATAGGCCTTGGAATAGTCGCGGCTGGCGGGGCAATCGCTGTCGCGATCCAAGGGGCTATCGTCCTCGGCGTAGACCGCGCCCTTCAGATTGACGGGGCCATCCCAGGTCCAGGCCTGGCCGTGGCGCCCCGACCGGGTCGGCAGGACGCAGTCAAACATGTCCACGCCCCGCGCCACCGCCTCGACGATATCGATGGGCTTGCCGACGCCCATCAGATAGCGGGGCCGATCAGGCGGCAGCATCGAGGGCGCGTAGTCCAGCACCTCGCACATGGCCTCGTGCCCCTCGCCGACCGCCAAGCCGCCCAGCGCGTAGCCGTCGAAGCCGATCTCGATCAGCCGCTCAGACGATTCCCGCCGCAGGGTCTCAAAGGTCGAGCCTTGTTGGATGCCGAACAGGGCTTGGCCGTCGCGGGCGCCGAACGCCGTCTTGCATCGCCCGGCCCATCGCGCCGACAGCCGCATGGCGTCGGCCGCGCGATCCTGCGCCGCCGGATAGGCGACGCATTCGTCGAGCTGCATCACGATGTCGGAGCCTAACAGATCAGCCTGGATCTCGACCGAGCGCTCCGGCGTCAGCACATGGCGACTGCCGTCGATATGGCTTTGAAACGTGACGGCCGCCTCGTCCACCCGCGCGATCTTGGACAGCGACATGACCTGAAAGCCGCCTGAGTCCGTCAGGATCGGGCCGTCCCAGCGCATGAAGCGATGCAGGCCGCCCAGCCGCGCCACCCGCTCCGCGGTCGGCCGCAGCATCAGGTGATAGGTGTTGCCGAGCAGGATATCCGCTCCGGCCGAGCGGACCTGATCCACCGTCAGGGCCTTGACCGTGCCGGCCGTGCCTACGGGCATGAAGGCGGGGGTGCGGATATCTCCCCGCGAGGTTTTCAGCACGCCGGTGCGGGCGGCGCCGTCAGTGGCGACGATTTCGAACGGGAACATCGGTCAGTCCTCAAGCCGCGGCTTAAACCACAGACTGGCGTCGCCATAGGAATAGAAGCGATAGCCGTTTGCGACCGCGTGGGCATAGACCTCGCGCACCCGATCCAACCCCGCCAACGCCGCCACCAGCATCAGAAGCGTGGACTTGGGCAGGTGGAAATTGGTGAGGAGCGCGTCCGCCGCGCGAAAACGGTAGCCGGGGCGGATGAAGATGTCGGTCTCGCCTGCAAACGGCGCGATCTCGCCGGTGGGCCTCGCCGCTGATTCCAGCAAGCGCAGGCTGGTGGTGCCGACGCAGACGATCCGCCCGCCCGCAGCGCGCGCCGCGTTCAGCGCCGCCGCGGTTTCGGCCGATACCTCGCCATACTCCGCGTGCATCCGATGATCGGCGATCACATCGGTCTTCACCGGCAGAAAGGTGCCCGCGCCGACATGCAGGGTGACGAAAGCCTGGCCCACGCCGCGGGCGCCAAGCTCGGCCAAAAGCTCCGGCGTGAAATGCAGACCCGCCGTCGGCGCGGCGACAGAGCCGTCTTCGCGGGCATAGACCGTCTGGTAATCGGCCAGGTCCTGCGCATCCTCCGCCCGCTTGGCGGCGATATAGGGGGGCAGCGGCATCAGCCCGATAGCCCGCACCGCTGCATCCAGCGCCGGCCCCGCCAGATCGAACGCGAGCTGAACCTCGCCGCCCTCGTCCTTGCCCTGCACCGTGGCGTCGAGGAAGGGCTGCATTCCGCGTCCTGCGTCCTTCGAGACGCCCCTCTGGGGCTCCTCAGGATGACGAACGGGGGGGGATTCGCTAAAACCCTCGTCATGCTCAAACCGCACCCGGTCGCCGCCCCGCAACCGCTTGCCCGGCCGCATGAAGGCGCTCCAAGCCGCCGGTCCCAACCGCCGATGCAACAGCGCCTCGACCTTCACGGTCGCCCCGTCACGCTCGCGCACGCCAAACAGCCGCGCCGGGATCACCCGCGTATCGTTGAACACCAGAACGTCGTCAGCGCGCAGCAGGCCCGGCAGATTGGCGACCGTGAGGTCTTGGAGGGGCGCGCCGTCCGGAACCATCAGCAACCGCGCCGCCGTGCGCGGGGTCGCCGGCCGCAGCGCGATGCGGTCGTCAGGCAGGTCGAAGTCGAAATCGGCGAGGGAGAGGTCAGACGACATGGCGGCTATCAAGGGCGGGCCGCCCAGACGTCATGATCGGGCGCGGGGGTCAAGTCGGGGCGGTTATTGGAGGGGATGGCCTTCAGCGGGCCGTTATGGCCTCACGCCGCCTCGACCCGACCGCCTTCAACTTCCCAGCCCCGGCACGCCAGCAGGATCGGCTTAGGAACCCGCTTCTCGCCGTTGGAGTAGTAGGCGACCATGCGCCGGGAGATACCGAGCGCTTCAGCGGCCTTGCTGAGGGATAAGGCATGGCGCAGCCGCCAATCTAGGAAGGTACGCGTTTCGCCCCGTCCGGTGGCGGAAAGAGTCTCCAGCCAAAGCGTGTCAGCGCCCAATTCAGACCCGGACGGCCAGGTCAGGCTGTGGCCCCACTCACCGATCTCAACCTTAGCAAACTCAGTCGGCTCGCGCAGGGGTGCGAAAGTCGGGTCATTGAGCACAGCGCCGAGATTCAGTTCGGCTTGTGTCCCGTCGGACCATTGCACGCGAATGATGGCGGGGCCTGTCGGCTGGACATCTACCAATGTGCGAGTCTTGTCTGCAAAGCTCATCCGTTCAACTCCCGCCAGGTCTTCATCAGCGTCGCACGATTGAGCTTCGCCCAAGCCACAGCCTCACGGAGGACCAAAGGCGGCGCCGAGCCAACGATCCGCTCGAGCGAGACAATCGCTACAGAGCATCTGAAATCAGGCCCCTGGATATGAAAATGCGGCACGCCATGGTCGCGACCGTAAACAGCGATTTTCCAACGCGGGCCGCGATACAGCGTAACCATGACTCATAGTGGTGCAACTAATGCACCGGCTCAAGCGGATTCAACTCCGGCGCTTCGAGGGGAACATCCCCATCCCTGCCTTCCACTATAAGAAGGGTAAGGGTTTTCAATATTTACTTCAATGCATTAGAGCGCTCCAGCCCTCGCCCGAACCTCCATCGGCGTCACGCCCGCAGCCCTAAGGTCGCTTAAGGTTTCGCCGCCGTTGCGCTTGGCGAGTCGCTTGCCGTCGGCGCCCATCAGCAGGCGGTGGTGGCGATAGGTGGGGGTGGGGAGGTTGAGCAGGGCTTGCAGCAGGCGCTGGATGTGGGCGGCGGGGAACAGGTCTTGGCCGCGGATGACATGGGTGACGCCTTGGCGCCCATCGTCCACGACCACGGCGAGGTGGTAGGCGACGCCGACGTCTTTGCGGGCCAGGATCACGTCTCCGGCCAGCTCCGGGTCGGCCTTGATCCAGCCGTGCTCGCCATCTGGCCCCTGGCCCTCTTCCTGAAAGCCGAGATCGTCGAAGCCGCTTAGCGCATTGCGGGCGCGCGCCAACGACAGCCGCCAAGCGAAGGCCTCGCCGCGCCCCAGGCGTTCGGCCTCTTCCTCTTCAGCCAGGGGCTCGCCGCGGTAGACGCCGCCATAGACCTCAGGGCCATAGACCTCAGGGCCATGGGGCGCGCGGCCGATCTCGTCGAGCACTTCCTGGCGGGTCTTGAAGCAGCGATAGATCAGGCCCCGCGCCGCAAGCGTCTCAAGAGCGGCGTGATAGGTCGCCAGATGCTCCGACTGGCGCAGCACCGGCGTCTCCCAGCTCAAACCCAGCCAGCTCAGGTCCTCATAGATCGCCGCCTCGAACTCGGGGCGCACGCGGGTCTGGTCGATATCTTCGATCCGCAGCAGGAACCGCCCCCCGGCGGCGCGGGCGGCCTCATAGGCCTGAAGGGCGGCGAAGGCGTGCCCCAGATGCAGGCGACCGGTGGGCGACGGGGCGAAGCGGGTGACGAACAACGCCGCTGATCAAGCCGCCTTAGCGACGTGCATCTCAACCCGCAGGCCAGCCGCTACCACCATGTTCACCAGGGTATCTAGGCCAAACAGATTAATTTTGCCGCGCAAGAGGTCGGAAATGCGTGGCTGCGTTACGCTCAGCCGGCGCGCGGCTTCGGCCTGGGTCCAGCCTTGGCTTCGGATATGGCCTTCGAGGGCCATCATCAGCGCAGACCGGAGCTTCATATTCTCAGCCTCGGCCGGGGTGTCCTCGATCGCATCCCAGACGCTTGCAAAACTGGCGCTTGTGACACTGTCATTCGTCATCGACCCAATTCCTTCACTAGATCCCGATATCGTCTCGCGGCTAAATCAAGATCAAGTTTGCTAGTCGCCTGCGTCTTCTTCTGAAAGCAATGCAGCACATAAACTGTCTCGGCGAACTTGGCGACATAAAGAACTCGGAAGGCGCCGCTAGCGTCTCGAATCCGAATTTCTCTGACTCCGGCGCCAACGGTATTCACCGGCTTCCAATCACTTGGATCGCGCCCGTTTTGCACCTTATCCAGCTCGTAGCCCGCATCGCGTCGCACAGAGGCTGGAAAAGCGCGCAGATTATCCAGGGCGCCGACACAAAACTTCAGGTCTTTTGCGACGCTGCTCACCAACAGAAATATACAAGTTGTTGTATTTTTCCGCAAGATGTTTTGCGCACCTCAAGGACTCGACCTAATGTCCGCTCCTATCCCCGTCGACGCCGACAGCTTGCAACAGGCCCGCGCCTGGCTGGCGGCCCGCGACCCGGCGTTGGCGCATATGGACGCGCGGACGCCTGTGTTCGTGTGGCGCACCTCGCTCGGCGGTTTTGCGGGGCTGGTGCGGGTTATCACGGGCCAGCAGGTCTCGATCACGGCCGCCGCGGCGATCTGGGCGCGGCTGGAGGCGGGCTTGGGTGGGGTGACGCCGGAAGCGGTGGCGGCGAGCGACGTGCAAGGTTTGCGAGCGCTCGGGCTGTCGGCGCCCAAGGCCCGCTATGTGCGCGCCATCGCAGAGGCCCACCTTTGCGGCGCCGCAGACCTTACGCGCCTCCAGGCGCTCGACGACGTCGCTGCAGCGCAAGTTCTGTGCAGCCTGACTGGCGTCGGGCGGTGGACGGCGGAGATCTATCTGATGTTCTGCGAGGGGCGCCGCGACGTCTTCCCCGCGGGCGACCTCGCCCTGCAAGAAGGTCTGCGGATGGCGGAAGGCTGGGCCACGCGGCCGAGCGAGCAGGCGCTGTTCGCGCGAGCCGAGCTTTGGCGCCCCCATCGCGGCGTAGCGGCGCACCTGATCTGGGCCTATTACGGCGCCATGCGGAGCCGGCAGGCGACGCCGCTGGACAACTCATAACGTAGCGCAGGGACGATCTGACATGGCGGCATTGACAGGTCCAGGCGTTGCGCCTGCAAGCGGCGGCCCGGCGCGCCAGCTTGTGATCTTCACCCACGGCTATGGCTCCAACGGCCGCGATCTGATCGGTCTGGCCGGGTTCCTCGCCGAGCGCCTGCCCGACGCCGCCTTTGTCGCCCCCAACGCGCCCGAGCCGGTTCCGGGCTTTCCGGGCGAGGCCTATCAGTGGTTCGGGCTGAGCCGGCTCGATCCCGATCTGATGGACGAGGGCGCCCGGGCGGCGGCGCCCAAGCTCAACGCCTTCATCGACGCCGA
>Ga0116229_10012218_pt1 | contig 12433 bp, 20 predicted proteins | sample S1TSphgellanicum_3_FD_87313 | JGI IMG/M metagenome (GOLD analysis project Ga0116229, IMG submission 87313) | Host-associated microbial communities from peat moss isolated from Minnesota, USA - S1T2_Fc - Sphagnum magellanicum MG | ecosystem: Host-associated > Plants > Peat moss > Unclassified...
AATGACATATATCGTTATGCCTCGTAGTTTACAGGATGGTCCTCCATCCGCACCTGCAAAGAAATTGTGTATCTATCACGGCAATTGCGCCGATGGATTTACTGCGGCCTGGGTAGTAAGAACTGCACTGAAGGGGCACGATATCGACTTTCACGCTGGCTTCTACAAGGACGGGCCTCCAGATGTAACTGATAAAATTGTGTATATCGTAGATTTCAGCTACGAGCGTCCAATTATGGAAGAGATTGTTAAGAAGGCACGAAGGGTGATTCACATTGATCACCATCAGTCTGCTATTATTGATATGGCAACCTACGAAGATCCTAAACTTGAAAAAGTTTACAGTCCGGAAAACACCGAGAGTGGCGCAATGCTAACTTGGAGATACTTCTATCCAAGCTATGCACCTCCGAAGATTATTGAACACGTGGACGATAGAGATCGCTGGAAGTTTAATCTTGACGGTACTCGTTCAATTTCTGCCAATATGTTCAGCTATGCTTATACCTTTGAAAATTGGGATAGACTGATGAACCAGAAGATAGAAGAGCAGATTGCTGAAGGAACTGCAATTGAGCGCAGAATGGCAAAAGACGTACGAGAGCTTCTAAGTGTGGTTGTGCGTAGAATGAACATTGCAGGATATAACGTGCCTGTTGCAAATGTAACGTATCAATACGGCTCGGACATCTGTTCGATACTAGCTAAGAATGAACCTTTTTCGGCCTATTACTACGACAAAGAAGACGCACGCGAGTTTGGGCTTAGGGCTGAACCGGGCGGTGTAAATGTAGGCGAAATTGCGACGAAATTCGGCGGCGGCGGCCACGCAACCGCTTCTGGTTTTAGAGTATCTTACGAGCAAGCGAGAAAGTTCGAGGTTTGAGATGAAATGGCAGACTAATGAAAAAGCACAACGTGCCTATTATTCGCAATGGCACGTTTGGCGAGCGTGGCATCCTGTTAAGCTTGACGACACGTGGGTTTGGTTTGAAAATGTCCTACGACGCAGTGCCTCTGGCGAATACGGATCCTATGGTCCAATTTCGAGATTTTTCTTCACACTGTGGGAATATAAGCCACATTATCTGAAAGTCATTGATGAGTGATAAACCTAAGAAGACGTATCGCATAGATGATTTAGTTCCTAGTCAGATGTTTAAGGATGCACTTTATAGACAGTCCGGATATGGCAGTGACGAGATGACCTGCGATTTCTGCGGTCGTTTACACCTATGTCCGGACGCCGATCACCATATGGCCGATGATGACGAAGGTCTGAGTTGGCGAAATTACTGCGAAGAAGCTCAAAAGGAAAATCCAGAAGGTGTTGTACTTCATCACGGGTATGATGCGGTATCCGGACGAATGTTCAACGGAATGCTTTTTGTTATGGAATGTCCTTGTAATGGCCTAGGAAGATATGAAACTTTTATCTGGGCGGAACGAGATGCAATTCGAGAATATATGAAAGCAAGAATTGATCAAGAGCTAGAATGGGCCGAACAAGAAAAACTAAAACTCAAGCTAGCCAATATGGATGGCGATTCGACATTTTGGAAAGCCTATGGAACCTGAAAAGCCCGGTGTTCCTGATAACTGGAATGATGTTAAAAAAGAATTGATCTCGGGATTATCCGGATCCAAATCAACAGTAGTGAAGACCCTGCTTGCAAATCAAGAAAAATTTTTACGTGAAATGGAAGCAGCAGAAGCGGCAAAAGTACGTGTTGCTCCAATGACTGAAGAAGAGGAAGCAGATGAGATTATCCGTAGGCTTAAAACTCCGCCACCAAAGCCCCTCGATAATCTACGTAATATTATCTTGCCTCTGATTAAAAGAGTTACTCCGGGAATAATTGCAAATGAGATCATTGGTGTTCAACCAATGACAGGACCCGTTAGTGACATAAAAACATTAAAGGTAAGATACTGTGACTCAGGAAAAGAAGATTCCGCTGACAAGGGAAGAGGAAGCTGATGAAATTGTTAGGCGATTAAGGACTCCACCGAAAAAGCCTAAAACTCTAGATGAAGAGATTATAGAAGCTCTTCAGGCTGAAATAACAAAAGAAATTGATGAAGAGATTCTTAGAGATCTCAAGGGATTATATGGCAACGAGAAAACCAAAAGAACCGATCGTACACGAAGACATTATTGAGCAACCTTTGGAAGAAGGTAACTATGTCGTGGCGTCAGTGCAAGGCTGCGTAAAAGTGTGTAAAATAATAAAAATTAGCCCTGTGATGATACATATACTTCCCATTAAGGGATATGCAAGATCAAAGGGATATATGGTATATCCAAGCCAGGTAGTTAAGCTATCGGGTGCAGATGCGTTAGTTTACATTTTAAAGAATTCGGGGCCTGAGGAATAAATATGAGAAAACTTTACTACTGCGGAATTGAGAAATTGCAAGCCCGCTATACTCTTCAATTACAAGATTGGAACAAACATATATTCAAGATGCGCGGTGTTGACTACGAAGTAGTCTACGGTGAAGATCTAACTGGCGACCAGATTGTTACCGGATCTGTTTTAGATGCACACGGTCGCAGTTTCTATAGTCTGACACAGATTGCTAATCTTGTTAAACTGATGAAGGAAGGCAAGATTACGAAGGATGATGTAATTTTCTTTGAAGATATGTTTACACCGGGCATCGAATCACTTGCATATATTATCGATCAGATTCCAAAAAAATATCGACCAAAGGTATATGTCCGTTGTTTAGCCCAATCGTTCGACCCAGATGATTTTGTCAATCGCGAAGGTATGGCACGCTGGATGCGACATTATGAAAAAATGGTCGATGAGTTTGTTACGGGTATTCTTGTAGCGAGTGAAGAATTTGTATCTCATCTTCGTATCGCTGGTATTAAGGCACCAATCTACGTTACAGGCTTGCCTTTCGGCAAGGAAGAAGTTCTTGGACGTGTTCCTTACATCAAGCCAATTTCTGCACGTGAACAACGTGTGGCTTTTGCAGCACGCTGGGATGACGAAAAGCAACCCGAATTTTATATGCAACTTGCACAAAAATTCTTCAAGACTCGCCCCGATGTTGAATTTGCTGTCTTCACTGGACACAGCGAACTGAAGAGCAATAACAAGAGCCACTTGGAATTTGCAAAGTACCTTGAGACTAGCGGTACTGCCAATTTCAAGGTTTATACTGGTCTGCGCAAGGATGATTACTACGAATTGCTTGCAGATAGTACCGTTTTATTTAACTGCGCACTTCAAGATTGGGTAAGTAATACGGTGAGTGAGGCTGACACATTTGGAACCTTGACACTATATCCTGCTTATCGCAGCTTTCCTGAGGTATTTGCCAACAATTCGAAGAATATGTATATTCCTTGGAGCGTGGATGATGCCGCAGAAAGACTTGAGAAGATGTTTATGAATCCTCAATCTTACGAAACTGGCGCAGTCAGCGACTGGCAAGATGGTACTATTAGTCGCACCTTGGACATTTTTGAAGGCAAGGGCGAAGAGTGGGCACGCAATGGTAACGATTATAGAAAGCACGTGGCTAAGCCAAAATATTAAGGAATAATAATGAATAGAGACGGACATCAACAAAAATCATTTTTCATCGGACCCGAAGTAGAACATACTCCGGCGTTTTCAAAGAAGACATTATTTGTGGCTGGAATTCATCCAGAAGAAGACGCAGACACAATTGAACGGCTGGCAAGAGAACATAAGACACCTCATATTTTCTTAGGTGCAAATCACTCTTTTGACGCAACACATTACACAGAATATTTTGCTAAGACTTGGGAAGATCTTGTAACTCGTTTGCTAGACAGAGGATTTTGGGTAACCTTGGATTATCCTGCACACCAACACGAAACAGTGTTGAAGATGTTTAGCCCAGGTATTTGGCAATCCCGGCAATTTGTACCTTTATTGAGTGTTCGCATTCCGAAGATTCAAACTTCGAGTCCTAACCTGACAGTTAAGATTGATGATATTGATTTCAATGCAACTAATCCAGGTGTTTGGTGTATGCATTTCCACGAAGTAACCGATAGCAATCGTTTCACTGACTGGCAGGATTATGGCACCGATATGGTACTCGATGTTCCCGAGAACATTGTGCCGGAATATAAGGTAGTCAAAGAACCAACTAGAGTTGTAACTCACATCGAAGTACCGGTGGAGCCTACAGAAGAGAATCTTCGTGTTATTGAGTCAGCCTTTAATGATACATCATTAGGATTAGATCCTGACGGTAAGTCCAGGTTAAAGGAAGATCCAGATGCGCCGCAAGAAACCACCAACAATTATAACCGTAGTCCTGCGGAGGCTGCTGAGGCATATGCGTCCGGGGCTAAGGAAGACCCGCTTGGTAAGACTGCGCCGAAAAAGACTACGGTAAAGACAAAGAAGTAATATGACAACCATATATTTAGATTGTACCATCGGTACAGGATTAAGTGGTACATTCCTAATAAGTGAAGCATCCTTTAACAATATAAAATATGAAGTCTTAAAAAAGGGTCTTACCGAGGACGACATTTTAGTGATATATCTTTGCTCCTGCGGTGGGACACCAAATAGTGGCTTTCTTTTGCATTCTTTTATATCAAATCTGCCCTGTTATACGATTGTTTATTCTCTCGGAGTAGTAAATTCGGCAGCAATTCAATTTTATCTTGGATTTGATAGAAGAGTGGCAACACAAGAATCGACATTTTTAATTCACCCAGCCTCATATCCTACCTCAACATGGAAATTTCCAGCAAATATTACAGCAACCGGTGCAGAATCTGTAGAATCTGCTGCCGGATTTGTTGAAGCAGTCGATAAATCTACTGCCAAGCTTATATCGAGGTATTGTGATCTTTCTGAAACTGAATTGTACCAGCGATTGCAGAGAACATACACGTTTCCGGAAACTGAATCATACTCCTATGGAATGTCGACAAATTTTGAGACAGGAATCATTAAGGATGCATCAACCATTGTAGTGAAAGATATTTAATTTATCAGATTCCAAAAGTAAATTTGTTACCTTTGATAAATAGTTGATGTATTACATCTACCATTATATTGATCCAAGAACAAATTTACCATTTTATGTAGGAAAAGGTACAGGTGAAAGACTTTATGATCACCTGTACGAAACTGAAGATAATAACGAGAATAGGCATAAATTTTACAAGATACAATTTCTTAAGAATAATGGTTTAGAACCCATTATTGTAAAAGTTATAGAAAATATTACTGATAAAGATCTTGCATATAAATTAGAAACAGAAGAAATAATAAAATATGGTAGGATAGGTTTTGAAGAAGGTGGGATACTCACTAATATTTGTTTGGGAAGTCATCCACCTTCACCCAGGGGCAAAGTTAAGTCTGCAATTCATAGACAGAGATTGTCCGAGTCTCATATGGGTAAGATAGTAAAAGAATCCACGAGACAGAAAAATTCAGAAGTTACTAAGGAACGTATTGCAAAGGGAACATTTGGACATAATATTCCTCATTCCGAGGAATCAAAATTAAAAACTTCCTTAACAAAGAAACTACAGAAAAATAGCTGGTACAATAACGGCGAAAAGTCGATCTTAGTCGGCGAAAATAGTATAATACCTAATGGCTTTGTAAAGGGCCGCCTTGTTGGAAAACGAGGAGAATATAATAAAGGTAAGAATAATGACAATTGATAGAGCAATATATGTGCAATTTCAGAAAGAAGGTATTCATAGATACCCCGATGCACCCGAAGGTGTAGAATTTCTAAAAAGCCCACATCGCCATATCTTCCATTTCCGTGTAGATATTGATGTATTTCACAACGACAGAGATATTGAGTTTATCTTATTCAAGCGTGAACTTGAAGGTCTATACACAGACAAGATTATGGAGATTGATTTCAAATCTTGTGAAATGTTGGCTGAAGACTTGATTAACTATATTTCAGCAAAATATACAGGTCGTAGAATTTGGGTAGAAGTTAGTGAGGACGGAGAGAATGGCGCAACTCTCTCATATTTTCCCGATACACAATGACTGAATTAGAACCAGCGAAGATTTTGGAAATTAGGACCTATCCTGATCCTATTTTATCTGAATGCTGTCTTTATGTTTCCAACGAACCCGAAGAGGTCAAAGAAGTAAGGACTCTAATTCAGAATATGTTCTTAACTATGTATCACAACGGTGGTGTGGGACTTTCTGCAAATCAGGTTGGTGTAACTAAGCGCGTTTTCGTTATGGACACTTCAAATAGTGGACAGAAGAGACGCGCGTTCGTCAATCCTCAAATCCTTGAGGCAAAAGAAGAAGCACGATATAAGGAAGGTTGTCTTAGTTTCCCGAATGTCTTTGCTTTCGTCAAAAGAGCTGCTAAAATAACAGTTCGCGCGTGGGACGAAGAGGGTAAGGAATTTCAACTTGATCTAACAGGTATTGACGCAATATGTGCTCAACACGAAATCGACCATTTGAATGGTATTCAATTTATAGATTATCTCTCTCCTGTGCAATTAAACCTTATTAAGAAAAGATTAAATAAGTTAAAATGAATTATAGATTGAAATATGATTGGTTAATTAATCGCGCGAGAAATCGTAATGTAGTTGGTTATACAGAAAAACATCATATTTTACCAAAATCTCTCGGAGGAACTAATAAAAAAGAAAATATTATAAGATTGACAGCCAGAGAACACTTTATTGCTCATTGGCTGTTGAGTAAGATATATAATAATCCTCAAATGACTTATGCATTCTGGAGAATGTGTAATAAATCGGATAACAGAAATTATACAATAAATTCTAAGACTTATTCTAAAACCAAGGAAGAATTTTCTATCCTTATGAAAAATAGAGTAGGAACTTTTACAGGGCGGACGCATACCGATAAGACAAAATTAAAAATGAGAAATTCTCAACTCGGGCACATCGTTACAGAAGAGACCCGAGAAAAATTAAGTATATCTCATACCGGAATCTCGATCGGTCCCATTCATACCGATGAACATAAAGATGCCCTAAGAAAAAGAATGCTCGGAAATACATTTGGGTCTCTAAGTAAGGGAATATCTAGGCCGCCGCCATCTGAAATACATAAACAGGCAATTAGTCAATCACAATTAGGTAAAATTAAGTCTGAAGAAACTAAAAATAAAATGAGCAAATCAAAAACTGGTAAATCATTCAAATTATCGATTTGCCCACACTGTAATAAGAGTGGTGGAATTAATAATATGAAAAGGTGGCATTTTGAAAATTGCAAAAATGTTATCAATACTGTTTAAGAAAGAATCTAATCAAGAAAAGAATTGCGAAACTGAAGAAGTGAACTTAGTCCCTACTTTTCACAAGAAATATAAATCTATAATTCAATATCACAGTAGATCTGATATCGAATTCTATAGTGCTGTAGATTGGGTGAATAATAATACCAGTGGTTCGGTCGATATAAAAAGACAGATATCGGGTAATAGGGCAGTTCTATATATCGGATTTGAAAATAGTGACGACGCAACCTTTTTTAAAATAAAATATGGCAACTAATATGGCAACCGGCGATCCTATCTATCATCAAAATACTGTACCACTAGTAAATGGACGAGATGGAATTTTGATTACATCTTCCGGACACACTGGATATAACACTTCGCGCATAGATGTTGGAATAAATCTTCATAGTAACCACGAGTTTCAATCTTTATTTTCGAGACTGGTATCATTAGAAAATGAAGTATTTGCACTAAGAAAAAAAGTAGTCTTTATGGAAACTAATCCACAATTAGAAGAACAATTTGAATCCCTAAAACGAGCTGGGGAAGAGTATAGACTCATAGAGAAGCTTGTCTATGGCCCGACAGGAGAAAGGAATGGAACAAGTTAACGAACACCTATTAGAGTGTCTTAATATCTTACAGGAAGAATGTGCAGAGGTTATTCAAGCCGCTTCAAAAATTAAGCGTTTTGGAATTCTAAATCGTAAAGAGGGAGATGAGCTAAATAATCTTCAGAACCTAGAAATGGAACTAGGAGATGTTTTGGCATTAATAGATCTTGTCAGGAATGCCGGCCTCGGAATTACATTAGATGGATTAGAGAAAGCAAAGAAGCTAAAGATGCTTCGCCTATCTAAATGGATGCACACTTACTCGGAGATTGAGAAATAATGGATAATCCTTTTGATAAACTAAAGAAGTTCTTTGAACCAGAAGAACCAAAGACCCCAGCAGTCTCTGATATTATAAAGCAGATGAAGAAAGAAATTTCTGATCCTAAGCAGATGATTTCTAATGTGACTATGGATCCTGCTGGTAAGATTACAGGTAATCTTATCAATATTATACCACCTAACATTAATGGTGTCGGTTACAACTATAGCACTTCGTATGGTGCTACGGGTACAGTAACGAGTACCGTTGCTTCTACCGGATATTATGGTGGTATCAATATGGGTGGTGTAGCGATGCAAGCACCCCCTCCTACTCATATAGTTAAATATAATAATCCAACAACTGGTAAAGAGATTGTTCGCGTTACAAACGAGGGTAAAGTAGTTTGGGACAACGAGATTGACGTCGATGAAGCAGCAGAAGCATTTTCAAAATCAATTGCAATGGGCGTAGAATTAAAAGCAGGAATCACAGAGAAAGTCAAGCGAGATATGCGCGATAGTGTCTTTGAAGATATTATTGAGATCGCAAAACAGAAAGGTTCTTTAAACGCTGAAGATCTGACATATCTGTTACAAGCTGCTAAAATTATGGAAAAGTTAAAAGGCGGAAAATAATGTTTGGAACAAATGAAATTGTAGGTCAGAAGTATTTTAAGGAAGCTCCAGCGGATAGCTTATTCGTGACAAGTATGTTCTTTACCCTTCAAGGTGAGGGCCCGTATAACGGAATGCCTGCGCTCTTCATTCGTCTTGCAAAATGCAATCTTGCTTGTTCGTTCTGTGATACATTCTTTGATGACGGTGACTGGATGACTTTTGAACAAATTAGTTCTAAGGCACGCGAAACTGTAATGAAGTATTGGACAGATCAGAATCTGGTAGTACCTGAATGGGTTTTAAAGACTACCCCGTCGGGCTTTGATTATGGTATTAAAAATATTGAAGGTATGAACGTTGTATTAGTGGTCACCGGTGGCGAGCCATTGCTTCAGAAGAATCTAATGGAATATCTATCTTGGGCAAAGAATCAATTCTCTGCTATGCAGATTGAAAGTAATGGAACAGTGAATCAAGAAGTACCGGCACACGTTACTCTGGTTTGCAGCCCAAAATGTGCGGAAAAAGACGGTGTCGCGACTAAGTATCTCGCACCCACAAAGCTGATCCTTGGCCGTGCAGATTGCTTGAAATTCGTGATGTCTGCAGAGCAAGACAGCCCCTATAGCGAAGTGCCAGAATGGGCGCACACGTGGAAAGCAGAAAATCCAGGTCACGAGATTTTTGTTAGCCCGATGAATATCTACAATACCTTCCCACAGAAGATTAAATTACTTCGTGCAGAAAAGGGACAGATTACAATGGATGAACGCTCTACAGTAGATGAGGTTATTAGCTTCTGGGAACCAGGATTATTGAACTTAGAAGCTAATCAAAAGAATCACGAATATGTGGCGCGCTATTGTATGCAACACGGATTTAGATTAAACCTTCAAATGCACTTATATGCGAGCTTGGCGTGATGATTGATTTTGATAGTAATTGGCCTGTTGCTTACCTACCTGAAGATTGGACAGGTGAATGTTATATTATCAATACAATGGGATTCAGTGCCTTCTTTAAGATGTACACAGATATTTCAAAATGGATTATAGATAATATTGATAATCCCCGGGCTAATGCACATTGGACGAGGCTCGGTGATTGTATGTATTTCAAATTTAGAAAATCTAAAGATATGCTGTTTTTCAAACTGTCATGGCCCGCTAAATGAAATATTGGAATAAGAGTAAAAAGTCTAGAGAACATTAGACTAGGATAGAAGGTCCTGCGGCCTATCTTGGTGCAAGATTAAAACAATGGTGCCAACAGCAACCGAGTAAATCTAAATTCTATTTTGGTACGCCTAAGGTCTGGTCTCATCAATCGGAAAATCAGGCAAGTGCTATATGGACCTGGTATTTTGAAAACCCAGAAGATGCTTTAATTTTCAAATTGAAATTTTGTACCACATAACTTTTGGATTTTGATAAATACATTAGTAATTTATCAAAAGGTAAAATGAAGACACTATCTAAGAAAATTTGTCCACAATGTAAAATAGAATTTGAATACGAATCCTGGAATAAAAAGAAAATATATTGTTCCAGAATTTGTAAAGATATTCATATGAGCGGCAGTAGAATAGATACTAAAGAATATGAAAATCGTGCAGTGGAAAAACACGGAAATAAATATTCTTATAAACTGGTAGATCTTAATAATAAAATAAATGGTAAGATAAAAATAATTTGTCCGCATCACGGAGAATTTTTACAAGATCCCTCTCAGCATTTATTGGGAAAAGGTTGTAAACTATGCGCTAGAAAAGATCAATTCTTAACAAACAAAGAATTTATAGATAAGGCAAATAAGAAACATAATAATTTGTATACATATGATTTCTGCAATTACAACTCTATGAAAGAACATGTAATTATTACGTGCAAGGATCATGGAAATTTTACACAATCACCGACACAACATTTACATCATGGTGCCGGATGTCACATATGTGCACAAATTTATACTTCATCAAAAGGTGAAAAAGATTGGTTAGATTATTGTAATGTTCCCGACGATATTGCACATAGGCAAGTTAAAATAAAATTAGAAAATCGAATTTTTATCTTAGATGGATTATTTGAAAATACCGTCTATGAATATTTAGGTGATTTTTGGCACGGAAATCCAAATCTGTTTTTAGGATCTGAGATCAATATTCTTGCGAAAAAATCTTACCAAGATCTCTATCTGGAAACCTTGCAGAGATTTGATATTCTTAAAAATTCAGGTTATAATGTAAAATATATTTGGGAGTCCGAATGGCACAAAATAAAATAATTCCATTCTCAATGTGGCCAGCACATTGGGGTTTGTCAGGAAAAACAAGAGAGATTGCGAAGGCTGAGTATGAGCTCACCGGTTACGAATTAGCAAAGCGTCTATTGGAACTAAAAGAAGAAGATTTAGAACCTGCAGATTTTATCCGCAAGAACGCCGAACTCGATTTCAAATATGGAAAAATTGATAAGGATACGCTCGACCGTAAACTTGCCGATACCATTAAAGACGAGAAGCAACGAAATTTAGCATTGCTGGAGCTTGACTATCGCGCTGGCAAGATCGTACAATTAGAGTATGAGAAGCAAAATGCGACTATCAGAGGCGAACCCTGGGTCAATATGGTAAGTATGGATTTTTCCAAGAAGACTTCCCTGGAGGGTAGTTTCGAGTTGGACTGGAATGAGGCATTTGTTGAAAAGCTGAAGTCCGAAGGATATCAGGCTCCATCCGCGGATCTTATTGTTAACCAGTGGTTTATGGAACTCTGCCGAAATGTAGCTATGGAGGAGTTCGACGGAACTGGAAACTTTACCGCGGATTCAGAAGCCAATTTGGATGCAATGAAACGCTGGCAAGGATCGGAATCCTATCCAGAAGGAAGAAAAGGTTACAAATAATGTCAATTTACTGGGATCAGAAAAACTATACACACGCATTCAAGTATAAAATGTATCAAAAAGATCCTTTACGTGTTACAATTACTTACAAATATCATCCGTGCCCCGGCTGTGCACTTCACGATCACGCCCGAGGCAAAATTATATTCAATCATTTCATAGACCGTCCCCAGAAATCCTGGACGGTATATTGGAGATCACACCCGCAAGAATATAAAGCAATGCTCGAAGGCATCGCAAAGCGTAAGAAACGTACTGTGGTCAAGCTTTAAGTTTACGCTAAGGTCGCAGGTGTAACAAACGGTAAATCCTGTTGTTACAATTCATAAAATCAACTATAATTAACTATGCATACATTTGTCCACTGCGACGGTCATAACCTATTCTATCGCCAAATTAAGATGACCAACCCGGCTCTGGGTATCGATAATATGATCGGTATGGCCCTCCATATGATACTTTATTCGATGAAAAAGGAATTTATGAAATGGGGTGGCACACACACTATTTTCTACCTTGAAGGTCGTAGCTGGCGCAAAGATGTCTATCCCGGATATAAGGCTAATCGCAAAGTTACCTTTGCACAGCAAACTCCACGCGAACAAGAAGATCATTTAATTCTTGTAGAAGCTTTTGATGACCTTGTAGAATATCTCTACAATAAAACCAATATCACAGTATTGCGCAATCCGAAGGCTGAAGCTGATGACATGATTAAGATCTTCATTGAGGCTCATCCTGATGACAAGCATATATTGGTAAGCTCAG
>Ga0116229_10012219_pt1 | contig 12430 bp, 14 predicted proteins | sample S1TSphgellanicum_3_FD_87313 | JGI IMG/M metagenome (GOLD analysis project Ga0116229, IMG submission 87313) | Host-associated microbial communities from peat moss isolated from Minnesota, USA - S1T2_Fc - Sphagnum magellanicum MG | ecosystem: Host-associated > Plants > Peat moss > Unclassified...
GGCAAGGAGGATGTTCATCCGCAAAACGGGCTGAACGGGCTCATCCTCAACTGGTGCATTGGTGGCTGCTAATTCACTCCAGCCTGTAAAACCCAGTGTTGGGCGGGTATGAAAAAGATATTTGGGTATTAATTGGGTATCTCAATTTGAACCCTTCCAAACATCAGTCTAGGTGATACCGGTTCTGATGCTTTGATCACCAGTTCTCACACAAGTGAGAATGAGAAATGGTGAGATCCAGTGACAAGATGTCTCCTTCCAAATGCTGAGATTGGGGGGGGGGGGAGAGGGAATGCTGGGACTAGGTTTTAGGTGTCTAGGTAGAAAATCCAAATCCAATGAATAGGTAGAGAGTGGAGAAGCTAGTTTAGGGTTTAGTGTTCCTGGCAGTGCGGCATTTGCAATGGCTGCCTGCTCTTTACTCTCCAAGAAAAAATTGGGTTCACCCATTTTGTGATTTTGACCCCAAAAAAAAGTCATAATTGGTTTGTAAAAACCTCCCAATGATAACCGAATATTATCAAATTCATGAGAAATGGTCACAAATTTTTTTTACAAAAAATGATAACCTGCTCTGACATTAAAAAATAATTAAAACATTTACAAAGAACCAGGTCTTTATTAAGTTTTTTTCATAATCAGATCCAGCGGTTCTTAAAAACTGATATCCACCCAACACTGGTGTAAACCTGGTAAGAATTTACTAGTGTATTGGGAGAGCACTTTACCAAAAGCATAATAACTCCTTTGCTGAGAGGAGGCACTTTCAATTTTTAGGGGCAGGAAATTTGTCTTAGAGATGCCCATCTTAATTTGTTTTTAAAAAATTATTGTGATACCCAACAAGTACGCACGAGGATGTCCACTGGATATAAAAATTTAAATTTTGTATTGTTGTCTGGAGGATACCCTTCTGGTACCCTCCGGGTATCACAACAAGAAATTTCTTAAAAAATTATTTCAACAGTTCCTATGCCAGGTAAAGCCCTCAGGCTACGGCATTCCCAAAATAACCAGCCTTCGGCCTTGGGGGCAGCTTATTTTGGCAATGCCTCCACCCTGGGGCTTGCGAAACCCTACACATTAATAATGTATATGGTTTGAATAATGCCTGACCAGCCCTGCCCAAACCTAGTTGCAAAAAAGTGGAACTTCAAACTTGCGGCAGCCGCCCAGATGTGGGGGCAATCTACATGGAATCCCTCATCTTCAATAACTGGAATTCAAACCTAACCCTACATATAACCTGCCCCTTGAGATGAGATTAACCTCTCTCATCAGTGGGAAAGCAGGAAGACCGTTCGATGCTATCACTGTTTGATAAGCTTTTGTCGGTATCACCATGACCATTAGATAAGTTTCTGTCGGTACCACCATGACCATCCGATAAGTTCCGCTCAGTATCACCATGACCATCCGATAAGTTTCTGTCGGTACCACCATGACCATCCGATAAGTTTCTGTCAGTATCACCATGACCATGTGATTGTGTTTATTGGTACCACTTTAGATTTATGGCGGAATCTTTTTGTTCCACTGAGAGCATCTCCACCGCTGCACAGTATCTGACTATAGACAGTAAAATTTATTGCGAAATTGTCAAAATGTGCCGGTTTAGCTCAGGAAATTGATTTCTCTGCACCAAATTCGTGCACCTTCCCATCGCTGGTGAAAGGCGCAACACACTTGTGCACCTTCAAAAAAGAGTAATAAATTGGACCTGACTGCGGATCAGTATTTCTGATTGGTCGATCATAATGATTGGTCCAGGTGGTTTGCTATTAGTAGTCCCCACATATATGCAAATCCAGTTACAGTTTTATTGATGAGGTTGCCAAAAAAAAACAGCTAAACTTAGACGTTTAATTTTATAATCCAGAGTGACATACTGAGCACCGGTGGAGATGCTTTGAGACCTATGAACAGTATTTTGTATTTACTGGAACCTTTTGCATGAAGCAGACCCATTTTTCAGTCACCCATACCAACCATTGGAATCTGTTGGTACTCTATGCAATGGTGTCTTTTGGTGCCAGTGAGGCGGTTAAGGATATCTTTCCATTATTTATCACCGTAGCTTTTCATTATGTTTTTCCAGCTAAGTCCTTTTGGGTCCAGTCTTTTGGTTGTTGATATGCTTCATGCGACTGGTGGAGGGTTCGGTTCTTAATGGTTCCCTTTTCTCCTTGTGGCCGACCTTGTTTGGGCTGCTTGAGGGCCTCGACTTTGGTCCTTGCCCCTTGTTTCTTTTTTCTCTCTCTTTCTTTGGGTGCTTTCTTTTTATAAAGTTTGGCAGGGTTTCATCATTTTGGTTGCCAGTGAGGCGGTTAAGGATATATTTATCATCAAAATCCTGCAAAACTTTCCATTATGTATCACAGTAGCTTTTCATTATGTTTTTCCACCAAACTCTTTATGGGTCAAGCATGGACCAATTGAAAGAACTTTGAGAGTTATTAGTCAAAATGTGAAAATAGTCAGGTTTTCCTCTCAGATTTTCTATTGTTTTGAACGTTTTCTAATGACTTGTAATCATCAGTGCTAAATTGTTTTTGGGATGATTGCCACCAAACATCACCCAAATGGAAAAAAAGGTTGTTCCCAAACTCTAAGAGTCTACCCTGATTTTTTCGGTCACATGCTTATTCCTCAATTGTAATTATGGGCCCAAAACAAACCAAATATTTCTAGGAGAAATATGCTCTTAGTAACCTAATAAAATTTGAAATCGCTTTTGATGTCCTGTCTCCCTTCCAGAGTTTTTATTTTCAAAATTTGAAAGTTGCTAGATTGCCTCCAGTAAGTTGGGTAGAGTGTGTTATGTGGCTATTGTAGCCATTATGGAGATGAAGCACTTGGCTAATAAGATATTATGTAGTCATGGAATTGATTATCATGCTCACTGTAACAGCAAACTTTTGACTACTTAAACACCTGCAAATGTTTGGTGATCAATGGATCGTAGAAGGTACCAAATTGAGGTACAAACCAGTGTGGTGCATGTACATGTCAACAGCCATATATATGATGTGTAAATCCAATGTAAGTGTAAATCATTTACAGTTATATGTCAAAAAAATTTACACTTACACTTATCCTGTTGCAATGTGTATATATATTTTTTTACACTCACATTTACACAAGGCCAGTGTAAATATTTGTCAAATACACTTACACGATCCTATGTAAACGTTTTGGAGCATGCAAGTGTAAGTGAAAATACTAAAATTATTTGTGAAGTCACCCTGTCTTTGGGCCTCCTTTCACCCCAAATCCTTCTTTCAGGGGTATCCATAAAGTAAGGAAATTCTATTAAATCTGGGAATGAAATGCTAAAAATCGATGTTTATTGCACAAGGTTCAAGACTAACCATAGTAGCATCACAAGTAGGAGCAGTGGAAATATATGCAGCAACAGTGGAGGAGCTAAAGAAAAAGGAGAGACAGGGTGAAACTCCGTTCATCACAAAAACTGAGGTTCCTCCACCCTTGAAGGCTAATGGTTTTTATTTTTTTGAATCTCACCCTGTTTATGATCAAACTCAAGGTTCTAGTCTTGTTTTCCTTACTTTATAGATAATTTTATTCTATATCTTGAATGATCAGACCTTGTTGCAAAGTCATATGAATTAGTTGTGGATGTATATTTGATGGATTCTTTTTTGCAATGAGCCATTTAGCTGGCTTCAAAAACATTATGAAATCTCCTCTCCTCAATTAAAAATCACATTTTTTACATTGTTATATATTTATATTGTTTCACATAGCCATGCAAAATTAATCAATTATATATATATATATATATATATATTTGCCTTGTTTTATCAGACCATGTAAGATTATATAAATTAATTTATTTTTACAATTACATGAAGTGTAAGTTCCAAACCATTTACACACATAACATTGGTACAAACTTGTAGTACCTAACAAAAAGTTTTCTTTGTTCTTTTTTTTAAGCATTCAAATTTCACAATCTTACCAAAAAAAAGTTTTAAAACTTAACATTGAGCAAACTACCCAATAACTAGTTACACAAACATATACAACATGCACATTACAAGGTTCAAACATTGCCAAGGATTTGAACCCCAATCTCAAAAGAAATTCTACCCATATGCAATAGCAATGTCCTTTCACCACAACCCACCCAAAGTTCCAAGTTCTAAGCCCCCAATCATATCAAACAAAATTCCAACTTCAACAATGAGTCACATAATTGTACAATGGCACAATGCACAAAGCTACACAAGTGCAAAAAACAAATCCAAACAAGCATTCAAAATTTCATGTTCAAAAAGCTGGAAATTTTTTTAAAAACCCCAAGGCTCAAGGCCCAAGCCCCACTTTGCATTCCATTGGCTACATTGTTCAAAGCATTTCATAATGAATCAACAAACTTGCATGAGCTTTTAAGGCATGTCTAAAACTTGTAAACAATAACAACTTATAAGTTTATGCAAATTGTGTTTCAATTTAAAGAAAAAAAACAAGTCATAAAATATTATACTTTTGATCATCCATTTGACAAAAAATTATCCCATTTAAAAAGGGTTATAATTAAGAAAAAACTAACTATCTTTTAAAAAAAACCATTTTCCTTCAATCAACATTGAATAGAATAAGATGCCTTTGTGTCCTTGCATTGATTAATGGCCTCTTCAAAAGGGACGTTTTCAATCATGTAAAAACATTGTGCATAAAATTGAATGCATAGGTCCAAATAACATGAAGCAATTCCTCTCAACTTAGTTTTGATAAATGCCATTGTTAAGAAACAATCTTCATCTTCCACAAAGTTGAAGACTTGAACACATAATGTCTTGGCAAGTTTTATGAATTCTAAGAGTTTGTGCTTGAGGATGGCATAAGAGTTCAACTTTGCCCACAATTGAGTGACAAGGTTCATACAAAAGTTCTCTTTCATACTTGCTTCACCATTTGTAGTCATTGTTGTTTTTAAAAAATAACATTGTAAATCCAAAGCATGGCCATCAAGCAAAGCTTTCACCTAGACCTCATCCTTCCCACCTTGTGAAATCCATAGTAGGCAACTTTAATGATATTCAAGTGTTAGTGAAAAGGAACATTAACATTAATGGGGCAACTCAAAAATTTGAGTAGATTAACATGAGTTCATGGTTTAAGAATCTACCTTGCAATTCATGGACAAGAAACTTGGCAAAATCTTCACAACTTTGTTTCACCTAACAATCAATTCATCAAAGGTTAGGTCAGAATATTTATTGTAAACATAATTGTAAACATAATGGAGCATCAATAAAATCATATATGAAGATGTCTTAAGATTGGGCAAGTTTAATCAAGGCATGGACATAATCCAAAAGTGGCATCTAATTACATCTAAATCCAAAAATGAGCTTTAAAACACAAAAGAGGTTTAATTTGTCATTAAAAATGTTGTTTTTAGGTGCATCCATGTGCATTTTTGCAATTAGAGGTCGATAATTCCCCATGACATGTTTCACTAAAATCAACATATTTATCCATCTTGTCTTCACATTTGTGAACAACTTGTTTCCTTTTTCTAAAAGCACATCACATAGCCTTTGAAATTCCACAAATATTTGGTGAATGAAATAAAAACCCATACAAACCACAAGGGTGGTTTCCAAGTGAACCACCAAATTTAACTTTGATAAGACCAAGACCATCAAATTGGTTCAATGGGCAAATCATAAATGGAATCACATTTTCTTTCATTTGTGTAATCATACCATGTTGAACTCTTGCAATGTCAAACACATTACTACCATCAATATAGCCCATTGATATGAATTTCACTCCCAATTTTTCAACATTCAAACCTTCAAATGTGGCCATCACATTGACCGTCAAATGAAAAACATTTTCGGTAATCCCCTACACACTAACATTTTCCACACATATTAAAAGTCGAATCCATTTCCAACCCTAAACAACATACAAATGAATGGATATTTAGGAGGTGTTGTTAATTGCAGTGACTTCATCCACACTAACATACAAAACATTTGCAACAACAACAACATTTTGAATGGAGTCCAATAATAATTCATTCATGGATTCTATTATACCCCAACTTACAAAGTCATTGCAATTTTTAAGAATGTGCTTGGTCCGTTTAGCACATTGAAAAGTTCTTTTGGGCCTTCAACATCAATCATTGTTTGACCCTTAAATGACAAATGACAAACATAAACAAACTACACAATTTTTATTTTATTTTTTTGTAGAACGTTAGCAACAACAAAATCCAAAATTAAAGGATGCTTAAAAGTTATGTATATTCATTCATTACATGCATTTTGGCATTTAAGGTTGAAGTAGAAAGAACCTACCTCAACACCAACATTAGCAACCTTGGCTTTGTGCCTACCTATGTGTTTCAACATATTATTAAGCTTTGAACCAAAAGCTTTTCTTTGCCTTTTACTTCAAAGAAAATTACACATTGAAGTACCTAGTGCACATCACGTTTGTCATTTACTATAAATTCAGCCCAAGGAAAATGTGTAGCCCATAATTTGTGTTGGAAATGCTTTAATTTTTCGTGAACACATTTCCTCTTCATTGCTATGATTGAATTTACAAAATCTTTTATTGGATCAACAACAACAATTTGGGAATTGTCTCATTCAGGATTACTTTAACATTAACAACAACATTAACAATAAGGAAGATCTACCTAAACCTAAAGGTTTTTAAAACTAACAAAAGAAACATCATATTATGAACCCTAAACCCGATGTAATGCATCTGAGTTTTTTCCCAACTCAAACACAACCTAAATAGAAAAAACCCAATGACAACTTGCGAAAACTTACACACACATGATGCACAATGCAAATACACAAGGAAAGGTAACCAAAAAAAAAATGTAGTGTGCACACCTACAAGGCCTTTGAGTGAAAGAAAAAAAAACTTTTAACCTTTCAATTTTGACATCAATCTGATTATCTTTATTTTCACATTGTTAGTTTTGAAATTCCACATCCCAAACTCCCTAACCACCAATGACCACCTCTAGTATAAGTTCTTGGATTCAATGTAACCCCCAAATTTTTCAATAAGTATTAAAAATATGTTCACCAAACTAATGACCTCCATTGGATCAACTTGAGTCTTGAAGGTTCAAGCACAACTTCTTGCAGAATGCAAGCCACATACACCTCAAGAAATTTGATTACACATCTACAAATACATATTAGTGTCCATAATAGCATGGCTACAAAGCCCCTAAACCCTTTACATAGAACAATTACAAAGTGAAATGAAGTTGTTGATTTGGTGTGAATAAAAGTAGAGGAGGTGAAGAGCTCTTAATTAAAGAAAGTTGGAATGGTGAAATGAAGAATGACGCGCTCCCAAGTCCCTAGTTAGTCCCAAGTTGGGGCTAAGTCACTCAAATTACGGAAGTATGAGGGACTCGAGGCATGTTCCTAGTTTCTAGCACTAAAGGGGGGTGAGAGGGGGCATGCTGAAAGCTCCGAGATTAGACTAGGAAGAGGGACAAGCTTATTTGGTTATTGGTCCTGCATCTAAATCAAACCAACAAGTTGGTTAGAACTCATTCTACACATTTTTAGTGTTGGGAGAAGCCATGGGTGACCTTGGACTCACTTGACTCACCATGACCCGAACTCAGGGGAAGCCACCACCTTCCCCCATATAGTATTCTCTACAGCTCTCCGTCGCACTTGCATCCAAATGGCACTTTTTCCCAGGACTCCCAAGGTGGAGTCCCGAAACTATCTTGGTTTGGACTCTCGGGACTTTGGGCGTTCATAACTTCTCGCCCCGAGCTTGGATTGGGACGATGTTTGAACCAAAGTTGTAGTTCTCCTCGAGAGTTTTCCAACGGTATGTTGCATTTGACCTGCACACACCGAAATCAGGTCGATTCCCAACTTTTAGTGGTCGGGAGTCAAACTGCCAGTTTGACTCCCGGCCCTTCTTTCGACCATAACTTGTGCTGTAGATGTCCAAATGTCTCATGCGAGGCCATTTTGGACATTTACACTTCAAGACCTTTCCAACGATATAAAGAACACCTCAATGCAAGATGTTTTGGCCCCTGCAATCGCGCTTTGAGTTTTTGGGAGTCCCGAAGGACTCCCAAGTCCCATTTTCAGGAGTGTGAGTGATGACCTCACACTTCCCTCAAAGTGGGGTTGCGACAAAGGGTGACAATGTTAAGTCATCATTGTTTGAAACCCTAGGTTTTACCAAAAAATTAGATAAATAATTTTTTTAAAGCTTCCAGGTAGCATAAATTTTTTTTTTTTCATATTTTTATTTCAATTGAATTGGCTACATGGTATCCTTTCTATGAACTATAATTACCACATGGATTATTTTGTGTCGAATTATCTAGTTACATGGCAAGGAAATGTGTAATTTTTTAATGATTAAGAAAATCATTTTGTCAATCTTAATTTGAAAAAAGAAAACTTTCTATGTAAGTTTTGGAATTACAAGCTTTAAATTTTTATTAAATCATATGTGAATTTTAAGTTCCAATTTGTGACGACAAAACTATATGGGGGAATTGAACCTCGACCCATAAAGGCCCTAACCACTGCAACATAAAACCTAACCAACAAACAAAAAAATGTTAGTTCATCATGAAAAACAAATAGTAATTCCAAACATCCCACAAAGGGGTTGGTTGAAGGTTTGGGAATCTCCATATCCCAAAAAACATGAATCATGGAAACAAAAGGCAACAGGTGCAAACAAAATAACATGAGTTGCATTCATTTACTTTTGGGATTGCTTTTGGGGGAATATTGTTTAGAATGTATTTTTTAGTTTAAAAAAATAAAAAATATATAATTTTTTTATTATTATTATTATTATTATTATTATTATGTCAACGTTTATGTAAAAGATTTCAAAATATATTTAATTTTCAAAGGTTTTGAAATATATTTACAAGTTTTTTTAGTGTTAAAAAACACAATTTATAATGTTTAATGAGTGTTTTTGAAAGCTTATTATTGATTGGATTTTTTCAAATTAATTCACATGTTCCAATGATATATTATAAACCTTACTATATAAAAAAATCTTATAGTTTTAACATTAAATTAAATTATCATGGCTTCTAAATGTGAAAAATTAAGCATTGGTTACACTTATTGTTGGCTCCTATTAGTATGACTACATGCCAACTCATTTGTCTTCACCATCAATACTCAAATTACAATTGCCATTAGATTTCAACATACAACTCAAGTTATAGTATCCATAAAAAATAACTAGCTCAAAGTTAATAGCCATATGCCCATTGTTTATTAACAAAGGCCCACAACCATTATATCATATGGGTGTCAATTTTTCAAGTTGATTACAAAATATTATCCCTAGTAGTCTTTTGCATTTTTGAGGAGGAAAATATTATATATGTAGATTTCAGAATTATAATAACATGATTTTGAATGAAAAATAATTTTAAACATAAAAAATATGTCAGAATTTCAAAAGGTGGAATCTTTGCAATTAGTGGAACATGGTATTTATATGGTATTATGTGGGTATTACATTTTGTCTCGCATAGCACATCATCTTGTCCACACATGAAAATACCATGTTACATGCATGCACCATTTTGTATAATAAATTCTTGCATTGATAACTAATTCCTAAATGGATGGTTAAATATATGTGTTTATTGGCCTTATTAAACAACCCATTAAGATGTTTGCATTTGGACCTAATTTAAAATTGTCCACATTCCAAAAAATACCATTTTTTTGGGCGTTTTGGGTTTGACTTAATTATGGATGTATTCATAATGGTTTATACTAGGGCCCTATAAAGTTTTTGGGTAAATCATATATATATAGATATTCAATGTCTATTGTTATGTATGGACATAACTATCCAAAATGGTATATTAAGAATACAAAAACCATTGCAATACGTGATCATTTTTTGGACACCCTAAAGAACCAACACCCATATGATACAATGATATCATAAATTCATACAAATGAGCCACTAAGTCATTGAGTAACAATAATGTCATAAAAAAAATTGATAAAATTTTGTAACAAGGTTAAGGAACCCACCAAGTCAAAACTTTGGTGGGCCAATAAAAAGATGAAACTATAAATGAAACATCAAACATCCAACTTTCCAAGGATTCCAGTTCCAACTAGATTGCAAAAACAAATTTAAGAACAAGGTTCAAGCCTAAGTAATCAAGATACAAAAGGAAAAAAATGGTAAAACTTGGGCAATCTTTAACCTCCATACTGAGTTTTGTCATCTTTCCAACTCCAAATTGCTTTTCCAAAAAGAAAGCTTATAAGCTGAAATTTTTTGGTTGAACATCCGAATGACATGTTCCAAATGCACAATCAATTTGTTTTCTAGCTTATTTTTTTATGAAGGTGAATGTAGAAAAACATTGTTCATTTTCCATTGAACCAATAACTTACACAACAACAAGTTTAACCAATTTATTGTACTCAAGAATTTTTTTCCACAAAAATTTGTGATGAAGAAAAACCTTTCCATAACTTGGTACATGGGTTCACATCAAAAGATTTTTGAATTGCCAACTTAGAATTTTTCTTCATGGTATTGAAAAATAAAGATCTTTGTAGGTAAAAAATAATGGTTGAAAACAATCTTGGAGCCCATAACTCGTTAAGCCTAAACTTTTAAGGCTATTAGATCTACCAAATTGAGCAACAAACCTTGCTTCAAGTTTTGGTTGTAGCCATATTTTGGGTACATAATACTAAATTCATCCATCAAGTTATGGGTTGAAAATTGACCTTGTAATTTTGTAATAAGTTGATTAGCAAATTTTTCACATTGTTTTTTCACAAATGCCACCAATTTTACACAACCAAGTTCTATAACAAAACTAGATGCCCCCATTTGTAAGCATGTGGCCCAAATATGTTGGTCAACAAACCCAAATGCCAAATGATCTATTCTTTTATTTGAATTAATAATCCATCAAAGATTTATGCTTTCATTCATGAGCATAATCAAGGCTTAAAAATTCATAAACACATCACCTTGAGTAGTGGAATGGATGTCATAATACATTTAATGTCATCTTCATAAAAAGAATGTGATATTCAAACAACAGATGTTTGACAAAATTAAACATGGATATCCACCTAATTTTGACATTTCACAATATTTTGTTGCCTTTTGTTTCCATGATATTTGCCAATTTGGCAAATTCGAGGTGTTTTTGGGGGCTATGGTTGAAATAAGCATAGATACACTTTCAATGCGAAAAATCAAATGTAGGTTTGAGAAGGTTTATATTGTGAAGTTTGTTTAATGAACCATACAATGTACACCAATGACAAAAAACATATTGACATCAGATCTAAGGCCTTGGAAGGTGCTAATGCCATTGGCACCAAAATAAAGTAACCTTCAAGCGAACTTTTTTTCCTTCAAACCCCCTTGTGTCAACAAAAAACTCATGATCAACAAAGTTAAACTATTAGCCCCAAATCTAAAAAGCACTTGTTGAACATTTAATAAGGGTATCCAACACTAATCCTGGAGAACATAACCATACATATTTGCCCAACTTCCATTATCCATGGATGTGAACTCAGCATAAGTAAAACATACAAACTTGGCATTTTGGATAACAACATTAATCATTTTTCTCACCTCATGGTCTACATATTCTACTATTCCCCAATTAGCTTCATTGGACCAATTTTTTTTTGGGGACATATCCAAGTTTTAAAAACTTGATCAAAGGCTAAAAATCTTAATAAGTTTTCATTGGCTTACCTTTATTTAAGAGGATGAAAATAGTGGCAAATTGAACAAGTTTTTCTTTGTCTTCCATTGCTTAACCAAAATTAAACTATTGGAAAATAATTGTTGTTGACAATTGAACATAAACAATTTCATTTTTTAGATGCCTACATTTTGGATCCATAAACCACTTACCATCAAGAGCTTTTTTTTTACTCACATGTTTATCAATGGAATCGCATTTTGGCCACCAAAACCTTGTCTTTATTTTCAATTTGATAACAAATATGACATTTGACAGAAGTAATCAGCCTAGCTTTATTGAAAATGGATTCTACCCATGGCATTTTTAAAGCCTAGACATCTTGAAACTTACAAGTTTAATTAGTAACAAAAGCCTTTTTTCATCTTTTATGATTAAAAACATGCACATTTTCAACAATAATAGAGTTAAGGTTTTCAAAATATTCAAACATTTCAAAAGAATTTTGAGGTGGAATAATTGTCAATTTAGAGTTCTATTGTTGGTTTTTTTGTTCACCCATGTGACTAAATTTAAATGCATAAGAAGAAACAAATTGATCAAGTGCAAGGGCTTCTTCTAGGATTCAACCACCAAAAAAACATTTAAACTTCAAATTATTGGGAACTTGTAATCATGGAGGCATTACTAAAACCA
>Ga0116229_10012220_pt1 | contig 12428 bp, 5 predicted proteins | sample S1TSphgellanicum_3_FD_87313 | JGI IMG/M metagenome (GOLD analysis project Ga0116229, IMG submission 87313) | Host-associated microbial communities from peat moss isolated from Minnesota, USA - S1T2_Fc - Sphagnum magellanicum MG | ecosystem: Host-associated > Plants > Peat moss > Unclassified...
CTCTTTTTTTTCCTCATTTTTTTTCTTCTTCTTCTTCAATCCTGTCAGGTTCCCCCTGTGGTTGATTAACACAAAGGAATCCCTAAAAAAATTTCATTTGGAAGAAGAAATGTGTGAAGAAATGTTGTGAAGAATGAATTTGTGAAGATTCAGTGTGTGCAGCATTTGTGATTTCTTCTTCCCATTTCATCAAAACCCAGTTTTGTCAGATTTTTGCAGAAGAAGAAGAAGAAGAAGAAGATCAACAACAACAACAAAATGTCTGTCCTGCAGTTGGCAGTGCAAGAGAAAATTTATAAAAATAATAAAAATCAACAACCAAAATGCAGCATGTAAGCAATCTGGCTCAAACCTTGTGATGCCCATGGAGAAATCTTACATGGACATTCAAGCAGCAGCAGCTGCAGATCTTCCACTCCAAGTTTCTAACTTCTGATGGGTATGGGTGAAAAGATGGATCATCCTCTTGTGTGATGAGTGTGCAATGCTTGTTTGTGTAGTTGTGTTGTTTGTGTGCACAAAGTGTTGTGTGTGTGTGTGTGAAGTTTTGTTTTTGTTTTGTTTTTTTTTTGGGGCATAAGTAGTATTAAAGAGACTGTGCACTTTGCTTTGTCGTGCATTTCCTTTCAATAAATGTAAACCTACTTTGCAGTAAGTAAAGCTTTTAAGAGCTTTGCAGCTTTTCACAGAAGCTCATTAAGAAGAACACCCCCGCCCATCTGTGCTTCTTTCCCATGCAGCAGCTAGCATTCAAAGCTGCACAGCAAAGCTTTGCTCTACTCCCTGGGCCTTGCAGCCAGGTTTATATATACACAACCCTTCTCATGACAAAAATTGTGACCAATTTCACAATTTGCAGCAGCTAGTTGTCTCGAGATCACCCATAAGCCTCTCTACTTTCTCCGAGCGCAATTCAGAGAGATTTGCAACTGAATTCCTGCATTGTGACTTCTTCTGTTTTGCAGAAGTTGTTTTGAGAAGGAACTGTTGTGATTCCCTCCCTAGAGAGTGGTTTTCTGTTTCTTGTAGTAGTCATGGGGAGATTTGAGCTCGTTTTGAAGGTCTTGGTCTGCTTATTTTTTACTGCTGCAGTTGCTGTTGTCGTTTCTGCAGACCAACAGCAGCATAAGAATTCCGTAGTTCATGCAACAGCAAGCTCGACGACAAGCTCGGATGCGAAATTCTACGGTGGTGGTCACGAGGATTGGTCTTACAGTTCTCCTGCACCTTACGGCGGCTCTAGTCCTCTCATCCCTGTCTATGGGCCTTCCTCAGGCGCCTCGCCGTCGTCTGGACCTGGCACTTGCGAGTGAGTTTTTGCCGCTGACACAGATGTGATCATGCAGCCAAAGTCTTTTGCAAGGATTTGCATTCAGCAGTTGAGAAGCCTCTAGTATTTCAGGAACTTGAAGCAGGTCCAATTGTGACGTTGTTGTTGTTGTTGTTGGTTTTTTTTCCCCCCCCTTCTAACATGAATCTTTCTGCTTACGTGGGTGTGCTTCTGATCTTGACAACAGTTTCTGGTCTTCACACACCAGCAGCCTGCCAAGCTTCATGAGCATTTTCGACACCATTGTGGATCTTTTCGGACTTTTGAGTAGTGGCACGTTCGGTTCTTCCACCACTCTTCTGCAGGCATTGACCAACACCAGGCCTGACGCGTATGGAGCTTTGCTGCGACAGGGCTCTGCTGCGCTCATCAACTCTTACAATTCTCCCTCTTTCGCTTACTCTCCTCAGCAAGTACGAGAGAGTTTCAATGCCGCTTTGTTCTCGGAGCCTGCAGCTGCAGTTCAGGCCGTCCGCTTCGAGAACGCCAACCGTGGCTACGTTCTCAGAGCGCCGTGAGCTGCGGCTGCTCCTCACTAGACAAAAGCTTGTGCAAATCTTCGCACATTATGTTCCTTGAAGAAATTTTAGCAAAGGTTCACACTTGTTTTTGCGCATGAGAATATGATCCATTGTTGCGTCGCAGCTGCTGCATTCCAGAAACTTTCTTCCGTAGTAATATTACTACTCTGCTCAACTACCACTATCCTTAATCCCTTTCTCCTCCTCCTCCAACTCCTTCTCCTCATATGAACATTCTGCAAAACTGTAAAGGATCTTTCCATTTCTGTTTGAATCAATGCATAATTTTCAATTCCTGTAGAATGAATATCCTTTCTTCTTCCATGCAAGAAAAAGAAGATTCTGCAAAACTGTAAAGTTCGGTCCTACAATGTTTCTGTTTGATTGAATGCATAATTTCTGATATCTGCAACAACAACAACAGCAACCCATGATGATTATGTTTCTTATTCTTGCAGAACAATTGTTGTTGAAGGAGCTCATGTAAAATAAATAATACCCTTTCTTCTTGCATGAATTTTTTTTCCTGAAAGTCGCAAAAAGTTTGCTCATTTCTGTTTGAATGAATGCATACTTTCAGATTGTTGCAACAAAACAACAATGTCAATATTGTCTTCATTCTTGGAGAATAGTTGTAGAACAAGATTGTACAAAAAATGAATGATAACAATTTACTCTTCGATTTCTTCTACTGTTGAATGAAATAACTTAAATAAACAACAATATGTGAAAATTTTCAAGTCTGCTGTATTAAGATATGATAAATCTACAGCAAACAGACTCTGCAATATTGCAGCTAGACGAAAAAGAAATTAAAATTTTTGCAATCTGAGAATTTTTCACAGTTTCACACCCATCTGAAAGAAATTCATTTCCTGGCAATAGCTTATGGAAAATACTATTGTGGTGTTTGCCACTTCCTCAACTCGGAACAGGTCTTTGATCATAAAGCACAATTGTGAAAAACTCTATTCTAGAATATATGAAATAAATCAGTTTCCAGTTACAATTTATTCATAATTCTCTACTTATGTTTACGTAGGGGTGTACTTGTTATGGAATACTTTAAAAGCAACTAGAGAATTACATGAAAACTATCCAAGCAATTAAATGGATTACTTAAGGGCTTACCTAGATACTGTGTAAACAATTGCCGAAGAATTTGCCTAAATTACAAGACTCATAAGAACTACTTTGGCAACTATCTAAGGCTTACCTAGTGAATCCAAAAAATACGCTGCAATACTTACTTAGGTTTTGGGCTATCCAAGGAATTATTGAAGGGATTTTGCACAGGTTATTTAAGAGCATAAGAATCAACATATGATATTACATATGCTCTACTCAAAGGGCCATTTAAGGGTATAAGCACCGACATATGAGATTACATATGCTCTACTTAAAGGGCCACCTAAGGAAACACCTCGAGGTCTACTTAGGTTATTGATACTTCAGGACTACTTAGGGGATTACTTAGTGTCTACCTAGAGAGCTACTTAGGGAAACACCTAAAGGCCTGCCTAGGTTATGGTATACCTAAAGGCTACTTAGGAGGTTACATAAAGCTTACTTGCAAAGCTAAGGATTTCCTAGTTATGAGGACAACTAAGAGTTACCTAGGGTTAATTCATAGTGCAAAAGGGGGCTACATAAGGTTTACGTCAGGGGCTATCTACTTTTGATTCATAATCCTTATGTAAACCTTATCTAGCTCCTTACCTAACCCCTTAAGTAGCCTTTAAATATCCCCTTAACTTAGGTAGATCCATGATTAGCCCTTATGTGGCATCATAAATGGTCCCTATGTAACCATTATCTTTTTAAACCCACAATTTAGGTAGGGCTTTAGGTGGTCTTTAGGTAGTTTTAAAATAGCCTTGTAGATTATTTAGGTAGTCCTCCTTAAATAACCCCTACTTATCCCCTAACCTAGCAAATATTTTTTTACCCCTTAGTTAGGCCTTATGTATCTTTTTAAGTAGCCCCTAAGTATTTCCTAACCTAAATAGGCCCCTTGGTAACCCCTAGGTGAACATTAAATAGCCTTTAAACAAGTCCCTAGATAGGTTAAGAATAACCTCTAGGTATCCCCTAACCTAAGTCCCTTGATAGCCCTTATGTGAACTTTAGGTATTCCTTAAATAGGCCCTTAGGTAGGCCTTATATAACCCCCATGTAAACTTTTCATCATCCCTATCCTACATAGGTAGATAAGTAGTTATATAGGTAATTAAGTACCTCATGAATAGGTAGGTGGGTAGCTTGTAGATAGGTATGGAGTTAGGTAGGCCCTATTTTAGTTAGCCCCTTATGTAGGTAGTATCTTAATCTATGTGGCCATAACCCAAGTAGATTATAATCTACTTATAAAAGAAACCATGGTGATCACTTTTGGCAAGTTATCTTCACTTTTGAAAAGTGATCTTCATTTTGAAGGACTTTATGGATAATTCAAAAGGGCGGATGAGTGAGTTTGGTGAGTATCAAAGCTAGAGGCCCAAAGTAAGGATTACTTTAAACATAACTTTAATGAACACCATGCGTTTTGTATTGGTAATGAATGTATCAATGTACATTGCATTGTAATCATAGAATTTACTTCATATTCATGGGGAGAGCCATATTCTATCAAATTGCTTGTTACTTTTAAGCTACCTCCCCCTAGCCCGTCAAAAACTTAATTAATTACCTATGTAATTATGGCCATCGGGCAAAAGGTCACTAGTGTATGTAAGGTAGTTACACCCATCACCAGACACATGTTGATGACTAGTTGCGGCAAAATGTTTGACCTAGGCTACTCAATGTGCATTTTGCACCCTATGATCAAACATATGGTGGGAAAAATGTGTTTGGGCTTTCTAGAAACTCACGCTTGAACAAATTGTTTCGTGTTTGATCATGGAATAAATTTAAGGGAAATTTCGGGTGTTATTTGCATCCCACTCAAAACAAGGATGTGTTTGGTGATGGGAATTGTTCCTTGCACTTCTATAAAAAAATGATTGCCCAACCTTATAAACTAGGTGCTTGGTAAGAAAAAATTCCAAAACACTTCAAAGATTGTTTTTTGATAATTGGGGAAAGGAAATGCTTTGCCAAAACAATTTTACATTTTGACATAAGATACATTAATGACCTTAAAGAACATTCAACTTCCACCCATTGCAAGTGCATTGGACTCCCACCAAAACCATGCATTTCAATCACAAGTTAATTAGAAAAGTAACATCCACTTGAATAACCTCTCAAGTTTTCAAGATCCTCTATTGTTGCTTCAAGAATGTCAGAACATTTTAAGGTTGTATTAGATGAACTTTAATGTTTCCTAAAGCTTTTATGTTTTAAGGTTAAATTGTTGAAAGTGTGTGTAGTTGAAAGGAAAGAAAATTTGTAGTCAAGAAAAGGGGAAGGACAAGTCAAAGTAGAAGCCAACTCACAATATTGTGAAATACAAGTAAGTTTACTAGATCAACCAGTTGTAGAAATAGGAAGTTATGTAAATCAACTTTAGTAAGAGAAATATAACAAATACGTATATTAATTACCATTGGATCCAACCATTTGTAGTCCCAAGAGTAACAAGGATTTCAAGTAGATTTGGTTATAGTAGATTTTTATGCATTATAGCCAATCAAAGTTTGTAGTTCACACTTTTGGCCTACACATCAATTGCAAATGTCAATTTATTGTGGGATGAATTTGCAACATTTTATGCAACAAGTTTTTTAATTGAAGTTTTGGAAAATCATGCACTTTTCAATTATCCAAACCTAATAGATTTTTAAAAGTCTTGGAACATTTATAAGAAGTTCATAATTATGTAGGTCTTGGTTGGACCACCCCAAGTTGTTGGAAGCTAAGGCTAGGAGATTGGGGGTTGTCATGATGTGTAATATAATTTGTAGGTGATGAAGTGGATTGGAAGAACAACCAACATTGGATAAAGAAAACATCCAACCTATAAATGCAGCACAAGCAAACAAATCAATAAGAATAAAAATGGTTCATGCCTTAACCTAATGAGGAAAATGGACAATTGAGGGTTTGAAAGAAGCCATGGATGCAATGGAAATAACTTTTTTGAGGAATACAACAAATAAGTTTTGGCACATGCCACTAACCTTTTTTTAGATCAATTGAATGGTAAGACAAGATTAGGGAAGGATAGGCCCACAAGTTTTGTTGATAGATGAAGAAAATAAAACACTTGTGGCTTGGGTTTTGGGTATGCAAGATTGTGAACTTTCCATCACCTTGCAATTATAGTTGAAAATAAAAGTGGTGGAGCTTATTCAAATTAGACCTAACCCCTTCAAAATTGGATTGGAAATAATTGATGGTATTGGTTTAAGCATTAATATCCAAAGCTTAATATTTGACTTGTAAAAGGATTTGAAATTGTAGGGCATGAGGTTTTTGACAAGTTGGTCATGTAGCTTGTTTTATATCAATCTTTAAACATTTTACATTCAAGACAAGTATAATGTTGATCATATATAAAATTCAAATAGGACATGGATTCAAGCAAGGGAAGTTTGAGGTGAAGGTTTTGGCAAAATAAAGCTCACAATAGGTTTATAACACCATTCCCAAATCTAGTATGGTTAATAGTAAATTGTGTTGTGAAACTAGTGGGGGGCTCCATGCTTGGACTTTTCATATTCAAGGGTGAAGGATTAGAGAAGATTACATCAAACATTGTAAATCAAAAACATGCTTGGTGATACAAACAAAAACATGGATGATATGTTTTCTATTTGAGGAATTTTTTTCCTTTTTAAGAGATCAATTCCAAGGGCATCTTTCAATCAATTTGGCATCTATTGGTTTTAAATGGACATGGTTCACATGTTATGTTAGAATCAATAAAAGAACAATAATAAACTAGGTGAGACATGGGGTAAAAGCACACTACACTAGACCAAAATTGGTAGCTCAAAGTCCATTTTCAGTGTCCAAATCTAGTGATTAAAAAAAAAAAATTAAATGTTGTTGAATTTAAATTCAATATCTAAATTGACTTTTTCAAAGCCATATTATTTAAGTTTTAAAAAAGGTTTAAAATATGGTGGTATGAATTTGAAATTTGAAATTTTTAAATCTTAAAAAATTTGAGAAACTTTTTCTTGCTTGATTTTTTCATCTTAAATGTTATGGTACTTCAATGTCTAGTGGTAAAAAGTTTTAGGCTTAGTTTCCAACTCCACTAAAAGAAAAAAAATCCATAATGATAGTTTTTTTGAAGTAGTTTGGATTGGGGACATTGGGTTTACCATCCTTTGTAAGGTCCACCTTGCATTGAACATTTATCCATTTGGTAAAAAAATTTGGGTTTGAAAGATTAGAATGTAGGCTTCAATTTTTCATTTCATTTTTGCTAAATTTTTCAAATAGATTTGCATACAATGCAACAATACTTGACTCACCAAAAAAAAACTGCCATTGTGACCTCCAAAAAAGTCCATTGTAGCATTTTTTGCCCTATGATCACCTTGCCTTCAACCTATAAATGTGAATTGTTATAGCCTTTCAAAATTGCTTTCAAGAAAACGAAAGACAATGTTATGGTTAAAAATAATCATTTATGAACCAAACGTATGCACATTCATTGGTTGGGTCGACCGGGTTCTAGATCAAACATTGTAAAAAAATCATGAACATGTTTAAATGCAACATGAATTTGACCATTCAATCCTAAGGCCATGGATCACAAGATAAGATTAAATGATGCATACGTAGCAAAACATGTTACCATTTCAAATGAAAACAATGATATATTTGATGGAGTAGCTAATGCAAATTAACATTGGAGCGAGGATGGACATGGAAGTTCCACAAGATGATGTAAAAACAAATCTTAGTCTACTAAGTAGGATTAGACATATTGAAGTATTATATTGAAATGCTTAAGAATCTAGATATTGATACAGAATAAATTCAACCTATCGCAATGACACATGTGTTTTTTTCAATTAAACCCAAAAATGATTATTGTTTTTTCATTATATTTATAACTATTTAGTCATATAAATCATTATGAAGTGGCAAAGGACATGAACATGCCACATGACGTCATGGTATTGCAACTATAATCAATATTATGACTTTTTGTTTTTTGGGGTAAAATATCCCGTTATTTTTCAATTTGTGTTAATATATATTTGTGATCATATAAATTTATTTAGTTGAAAAGTACCATTAACCTTTGTAATTAACACCAATTCAATTTCACATGATGATGACATGCCATGCCATGCCATGCCATGTGGCAATAAGGTGTTGTGATTATTTAATCAACATCATGACTCATGGGTGCAACAAAACACAATACACGCAACTATTATATGAACATTGCAATTCTAGGTACTTCGTTATTAAATAGTAAATTAACACATGAAATCATAAGAAAAGTTAAAAAACCCAAAAATGTGTTGATGTGCCCAATATAATTAAGAACAATTAGTTCCCATTGCACAATTAATAATAAATGCTTGCATTTTCAAATGAAAAAATATCAAATAGAAATTTGACACAGTGGTGCAATAGAACACAATACATGAAATTATTAAATGAACATCACAATTGTTTGATCCTTAGTTATCAATTAACACATGCCATCACAATAGCAGTTATAAAACCCAAAGATGCATTGTTGTGACCAATATAATGATGGCAAGTGCTAACAATAACTAATCCTTATTGCACAACTTGTAATGAATATTTGCATATCTAAATGAATAAATATTAGGTAAAACCTTGACACATGGGTGTAATGGAACACAATACATGCAATTATGAAATGAATGTTGGAACCATTGGTGGGCGAACCCATCCTTGGGTGGTACCATTAAAAACATCACCCTTTAAGTTTATTAAACCCATTCAATGTTTAAAAATTATTTGAAACACGTAAATAAATATTTTCATTAAAAACATTTTGTGGTACATTTGTTAAGTTGTATAGTTTTTGAAAATTTAAAAATATTAAAAATATTTTGTATTTTGATGTTTCTAATCATTGCATTTAGAAAAAAATTCAAGAATGTAATGTTATTTCTTTTCCTTGAAGGTTTTTGGTCATGAACATATGTTGGGTAGATGCAAGTTACAGCGGCTCAAAAGTGACACAAGTCCTAGTCCCAAAAGTCCATATAAATGGAAAAATTAACACTAAAATGGAAAAAAATGTTAAAAACCAACAGGTCCTATGTGGTGATTAATCAATTAATAAAGATAATACGAAAGGCTCCTCATTTAAAAAACTCTTTATTATACATGTTAAGGGGAAAAAAATATCAATCCAACAAAAGCTGACCAAGATTGGGACTTTTGAAAATATGGCCCAAATTTGATCACTCAAAAGTCCATAGTTATTTGTTCATTAAAGTTTTTATTGTAATTTTTTCAATTCATTTTTTCCCCCATCATGCATCATATATTGAGTCCCTATAAAAAATATTTGAAATGAAATCATAATAAAAAATGCATTTGAATGCTCACGTATAACCCAAATTATAGTCCATATGTTCACTTTAAAAAGTCCATTACTATATGATTAATGTATCTTTATTGAATTTTTCCCCTTAATAAATATTCTTATTCAAGTTAGCAATTTTAATCCATAAATTGTTTTGTCAAATTGATGATTTTATGATGCGTTTGTGGCATTTGAATAGAGTACACTCTACAAAAAGTCCATAAGGTTGCAAAAAGTGAGCCATCATAGTTTGCATCTACTTTGTTCGAAACATGTTTAGGGTTTTTTTTTGCAAAATAAATTTTTAAGGTACTTTTGGAAATATTATATTTATTTTTTAATTATGTAGGTATGATTTAGTTATGAATTTTGAAAGTTCAGTAATGTGATTCTTAAAAAAACCATGACAATTAGGAATACAAATTTGCATCAATTTTTAATTTCTTTTATCCCAATAAAAATTCAAGAACATATTCTAGGGCATGCAATTGGTAAAAATAAGAATTTTTTTTTATAATTGTGAACTTTTAAAAAAAAAAGGCCTTAAAAAAATTATTTGACTAGTTTTAGTTCCTTAACCATTCTTTGACATGGTTCTTAATGGTACAACTCAAGGATGGGTTTGTTGAGGTCACTAGTTATCTATTGGTAGATTCACACATGGTATCATAGATATTACAAATGGGAATGTAATTTAAACAATCCCTAGGTAGGTCTTTAAGTAATATAAACAATCATAATTTGTAGTTTAGCCTAAATAGCTTTTAGGTAACCCTTAAATACCCTAGGTTACACCTAATTAACCTTTAGGTCACCTAGGTAACCTAGGCAACCTTTAAATAAACCCTTCTAGGTAAACCTCCATAAGTAGCCTAACTTAAAAGTTACCATGAAATAACCCGTAGGTAAATGTTTAAATAGCCTAAGTAACCTAGGGTAGGTTGAGTAATTCATTTAGGTAAATTAGAAAAATGTTTATTAAAATGTGGTTATATTTTATGTTTCATTAAAAAATGAATATAATGGTAAGGACTTTGCCTTTCAATGTGAAGGCAAGAGGTTCAAACTTTTATTCTTGCAACTTATTTACCGTAGTCTAAAGTAGGTAGTTTACATGACTAATCTTGGTTAAGGTGTGTAGGCTATGCCACATAAGCTCTTTCTAACCCATGTCTTTAGCTTAGGTAGCATATGGTAACCTAATTAGCCTAGGTTTTGACATATAATCATATATATGTGATGTGTTTGGCATAGTGAATTGACCTAATCATCTACATACTTATTGACCCCTAACATTCAATAAAAAGTTGGCAAGTGGATTTTACATCTAATTCATTTTTGGTCATATGCAACTGATGATTGAACATGTGTGAATTATTTTTTAACACATCACTTTTATAAGAAAACATTCTTTACAACATCTAGTCAAGAAAAACAATTAGGTTGACATGCCATCCACATCACTTTATACTTTACAAATCACACCATGGAAATTTATGACATGAAATTTCAATATTATCACAAAATAAGAAAAGGCTAATTGATAATACGACTACCCTTTGCAACTAGATGCCACATCATTGTCCCTTTACAACTAGGTGAGTGAAACAACATGGGTTTAATAATTCATAAGTTGTTAGTTGCAATATGTTCTTTGCAACTAATATTGAGTTGCAAAACGAAAAACGTGTTGTAGTGTATAAAATCTAATTTTGACCTATCAATAAAGCTAGATGGACCCACTTGTGAAATGTTGGAAATCTATAATTTTGGGAATGGAACTCAATTTCCTTTGTGTCTTGCCAATTTGATGTCCTTGCCAAATCTACTTGTAAAGAGACAAAGGGGGAAAAACCATTAGTATACTATAGATAATCACACGTAATGATGTTTGATGAATATTTAGAGATTTTATAGCAAAAAAGCATGGGCAAGGAGGTAGTAGAAATAATCAAGGAACAAAGAAAAAGGAGAAGAACGTTAAGCAAATTGTTGACTCCCTCACCATGGTTGAAAGAACAATTCAAAGGTTAATGGAAAAAACATGTTAAATATATACTTTACCAACACTTGCTCTATAATTGTAGTAAAAGAAGTGAATGACAAATTTCATAATAAAATTGTTGCAAGTTTCAAAGCCCACCTTTTAGAGTTTAAAGGTGTCAACCTTGGGTTTACATCATAAGTTTAAAAAGTAGCTAGGGCAAAGCCAATGATTCAACAAAAATCCAAGGGCCATGTTGTTGGAAGGTTAGAATAGACCACCCATCCATGAACGATAGTAAAGTGAGAGTGTCCAAGATCAAGAGTGAGAGGTCCAAGATCAAGAAGAATACGATAATGAACCCAAAAAAAGTAGAACAACAAACATAAAAGAAGACCAAGACAATAATTTAGGAAGAAAAAAACAACAAACACCGTAAGAGGACCATGATCACAATGAGCTTGAGGGGGAGGGCAGTCCAGAATTAGAAGAGAGGATGACTCCGAGGATGAAAAGCATGATGAAGATAAGAAGCAACCCAAAACAAGAAGAAAAGCTTCAGATGATCGAGACCCTATTACAAAACCATGTCTTTTATGCCCCTAGCATTATAACTACAATGATTGACATGGCCAAGTTGACTAGTCCAAAATGACTGAAAGAATGTTTTCGGTTTCTTTTGCTGGTTACCCAACTAATATTTCCTTCCAAAACCATTGTTTGTAATTTAATTGAATCTCCAATGACAAAAACTACTCGAAATCCAATATTTCTTGCACCACCTCACCTCTAAAAAATTCCAAATTACCTTCATTAAATCCTACTCATCAAATGCTTTCCAACAATACCAAAGCACACCCAAACTCCTCTATAAATTTTAGTTTTGATTTAAATTAATTTATAGGGAAAAAATTGTTCAATATTCAATAACTACAGCACTGCCGTAGGTTGAAACATTATGAAACCAACTTGGTGCACAGGGACTCATGGAGGGCTTTCCAATGGTACCAAGAGCACATTAAGAGATGCTGTGGTTTGAGACATATCACCATGACAAACAAACAAAACAAACAAACAACCTTCCTCAATAGATAGATGGCTGAACCATTTGTA
>Ga0116229_10012221_pt1 | contig 12427 bp, 6 predicted proteins | sample S1TSphgellanicum_3_FD_87313 | JGI IMG/M metagenome (GOLD analysis project Ga0116229, IMG submission 87313) | Host-associated microbial communities from peat moss isolated from Minnesota, USA - S1T2_Fc - Sphagnum magellanicum MG | ecosystem: Host-associated > Plants > Peat moss > Unclassified...
CGATCTTGCGCGAGGCGATCGCCGCCGCCGAACTGTTGGCGGCGTACGGCGTTGCGAGCGAGATCTTCAGCGCGACCAGCTTCAGCGAGCTTGCTCGTGAGGCGCGCGAGGTCGAGCGGCACAATCGCCTTCACCCGACGGCTCCGCGAGCGCGTAGCCACGTCGAGACCTTGCTCGCGGGCTCGCTCCCCGTCGTGGCGGCGAGCGACTACGTACGGGCCTATCCGCAATTGATCGCCCCGTTCGTCGCCGGGCGGTTCGTCGCGCTCGGCACCGACGGCTTCGGCCGCAGCGACACGCGCGCCGCGCTACGGCGCTTCTTCGAGGTCGACCGCCAGCATATCGCGCTCGCCGCGCTCCAAGCGCTCGCCGAGGACGGGACATTCCCGGCGGAAACGGTCGCCGCGGCGCTCGTCGCGTTCGGGCTCGACGCGGAGGCCGCGGCCTCGTGGAGCTGCTGATCCGGGCTCCGCTATATGCATAATAATGCTTGCGCGAGGAATCTTCGTGCAGTATCATGCATGAATCCGGGTGTCCGCCGCCCCGCTGGAGGTACCGTTGCTCGCACCAGATCGCCCGCTCGAGACCGTGCTCGACCCGACCGTTACCTTCGATACCTCGCCGGAGCACTATCGGCACTGGAAGCTCGCCGTCGACGGCCGCGTGGCGACGCTGACGCTCGATATCGACGAAGACGGCGGCATCCGGCCCGGCTACAAGCTCAAGCTGAACTCGTACGACCTCGGCGTGGACATCGAGCTCAACGACGCGCTGCAACGCATCCGCTTCGAGCACCCGTCCGTGGCGACCGTCGTGATCACGAGCGGCAAGGACCGCATGTTCTGCGCCGGGGCGAACATCTATATGCTCGGAACGTCGTCGCACGCGTGGAAAGTCAACTTCTGTAAGTTCACGAACGAGACGCGCAACGGCATGGAAGATTCGAGCCGTCACGACGGTCTGAAGTTCGTCGCGGCGCTCAACGGCGTGACGGCGGGCGGCGGGTACGAAGTCGCGCTCGCGTGCGACGAGATTCTGATGATCGACGACCGCTCGTCAAACGTCAGCTTGCCGGAAGTGCCGTTGCTCGGCGTGCTTCCCGGCACGGGCGGCCTCACGCGCGTCGTCGACAAGCGCGGCGTGCGACGCGACCTCGCCGACGTTTTCGCGACCAACTCCGACGGCGTACGTGCGGCTCGTGCGAAAGAATGGGGACTCGTCGATCATATCGCGCCGCCGGCGCGCTTTGCCGAACTCGTCGCGGAACGTGCCGCCGCGCTCGCCGCGGATTCCACGCGTCCGGCCGACGCGACCGGCATCGCGCTCCGTCCGCTCGCGCGCACGATCGATGCCTCCGGCTATCATTACGACTACGTGGACGTGACGCTCGATCGCGCGAATCGTTCGGCCACGCTCGTCGTGCGCGCGCCGCAAGGCGCGCAACCGCAATCGGCCGCGGAGATTCTCGCTGCCGGCGACGCGTGGTGGCCGCTCGCGCTCGCGCGTCAGCTCGACGATGCGATCCTGATGTTACGCACGAACGAGCGCGACCTGGGACTCGTGATCCTGCGTTCGGAGGGCGATGCGAACGCCGTGCTGGCCGCATCCTCGACGCTCACGACCCACGCCGAGCATTGGCTCGTGCGCGAGACGATCGGATTTCTCAGGCGTACGCTCGCACGGCTCGACGTCACGTCGCGCAGCCTCTACGCCGTGATCGATCGCGGCTCGTGTTTCGTCGGACCGCTCTTCGAGATCGCACTCGCCGCGGACCGCAGCTACATGCTCTCGATTCCGGACGAGCCGGATGCGCCGCTCGTCGCGCTCGATGCGACCAACTTCGGAACGTTCCCGATGGTCAACGGGAAGACGCGCCTCGCAACGCGTTTCTTCGGAAGTCCGCAGCACGTGCCGGCACTCGAGGCGCTCGCCGGCGAAACGTTCGATGCGGAACGCGCGAACGAACTCGGCCTCGTGACCTTCGTGCCCGACGAACTCGATTGGGACGACGAGATTCGCCTCGCGTTCGAAGAGCGTGCGATGCTCTCGCCCGATGCCTTGACGGGCATGGAGGCGAGCCTGCGATTCCCGGGCGACGAGACGCTCGAAACCAAAGTCTTCGGCCGCCTTTCGGCGTGGCAAAACTGGGTCTTCATCCGTCCAAATTCCACGGGCGAACGGGGCGCGCTCAAACTTTTCGGCAGCGGTTCTAAAGCTCAATTCGATTGGGAGAGAGTATAAACGACATGGCGATCGACTATCAGGAACGCATCCCGAACAACGTCGACCTCGGATCGAATCGAACGCTGCAACGCGCGCTCGAACATTGGCAGCCGGAATTCCTCAAGTGGTGGCAGGGCATGGGCCCCACGGACTTTCAGGCGTCCGACGTGTATTTGCGCACCGCGACGTCGGTCGATGCGAAGGGCTGGGCCACGTACGGTCACGTGCGCATGCCCGAGTATCGCTGGGGTATCTTTCTCGCCGATCAGGATCCGAATCGCAAGATCGGTTTCGGCGACGAGTACGGTAAGGACGTGTGGCAACAGGTGCCGGGCGAATATCGTTCGGTGCTTCGCCGACTGATCGTCACGCAAGGCGACACCGAGCCCGCCTCGGTGGAACAGCAGCGCCTGCTCGGCCACTCCGCACCGTCGCTCTACGACCTGCGCAATCTCTTTCAGGTCAACGTTGAAGAAGGCCGTCACCTGTGGGCGATGGTCTATCTCCTACACGGCTACTTCGGGCGCGACGGGCGCGAGGAAGCGGAACAACTTCTCGGACGTCACTCCGGGAGCATCGACAACCCGCGCATTCTCAGCACGTTCAACGAGCCGATTTCCGACTGGCTCAGCTTCTTCATGTTCACGTATTTCACGGATCGCGACGGGAAGTTCCAACTCAAATCGCTCGCGGAGTCGAGCTTCGATCCGCTGGCGCGCACGTGCCAGTTCATGCTCACCGAAGAGGCACACCATATGTTCGTCGGCGAGACGGGCATCGGCCGCGTGGTCAAGCGGACGCTCGAAGTGATGCGAGAGATCGGCTCGGACGATCCCGATGCCGTCCGCAAAATGGGCGCGATCGATCTGCCGACGGTGCAACGGTACTTGAACTTCTGGTTCAGTTCGTCGCTCGATCTCTTCGGCGCGGATTCGTCGTCGAACGCGGCGTCGTACTTCGCGAACGGCATCAAAGGCCGCCCGGATGAAGCGCAGTACGAGGACCACCTCGCGGAATCGCAGACCTACGAACTCGAAATTCCCGACGGGAAAGGCGGCGTCGCGGTCGAGAGCCTGCCGATGCGCAACGCGATGAACGAAGTGACGCGTCAGGCCTACGTGCGGGATTGCGAAGTCGGCATCACGCGCTGGAATCGCACGATCGCAAAGGCGGGCTTCTCGTTCGCGCTGCAGCTTCCGAGCACGCGGTTCCGTCGCTCGATCGGCAGCTGGGCCGGAACGCCGACGGACCCCGCGGGTACGCCGATTTCCGCCGAAGCATTCGAGGCCGGCCGCACGCAGTGGCTTCCGACCGAAGCGGACCGCGCGTACGTGCAGAGCCTGATGCAACCGGTCACCGAGGTCGGCAAGATGGCGGGCTGGATCGCGCCGCCCGATCGCGGCATCAACAGCCAACCCGTTCCCTACGAATACGTGCGCTTGGCGTAGGCCGGTGCGAAGCATCGCGATCGTCGGCAGCGGGCCGTCGGGGATGTACTGCGCGGAAGCGTTGCTTCGTGGCGGCCCGGGCGTCAGCGTCGACGTGATCGATCGCTTGCCGACGCCCTTCGGCCTCGTGCGAAGCGGCGTCGCTCCCGATCATCAGTCGACGAAGAGCGTCGCGCGGCTGCTCGATCGCACGCTCGCGAAACCGGAGGTCGGATTCTTCGGCGGCGTCGAGCTTGGCCGTGACGTCGCGCTCCACGAATTGCGCGAGTTGTACGATGCGGTCGTGATCGCGACGGGAGCATCGCGCGATCGCACGCTCGAGATCCCGGGCGAGGCGTTGCCCGGCGTCGTCTCCTCGGGACGTTTCGTCGGGTGGTACAACCATCACCCCGATCACGCGGACGTCGATCTTCACGGCGTGCGCACGGCCGTCGCGATCGGAAGTGGAAACGTCGCGCTCGACGTCGCGCGCATTCTCGCGAAGCGTGGCGACGAATTCGCGGGTTCCGATCTCGCGCCGGAAGTATCCGCTGCGCTAGCCGACGCGTCGATCGAGCGGATCCACGTCGTCGGCCGTAGCGCGGCTGCGAGGATGAAGTTTACCGAGTCGGAGTTGCTCGAGTTCGGCGAACTCGCGCGCGCGTATCCGACGCTCGGCGTGGGCGGCGACTTGATAGGACTCGAAGAGAACGTGCCGTCGGCGCTTCGAGCGATCGTCGATAGCGCCGACGCGCGAAAGCAGATCGAGATCCGCTTTGAATTCGGACTCGTTCCGATCGCGTTCGAAGGTGCGAGCCGCCTCGAGCGGGTGCGCTTTCGCGCGGCGGATGGATCGGAAACGATTCGCGACGCGGATATCGCCATCACGTGCATCGGCTACGAAGCACACGGCATGGATCTCCCGCTCGAGAACGGCGCGCTTCGCAACCTCGAGGGAAAAATCGACGACGGACTCTACGCCGTCGGCTGGGCGAAGCGCGGACCGTCCGGCACGATTCCGACGAATCGCACGGAAGCGCAACTCGTGGCGAAGGTCGTTCTCGCTGAAACCGGCGCGAGCGCGAAGCCCGGCCGAGCCGCGATGGAGGCGCTGCTCCAGAGACGAGGCGTCGCTCGCGTCGATTACGACGGATGGCGCCGCATCGACGCTTCGGAGGTCGAGCGTTCGGAAGAAGCGCGCGCGAGACGCAAGTGGCGCACGCACGACGAACTGCGAGCGGCCGCCGCTCGGGTCGCGGCGATCACCTCATAAGAACAGGTTGAACGAGCGAAATCGCTGATCGGGCACGTACCCGTGCGCGAGGTACAATCGTTGCGCGACGCGATTCTGGTGGGCCGTCGCGAGCGTCAGGCGCGCGAGGCCGTGCTCGCGAGCGAAGCGTGCCGCGGTATCGAGCAGGGCTCCGCCGACGCCGGCTCCACGCGCGGACTCGACAACGTAGATGTCCTCGAGGATCCCGATGCGCCGCAGCGAGACGGTCTCGAACGAGAAGAGGAGATGCGCGAAGCCGAGCACCTCGTCGCCCGCGCCGCGGGCGACGAAGAACTGGGTGTCCCCTTTCGCGAGGCGTTCGCGAACGAATGCGTCCGCGGCGGCCGCATCCGAGGCCTGCTCGTAGAAGACGCGATAGGCATCGACGAGCGGAATCAGCGCCGCGAGGTCGCGAACCGGATCCGCCGGCTCGATCGTATGCGAGCGTACGTCCATTCTGCTCGGCTTCCGCAGCGCGCGCACCGCGTCCCGCACAGGGATGCCTCGCTCGCGCCGCATACTGAGTTTTCGATGCGGACGTCTCTCGGTGCCCTCGTGTTTTTTCTCGCCGTCGTGGCGGCGAGCGTCGCGCAAGGGGGAGCACGACCGCTGCATCCGAGCGACGTACCCGGTATCGTCCGCGTGTCGTCGCCCGCAATCTCGCCCGACGGAAAGCGCGTCGTGGTCGTCGTGACGCGCGTCGTGTGGAACGACGATTCGTATGCCCGCGACCTCGATCTGATCGACATCGCATCGCACGCACGCCGTACGCTCACGTACGCGCGCAAGGGCCTCTCCGACCCCGCATTCTCGCCCGACGGTACGAAAATCGCATTCATCGCCGACGCCGGGTCCGGCGACGACGTGAAATCGCAGGTGTGGGTGATGCCGCTCGATGGCGGCGACGCTCGGCCGGTCACCGCCGCACCGGATGGTGTCGAACAATTTGCCTGGCGCCCCGACGGCGACGCGTTCGCGTATGCTGCGGCCGACGCGAAACCGACGCTCACGGGTGCCGCCAAGTTTCGTGATAGCTTCGTGTTCACGACCGAACCGATCGTCGCCCGCGAAGAGCCGCGGCCCGTGCATCTGTTCGTCGTCGCTGCCTCGGGCGGCCGCGCGCGTCAGTTGACGTTCGGCACGCAAAGCGTCGCGACCGGCGAAGCGCAATCGACGCTTTCGTGGTCGCCCGACGGCAAGACGCTCGCGTATCTGCTCGCGCCGAATGCGATCCTGAACGACGCGGATCGCGCGCACGTCGTGTTGCTCGACATCGCGTCCGGGAAGGGCTCGGCCCTTACGGCGCACGACGGTTTCGAACTCAATCCGCTCTTCGCGCCAGATGGCTCGCGCGTCGCCTACTTGTATTCCGCGGGCGACAATCAGAGCAATCTCACGGAGACGTACGTCACGACGCCGGGCGCCGGCGCCGGTGTTGCGGTCTCGCATCCGTACGATCGGAACGTGCGCGATGCGGCGTGGCTCGCCGATTCGAGCGGTCTCTATTTCGTGTGCGGCGACGGAACCTCGGTCTCGCTCGTGCGCGCGCCGCTCGCGGGCACGCCCGAGCGCGTGGACCTCGGAGGCGTGGAGATCAACTCGTCGCTCGCGGGCGCGATCGCGCACGACGGAACGCTCGTTTTTTCGGCAGCGGCTCCGAAGGTACCGAGCGAACTGTACGTTCGCCGTACGGACGGCACGGTCGAGAAGTTAACGGACTATAACGCCGCGATCGCCGCCCTCGATCTCGCGACACCGGAGCGCATCACGTATCCGACGACGCTCGGCCTCACCGGGGACGCCGTGCTTCTGAAGCCGCCGGGTTTCGAGAACGGAAAACGCTACCCGCTCGTGGTCCTCATCCACGGCGGCCCGACCTCGTCGTCATCGTTCGGCTTCGAGAGCCTCGCGCAACTGATGGCGGCGCGCGGATGGCTCGTGTTGCAACCGAACTATCGCGGCAGCGACAACCTCGGGCTCGCGTATCAACGCGGCGTGTTGTACGACGCGGACGAGGGCCCGGGCAAGGACATCATGGCGGCGCTCGACGCGGTGCGTGCGCGAGGGATCGTCGACGATCGGAAGATCGCGGTCTCCGGTTGGAGTTACGGCGGGATTATGACCGCGTGGATGATTTCGAAGTACCACGTCTGGCGCGCGGCCGTGTCGGGCGCGTCCGTCGACGATTGGGCGACCGACTACGGAACCGCGGACGATTCCGATTCGGACGTTGCGATCTTCCATGGCTCGCCGTTCACGGGCGATGCGGCCGAATGGCGCCGTGCGTCGGCGATCAGCTACGTGCACGACGTCACGACACCGGTGTTGATCCTCTCGGACGTGGGCGACAATCGCGATCCCTTCGCGTCGTCCTCGATGTATTGGCGCGCGCTCCGCGACAATCACAAGGATGCGACGCTACGCGTCTGGCCGGTAGACGGCCATTTCCCAGCGGATCCCGTTCGCACGGCCGACGTGTACCAGCACTGGATCGACTACATTGCGAAACACTTTTGAATCGGGGTAAAGAGCCGGTGTGATCCTGCAAGGACGCGCGCCCGCTCGATCGTTTTTCGATATCGAGCTCGCCGAGGGCGTGACGGTCGCCAAAGTTTTCGTGATGCTCGCGGCGCTCATCTCGCTGTTCCTCGATCAGTCGTTTGCGGGCGTCTATACGGCGATTCAGGGATACGCGCAGGGGACGCTCGACGCAACGGCCGACGAAATGCCGTGGGCGTCGATCGGTTACAACGCGTTCTACTACGTGATGATCCTGCTCACGGCGTGGCTGATCGATCGCTTCGGGCGGCGCACGGTGTTCGGAGCGGGCCACGGGCTCTTCGGCGTGCTTTCGATCTACCTCGCGATCACGCCGTCGCTGCACGGCTTCATGATCGGGCGATGCCTCCAGGGCTTGGCGCAAGGCACGTTTTTCGTCTGCTCGGTGATCACGGTGCTCACGCTCGCCCCGCCGAAGCTGCGCGGCTATGCGTTTTCGATCTTCTCGATCACGTCGCTCTCGGGTGCCGCATCGGGTTCGTTCATCGGTGGCTGGTTCATCGATCACGAGTACTGGCGCGGCGCGTTCGCGCTCTACGCCGTCCTCGCGACCGCCGCCGGCGCGATCATCGCATTCTTGCTCGACGCGCCGGGGCCGAAAAAGACGGTTCCCCTCGACATACTTGGCATAACGTTCGCGTTTTGCGCGTTCTTTGGCTTTCAGTACGTGTCGTCGTTCGGCGAACGGCGCGATTGGATTTGGTCCGGCGACATCGTGTTCTTCGGTCTGCTGTCAATTGCGGGCTTCATCGCGTTTACGCTTCGCCAGCTGACCGACGCGGGGTTTATCGATCTGCGACTCTTCCGTATCAGCAACCTCGCCGTGGGAAGCGTCCTCGGGTTCGGCCTGGGCGTGCCGCTCTTCGGCGCGAACCTCTTCGTGCAGTACACGGAGACGTCGCTGGGCTTTCCGCCGTCGACGGCGGGTGCGCTTCTCACGCTTCGCATCCTTGCCATCGCAATCGTCGCGCCGACGGTGGTGCTGCTGGTGAACGCCGACAAGATCGACGTGAAAATCCCCGTCATTTTCGGCTTTCTGGCGGTCCCCATCTCATACGCGCTCCTCGCGATGCAGACGACGTACGAATCGGATTTCAAGACGTTCGCGGTCGCGGTGATCCTCTCGGGGGCGGGTTTCGCGTGCCTGTTCTCGCCCATCGCGAACGTTCTCGTTCGTTCGCTTCCCGATGCGGCGCGCGCGCAAGGGATCGCGATCTTCAAGATGGTGTTGCTCCTCGGGGGATCGCTTGCGGCAACCGGGCTCGCGGTCACCTACGATCATAGCCTCGCAAGCTATCAGTCGTTGCTCGCCGGCGACGCGACGTTGCACCATTTCTCGCAGATCGGCCTCGCGAATCCGGGTCGCGAAATTTCGGGCCTCGTCTCCGAGCAGGCATCGGTTCTCGCGTACGCCGACAATTCGAAGTGGGTGGCGCTCGTGTCGTTGCTCAACCTCCCCTTGATCGCGCTTCTGAAAAAGCCGAATCCACAGTAACCGAGGAGAACGCATGACCCTACCGACGACGAACCGACGCGTGGTACTCGCATCGCGCCCGACGGGCGAACCGGTCGCCGAGAACTTCCGCTTCGAAGACGAGCCGCTGCGCGCGCTCGCGCCGGGTGAGGTGCTCGTACGCACGGTCTATCTCTCGCTCGACCCGTACATGCGCGGCCGCATGAACGACACGAAATCGTACGCGACGCCGGTCGCGATCGGCGGCGTGATGGTCGGCGGCGCGGCGAGCGAAGTGATCGCATCGAAGAACGACGCCTTCGCCGTGGGCGATTACGTCGAAGGCGGGACGGGCTGGCAGACGTATGCGATCTCGGACGGCACGGGTTTACGCAAGGTCGATCGCGCCCTCGCGCCACTCTCCACCGCGGTCGGCGTGCTCGGCATGCCCGGCCTCACGGCGTACGCGGGGCTTCTCGAGATCGGCAAGCCGAAGCCGGGAGAGACGGTCGTCGTGGCGGCGGCGACGGGTCCGGTCGGTTCGCTCGTCGGCCAGATCGCGAAGCGCCACGGCGCGCGCGTCGTCGGGATCGCGGGCGGACCCGAGAAGTGCGCGTACGCCGTGGACGAACTCGGTTTCGACGCGTGCCTCGATCATCGTGCCGAGGATCTTGCCGGCCGCTTGAAGTCCGCGTGCCCCTCCGGCATCGACGTCTATTTCGAGAACGTGGGCGGCGCGGTGCTCGAGGCGGTGATCCCGCTCCTCAATATGTTCGCACGGGTGCCCGTTTGCGGCATCGTCTCGTGGTACAACGCCACCTCGTTTCCCGGGCCCGATCGCCTGCCGCTCCTGATGCGCGCCGTTCTTTCGAATCGCGTGACGATCCGCGGATTCATCGTGAGCGATTTCGCGGAGCTCGCCGGGAAATTTCGGTCGGAGGTCGGCCAGTGGCTTCGCGAGGGACGCATCGTCTATCGCGAGCACGTGGTCGAGGGCCTCGAAAACGCACCGGCCGCACTGATCGGCCTGCTGCGCGGCGAGAATTTCGGCAAGGCGATCGTCCGCGTCGGCCCCGAGGAGCGCTAGAAGCGGGCTGCGGGGAAGCGCGCTCTCCCGTGGCGTCGAAACGAGTTTCGTGCTCGAAATACGCCTGCTCGGCCCGGCGGAATTCGCGTATGCCGGCGAGCCGTTTCGCTTCGCCGCGCCGCCGCGAACGCTTCCGCTCCTCGCATGGCTGCTGCTGCACCGCCGGGCCCCGCTCTCGCGCGACGCGTTGGCGTTTCGTTTCTGGCCCGACCTCGCGGAAGAAGAGGCGAAGGGCGACCTGCGCCGCCACCTCTACTACCTGACGAAAGCCTTGCCGCCCGCCGACGGCGCTCCATGGCTGCTGGCCGACAAGAAGACGGTGGCGTGGAATGCGGCAGCACCGGCAACGATCGATCTGAGCGATTTCGAGCGTCTTGCCGCGGACGATGCGACGCTCGAAGCCGCGGTCGCGCTCTATCGCGCGCCGTTCCTCGAGGGCATCGAAGACGAATGGCTGGAGGCTGAACGCGAGCGCTTACAGGCGCTCGCGGAGGGCGCGCTCCTCAAGTTGATCGGTCGCTACGAGGAGGCGCGGCCCGACCGCGCGCTCGCATTCGCGCAAGCGCTCCTTCGCATCGATCCGTGGCGCGAAGATGCGATTCGTAGCGTCATGTCGCTCCGCCATCGCACGGGCGACCGCGCCGGCGCGCTTCGCGAGTATCGCGAGTTCGTCGCGCGTCTGCGCGCGGAGCTCGACGTCGATCCGATGCCGGAAACCACCGCCGCATACGATGCGATCGCCCACGCATCCGCGCCACTGCCGATGCACGCGGCGAGCGACGCCACGCGCGCGGCGAAGAAAACGAATTTGCGCGAACGGGTCGGTCCGCTTCTGGGTCGCGAGCTCGCGGTGGAAGAGGCACGCGCGCTCCTCGCGGGGTCCCGCATCGTCACCCTTGCGGGGACCGGCGGCGTGGGCAAGACGCGGCTCGCGGACGAGGTCGCATGGGGCGTACGCGATCGCTATCCGGACGGCGCGTGGTTCGTCGATCTCGCGCCGATCGGCGATCCCGCGCTCGTCGTCGCCGCGATCGCCGCTGCGGCCGGCATCGCGCAGCCGACGGAACGTCCGGATATCGCGAGCGTCGTTGCGTCCCTTCGCACGAAGACGTGCTTGTTCGTGATCGACAATTGCGAGCACGTGATCGCGGGTGCAGCGCGAGCCGTGGCGAGTATCGTCGACGGCGCGCCGAACGTACGCGTCCTCGCGACGAGCCGCGAGCCGCTCGGGGTACGCGGCGAACGCGTGTATCGCGTTCCGTCGCTCGACGTTCCGCCCGCGTTCGAGCCCTTGACGCCGACGCGAGCGCGAGCGTTCGGATCGGTCGCGCTCTTCGAGGCGCGTGCTCGTGCGGCCGAGGGAGCCTTCACGCTCGATGCCGGAAACGTGGCCGACGTCGTCGAGATCTGCCGCCGCTTGGACGGAATTCCGCTCGCGCTCGAGCTCGCGGCGGCGCGCGTCTCCGTCCTTTCGGTGCGCGAACTGTCGGCGCGTCTGGAAGAACGTTTTCGGATCCTCACCGGCGGCGAACGAACGGCGATGCCGCGCCAACGTACGATGCGCGCCACGCTCGACTGGAGTTGGGACCTTTGCAGTGAGGCGGAGCGCGTGCTCTTACGACGCATCGCCGTGTTTTCCGGCGGCTGGACCCTCGATGCTATGGAGTCCGTGTGTTTCGAGGCACCGCTCGAAGTCGAAACCGATCTGGATCTCATCGGCGCGCTCGCGGCGAAATCGCTCGTCGCGATGGATCGCGGTCCGCATGCGACGCGGTACCGGCTGCTCGAATCGCTGCGTGCCTATGCTGCGGAAAAACTGACGGAGTCGGGCGAGCGGAGCACGCTCGAAGCGAACCACGCGCGGTACTTCGCCGCCTTCGGCTTGCACGTCGATCGCGCGTATCAAACGATGCCGGATGCGGAATGGTTCGCGCTCGCGATGTCGGAGCTGGACAACGTGCGCGAGGCGCTCCGTACCACGCTCGAACGTGATGGCGACGCCGCGATCGGAGCGCGCCTGGCGAGCGCATACGGCGCGGTGTTCGAACACGGGAGCAGTCGTGCGGATCGGCGCTGGCTCGATCTCGCCTACGAGAAGCTCGACCGTGCCGCGCATCCCGCGCTCACGGCCCGTCTGCTGATGCAAATCGCATCGATCTCGCATGCCGACGTACAGCATGCGGATTGGGTCGCCGTCGCCGTGCGCGATCGTGGCGACCGTCGCACGCGCGCGGACCTCGCCTGTTGGCTGGCGCAGGCGCACCTGCATTCCGAACGACTCGAATCGGCGCGCGAAGCGCTCGATGATGCGGCATCGCTGCAAGACGCGGTGGAGCGGCCGAAAACGTTCGCGTTGCTCGAACGCTTGCGGGGCGAGCTCGCAGCCCGACGTGGCGATGGCGTGC
>Ga0116229_10012222_pt1 | contig 12426 bp, 9 predicted proteins | sample S1TSphgellanicum_3_FD_87313 | JGI IMG/M metagenome (GOLD analysis project Ga0116229, IMG submission 87313) | Host-associated microbial communities from peat moss isolated from Minnesota, USA - S1T2_Fc - Sphagnum magellanicum MG | ecosystem: Host-associated > Plants > Peat moss > Unclassified...
CACAAGTGTCATGCAACAAGTGGCTAAACCTTGGATTTCTTCACAAGTGTCATGCTACAAGTGATGACAAGTGGCAAATAAGGCTAGCTGGCATGTCATGCACACTAAAATGCCTGGAAAAATCCATAGCTTTTTTCCTTCTCTCTTTAATTTGTTCTATTTCTTTTGGGTTTTGTTTGGGTTTTTTTTTCTTTCTTTCTTTCTTCCTTTTGGGACAAGAGGTGAGGATCAGCTAGGGTAAGGTCTGCCATCACCAAACACAGGCTGGTGACTGAAGGGATTGACAGTGCCCAACAGAGCTGCAGCTTGTGCCCTTGTGTGCTGGTCACTTGTTCAAACCATTGCCTATGACTGGACTTTCTGTTTCAGGATTTCTTAAAACTCTTCAGTCTTGGGTGCTCTAGAGTTTGGAAAATGGGTGGCTTTCAAAGAAATTTGCAAAACTTTTTGTTTAGTGTTCACAGTTTTGTGTTTGGTAATGGGAGTATTTGGTCACTTGGAACAACTTATGGGTAATTGGAGCCATTGGTCACACCAATGCTAAACATGTAATTGTGAATTGGAGCCATTGGTCACACCAATGGTAAACATGTAATTGTGCATTGGAGCCTTTGGTCACACCAACAACAAACATTCAATTTCTAATTTGGAGCCCTTGGTCATGTCAAAAACAAACAATTGATTGGAAAGGGGTAGCTTGGAATTGTTTTTAGTTATCCTTTTAGGGTTTGTAGTGTGAAAAGGACTCATTTGTCTTTGTTTAAGTGCCAAAAACTATTTCTTGTTTTGTCTTTTATCATTCATTGGAATGTGACACAATTTGTGGAGGTTGTGACAATGATGATGTTGATTTATGAAGGAGCAATGTTTTGAGATTGGTTTGGCCTATTGTCTGTTTTTCTTGTGTTTAGTTGTAATTGGCATTGGTGATGGAGCAAAGCTAGTGGACAATGGGAATAAAAAGTTTTTCTTTGTAAAGTTGAATACCCAATTTGTATCCTAGTTTGGTTCTTTGTAGTAAGCTTGATGTTTTGCTTTTGATTATGATTAATATTGGAGCCACATTGAAAGGGAAAATGCCTTGGTATGAAATGTTATCTACTTAAATGTCAATCTCCTTAATGTACATTATGCAAGAGATTCGATGATTGGTTAGATGAATTTAGATGAGTCTTTAGTAACATAGATGTAGCTAATGATTTGATAACTTTAGGGGTTCAAATAAAGATTGATTTGTTTGTGCCATTTGTTGTCCAAATCAAATGTGTTGTTGTTTGTTTGAATTACAATCATGTGATGCATTGGGAGATTGAGTCTTTCCACACATTAGTGGCACTTTGAGTTTCTTCCAAATTTTTGCCATCATTAACATCATTTACAATCATTTCTATTGTTGATTAACCACATTTTATTTCAACCATCTATGCCAAATATGCAAAGGCACGTCATCCAAACATTGTTTATTTATTTAAGGTACCATGTCATTGAGCTCATGTTAAATATTCTTGCAATGCGCTTGGATTGCATACAAGTTTTGGAATCCTACCTTGTGAATAGTTGTGAATCACGTTCTTACAATAATAATGCTCATCTTAATTATAAAAATAATTTTTAATAACCTTGTCACATACTCGACCATTAACTAAAAATTTGATAAACTTTATGCTCGTTGTTTTTAAAGAAAATGCAAAGGTTATTGCCTTTCACTTAAAATTTTATATAGATCAATAAACATAAACAAAAAAAAGTTAATATATTGAGAATTTTTGTTTTCTTTAAAATGTAAGCCTAAAATTGAAATCCTTGTTTATACCCCCTTCTTCCCCAAAACCTTCCAATTTATGTTTTAACATAACAAAAGTTATAAAAAATATAAATAAAACATCATTAAAAACATTGATTATTATAGTGTTCAAAACATTGTTTCTAAGCTTCAATGCAAACATTTATCCTTTGATGTAAATAATTAATACAAAAACTCATACTTTGATGTTACATAACCTTAAAGTTTATTGTAAAACTTGAATGTTATTAAAAATTTAAAACCAATGGGGTTTTGGGCAACTTTTGTTTTCAATCTACATTAATCAAACATAACCTAAGATCATTGTGTTTTCTCACATTTTATGAAAACAACATAAATGATGAACTAGTCATCAACCCAATTTCATTTTCATACAATATTAAAATAATTGAATCTAGTGATCAAATCTGTTCATAATCAACAACGAAACAAATTTATAAATAATTGTAAAAAACACATGAACTTAGTTTTGAACTTTAAGAAACATTCATTTACTTTTGATTCTAAACAAATCAATTCAACAAAATAGAAAATCTAATTTTAAATTGTTAAGATGAGCATTAAATTACATTATAATTAAAACAACTTGGTGTTTTTTCATTAGTTTTCCCTAGTTGAAGGTCAATCCTTCTTATAATTGTTAATTTTCTTTTTCAAAACTTATGGTAGGTTTAAAAAGTTAAACTCAATGCCAAAAAAATCTCTTGATTTCAACATGATATGAAAAAGTTATTAGATTTCAAAATGTAATATTGTTTTTTAGGAAAATTTGATTATTTTTTTAAAAATCTTTTCACCTCCAAAATTATTTTTCAAAACCAATGGAAATTCAAGGTTTAAATTTTGGATTAAAAAATGTATACCTTGAAAAGGATTAAAATTATAGTGACAATTATTTTCCAAAATTTGAACAAATCTACCAATTCTAGAAGAATAATAATTTTAGAATTTAAATTTCAAGCATATTTTTAAATCTGGATTTTGGATAAATTCTAAAATTTAACCTTGGGAAAAAAATTTAATTTTCTTTTCAATTTAAAATTTAAAATTTTAAATGAAGTGGATGAAATTCAATGGATGTTTATTTGCTAATGAATGTAGGTTTGATGAATTTTTTCAATGGATGAAACTTACATGAAATCATCAAATGATGTTACATATGGATGGCATGGCATGAACGCAATTTTATTTTTTTCCTTAAATAAAAAATTGCAAAAATAATATTAAACTTAACAATCATATTAAAATTTCTTGGTAATACAACAAGGTAAGTTGATGGGGATCATGAATTTAATTGCATGTGTTCTACTAATTGATATAAATGAAAATTTAAAATAATTTCTCCAAGGTTTTTTCAATAAGCTTAAAAACCAAAATGTTAATAAATGTTTTATTTTGTTTACTATTTACTGTTTACAATTTTACGTCCGTTTGGGACCAGAGAGTCCATTAGACAAAAAGTAGATCGTGGAGGACAAATTGTCTTATGTTACTGGCAACATGCCACAAATTTGGCCAAGGCAACCGTGCTCGTAGTTTGCATGAGCTCAGCAAGAGTGCTCATGTGGGTGAGGGGCAAGGCCGAACAAAAGCGTTCCCTAACTTTATGCGTATTTTGACAGGTAAAGAGCAGATGCTCTTCATCTTCTACCTTCCCCAAATTGCAACCTCGACAAAACCTCTCAGCATATGGTACGCCCTTCCACGCACCTAGCACTACCTCAAGCTGCGTGTTGCCACACCAAAACTGGGCCAAAGCTTTCTGCAACTGAACACAACTGATGTCACACAAGTAGTTTTCACTCTCATATGACATACCCTTGTAAGTATCTTGTCTATTCGCTAGTCCCAATATCCCGGTTGGTAAAAAGTTTTTTGATGAAAGTTAGCCGCATATTATCCTTCACCCTTTTTACACTCAACATTGTGTGGGGGAAACCTGAAGGGGGTGGGGCGCCAGCCTCCTGAGCTCCCACCTGTACGTTGTGCGCGTTACACCAAGGTACTTGGCTCTTCGCCCAACTTTTTACCCCTGCTAGACGAATCGAATGTATGTGCGTTGTCTCAGGAACTGTTCCCAACAGCGATTGAGTAGTCCCTAATTAGAACGCATGGGTTGTTACAAACTGAGGCGCTATTTCCAGCAGTGGTTGAATTGGAAGCAAAAAACTTGCCACCTCCTAGGGTTGATTATGGAGTAGCCATTTTTTCACAGATCCGGCCCAACATTTCTTTCCCACAACAAGCATAGCGTGCTAGGCTTCCCATGCCTTTCCCAAGATGCGGTCTTTGGTCATCATGCTCACACGGTTATAAAACAATAACGCTTATCCCCATGCAAAGTATTCAAAGGGGAATTTGCCAAATTTTGCTAGCACGAAGGATGTGCTGGTGGTTTTTCACACCCTGAGCAAGGACTTGAGGAACCTTCGGTACATTACTTCAATAACCTCTATTTTTTTCGAATCCACCCAAACCTCACAAGCATAACTTGCTATGGAACGCACCAACGTGTTGAAGAGGTCACAACGTAACTTAACATCCGTAATACATAGCTTCGCACAACGGCGGTTCAGTTCAAATAATGAGTGCCTACTGGCAATTGCTAGATGTTCCACTGCATTATCCAGGTTCGAGGTGGTTTTGAGTAGGATCCCCAAGTATTTGAAGGTCTACACACACTCAATAACGTCACCTTCAAACATAAACTCTTGGTATGGGTCAATAAAATTGAACACCATGACTTTTGTTTTTTTCATGTTCACTATAAGTCCATGTTCAACACAAAACTGTTGGAGTGCGTCCAATTGTTGTTGTAATCCCACCTTTGACTCTGACGTCAGAGCGAGGTCATTTGCAAAAACTAACAACCATACGTGCACATCTGCTAAGGCCGGTGCATCACATTCTCTACCATCCAAACGCCCTTCTAGGGCATCCAAATATAGCCCAAACAGGAGGGGGCTGAGAGGACAACCTTATTTCACACATTGCTGGCACCTAAAGTTAGAAGTGACATTCTCACTTGGGTGGTTGATGTGTATGGTATCCTTGACATACATTGCTTGCAAGCATCGCAAAAAACATCCTTCCACCCTGAGGCCAACAAACACCTGCCATAGCACTTCATGCGGCACAATATTGAACACCTTTTTGAAGTCCACAAAACAAAAATAGAGGCTTTTTCTTTGCCTAGTTCTGTTTTATCAAAGTTTGCAATATGAAAAATTAGTAAGTAGTGCGGTAATCTTTACGAAACCCAACTTGACCTTTGGCACGCAGCCCATGTTGTTCAGCCCACTTGCTCAACCTTTTGTCAAGGATCATAGCAAACAACTTTGCTAGGATAGGCCCAACCATTATCCCCATATAATTATCAAATTCGAAGGCATCACCCCCTTTAAAGAACGCATGGACCACCCCAATGGAAAGGGCTTTTGGAAAGCTTTCCACCAAAAAGTAACTAAATGTTGTTAATAGTGGCATCTGTAGTAGCTCTCCCACATCTAGAATGAACTCAGCTTTCATACCATCCAAACCGATGGCCTTGTTCCTTTGTAGTTTTTTTAGCACCTGAAATAACTCAACAAATGTGATATCTGTATTCATGGTGTGGCTAGGTGGAGGTTCAATTACCTAAGCCGAGTGACTAGTTCATAGCCATATGGGTGGTGGACACTGGCTAGCCCATAGAAGCCCTCCAAAAACGTAGCTGCACTAATCTTGTCCACAACGGGTGCCCTTGGTCGGTACTTTTTCCAAAACGAAAGTGCATCCACCTTGGCAAACACACACATATGTTGAACTCTTGCAGTTTCCCAGAATTTTTTATTTTTTTTTTAATAATTTTTAAAGTTTACTTTTTTGATGTTTAGCAGCATCTGAATTAGGGTTGGCTTTTAACCAAAGCCTCAGCTCACGTTTCATTGTATAATAGTCAACATCAAACCAAGGTTTATGGCAGTGTCTCTCTCTATAGCTCCCTCTCAAAAGCTTGATGCTAAAAGTATATTTTGTTATAACACCTACGCATTATTGTTGTAGGTCAATTAACCCATCTACCCCCAAATGCCTAATTGAATCAATAACCCACTGGTTTCCAAGACTCGTTGTTAGGGCAAGCTGATACTCTTCAACTTTTGATTTATCATATTTGAACCTAAGCGCGAAATTTTTGGTTACAACTGTATGTTGTGGTCCAACAAAGCTGCAATCGATGCTCAATCGTATGTGCAATGGCCTATGGTCAGAGTCTCCCCCATCGCACAGTAGCGAGTGTCATCTATTATCACCTCAAGGTGTGTAACAACTTGCCAAACTACAGGTGAGCCAACAATATAATCGACAATGTTGCGCCCCCCATTTGCCAAGCAAGTGAACTCCTTTGATTCGTCACAAGGTGTTTGGCCATTGAGGATGAGCAACCCAGTGTCACAACATAAGTCTAGGAGCTCACGGCCCTAGCCGCCAACACTAACATCACGGTTCTATCGCTTAACCACAACATTTGGTTGCTCAATTTCAGCGAGCTCAAGTGCCTATAACAGTTCACAAAGGTTGTTAATGTGAATGGTATTTGGTAACATTGTAGTACACGCATTAAAATCCCCTCCCAATAGTACTATGCCCCCTAGAGTTTGAACTTCAGCAATATTTGTTGCCAGGTTTTAGAACAAGGATTCATTCTCGTGTTTGGAGCTAATAGGGGCAACGTACACCACACAGACAAACAAGTCAGGGGCAGCACCCCTGCTGACCCATATCCATAGATAAGAATTGTGGCTTCCTTCCTTCCATTGTGACAGGTTTGGGCTAAGGTGGCTACGAAAGTGAGTAGCAACCCCCCCATTATGTTTTATCGCATTTGTTTTTCCCAACTACATAGTGCGTGCTACCACAAGTGAGTCACACCCTTCGATGTGTGACAAATGTTGGCCTAGGAAGAGCCAAATTTCAGTTAATAAGACAAGGTCAGCACCTTGAAACAACTCTAGTATTTGCACCTTCGTTTATAGTTTATTTACACCACCCCCATGCATGTTCCATAATACTACGCATAGGTCTTTTTGGTCCCCGCGCCCTTAGGAGGGCGGGCAACTTTGAATGTCGTTAATGAAAAGCTTGATTACACGCCAAAAAGCACGCTTGCCTACCGCCTTAGCCTCCTTAAACAATGGCCATAGTTGTGACTTCGTGTTTGCTGTGGGCGTGAGGCCTTCGTCCAGGCCCAATTTGGTCCTCGCCATGCCCTTATGCCCTCGTAGTGCGGCTTGACGGTCTTCGCTTGTTGCAAATTTAAGTAGCATTGCGCCAAAACGTGCGCTTGCCGTCAGGGCGGAGGCCCACGTGGTCGCAAGCTACTACCAAATGGCGGCGACAAGCTTGATGCACAACCTCATTTGGCCTAACAACAGCTCTGTGTTGAGCCATTGCACTAACTCCTTTTCGGTCTCACCCTCCTTAACCTCGAAGCTCGTGAGGCGCAAGTTGAGCTTGCATTCCTCTTGTTTGGGCACATTGGCCAAGGTTTCCACATCCCAGCTGACCACGTGGCACACGTTCTGGCCATCATTGTGGTCCATTTAGGCTCCGCTGTAAACGCAACCTTGGTTGTGATAGTCGCAGCCACCTTGCGCTCCATTAGCTAGTTGACCGTAAGGTTGCCAACGGCCGTGAGAGACACAATGTTCTCGATGGTTGCCTCCATTTTGAACAGCCACGTGTCAACAGATGAGCTATCGATCTTGAGGCCCATGACTAGCCAATGCCCGACCAGGGCTACCTGGTAGACCGCCAAGGGTGCATTATCTGCGATGTTGAGCATGGTGTTATTGTAGTGTGTCTTGGCAATGTCCTTTTTCAACGTGAAAATGTCTAATGCTATAGTGAAAGGACATAGCAAGCGAGTGCCATTGCGCAGTTCTTCAAATTTTAAACCCTAAATCAATGTCTTTCAAAACGCTAAAACATTGAAATTTTTAGTTTATTTTGAAAACCCTAAAATATGATATCATTATAAAATTTGAAACTTTGCAGCCTTTAAAAACACATGTTGCCTACTTATAAAACTTGAAAAACTTGAAACTTCAAATTCTTAAGACTCTAGAAATCTTCAAAAATAGTAGAATTTGAAGCCCTAAACCTTAAACTTTAAAGATTTTGAATTCCTCTGGGTTTTAAAAGCCTAAAATCTTCAAAGATTATTATTTTGAAAACCTTAAAAGTTTAGTACCCTAAGATTTAAAATCTTCGGGATGCTACAAATACTGAAACCCTAAAAACTTGAAACCGTCAGAAGTATAAAACCCTAAAAACGTCCCCGCCCCAAAAAAAAAAAAAAAAAACTTAAACTTAAACTTGCAACGCCACTATTGCTGAAGTCGGGCCCGCCATTACCACTATCCTCATTGCAACGCCAGAGCTTACATTGTTGTCCGGCCTCATGCTACTACGTTGTTATGCGTTGTCGCTTACTTTCATTCAGCTGTAATTACGACAATTACCGCTCTTATAGGTATCTGCTGTCGGAAATCTCACCTCCTTTGTTTAGTGTGTGCGCGTGGTTTGTCCCTTTCTCCTTGCTTTGCTGCTCCTTTATTTTCTTCTTCTTTTGTTTCTTGAACTCCAATTCTTGAACTGCTTTTTTTTTTTCTTCTTCTCCCCCCTCGTTCTTTCCTTCCCCTTCCCTTTCCTTTTTATTTTCTTTTCTTCACTTCTTTTACCTTCCTTCCAAGCTCCTAGGCTATAGTAGCAACAGCAGACGCGATGCCACAAGAAACTTAAAGCAAATAACCAACTGCAAATGTTCCCTCGCTCGAACGCGCTTTAACGCAAACGTTATTCAAACTTTGAATTGAGATAATAATGACCAACTTGAGAACAATGTGATATTTTGGATGTTAATGAAGCTCACAAAAATGTTTAATTGTTCTCTAATTATTTGTAAGAAAAAATTCAAGTTCACCTTATCAAGGAATTTAAAACAAATCCAAAAATAACAAAAACCAAAAATTTTCAAATTTTGATTTAAATTTTAGAGATGGCAAGATAATTCACATTTGAATTTTCACAATGATGAAAATCATGACCTTATTTATTTATTAATCAAATTTATACATATAACATTTTTGTGAAAACTCGGAAGTTAAAATTTACATTTTAAAAATGTTTTCAACAACACACATTAGTAGCCATTTTGGTTTTTCTTTATGTTTGTTACAATTATTTGTTAATGTACTTAATAATTATGCACTTTGAATATTTTGAAAGCTTGTGGATTACACTAACATGTCGAACTTGTAAAATCAAGTTTTTTTTATTGTTGTCAAATTAATATTCATTTTTTATAATAACCAATTGTAATTCTTCAACAATAATCATAAGTTTAACCATAACAACACTAACATGTTATGTTATGAAAATTAAAAAAATGTAAACATTGGTTGGATCATAATTGTTTTGTTATGTGATTTCACCGATAAATAGTGAAAAATCAACCCTATAACATATATCTAATTATTATTATATATCGATAAATTATTAATCTTAAACTAAATTTGGGGTTCATATCCCCACACGCTTTTCAACATAAAATAAATAATAATAAAAATTAAAACATAACTTTTCTTGGAATGTAAACAAAATTTGAATTTTTTTTGGATTTTCAAATCCAAAATGATTTTAAAGTATTTTTAAAATAAAAATAACATCATTTTTTAATCATGTAAATGTTCTGAAACACTTCATCACAAACATATTAATTGTAGTTAATTCAATAAGTTAATACAATTTTATTATTTTATTATATTCACAAGCTTTCAACTTATAACTTTCAACACTAAAATTTGAAAAAATAAACACAAAGACAAAAAAAATAAAATTATAAGTTTCATTTGAACTTCCAAATGTCCATATTAATATTACATAAATTAAATTATATTGAAAGGAATGATGACTATATTAAGGATGTTTTTTTATTAAAACATAACATAATATGCCAACAAAAATAATTCATACTATAAACCCCTTCAAAGCAAATTGACAACTTTTTAAAGTATTAAAAAATATTTATGCAATTTTTTTTATCACAGGCATAAAAACAATCAAATGTATGAGATTTCTTAAATTAAGATGAAAATAAAAGTAAAGTTAATTTTAAATCTAAATCGTGAAATAAGAAGGAAAAAAAACATGATAAGTGAAAAACAAAAATTCAATAAAATTTCATTACAAAAACAAAACAAGAATATAATAAAGTTTTGATAAAAAAATGTACCAAAAATTGGTGTTGAACACACTAAAGGTAATGGAAAAATTATGCTTCTATTTATATTTATTGGGCATTTAATTAAAAGAAATTTCCAACCTACATGTCGCCCATGTGCACCCATGAATGGCCCATGTGTGACCCATGTGTGAATTAAAAATTAATTAAAAATGAACTGAGAATTAATTAGAAGTGAACTAAAAGTTAATTAAAAGTGAAGTAAAAATTAATTATAAGGGAATTAAGTGTTAATTAGAAATACTAAAAATGAATTACAAATTAATTAAAAATGAACTAAAAGTGAACTAAAATTTAATTTGAAATTAGATAAAAGTGAACTGAAACTAAATTAGGAATTAAATATAAGTTCATTACAAATCATGGATGAACATTCATATGAATGAATTCCATGATGTTGGGATTTGTGATAGTTTCACATTGTGTTGTAATATTTTAAGTGATTTCAATGTAAACATGTTAAAAAAAAATTTGTCATTAAAACAAACAAATGATTATATGCAACATTATAAGTTCACATTGATTTTTTTGTATAAGATAAAGGTTTATCAATAGACCAAACCCTTCTCCTACACAAAACATTATCATGATAGTGATTTTACAAAAGGAAAACACTACAGTGACAAGGACAATGAAAAGATACATGTTGATGAATAATTTTCACCGGCTGAAAGTTATTTTTAACAAGTTAGAAAACACCTTTGAAATTGTGTAAGTTATTATTTTTGCGACATCATTGTGACATCAACAAACAAAATTTCTTTAACCCAATGAAGGACCAAAATATACAAAGGAAAAAAAAGTGAAATCACATTAAAGACAATCTTGTCATAGCTTGTTGAATTATCAATCATGGGTTATAAAACAAAACATAAATGAATAATAGGTTTTTTTTTTAAAAATTAATTAATATTACATGTGACATGATCACATTGTATGAATTTCATAAATAAATTTTGTGTTACTATGACATATTGAACTTTTGACATGCTGAAACCCAACATCACAATCCATATCATATAATTATGAATTCATTCTATTTATTAAGATGTTTAGTTGGATTTTTTTTTAATATAAAAAGTAATGTGATGCCACTAATACAAAGGAAGACCATTTTGAAAGATTTTGAAAACTGTAAATTGAGATATACAACGAAATATGGATTTTTTTATAAAGTGATTTATTCATTTGAATTAATAATTTGACTTCTCATTTTTCAAATGTAAATTTTTGATACAATTATTTATAGTTGATCAAATTTTTTAATTAAAAAAAAATCTTGCCATATGACTTATGTAATTTAATTTATTCTATTACAATGTAAAATGAATTTTTATGTTAACACTAGTATAAACTCCACATATGTTGGAAAATATTCCACCTAAATGTGTGCATTTACCTAAAAATGCGATGTTCTTTTATTAAATGCATAATGATTTTCAAATCACATATATGGAATAATATGTTTTGAACAACATATTGATAATGAAATAAAATAACTATTGAATTAAACATGAATCAATATATTCCCTATTCAAATTATCAAACCATTTACTTAAATTGTCCTTACTACAACTTTTGTGCTTAATATAAATTTGTCTTTCATGGGACTTTTGTGTGTCAACATAAATGTTTTTTTGAAATGTATTTAGCTTTTGATTGCTCCAAAAAACTCATCATAGCCAATTAGATATTTTTTTAGATTGTTGTACACACAAAGTATTTTTAAAATATATTTGCTTACAAGCAACATAATTTAATATAAATTCTTAAATACCTTTTACCCTAATAAATATGTCCAATTTTATTAGATGCCATTAAAATTCACCTAATTTAATTCCTAAACCAATTTTAATTTTTTTTCATCAATTAATATAAGTCATGGATAGCTAAGATCTTGAAATTGCACCAATTACATGACAAGAACTTTCATTTGCAAATCTTTTAAATAATACAACTCAATTGTCTCAACCAAGTGATTCACACCTATGAGCTTGAGACAAAGAACCATTGAAACTAAAAAAAACACTGACAAATTAATTACAATTGTTTAATTATTGTCCTCAAAGTTGAGCTTATTTATGAAGGTTGTCCAAAAGCTACAGTTGAAAGATATTGAATGAAGATGTAACCATCTTTGCTTGGTTTGCATAAAAAAAAGTTGTCAATCATCATTGTTTTTTGCATCAACTATTGAATTTGTTACCCTAGGAACAACAATTGGGACAAATTGCAAAAACTATGTAACAAATCTTCAACTTCTTATGTTTATATTGATTTTGACAACATTGTTCCTTGTGTTCCAATGGATTTGATAGATTGTAATTACTTTCAATGG
>Ga0116229_10012223_pt1 | contig 12426 bp, 9 predicted proteins | sample S1TSphgellanicum_3_FD_87313 | JGI IMG/M metagenome (GOLD analysis project Ga0116229, IMG submission 87313) | Host-associated microbial communities from peat moss isolated from Minnesota, USA - S1T2_Fc - Sphagnum magellanicum MG | ecosystem: Host-associated > Plants > Peat moss > Unclassified...
CTTTAGATTTGAAGTAGTAAAACATGTTTCATTGTTGTAGATGTTCCACAACTCAATTGTAGAGCGGTGTTGTAGGCTCTCTAGGCAGGATGGACTTGTCAAAGTCACCTTAGGTCCACTTGTTCAACATTGTGCTCATGAGCCAGTCATTGAAATTGGATGGGTCTCATTATTGGCAGTACCTTGGTTCAAGCGTATCAAGAGAACCTCCTATCATCATATTCACTCATCAAAATCAACATTTTTTCAGTTTTCTAAGGGCTGAATATGTGGATTGGATGCTTACTGTCATCATTGGTCGTTTGGTTTTTACTGCTGCTATGTCAAGTGTTCTTGGTGGGTCATGCCACTGTGACAGCTGTTCTTGATGGGTCATCACTGGGGTTCATCTATTATGCTGGATGGGAGGTTTGCCAATCACAGTGCGACGTCCAAGTGAGCACCTTTGTCGCCTTTTGTCTTGTCTCATGGTCCCCACCTAGACAGCAGCAGCATCAACAAGGTGACTAAATTTTTGGTGAAAGGATTTTACTGGAACAGATTCCCGGTCAGTAGCCAGACTTCATTTCGAGCTTTTCTGCAAACCACAACTTTCACATCCAGATGTTGAACTTTTGTACAACAATTGGATTAAGGACAGTGTTATTTCTTTAGGGCACTTAAGGAGGAACCTGGAATAGCAGATGCTGATTTTCCAAGTATGGGAACAACAACAGCTCTAAAGAACATCAATGGTGGTGGTGTGTGCAAATTTGACAGTTCATCAAGTGATTGCACCCACAGGAAAGGAATTGTATGTTGTCCTAGTTTTCAAGAACCTTCCCCAAAACAGGTTTCACTGCTCCCATAACTTAATCATGCAACATGCATAGGTATGGGGCTTCGAACTTTGACCTTTGAAATACTGAACAGAAGCACATAGTCCTACATTTTCCATCTTTCAATTCAATGAGGGATTGAAAGATTTTTGCATGGAGGAGGACAAGGCAGAAAATGTGGGACTTGGCAATTCTATGAATGCAGTCTGGCATGGCAGGTACCTCCACAGCGTGAGATGTACAGTGCCTATTATATGGCTAATATTCTAACATTTTGGGCTGAGAATTACTATTCAGTGTAGAGAAGAAATGCTGCTGTTGGTGATGAGACTATGCAGGACTGGTGGGTTTTCCTTCAGCACCAGCTGGGAGCTGACTGCTGATTCACATGAAGGTTCTGTCCATTGTGGGAAAAGATGATGTAGTTGCATTCCTTCCCTGGCAGCAGGAAATATGTGGTGGGTGCAGGCTTTAGAGCAGCAGTGCTCAACCTACAGAATGTCATCATTGTTGATGGTTCCCATTCCATATGTGGGGAACACCCTCAGAAATTCTGTCATGAGCTTGGCTTGGACTTTGTTTCTAGAGCTACAGATCTAAGTGATTTTACTCTAATATAGACAGTAAGAAAAATATGGACAGGTGCATAGGCAGTTCCTTATAGGGAAATTAGTTGAAGCTGCTGTTGTATCAAATTATGTACTGTGTATGATTGATGGGATTCAGATGTCTTTGTGGGGAATAGCATGGTTGACATGTCTTTGTGGGAGCATGGAGGATGCTTGGAAACAGAACTGTAGGTTAGCACTTGAGAGAAACTCTCTGGGCTCCTCTATTCCTATGAAAGCATTTGTTGTGTGGGATGAAGAGAATATGTGGCTGCAGAACAACTTGATCTGGATTGGTAGTTGTAGAGAAATGAAAGGGGTTTGGGATCTCAAAAATAAGAAGACAGGGAAGTTCAATGGCTTGAGGACTCACAAAACCCACCATGGGTGGCAGCAGTTACAATGGTGCCAGGCTACATGCAGTGGAACATTTCTGTTCGGAACAGGAAGAAAGCATCTGAAGGATGGGCAACCTCAAGTGATGCAACCTGAGAAGGCCATTTGGGTTTTCAGGATGCCCATACTTGGAGAATGTGTGTTGTGCATGGGAATGGTAAGGAAGCTCTTCAACATTTTGATTGGATAAGTGAAAGAACACATACAGTCAAATCATATCACTATTCTCTGCCTTTTGTCAGCTTGCAACCATCCAGGCTTGGTTGATGAAGACATGTGCTGCTATTCTATGATGATTCTGCGACCGGGAAGGGAAAGAGGAGTGCCATATCAGTGCATGGGGACATGATTGTAATACAAAATAGTATCGTATGGCCAAATGTCAAATTGGCCTGGGAATGTAGGACTTCCAAACAATGATTCTGGATTTTAGGCTTTGTGCATGCAGGTTGGGTAAAATTATAGTCATATGGACCATGCTAGGTGGCAGAGCTTTCATGGAACAGTATTTGAGGCATAATATAACATTATTTTTTTTCATGTAACTTCAATTATAGGTGTTGAAGCCAATTTTGACTAGTAGTTCAGAAGTGTCCTTCAGGATTGCCTACTCTTGGATGGTTGGTTAAGAAGAATGATGGATAATCAAAATATCCATTCTAGAAATCATTCAAATGCTGTACAATATAAGAAAACGAGGCATATGACATCCATGCTATTCATATTGATCATATTAATGATCCAACGTATAAGGAACAAACATTGGTAAAACATGTAAAAAAGAAACAGAATTGAAATTTATTCATTTTAATATTTTAGTATATGGTCTAGATGACTTGAATGATCTAGATATTGTCAATCATTTGTAATATGGAGAAATTATTGATTATTTTAAGGACATAGATATCTTCCCCCAATCTTGACAGACAAATCTGATTCTGTAACTAATAGATGTCCCATGGTCCATCTCGGAAAAAGCTTTCAAAGGTACTTGTGTAGGACACTAAAATGTCTTCCATGCAAAAATCTTACTAAATCATTGATTTACTTTATATTTGTTGAATACTTGCCTTGTTGTTTATTGATCTATTACAAGTGCTTTATCTTCCTTTTTTTTTTTTTAAATTGAACAGAAGTCCCACAAAGTTTCAATTGTTGAGCTTTACTTGAACAAACCATGCTTAATATTGTTTCATTACCACCCAACATTGATCTTGCCATAATCTAGAAGATTCTCTTTGATGTTGTTTGTTTTACAATCTTGTCATTTTGGTTGTCATGTACGAATGACTTCAAGTTTCCATTGACAAATATTCATGTTTACTTTAACATAATAAATTGGTGGATTAGCAAGAATGTGGGCAACACACATATCATAACATTTTAATCAAGTTGACCTTTTACAAAGTTATGTTCTTTTTTTTAATGGGGCCTTATTTTCCATCAATTGATTAGCAATAACTTTTGTTAAATATTGTTTAGTCAACTTTGTGAGAAACCAAATGTCATCTTCAAAAATAATTATTTCATCAAAGATGGTAGAGGCAATGGGTAAAATTAATGACAATGATTTCATACCGATCTTGAGAGCATTCAACTTGCAAGGTTTTGAAAGACTAATTAAATGCTTAAAAAATTGAAATGAAAGTTTTTTTTTCAAACAATTTGGAGGAATATAAAAAGGGAAACAAAGTAGTTGTTGAATCCACTATAAAATATTTTGTTAAATCTTGATAAGAAACTTGATGAAAGGTTAAAAAATGAGAATTTTGATGGTATATGCATAATATTGTACTCTATTTGATTTAACAAATTTTTTAAAATTACATCTATTATATTCATCAATGTTATTTGATTTTTATTTTCCTTGGTTCATTAAATGTTCCTTGGTTTTCATTTACAAGATATGCTTGGGGCATCAATGGATACATCTCCAAGCACCTTGGAGTGGACATTATATGAATTCAACCTCCATCTTGAAATTATAAGGAAGGCATAAAAAGAACTTGACAAAGTTGTAGGTAAGAATAAGTTATTGTTATATTCAAATCTTCCCAATTCATCTTACAAAACATTATTAAAAAAACTTTGTTTACACCCTCCAACTCCATTGGCAATCCTTCATTTTAATACTAAAGATTTTCAAATTATAAACTACAAAATTGTAGTGAACACAAATGTCGTAATTAATATATAGGCTATTGACCATGATTCTAAAGCATGGAAAAGACCTTTAAATTTTGATCTTGATTGATTTTTTGGTTTTGTATCAACATTAAAAGGTCAAGTTACAACCTATTACCATTTGGATTAGGTTGTCAACACTGCTTTGGTTTGGATCTCACCCAACTCATGGTGCAATATAGTCTTGCAATAATTCTTCATGTGTAAATAATTGGTCTCCACAATTGGACATTAAACCAAGAGACATGAATATGATGGAGGGTGTTGGAGCAATTTCTTTAATAATTCAACCTCTTGTTGCAATGGCAAAGCCTCATTTGTTAATTGAAATATACAAGCAATTCATTTAGATGGGCAATGGAGGTGGGTAGTTTGGGTGGCTAGCAAAATAGATTGTTCACACAAAGATAATGCATGATTCATGAGTTTGTCTTTCATTGTTGATTGTTTCAATGGGATTGAATATTCTTCATCACCTAATATACATCGCATTTTATCAAATCTTAATCAACCACCTAGTAATGCTTAAAAAAACCATTTTTAGCTAGGTGTTGATCTAAACATTTTACGAGAGAACTAATTACAACATTTAAAATGTCTAGTGAGACAAATCAAAATTATTCCATGTTTGATTTTTTTTTATATATAATGTTTTGTTGCTAGAATCAATATCTAATAGTTTAGTGATTATATTTTTGTAGTTGAATTCATTGCCTTTTTCCAAAGGTGATCTATGAGACAAAACTTGAAAACTTTAATTTAAACTTTTAAATGATGCCATAATTTTTCACAACTCTAATAAGTAATGTTTTGTTTTTTCAAAAATTTGATGAGTAAATGGTGATAATCAGTTATAGATGTAAAAAATTTCAAGCATCCTTGTATGTTTCTGACTACCATACTTTGTTCAATATCCAGTGAAACTTTACATTTTTTTTCTTAAATTATCTAAAATATATGGTGAGGGAAAACCTCCAAAATCCTCATTTGGTATCACTTTCTCCATCAAAAATCGCTTGAGCACGTGAAATTTCATCACAGGATAAAAACCTCTACTAACAAGCCTTTAAAACATGGTTATAATTTTCACATCTCCTACTCTCATTGGCCTCCTCACTCTAACAATTTTAGGCAGACCTTTCAAAATCAAGGCTAGCATCCATACTTCTAAATGAATCTTTTAATTGGTCCAAAACCTAAAACATGTTAAGACATTGACTATCCTATAACATGTTAAGATCCACCTCCTTCCTAATGCATTGCCTTATCTATGTTGTCATGATAACATTTGAACCCCTCATCATGTTTTTTCTGTTTATCCATTTGTTTTTTGGAATCCAAACTCCTTCACACCTTTCCCATCTACAAGATGTTACTCCAATTTGTTTGTTGCAACCTCGTTGCAACATGCCCCTTTTGTTACATTCAAGCTCTTGCCACAACCTTAGCCTCCTTCTAATTGTTTAATCCTACATCAAGGTTCACACCTATGTATAATAAAGGATGGGCCCTTAAACTAACTACAAAATTCTCATGAAACCTATCCTTTATTTCCCATATTGTAGTTATTGTCCAAGTTACATTGAAATTTGATTTTGCATGTTTTTTTCTTATTCATTGAGTTGCCTTTTTAGTTGGGGTGAAGGAATTAGCAACATGTTCAACCCTTTTATCCTCCCTCTCTTTCCTTTCCTATTTTCTAAATTTTTCAACTACTTCTTTGTGCATAGCCTTTTGGAGTAAGATATTTGCATACTCATTGAACGTTATTATAAATGATTTGCTATAGTTTACTAATGGTTATTTTCCTTTTGTTTTCTTCGCAAGTAGATGAAGCAAGGACAATAGATTTGTAAAAGACAAAGTCTCTTAAGTTGTGATTATAAGATTTTGGTAGCACTTCACTTCACTTCACTTGTAAGTCCATCTAGAACAACTCCTAAATCATAAATAATTTTTATTAAATTTCTTTCCTATGTAGGAGTAGGATTATTATGCATTTCCATGTACTATTTTAGGTCCTCTTACCATTGGAGATTGACTTAAGCTCCATTCCAATATCTTTAATGGTTGTTATGTTCAACAATTACATGGCACCTCCATCTTTGCCCCATTGAATATCAGTAACTATGTATCTATTAAAACTCTCATTGTTTTCATTTGAAATGTTTGTAGTTGTTCACACTCCACTTGGCTTGATATTGTCATCCATTGCTTGTGCATTGAATGGCCAAATCCTTGCACCCCCAAACTCATTTTTAATGTTTTTCCTAGACAAAAATTGGTCCAAGGTATTGTTTACATAGTCTACACTAATTAATTTGCAATGATTGTTTTTTACCATTGCATTGTCCTTTTCCTTTTTAAAAGTTATTTTGAAAGGTTTGAAACAACTCACATCCAATGGTTTAAAGGCATGAGAAGTGTGAGATGGTAATGTAATAGTGTCAATTTCAAATTCTTATGTTTATTTTATTGTTTTTATGAAACATGTGACCCACGTCCATCTAAAGAATTAGTACATCTCAATTGTATTTTGTGATGCCACCTAGATTGACCTATTGAAAAATGATATAAATTCTTTGAATAAAAAAGAAGTTATCCATGTTTTCTTTTGCATCACCATGCATGTTCCTATTTTAGAATGTTTGATGTAATCGTCTTCAATCCTTTAACACCTAAATATGTAAAACCTTGGCAAGGAACCTCCTATTACATTTACAACATAATTTATAATCAACCATTCCTTGGATTTGGGAATGGTGTTATAAACATGATGTGAACCCCTTCTTGCAAAAACTTTGGCCCTTGCTTTGCCATGCCTAAATCCTTATCTCATTTGAGTTCCACATACGATCTTCATTATACTTGTTTTGAATATATGATTTTTTCATGGTTTGGTAGAAAGAATCATAAGGTTGGCTTGTCGAAGCTTGTTATTAGTAAATTTGAATTCCTTCCACAAGTTGAATATTCAACTTTGGATGTCAATGTTTGAACCAATACCACTAGGAGTTCCTAAGAACTCCATTTTTGAAAGGGGTTAATCTAGTTTAAACAAATTCCACCACCTTCATCTTGAACTATTAAAAGGATATGGAAGTTTCAATTATTTCATATCGAATGTCCAAGCCACCATTGTTACATCCTTTTCTTCCATGAGCACACCTTGTGGCCCTTGTTTCCTTGATCGTATCCTATGATTCAGATTATTTGAAAGAGAAAATAAAGAGATGTGCTAATGTTTGTTTGTTTAAAAAAAAATAGTATGCCCACTTTTTATTACATCCATTGTTTTTTCCAAGCATTCAATTATTCATTTGTTTTGTTAGTGTGGGGTAGAAATTCAAATATAGTTTTCATGCCTCTTGTGCTTGTGTTGCAAGAAGGACATTCTCTTTATCTATTGTTGATTGTATTTCTTCATTACCCATGAGGTACATTTAATATCATGGCTAAATGTTGCACCTTAACCCTCTCCAACTAGTTGGTGGAATCCGCTCAAGGCCTATAAGAGGTACACATTTCAACCTTGTGTACACATTCCAAGAGTCCAAAAAGTTGGTTAAACTTGGATATGTTAAAAGTGTATGCTTTTGTAACAATTATGTAAAAAAGATTAGTTTGAAAAAACCTTCAAAGTCTTCCCACAATAAATCAATGTCTAAAGTTGATGTGAAAGTTGTAAATGTGAACCTCATGCTTGGACAACTTGGAACTTCTTGAAACATGTGAAAACTATAACTATTTATTTTCCCTGCTACTCTTGGGATTACATATTGTTGGATCCATCTATAGTTGTTATGTTTTGTTTCATAGAATTAATTGACATAAGATGTCCTTTCTTTAACTATTGTTTCTACTTTCTAATCTTGTGAACTTGTTTTTATTTTCACCTTTTCTAAACTACCTTCTACTTTGATAGGTCCTTCTTGTCTTTTGATTTCACAAGGATTGGATTCTTATCTATTTTACACCTCAAGAATTTTAAAGTTGAATAATCTCTTGGATATCTAACAACTTATCTTCCATATTTTATGACAATTTGGGCATTTTGATCCAAGCTTAAAACATATACTAAGATCGAACATTTTTTTAATATTGTGATATGTTGGTTAACTTGTGATTGAGAACAATGTTTTTGGTGGGAAATGTAAAAGGCTTAGTATTTTGAAATTTGCTTTGGTTTTTACCTCTAAAGTTGTTGGGGTAGATATTATGTTTTAGGACAACTTTGTGCACACAAGATTGTTTGTGTCCATGTACCTTAGGTTCACTTTAGATTGAGGGTCCAGGGTCCAATTTCCTATGAAGCAATTTGGACTGATTTGAAGCAAATTGGATCCTTGAGTTGGATTGTACCTTGGTTCCTAGCTTGATTCTTAGTTCTCCAAATCAAAAGCTCTCCTTTTAGCATTGTTTCTGGTCCAAACCAATTGATTTTCCCTCCAAAACAAGTATCATGTAGGTTAGCCTCAATTTGACACTTTTTGGCCTTGGACCCTCATCTAAAGCCTTTGGGACCAATTTAAAGCTTTCAACCAATAATATTGCTTGAATTCATTGGTCCCTGAACCTTGGACCCTCGTCTATAATCACCCTTAAATTGCTTATAATCATATTAAACAACCCCCATTACCAAATAATCATTTATGTTAATGGGGTGCCAAAAAAAATAAAAAATGAAATTCTTTTGTTTTAACTTATACTATAAAACAAACATTTTAGTGTTTTAAGTGGAGCCCAATGGGAACCCAAGTGAAGACAATATTTTCACAAACACTTTGTTATTCCAATAGTGGGCACATTTGTCCAAATGGGTGACTTTTACCCTATTACTAAACACAAAAATTCATTACCTGGGTAACCCCATAAAAAATTCAGAACTTTTTTTTTTGTCAACCCACGTTTAGCCATGAAAGGGTGATCCTTTTTTAATCGACCATTAACATGCCTTACCTTAACCTTTTGCCCTAATCAATAACTAGCCTATTTTCGATTATGGGCATGATTACCCTTACCACACAACTATTGTTGCCAAGAGCCAGAGATTAGATTGATCTATTATGTGTTTGCACATGAAGCTAACTCTATTGGGATATGGCCCTTAATTATGGCTGAGGGGATGTGTTGTGGATGGACAATTCTATCCAAAATAAGAGAATACAATATGATATCTGTTTTTTTCCAGACATATATTGGTTTACTGCAAGTTTGGGCACCCAAATCATTAGTCACCTACAACTCTCTAACCATGTCTAAAGATGTAAAGGAGGACGACAGATTGAACCCAATAAGGTTATTCATAAAATGCCCTAAATAAGGATGAAGTTGTTCATTAGGGGTTCAATTGGGGGTCAAAATCTTAGGTGAGCATTAAACTTGTAAATTAATCTGCATTGATGCCACAATTAGGATCAAATGTTTTTTTCACATTTTGACAAATGTCAAAAAAATCTTAGTCTTAACTAGGAGGCCTAAGACAAATCTTGAAAGAAGTGATCTTCCTTTGCATGTTAACACACCCTACAAAATTGCATTAAACAATAATCACATCAATTTCATGTTCAATTTTAGGGGCTGGGTGACACTAGAGGGCTTGGGCCTAGGACCACATAAATCTAAAATCTCTCATTGGCCCAAACTATCAAGGTTGGTTAGTTGGGCTTACACTAGGTTAGTTTAGGGCCCAAGCCCAAACAAATGATGTTGATGAAAACAATTGTTGGAATCGTACATGGATAGTTGTGGATAATGTTATTTGGGCCCTTGGGGTATTTTTTTAGGCCTATCTCAAAGGTGGGCTTAATGAAAATAGTGAAACCCAATGGGTTCCAAAATAATATTAGTTGTCAATTTATGATATTTTCTTGATTTTTGTATTAAAATTTTGAAAGATAAAATTGGAGGGATTTTTTGGTGGCTCCTCATTAAATCATTTCCCTTTAAGTCCTAACAAAAAAATTAAAGAAATTAAATGAGAAATAATGTTGAAGGGAATTTTGAATGGCTATCACCATAAAATTGCTACCCCTTGAGGACTAAAGCAAGAATAATTTGGGATCATTTTTTGCTTCTTATTTTTTTGAAAAATAAAATGGGATGGACTTTTTGGTGTCCCTTCCCCCAACCCCCTCCCCAAAATTTTTTTCCCTTACAACGTAAACATAATCATAAAAAATTTATATATATACATTTTTAAAATTATAAGTAAAATTGGGGGGAAGTTTTGGAAGTTCCCCTATAAATTTGCTGCCATTAATGCTCAAGCATAACTACTATTTCTAATTTTTTTAATAGAAAAAATGGGGGAATTTTTGTGTGCCTTCCACAAAATTGCTATTCGCTCAAACATTACAAGAGAAAAAAAGATTATATGAAAATTTTCTTTTTTTGAATAGTAAAAATGGAAGGAATTTGTGGTGCCCCGCCCAATTATGACCCCTTAAACTGTAAACGCCGTAATGGAAAGGGATCATTTTTTTTCTCCTAATCATCATTTTGATGCTCTTAAAGTTATTGAAGCTTGTTACATTAGACTTGTTTGTGGATAGTGTAGTCTATTGCTAAATGTTTTCCATATTTTTGTCCAGCGATGGATCATGGAGATTATTCACAATCACAAAGGTGAAATCAAAAAATTCAAGAGATGTGGGCTTAACATTTGTTGAGTTAATATACATAGACACCAATACATAGCCATCTCAACAAGTATTTGCTTCTTTCTTTCATCCATGATGCATGATTGTTTATGAAAGGTGCAAAAAAAAAGAAAAAGTATTTTAAAAATAGAATGAAAAAGAAGAAAGCTAAAGAGGAAAGCTAAAAAAAGAATTAAAAATAAATAAAAAGATGAATGAAAAGTTAAGCCAGCCACATTTTCAAACTTTTTTTAACAAATTCATTTTTTTTGAAAATATGGACAGGGTCCATTCTTTTGGTCCAAATTCGGTTTACGTTATGAACAAAGGCCTTAGAGCCATAGCCCATGTGTTTTCCAATGGTCTCATCCAAAAAGAGAGGTACCATGAGGTTCTATAGGCCATGGCCCAAGCCCTCTAGTGTAAAGAGCCCCCGTAGACGTTGGTCAAATCTTTTTTACAAAATTTATGAACTTTATGGATATCAACAAATTGGGGGTGAGGGGAAAATAAGGGATCAACAAGATACGAAATAAGCGTTGTGCTAAATATGACTTTGGGTTTACAAATACATCTTCTTGTCGTTGCATGTTTTACATTTTCTACAAAGGATCTGAACCCAAACTTCAGCTCTGAATACCATGTAAAATGCACACCCAAAAAAATCAGCCAAGATCCTCAACAAATTTACTTCCCCCCATCCAATCAAACTTCAATGGTGCACTGATGATGTTTTGTGTTTAGATTGGTTTTTTCAATATTATCCACCATTTTGGCACATGGAATTTTCATGTAATAGCCATTTTTTGGGTGTTTAGAGTGGTTTTTTTTAGCATGCTGCACCATGGAATTTATCAGCTGTCCTTGTAGAGAAGGGAGAAATTATTAGTATGGAAAGACCTAGTTCACTAGGTGTTATTAGTGAGTTAAGGTGAAGTAGATTTATTTCAATATTTCAAGGAATCTAAGGTGTAACCCATGTCTCCAAAGCCTCAAACCTAGTTCATGTCTTGACTTTGTAGTTCAATACATGAACTTGAATTCTTGGCGCAATAACACTGTCCATTCAATAGCACCTTAACAAGGTGCATGCACATTGATATTGCAAGACACAGTGAGTTAGGGATGAGAGAACCTATTGCACAAGACACATATGTACAAGTTCTATCAAATTGCAAAAGAAGCCTTGGTACTTGAATGATCCCAACAGCCTCTCTTCTCATACTGCACCAGCCCAATGAAATGCATTTGAATATATTGTTGAAAAATAGCTCCGAGTTAGCCCACCTCATCAAAAAATCACACTAGGCTCCTTTTGTGCAAATCCGAATCATTACACAAACTTCACTCTAGGTCAAACATTCTTGATATGGAAATGGGTTTTCATGACACATGCTAAGTTTTCACATCAAATGACATACTAGGTAGGGTGTTCTTAGGAAGTGCCATTAATCCAGGCCAAAAATAGTGGCAGCCAATCTTACGAATAGAATTTCCATGCAACCAATGAAAAGTGAAAGGGTGTCATGCAGTGAAGGGGCCTCCCTTTTATTCTTGTGGGTGCGCAGTAGGGTGGTTTTTATTTTTCAAGTTGTGTTTGAACTTTGGTGTGGAGAGTGGATTGTCCAGCGTTCACTTTACTTTTGGACAGTTGGCTTTCCATTTTATTTTATTTTTTGGTTGGGGGGGGGGGGGGGGGGTTTGTGTGTGGAAGCCAAGAGTTCCCACGTTTTTGCCATTTTCCCCCAAGATGTCCCAAAAGCACCTTCCTTTTTCCCC
>Ga0116229_10012225_pt1 | contig 12425 bp, 10 predicted proteins | sample S1TSphgellanicum_3_FD_87313 | JGI IMG/M metagenome (GOLD analysis project Ga0116229, IMG submission 87313) | Host-associated microbial communities from peat moss isolated from Minnesota, USA - S1T2_Fc - Sphagnum magellanicum MG | ecosystem: Host-associated > Plants > Peat moss > Unclassified...
ATGGGAGCAAGGCATGAGTAAGAAAAGACAAACTGTCAGTGCCACCCCTCAGGGTTTAGAAAAAGCACAAAAAGCTTTGAAACGGCTTTTTGGAACGCAATTAGGCTTGGCAAATAATTTAACAGGCTCAGTTGGTCGCAGCACTATCCAGAAGTTTTTTAAAGGCGAGGAAATTCAGGTTGATAAGTTCAAGGAGATTTGTGAAGCACTGACACTTGAAAAGGAGTGGGAGGCGATCGCAGGTTTAACAGATTTATCTAACTCAGTTGATTTACCAGATAGCCTGTCAACTAAGTACAGCGTTTCATAAATTCGTGGCGTTTTGGTTTGTAGTTGCGCTCAAGCGCAACTACAAACGAGAGACATTATTTTCATTTCGTCACGAACTTGTGCAATCCTGTACTAAGCCAGTAATTCATGCACATATACTAAAAACGGCTGATTGCTGGACTTTTGCCTTGGCAAAGAAAACTTTGTCTGTTAAGCCAAGCGCGATTCTAAAAGTAAAGCTCCAACCCGTTTTTAGTATAGATTAATCCTAGAACATAGGGAAACTGAGCAGAATCCCTGAAACGCCCCCACAAGCCCTCATCTGACAAGCTTAACTCAAGCTAGATTCAAGAATTCGCTGATTTTGAGGACGCATTCCCTTTACCACCATCCGCACCCCCCCTGATGGACCGGATAGAAGACCCTTACGTACTGGCTGCACTGGTTTACTATCAGCCAATTCCATCTGCCAACGAGACAGCACTGTCGCTAAAACCAGTTTCATCTCAAACAGGGCAAGTGCCATACCAATACAGCGACGATTGCCACCACCAAAGGGTAAATACTCATACTGGGTAAACTGACGTTCCAAAAAACGCTCTGGCTTAAACTGCTTCGGCTCAGGATATAAATCTTCCCGCTGATGGGTCAAATAAATACAAGGGGTTAGCAGAGTACCAGGCTCTAACTGGTAACTCATAATTTTTAATGGTGATTTGACCACTCGATTTAAAGCCAACATCGCCACTGGATAAAGGCGTAGTGTTTCACTACAGACAGCATTCAAATATGGTAAGCGGAAAATAGTGTTCGGATCAGGGTTTTCACCCAAAGTGTCCAGTTCTTGTAGCAGTGTCTCCCGCACCTGAGGCAAATGGTGAATCCAGTAGAAAGCCCATGATAAGGAAGTCGCAGTGGTTTCGTGACCCGCAACCAAGAGGGTCATCAACTCGTCTCGTAACTCTACATCGGTCATCGGCTGATCCTGTTCATCGCGAGCCGACATCATCAAAGAGAGGATATCACTCCGACTTGAATCTGCTTGCTGTTTGCGTTCCCGAATCTCAGCGTAGATAAGTTCGTCAATTTGCTGTCTTGTGCGAATGAAAATTCCCCAAGGACTCCACGGACCTAAATCCCGTCGCAGGAATGGAAAAAGCAGCGTCAAAGTCCTCAATAAAGATCTCTTTGGATTTAGGATTGCAATCAGCTTTTCCTTTAGCTTTTCGTAACGTACTCCCTCATCCAGACCAAATACAGCTTTCAAAATCACTTGGAAGGAAATTACTTGCATGGAAGACTGAACTGAAAAGGGTTCGCCAACCTTCCATTGACTAGTCACTTGCTCAGTAATGTCGCGAATCAGTTGACCATAAGCTAACATCCGTTCTCCATGGAAGGGAGGAGTCAACAGCTTTCGTTGCCGTTGGTGGGGCTTTCCCTCTAGCGCCAGCAGTGATTGCTTTCCCAACAAGGGCAATTTAATACCCGCAGGCTCACCAGAGTCCAACTGTTTTGGATCGGTGGTAAAAATCTGCTGAATCACCTGAGGGTTACTAATGAATACCTGAGGTGTAAAAACTGGACCAATCCTGAGGGTGAAAATATCACCATAACGTTGGGCACAGGTTTCCATATATTCTAGAGGATGAGCCATCCACTCAAGCGTCTGGATCAAGGGTGGTATTCGGGGTCCATTAGGCAATTTAAGTGCAGACATTTTTTTATCCCAATAATGGCGTTATTTTTGACAAACTGCGCCCCATCCACACCAAACTTGCTGATCGAGAGTACGTCCTTGCTGTTCAAGCTTACCAAGAACGGTTACCAGTTTTGTGTACGGGTGACTTAATTAAAGAAAACAATGCTTTCATTCTGAAAAATCCTCGTCAATTTTACCTTGACCATGCCTAGCCGTAACTCAGTAATCGTTGAAAATAATAAATACATTCGAGTACGTACCTTCTTCAACTTAGACGAAACACGAGCCACACCCCTCCGGAAGAGAATCCATCAGGTTAGAATTGAGAAACCGATGTATCAAACCCTTTCATTCATTACATGACCCCCCCAGACTTGTTAACCGCTTCCGCCCCTGTCAGTTCGCTTCGGGCGAAGTTGACAGATTTGCGTGCGCTGATGGAAGAGCATCAGTTGGACGCTTACCTGATTCCCTCTGCCGATGAACACCTCAACGAGTACCTGCCAGAAGCCAAGCAGCGGCGGATCTGGTTTAGCGGCTTTACAGGTTCTGCTGGAGATCTTCTGGTGGGACGGGACTGGGCATGGTTGTTTGTCGATTCCCGCTATCATGAGCAAGCAGACTTGCAGGTAGATACATCCCTGATTCAAGTTTCCAAGTTGGGGTTGGAAGGGCACAAGACTTTAGTGGAACTGCTGGAAACGTTAGGACAGGAACACCATAACAAAGGTTTCAGTTTCCGGCTAGGATTTTACCCCTTTACCTTGGCGGTTGAGCAGTTCCGCGATTTTCAGAAACAGGTGGAAGCCGCTGGCGTCCAGTTAGTGAGTGTGGCAGAAAACCTGGTGGATCAGGTTCGCGCTCAACAGGATGAGGCAGAATCAGACCTGTTATCAACCTACGCTACCTCACAGTTATTTACCTTGCCCAACACAGTAACGGGCGAAACAACGGATCAAAAGCTGGCGCGGGTGAGAGAGGCGTTGCAAAAATCCAAAACAAATTTGCTGCCAATTACCAAACTGGATCAGATTGCTTGGCTGTTTAACTTGCGCGGTAGCGATGTCCCCTACAATCCGGTCTTTATCGCCTATGCTGTGGTCACGCTAGATGCAGCCTATTTGTTTACTAATTTGCAGCGGATTGATGCTCAGGTTCAGGAAGCTTTACACAATAACGTTACCCTCCTGCCCTATGAACATTACCATCAAACCCTGACAAGCCTAGTTTCCCAACTGCAACCCGCCCGCGTCTTGGTAGACCCGAAACATACAACCCAAGGTACTTACCAAATCTTGGAGAAAGTAAAAAAAGAGGTTGGGGACACGGTGAAAATCGTGGCAGCAAGCAATCCCATCGAAGGGATGAAAGCCCGCAAGAATGCTATTGAAATTGAGCAGATGCAGCAGGCTAACCTCAAAGCCAGTCGCGCCAAGGTGCGCACGATTAAGTGGTTACAGGAACAGCTTGCCAATGAGCAGACGCTAACGGAGTTAGACGTTGCCCTTCATATCGAGCAGTTTTATGCCCAAGAGTCTAACTTTCAGGGTTTGAGCTTTAGCACGATTGCCGCTACGGGGGCGAATAGCTCAATTGTCCACTACAGTACTCCCAGTTCTGAAACCGTGCTGAGTGCTGGTCAATTTTTCCTCCTGGATTCGGGAGCCCAATACCTGATGGGAACCACCGATGATACCCGGACGCTAATCGTCGGAAACCCCACCTCTGAACAGATTGAACGCTATACTGATGTGTTAAAGGCTCATATTAACTGTGCCATGCAGCGGTTTCCCAAAGGCACTACAGGTGTCCATCTGGATGGGATCACCCGATCTGACCTGTGGATGGTGGAACTCGACTACGGTCACGGCACCGGACATGGAGTGGGTGCTTTCTTGAATGTCCATGAAGGACCGAATGGGATCAGTAAGCGTGCCTTTGAGCCTCTGGAACCGGGTATGGTGACGAGCATTGAACCTGGTTTCTACGCACCAGGTTGGGGTGGGATTCGGATTGAAAATCTCTACGTAGTCAAAAATCTAACTCCACAACCGCCACCTCAGGTAGATCTGCCCAAAACGACTTGGTATGGCTTTGAACCTCTGACATACATTCCCTTCGACAAACGCCTGATCGCGCTGAACCAACTGGAACTACGGCAACGTCAGTGGCTGTTGAATTACCATGCCGCTATTGTGGAGAAGCTATCTCCAACCTTGGAAACTAGTGAAGCCGACTGGCTAAGAGAGGCTTGTAGGTTGTGAGGAAAATAGAGTGTGGGGGGTAGGGTTGCAGGTTCGGGAAAAAGGTAGGGTGGAGGAGTGGAACTTCCCTTGAATAAATTTCTCTTCCCCACACCCTGCCCCCCTTTCATTAGTTATACCAATCTATGAAAACAGCGATTTCGATTCCTGATTCTCTCTTTGAGGCTGCTGAACAATTTGCAAAACGGATGGGATTCTCTCGGAGTGAGCTTTACGCTGTAGCACTCCAAGAATATTTGCAAACGCATAAATGTGACCAAATCACTCAGTAGTTAGATGCTGTGTACGCCGAGGAAGACAGCAGTCTCGATCCGTTCTTTGTACAATTACAAGCTCATACGCTGTCAGAGGAAACTTGGTGATGCAGCGAGGTGAAATCTGGTGGGCAGACCTGCCAACACCTGTTGCTTCTGAGCCAGGATATCGTAGACCCATTCTTATTCTCTTGAGCGTTAAGGTCGCAAAGCCGCATCCGACCACCATGCGCTCTCTGCAACTTCCACGAAAGACGCGAAGACAGCGCAACTACGAACTAGCAGTTATGAATGCGCTTAATTAATTGATAATTATTATTAATAATCATGCCACAATTACAACTGGTACGCTAAGCAGATTGAGAAGTGTCCCTAGTCTCCTTCCAGTGCTTGATTAGTTAGATAAATTTATTGATGCCGACATAAATGATAAGCAGTTACTATGACTCACTTCGGCATCATCTGTCCTGGAACAACTGGTCACCTGAACACCATGTTTCCACTGGGTCACGAACTGCAAGTGCGCGGTCATCGCGTCACTTTATTCGGTGTACTTGATGCTCAAGTTAAGACACTGAAAGCAGGGTTGGAATTTCGGGCAATTGGCAAGTCTGAGTTTCCTCAAGGGGCGATCGCACAACATTTGACTCACCTAGGAAAACTGAGCGGACTTGCGGCATTGCAATATACTGTCAGTGTGCTTCAGCAGACAGCGGCTGTGATGCTCCGAGATGTACCGACTGCAATCAAAGATACAGGTGTAGAGGCACTGTTAGTAGACCAAGTTTCACTAGAAGGCGGAACTGTGGCAGAATTTTTGGACATTCCCTTTATTACCGTTTGCAGTGCTGTAGTACTTAATCGAGAAGATAGTATTCCTCCGCATTTCACAAACTGGCGCTATAATCCAGATCGGTGGGTACGCTTACGTAACTGGGCAGTTTACGAGTTGCTGAGACTTGCAAAATCAAGCGGGGAGGTGATAGATGAGTATCGCCGAGATTGGAATTTGCCAACACTCACCCACCTTAATGAAGGCTATTCTCAACTGGCTCAAATCAGTCAACAACCTGCCGAATTGGAATTCCCAAGGCAACATTTGCCCCACTGGTTCCATTTCACAGGTCCATTACATAGTTCAGTTGGTCGAGAAACAGCCACTTTCCCGGCTGAAAAGTTGACCGGGCAACCGTTGATTTATGCCTCAATGGGGACTGTACAAAATCGCCTGTTGAAAATTTTCCAATATATTGCAGAAGCTTGCAACTCTTTAGATGCTCAACTAGTTATTTCTCTTGGTGGCGGTGCGAGCTTAGAATCTCTGCCAGAACTGCCTGGTTCCCCCTTAGTGGTTAATTATGCGCCCCAACTGGGACTCCTGAAGGACGCCACTCTCACCATTACACATGCGGGCATGAATACAACTTTGGAATCCTTAAGCAATGGAGTGCCAATGGTAGCAATTCCCATCACCAACGATCAGCCAGGGGTGGCGGCGCGTATAGTTTGGACAGGGGCTGGTGAGGCTGTACCCTTAGCCCACCTGAACGTTCCCAGACTGCGAAAGGCTATAAAGCGGGTATTGATGGAAGATTCTTATCAACAGAATGCATCAAGATTAAAAGAGGCGATTTGTCAAGCAGGCGGGGTAAATCGAGCTGCTGATATTGTAGAACAGGCTGTATCTACCGGGAAGCCCGTCTTGGCTCAAAAGCTAACTGTGTATCCGGGTTAGTGCCAGAGGTGTGACTCCGCTCTCGACAAAATCGAAAAGTTAATAGTACAATAGCGTCTTTCCAGAAGAAATGCCCCAGTTTGTACTGGGGCTTAGTTGCTTAAACGTTTCCATTCGCCACTATATAGTGATTGGGAGTTTTACTCAATAACTTTACCCAATAAATAACCCCAACCTTGGGGTTATTTTTGATGGGGCTAGTCTACTTTGTTAGCTAATCTACCGTCTTGGGAATAAACTTCGCCAATTAGGGAGAGCGTATTCTATAGCGCTTTGCGATTCAATTAGATATGGGGTAGGGGCATTCAAACCACTGACCATGATCAGGTCTAAAAAATCGCGGACATAATTAATATTTATGGCCATTTCACAAGCAAGGAGACGGTAATGCTTGTACAAGCACCGCATGACCAATACGTTAAAATTGGTTCTATCAACACGCGCTACTGGAAATTAGGTGAGAATGGAAGCACGGTGATCTTGCTCCATGGCGGTGGAAGTTCTATAGAATTTTGGCTATACAATATTGGTACTTTAGCGCAATATCATCGTGTCTATGCTTTTGACATGGTAGGTTCTGGTCGCTCTGATAAACCATCAGCGACCTATTCACTGACCTACCAAGCTCAGTTTATTAAAGATTTTATGGATACTCTCAGTATCGAATGCGCCTCCCTTGTCGGGAACTCCATGGGAGGTGGTGCTGCACTGCAGTTTGCACTCATGTTTCCGCAGCAATTGGAAAAGCTGGTATTAGTTGATAGTTTAGGGCTAGGCAAGGAAATCTCACTCAGCCTTCGATTAGTGACTTTACCCCTTGTTAGCAGATTGCTCCGCCCTAGTCGAAGCATGATCGCGTCGATGTTGAAACACAATGTGTACAATTCGACCTTGATCCCTCAGGAGTGGATCGAAATTCGTTATCAAGTCTTTGTACTTCCTGGCAGAAAAAAGGTACTTATGAAACTAGCGCGGACAAATCTCGGCTTGTTTGGTGTTCGTTCCTCAGTTTTCTATCCAATTGTCGATCAACTTGCCACCATCACTACACCAACACTTGTCATTTGGGGCAAACAAGATCGGATCTTGCCCGTTGCTCACGCTTATATTGCAGCCAAAGGTCTACCCAATGCCCGTCTGCACATTTTCGACCCCTGTGGTCATCACCCACACCTCGAACGTCCAACAGAGTTTAACGCTTTAGCAGTAGAATTTTTGGCCAGTTAGCAAGTCATTGCAGTAATGCCTGAATCTTTACTGGAGTCAATTCCTCTACATTGCTCAAAACCACAGATGCTCCTGCTATGAACAGTGTCTGTGTATAGGCATCACGACGTGCTACTGTTTCTTGCACATGAGGGGGTAAAATCCCTACACCAAGCCAAGTCAGGCTGGGAAACAGTGACTGTGCTTTCCCCACCGTGTACATATCAGCTACTGTATCTCCCACGTATACTACTGTTGTTGATTTGTCAAGTTCATTTTCCAATAAGCGCACAGCGGCTAAAAGTCCTGTAGGGTCTGGTTTACCTGGTGCATCCTCCATAGCAATTAGCACTGGCGACTTCAAAAGGAGGCGTCCTTCCAAAACATAGGTAGCAGAAGCACGAGTTGCACCACTGAAAAATCCCCACCGAATCCCAGCTAAAGTCAGTTGCTCCAAGTAGCTAGGCTGTAACAATAACGGCTCATTGCAGATATATCCCGTCCAATTGTCAGGATCTGGTCCTCGGTAACGCGATTGAAAAAAGGCAACAATAGCGTTGTAGTCAAGTTGCAGTTGCTCGCGAGAATGGGAGTGAGTTTCAAAATAACGGTAAATGAATTCTTGGGAAGCTTCCCAATCATTATTCCAGATGCCTTCAGACTTAAGCTGATCAATGTCAACGGGTGTTGGGCGATATGCTCCCCCTGTGAAGTGTTCCACAGTATCTGCTAACGCTCGCCGATAGGACCCACCGACATCGCGTACCACGCCATCAATATCAAAAACGACAATCACTTTCATTATTAATTATTGGTTGTTAGTTGTTAGTCGTTAGTTGTTGGTTTTTCTCCCCCTGCTCCCCATCTCCCCAATTTTACCCAGATGGTAGGTTATTGCGTTAAAATAAGCGATTGCAAAGATAATGAGTATTGCCCGGATATCCCGGAGGTGCGATTGACAAAGTTTATTCTGAAGATTTTGTGGTTAGATGAGAACGTCGCCTTGGCGGTAGATCAAGTGGTGGGCAAAGGCACAAGTCCTTTGACTAAGTACTTTTTCTGGCCTAGGAATGATGCCTGGGAAGAGTTGAAAAAGGAGCTAGAGTCAAAACACTGGATCAATGAAGTAGATCGGGTGGAGTTACTTAATAAAGCTACAGAAGTTATTAACTACTGGCAAGAGGAAGGCAGAAATCGCCCGATGGCTGAAGCTCAGTTGAAATTTCCTGAAGTTACCTTTACAGGTAGCGCTTAGCATGACTTAATCAACTCCCCTGCTGTTGTACAAACTCCCAGAGTTTGATTGTCTTATCCCTGCTGCCACTAGCAATCAGTTGTGCAACAGGGCTAACTGCAACGGCAGACACAGAGTCTACATGACCAGAGAGAGTAGCAATCTCTTGTTTTGTACTCATCCTCCAGAGTTTGACCGTCTTGTCCCTACTTCCACTAATCAGCGTTTCTCCATCAGTACTAAAAGTTACTGCCACGACTGACCAGGAATGGCCCAGGAGTGTACAAATTAGCTGACCAGTGTCTACCTCCCATAATTTAATAGTGTTATCGTCGCTACCAGTTGCTAGAATTTTCCCATCAGGACTGAAGGCGACTGTCAAAACCGCCCATGTATGGTCTGTAAGGATACTCGAAAAGGTGTAGTGTAGGCGGGTTTGAAATTCTCCCATAGACTCAAAAGCCGCAGGGATTTCCCATAAGCGAATAGTTCTGTCAAAACTAGCACTGGCAACGATCCTCCTTTTGTCCCCCGAACTTCGGGGGGCAAAGGTTTCCCCTCTGGGGAACTCTGGGTTCTCACTTTGTGGGGATAAGGGGCGAGGGGAGGGAACGGGGATCGGACTAAACGCTACTGCACTCACCTGTAATTGATGCCCACTCAGTGTACAAATCTCTTTTCCAGTCTTGGCATCCCAAATTTTAACTGTCTTATCCCAACTGCCACTAGCGAGTAGCTGGCCATCAGAACTAAAGGCGACTGATTTAACGGCGCTTGTGTGTCCAAACAGCGTACATATTTCCTGAAGTGTGTTAATGTTCCACAATTTAATCGTTTTATCATCACTAGCCGTTGCCAAAATTTTCTGATCGGGACTGAAGGTGACCGACCTCACAGCCTGGGAATGTCCAGTGAAGGTGCATAGCACTTTTTTTGTCTTTAAATCCCATAATCTAATCGTTTTGTCATCATGTCCACTGGCTAAAATTCCACCAAGCCCCCCATCATTAGGGGAGATTGAGTTGATGGCAATTGAATTTACGCTACCCAATACACCCGCATTTCCTGTTAGGGTATGGATACATTGCCGGGAGCAATTTTGGATTTTGGATTTTGGATTTGGAATTTTAAATGGGATACCCATTGTTAGCATCACTTCATCAGCCGATTGAAAGCGATGACTAACATCATGTTGCAGGAGATGATCGAGAATCTTTCCCAACTTTTCGCTAACATTGGTGATCAAATACTGTCGCCAAACCCAACAATTATTAGCGATATCAAATAAATCAAAAGGAGGAATCTGGGTAAGTAAGTAAATGCAAGTCACACCTAAGCTGTAAAGGTCACTTGCAAATACGGGTTTTCCCTTAGCTTGCTCTGGAGCAGCATATTCTGGACTACCAATACTGGGTTCTGTTGTATCCCTGTTAGGGATTGAAATCATTGCAGAGCCAAAATCGACCAAGACGAGATCCCCCCCTAACCCTTGCTTTACAAGGGGAGTAGCAGTCAACGGTGGGGGGGATGTGAGGATGATATTTTCGGGTTTAATATCGCAGTGAATGATGTTGCGATCGCCAATAAACTTGAGAACAGACAACAAATCTTCTAAAAGCTGCCAAATCTGAGTTTCACTGAAGGTTCCAACCTTCTCCACTTGGGTAGCTAAGTTAGTACCCTCAATGAACTCTTGCACCAAGTAAAAGTGATGATCCTGCTGAAAATGTGCTATCAAAGTGGGAATTTGTGGATGGTCTAACTCCGAGAGTCGTTGTGCTTTTTGCTCAAAGACTTCAGGTGTTTGATTTTGTAGGCAGAGTTGTTGAACAACACAACGAACTACAGGAGATGAACCCTCATCCACAGCGAGGAAGGTTTTACAAAATCCCCCTTGACCAATCTGCTTCTGTAAGCGATAACGTTCTTGTATCAGCATTTCACCTCTGGTCGGATCATCAGTCGTAAAGAGCAATTCATCAAAGAAGGGAACTCTTAACAACGCAAGGCAACAGGAACGCACTGGCTCCCTAAATTTATGATGCTGTTGGTCAATTCGTGATGGGTCTGACCCCTCATTGACTCGTTCCTAGCCTCAGGCTGGGAATGCAGGTCAAGAGGCTATGCCTCGACCAAAATACAATCTAGCTGAGCCCCCCATTGATTCGCCAACAACATCATTTATTTATGGGGATTCTCTTTTTACTTTTTACTTTATTAAGCTTGTGCGTGGTTGTGGCTACACCTGGGGACTACCAGCTTGAAAAATCTGTTGAGCAATCAGGTTTAGTTGAGGGAAAGTACGTGATACGATGCGGTCATCGCCTCTAAATGGGAGCATCCACTTTTGGCGGATAGACTTTTTTAGATGAACCATATAGTAGGGTTTTTGGAGTACAAGAATTATGTTTCTTCCAAAAGTGGATGCTCCCCCTCTAAATTGAGTGACTTGGTATTCACCATCGATTAATTGATAAATAGATATAGTAGGCTGTTTGGGGTTACCAGTGAACTTTTTAGCGCCTAGACCGAGATAATCTACAACCCAGTATTCAGGAATTCTAATACCCTCATACTTACCCTGTTTTGTGTAGTAGTCATCATCCCAGTTAGTGCTAACTACCTCAACTACTAAGGGAATTGATGCTGCCTGACTAACGGTTGATTCTTTTTTCTATAGCGGCTCATTCACTAAATTAGGGCGATTGAGTAATAGCACATCGGGGGAGTAGCCAGATTCCGAGGCAGAAGGTTTTACCAACGCAGTTTTGGGGATTGTATAAGGTAAATTTAATCGGTCAAATTCCACTGTTAGTTTTCTTGCGATCAAACCAACAACGTCTTCATGGTCTCCCACTGGTTGTGCCATTTCAACAATCACGCCATCATGTAATTCGTATCTTCCGCCTTCAGGCCGCCACGCTGCAAAATCTTCAAAGGTTACTAGTTTAGATATGGCTTGAGTCATAATTTATTGCCCCCAGTAGTCGTTTCGGCTCATTTTACAGGGGTGAGAGATACCCAATTGATATTTTATTATGCCGTACAGTGCCTTTAGTTTCAACAAAGTAAAAAAAGACTTTAACCTAACAGTTGTTGAAAATTAAGATTTGTTCACAGATGTGCAGGGAGTCGCTGCTACGGACTACCTCACCATGACTCTTTTAGAACATCTACCTTAGAAACGCAAAGTTGGTTTTTATCTGTAGAAAAGATTTAAAAGCCCTTCCTGTTAATCTTGGGAGGGTTTTGTTCTAGCATTAAGGGCTTTTGATTTTGGGATGTTGCTTACCGCTTATCAACCCCACCAGACGAAAACACCCGCCTTCTAGGTCATTCTGGAAGGGGTATTTTTAGTTTGTGGTTATTTGGTCCGTGCGATCGCCTCACATATCTGGTTATTTTTGTTAGGATTAGTTATTGTTTTAACACTGGTTCAGTATAGGTAGTGTGCAAAAATCCCCGGAAGAAATTAGGTTTGAGTTAATTATTGGACTTTGGACAAAAAGAAGTGGTTCGCGAGTCACACTTGCGAACATAAAAACTAGGCATCAGAAATTACCCCAGCTATTCTACAAACTGAGTGAAACAGAGTTAAACGCTTAAAGCCTCAGAAAATTTACGCGGCTTTTTGTTGATCAGGTGTTGATTTTGACTGCTTCTTGACCACAGGATGCGAAGGAGCGTTTTGGTTGAGTTTGACCAGTCACCCGACCGAGTGAATTTCCTCGGGGTTTGGGAGAATGTCCGGGTTTTCCAA
>Ga0116229_10012226_pt1 | contig 12425 bp, 7 predicted proteins | sample S1TSphgellanicum_3_FD_87313 | JGI IMG/M metagenome (GOLD analysis project Ga0116229, IMG submission 87313) | Host-associated microbial communities from peat moss isolated from Minnesota, USA - S1T2_Fc - Sphagnum magellanicum MG | ecosystem: Host-associated > Plants > Peat moss > Unclassified...
ATTCAAACTAGTGTTAAAATTAAGAGGAAAAATATTGGTTCTAAAGGTAATGGGACCTTGTCCATCTTATGTTATTGAATTTTTGATGTCATGAAAAAATCTTATATTCACTTATTGAGTATGGTAATGGTATGAATAGGTATACCAATCTTGCTAGTAGTGGTAACTTTAGTATTTGTATAGGTTACATAGGCATAACTTTTGTCATATCAAAAGGGCTCATTGGAAAGTAAGGTTGTTTTTCATTGGTTATGAGTAGGTAGAAGTAAATGTCAATGCATAAATGATGGATGGATGGGTGAAAAAATGGGCACCCACTACACATCATCAAATAGGTTTTTAAAAATTGCTAGTATGTGACTACCACATACACCATTACGGTTTTTTTATCATTTCATTGTCATCCTATGCAATTGAAAATGATTTAGGTCCAAACATTGGCAACAATCCCTTCTTTTACACCTATTATGAAATTCTAAATCACACAATTAATTCACACAAATCTTGACTTTATAGCTTATCAAGTTATTTACTACAAGCCAACAATTAGAATGATCAATTTATTTCCTTGGTTAACACTTTATGACCATATATAATATTGATTAATGCATGTGTGCAATATACATTTTGATGGGGGCTAAACAAAGAATTGTGAATGACTACATTGGAGATCTGAAGGGTGATTATTGTAAAGTTGGTTCATTTCATTATAATTTAAAAAAGAACTCAATTAGAAACATCATAGCACAAATAAGCTTAGTTTTCAATCCTTTGAAAACGAAAAATTCAAAAACTTAAAAGTCAAATAGTGAATGTGAAAAGTCCATAAAAAACAAGATGGAAAAAAAAAAGGTTGGGGAAACTTTAAGTTGGAAGTTATGCATGTGCAAGGATTGCTTAAATAAGTTTTTAAAAAAACATTTAGAATGAAAATATTTTGCAAATGATGTAAATCCATTTTACATAAATTGGGGGTTGTTATGCTCACCATTGTAAGTAGATTACAATCTATTGCACTTATATGATGAAGATGGAAATTACTAAGAGTCAACTACATTGTTTGTTTCAACTATAAGCTTGTATTCCAATGGACAATATTAGCATATTAATGACAATGGTTCACTTGCAAATCAACAAGGAAGGGAATCTCAAATTTGTTGTAATAAAGACAAAGAAGTGATCAAAATGTTAAAGAAGATGGTTATGACAACCAAAGTGTAGGTAGTCGTGGAAAAGTTAATTGTCAATGTTGTAATCATCACTATTAAGGTTATTATGTAGGGACCATGTGGGTATGATAATTTGCAACACAATTCCATAGGTCTTCAAGGAAGTGGTTGTTTTATTGACTTTGCCCATTGGGAATAGACTATACATCAATGTAAGATTTGGGCATAAAAGTTTGGCTTGAACTTTACCCAATCATCTAGAGTACAATGTGTGCATATGATGGACGGGCATGTTACATAAAAATGCATGAATGTAGATGAAAAGTTTTAGATCTAGGAAGGGATGTTTTTAGTTTGATGTATGGACTTCCCATAAAAGGCAAGGTCATTATATGATGAGTTGCTTGTTATTGTCACAAGGAGGGTAAATTATGATAGATCATGCCTTTAAGTACAAATGTAAGGTGTAGGTACACACAAAGGAGCCAACATGATTACTTTACAAAAAGATTGTGAGTCCTTTTTAATCCTTTTTCATATGAAATAGTCTTATGAATTTTTTTTGTAACTTGTTATTAAAAATACATATAATTGCCCCAATAGATCACATGTTTTGTGGTAATCATTGTTGAATAAATATGAAAATTTCAAAGTGTGTATATTTTGCTAGATTTTGCGTTTCATCTTAAAAATTTATTTTTGAATCATACAAAAATATGCTAATTACTTTAGTTTTTTTTATATTTTATCATAAACTACAACTTTGTTTTGTATTCCATGCACATTATACCCCATTTACATGTGGTAAAAGATTTTTAAAAATTTTAAAACTTAAAAAATGCTTTGAATTTAAAAAAAATAAAAATTCCATGTCTTTTAAATTACAAGTGATTTTAAAATGTGGGTAGTAGGTTACTATCATAATTTTTTTACCATCAAAATTATGTTATTACAATAGTCTTTTATCTAATCCTTTGTAAAATTAATCACAATATGATGCAACACCTACTCAAGTTCAAACATCCTTTACTAAGAACAAAACCCGAAATTTAATTTAATGAATTTTTAATTGAATTTCTCAAAATTCATATTAGTCATTTAACACAATTTGGAGTGATTTACATAATCTTAAACTATCAAGAAAAAACATATGTAAAAAAATTCATAGTTTTCACCATTATTTGACATGGTTTTTGGCTTCTAGATGTGTTTTGCTTTCTTGTATAAGCAAGATACCCAATGTAAACTAAAAAATTGAAAAGATTAGCATAAATAATATGGAAATTGAGTTCTTCAATCTTATTAAATTTATGGTGAAAACATGTAATAATGTTGGTATCACACACAAAAAGGTGCCTAAGAAAAAGAACGAAATAAAGTATAACATAATTGATTTATTGATTTATAGAATATGAACACATATATACCATGGAAATATTGAAGATGAAAACCAAAAGAGTTGAATTTTCATCTAAACTAATATAATAAAATTTGAGTCAAAATCCATAAAGAACCCACAAAATTATAAATTAGAGAAGCCATATTGGATATAGGGCTTCATGAAATTTTGAATGATCTTATTTGGAATTTTAACCAACACTTGTTGATGACACCCATGGTAATAACTTCAGGGGAATTACCAAGGGTTTCATTTTAACTAATCTCAACAAGTGAAATTTCAAAATTCCTTCTTAGCATGTATAAGACATTATATTCAAGCTCAACATAAATGTGTACATGGCCTATTTGAAATCAACATGGTGATGTTAGTAGTTTAAGTGCAAGTGGGTTGCGTAATCACATGCAAGTATTCCTTGATGAAGGATAAGGTTTGAACATCATTTTTGAATCATTCAAAATGCAACTTGTATTGAATAAGCTTTGATAGGCTCACTTCATTATTGAAATGGTGGACCATAAGAAAGTGATACTAGTTTGGATCCTCATGGACCTTGATAGTTACTTTGTGAGGTTATGTTACTAAATTTTGATAATAGTTTTGGAAATGGAGGACGTGGATAAATAATAAGCTATGATATTAAGGTGATCATGGCTAACCAATCCCATCACAATTGTGTAGACAATAGGTATGAGCAATAGAAAGGGTTACATTATGTTCACAATGCCCATCAAAATTAATCCCTTGCATGTTCATGAGGCCAAAAGCATTAATGGCAAATAAGTATGATTGGTTGGAAGACCTTACAAGCCTAGAAGAAGACATGATGCTAAAGGCACTTTCAATATGCAGGATATTTATCTCCATAAGAGTTAAAAGACCTCTATGCATCATATTGTGGTTTGGCTCTAAGGCTATGGCAAGCATGTCATTATTATGTCCTTGCAATGTTGTAGATTAACTTAATCTTTCATATTGTTGGATGAAACAGTTCACTATTAACATCAAGGCATGTCAATGTGCATGTTGCTCTAGGAGACCAAAAAGGAAAACAAGGTTTGTAAGGACTGCTTTGCTTGACTGCCAGTCTATGACAACAAGCTCTTTTGCAAATGGTACAAGATGAGACGATTTCTTTTTATCTCTAGAATCATGAATGATGTTTGTGCTCACAATCCATATATTGTGCAGCACATGAATCCTGTGAACAATTTAGAAGAGGCCTCACATTTGCAACATACACGGATGGCACAAATGTAACAAAAGATGTTGATCATCACCATGATCTAAAAAATGACCTCATTAAGCATCTTTCAGTAATGAAAAGCAAGGAGCTTGCTCTGTGATATAATTTTTAGTCTTGTACAAGTTTGAATGCTTCATTGCTATCATGAATAGTCTAAATGCCTCACTCTACTTGTGCAAAATGCTTACCACTTCATGTATTAACTTGCATTTGTCCTATGGTCTCTTCTGATTGTTTAGTATCTACAAGTTCAAGATCAGTGACTACCACAATAAATGCAAATCATAAACAATCACAAGCTTTCTTGAAACATGGAATACAGTAACATTAAGGGCACCACATCATTTCCTTCTTACTTTCAAAACAATTTTAAGTACTTCAAAATCTCTTACATCAGGTCTCACAAGTGTTCAGCCAGAGATCCTAGAGGCAAAGAGATTCGGCCACTGACTTGGGTTGCTTAGAATTGCCTATCTTGAACAATTGCCAAAATCACAAAAATAGTCCTGCTTTAATTTCTTTGGCCAAATAACCACTAGCAAAGGCCAATAAAGAAAAAAAAATATTCAACTTACCAACAATGTGAGTAACTAGTCAGAAGTGGGAGCAGGAGGTGGGGTCTGTAAGGGGTGGAAGAGCGGATGTAACCAATCTCACTGCTGCTGCCTTACTTTAGGATGGAAGACAGCTTTGCATTTTTTGAAGCAAAATTGAGATTTATTGCCTGGAGGTATAGTAGGTGATGAGGATTGAAAGGGGGAGGAGGCCCTCTGGACCTTTCATACCCCAAAATTTCACAATGTGATTACAAAACCACACTGGCTCATTGATCATCCACACAATATACAAATTTCTTTCTTATCAGAATGCTATGTTGGGTCATCTCCTAAATTCTTTGGAAATGGTAAGCCAAACTGCCCAATTACCACTTAAAAGCAACATATGAAGTGGATTCTCAGAACAGAGACATTTCCTGGCAGCAGCCACTAGTATCCTATGTTCACTCTCATATTTGTACAGCATCCTAATCACTATTCTTCTAATTCCCGAAACCTGTGCATACAAATAGCACAAAGAAAAAGGATCTCATCCAGGCCTAGATGATCCCAAACCTGGCATTGCCTGTTGACAATCAAGCTGATATATAGAACAGAAAGTTGCAGTGGGTTTAGAGTTTTAGGATACTGCCTTCCCTTTCCTATTTCCTCTTTCCATAGATGCTCTTTCCAAATGCAACATCCGGGTTCCTTGTCTTGGAATTGGGTGTGGAGGTTTTCCATTTAGAGCCAGTTTTTGCAGAAATACTCCATAAAGAGTCACCCTGGCCAGCTATCTTCTTGCTTGCTCCCAGAGGGGCTGGTGCTCTGGATTGGAGCACGGGGTGCTTTACTATTTTGTTCATCCCATTGGCCACAAGCCAGCGAGAGCCTGACTGCTGTTGCTTGTGACTACCCCATCCCAGGAGCTTCTTCTTCTTGTCTAAGCCCTCATCACTCGTCTTCAGGCCAGACATTGTCACCTCTAAGATTTTGAACTGTGGTTGTTGTGGCACTATTGCCTGAGGATCCTCCTCCACATCCTCATTGTTCCTCTTCATCGAAACCCAGCGTCCAACCTTCACCTGTGAAGGAGGCAACATAACCCTCTCTGCTTGGACCAGCGCCATCATTGGGGCACCCACAGGCTCATAGTTCCGCAGTGGATCACGGAGCTGAACCAACATGGCCAGGTTTAAAATGTCACCCATGAAACCCCCTCTCATATTATTTGCACCTGCACCACCTTTGTCTTTCTGTTGAGCAACTACAGAAACATCCTTGTGAGCAGCTTGATGAGCAGCAAGTATTGATGCAGTTTCATCAAAAATACCAGCATCAAGCTGCATCCATTCATCTAGGGAGATAGCCATCGAAAGTAAACCATAACCACCAGAGGTTCCCCGAGATTCTCTATCTACACTAGTCTGTGCTCCTCCTTCCAGCAAGCAGACAGAAGCAGCAGCACCCTCTAACATTCCTATTTCTGCACCCCTCACACCCCCAATTTTCTTCACATAGCTGCCACCACTGCCCCTGCCATCTTCAAGAGCTGCAATTTCTTCCCATGAGAGTGGATAAACATTGTATGGTGCATCTTCCTCTGCCATGTCAGACTGTATTTTCAGGCCCTCCAAAGCTAACGCTTCTACTTGCTGCATGGCCATTGGTGCTAGATCCTCCAAAGACACAAACGTGTCATCAGACATTTTTGCCAAACTGCCATGATGCCTGTTAGGATTGTAACTGGAGCTTGTTGCCATGCTTGAATCAAATCTTGTGGCCATGGCAGCTGTCCCATACTCTAGATGTAGATTATTTTCCCCACCTTCCCCTTGGCCGGATGCTGCATAGCTTCCCACCCAAATGGGTAATGGATCAGTTGATTTGTATCTGGCAAAAACTGAGGGACTGCATAGACTACCTCAATTGCATGTGATACAATGAGCACATATGTGGCCATCTCCAAGAATTGTTTTTTTGCAAGTTCAAACAGGTTCAGGGATGGGGGTCTAGGTTTTACCCATTCCTGAAGTTGGCATGCACATGATGACCTCCTTTCAGAGCAAGCAGTCCTTCACTTGCAATTTCCTCCACTGTCTTCCCAGTGATATCTTCAAGAGGCATCACCATCCTGGTCTGGTCTGCCATGCTTTCAATGCCGGCAATTGCCATCTGACGCAAGATGTCCATAGAGCTTGACCCCATCTCCCCTGGTACCACCACAGGTTTAGACACCTGCATCACAAGCTGGCCATTCTTCTTGAAATTTCCAGGACTCATAGACCTCAGTGATCCACCATCACGAGTGTGAACTATGGGACCAACATCCTTTCCCAAAGCAGGTGATTCAGCCATGGTGAGGGCATACAGGTCATTGCCATACTCTTCAGAAACAGTAGGCTGTTTAGGAGGAGATCCTTCAAAAACTTTCTTGTTCAGGCCCCACTCTTGCATAAGTGCCTCAGTTTCAGCATCTTCCAGTAGTTTGCCACGGCTCTTGCTCAACATTGATTGTGTTGACTTCTGAAGCTCAGATTCTGCAGCCTCCATGATTGATGCCAGTTCCACATCCTGTTCGCTACCCCAGCCTGTCCCAAGTAAACTACTGTTGTAATTAGCAAGAAAATTAGGGACCCAATTTGCAATTGTTGCTTCATGTACTTTTGATCATACGATCATCAACCCTCATTTACACATATTTCCTGCACCTTGCAACTCCATTGTGGATGTCTGACCTCCCAACCTTACATAAAAAAAACTGGACAGAGCCAGATAAACAGAGGACTGATGAGCATTTGTTGTGAATCTGACCTAGAGAGTTGAAACCAGGTGGCAGAAGCAGCTTGCCAGAATCTTCACTGTGTCCACTTGCAAAATTCACATCTTCAGGCATACCATCCAAGTAAAGTTCAGGCACCTCCACTTCATTCAAGTAGAGAGCAGGTGTTTCAGCCAAATCCAAACCCAGACTTAGACCTCCTTCAAGCATTGCTTCCTGCTCAAACTGCTTCAACAGTCGTGCACGAGGCGAATCCGACTCACTGTCAGAAGTCAATATCAGAGGGACAGGTCCTGCCTGAGTCTCCAACAAATCTAGAAACTCACCTGCTACACGGTCAATTTCATCATCAAACTCTGCAAACCTGCTGATTTGATCTTCTTCACTGGATGTTACAATGAGATTTTCCTTGGTAGGAAAAGACAAAAGGAGTTCCTCATTCAAAATCTGCTCCTGCAAATCGTTTTCCTCATGGGTAGAGTGTTGACGTAAGAAACAATATGGTGAATTCACCGCCCATGAAAGCTCTCCTTGCCCCTGCTCCTCATCCACACCCTGGTCCCCTGCATCTCCTAGAGCTCCTGCTCGACCCAAGCAGTCCAAAAGCTCCAGCATTTCACTTTGTTCATCCATCGATATTTCCTCATCTCGATCAGATTGCAGGTCCATTATCACAACCTTGATTTCAGCTTCTTCAGCTTCTTTCTCTTCTTCAAAATCCAAGTTCAGCTTAGTAATCTTGAGTTCAGTCACTTCACTGTCTTTAGGTTTCAGCTCCAGTGAGGCAACGTTGAGTGGAGCGTCTTCAGCTCCTTGTTGTTCAGCTTTGCTGTCATCAAATAGCGTTGGTAGCTTGTTGATGTTGAGTTGGATTAATTCCGAGTCTCTAATTTCTTCACATTCTTCAGGTTTGAGCTCCAGCATGGCTTGCACACCCTTGACTAGGGTTTGTTCATCTTCTTCTTGGTTGTCTATGTAGTCTTCAGGTTTAGGTTCCATTATGGCAATCTTGACTCGGGTTTCTTCAGTTACTTCTTTGTACTCTTCAGGTTCAAGCTCCAGTGTGGCACCCCTGACTGCAGATTCTCCACCACCTTCCTTGTCTTCTTTAATCTCTTCAGGTTCAAGATCTAATGTGCCACACTTGCGTTCGGTTTCTTCATCTCCTTTATAATCTTCAGATTTGAGCTCCAACGAGCTGAGCTTGTGTTGGGTCTCTTCAAATTCTTCTTTGTCTTCTTCAGGTCCAACCTCCTCTGATGTGCTGACATTGAGTTGAACTTCTTCCTCTTCTTTTTCTTTTTCAAGTTCAGGCTCCAATGGGGCAATCTTGAGTTGGCTCGCTTCGTCTTCCAGTTCACTGGCCAGAGTGGCAACTTTGAGTTGGGTTTCCTCACCTTCTTCCTTGTCTTCTTCAGGTTCAAGCTCCAACATGGGAAACTCAAGTTGAGATTCTTCAGTTTTCTCCTCCTCTTTTACATCAAGCACCAGCATAGGAATGTTCAGCTGGGGTCCATCACCCTGTTCTGCATCATTCTCTTGTGCTTCTTTCGGTTCAAGCTCCAGCTTCATGTTGCTGTGTAGGGTTGCTTCATTTTTCTCATTGACTTCATCACCTTCTTCAAGTTTCACCTCCATTGTCACAACAGTCGCTCGAGTTTCTTCACTGTCTTTGTCACTGTATTCCATGTCTTCAACTTCATCATCTTCTGCTTTTGCTTCATGGTCTTCTTGAACAACACTGCCCTTGACCTGATTGATATCAAACGATTCAAAACCATCCTCCAACTCTGCATCTGGCTCTGCCAAGTCTTCAAATGCAATCACTGAACCAGCTGCCAGAAACATTAGGTCATGCAGTAGGTCAAGGAATCAAGCAAAACTAATGCATCTGAAATATGAGAATTCCATAAGAAACATATAATAATGGGTTCCAATTAATCAAACCAAAGGTTCTCCTCTGAGATTTTTCCTACTGACACATGCCAAAGAGTATACCTCATATACATAGCCTGATTTCACTACACAGATATTCAAGGTCAATTATCATTTTACAAATCAACAGACATGCTAGATTTATCAGGCTCTCTCTCTCACCTTCAGTGTGGTTTTCAGCAAGAACTGAAGTGTGCTCACTATCTTCTGCATCTTCTGCATCTTCTTCGTCCAATGTTGCAGCAACTGCATTGGACAGAGTGCCCATCTCAACTCCTTGATCAACAACAGTAAAGTCCACCTCCTCATCTGAGGTCTCATAGACAGCTCTTCCTTGGGTTGTCTCAGGTCTGAAGTCTTTGGCAATCTTGGAAGTCCCTTCCTTAGAATTCCCTGGAGTCAAAGGCTCAAGAACTAAAGGAGCCGGAGAAAATGCTCGAGGTTCTGTGGTCTCACTAGGCGATGGTGATTCCTTGAATCCCAGCTGTAGCTGCATGCCAACACAAATTGGAGGACTTGGATCCAGACAGTAAGGGCTGACTGTCAATGATTCATCAAGGCTCAAATGTTCCATGCCAACCATGCCAAGGTAGTCTGAACTGTTGGCAGGTGGTTCTGAAAGTGCAGGTGAAACATGTTGTGAATTTGACCGGTGCTCTCGAGGACTTGCATGGCCCGAATTGGGTAAACTGTTGAATGAACGTGCAGCCCTGAGGACAGGTGAAGCTCCAAACCTCAAGCTTGAAGCCAGATTTATGTTGTGAACATCCTTCTTCAGAAAATCATACCCAAGTGTGACCACAAGTGTACTGCCTTTTGCCTTTCCTGTCAGCTGAAAGCTGGTCCTCCAGGACTCCTGCCGCTCATAATTCTCATCCAAATTCTTTGGCAGCAATCGAGTGAGGTCAAGCTTATGCTTCCCAAGGATGAGTCCATCAACATCCACAGCAATAACCGAAAGAGTGAACTCCCTTGACTCGTACTTCATCCCCCCCTGTGCACCACCATTCTTGGACCCATAAACTGAACTGCGCAGGTCAAGAGATTCTTCAAACTCCGCCACCCCATCAAATACTCTGGATGGCGAGGTACACACACCCTCATCATCCTTGCGACAGAAGTGAACTGCAAGCCGCATGCCATACATGCCTGGAGGCAAGCCTTCGATGGCATGCACAAGGACTGTGAAAAGACAATTGAGCTTCTGTTGCCCTAAATGTGCAAGAGCTCGAAAGGGTTTCCAGTTCCACACACTACTCTTCTTCTTCTTCTTCTTCTTGGTATCCTCCTCCTCTGCTGGTATTTCCAAGCGCTGGCTAAAGGCCAGACTCTCTTCAAGCCAATCTGGGAAGTTTCTCACCTCAGGTATGTATTTTTCAAATCCTTGGGAATGCCATGGGCTTTGTGTTGCAACAACATTATTAGGTCTGGAAGCGGCAATTGGAAATCTGGAGTTGCTAGGGGATCGAAGAGCAGGGTGAGTGAGAGAATAAGGGATTGGGGTTTTGCCTCTAGCTGCTGCTGCTTGTGTTATTGTTTCACTTACCGTACTACGCTGCGGCAGCGGCGGTGGCGGCGGTATTGCAGTAGTCTCTCTACCTCCTCCCATTCTTCTCTCTGCTGTCAAGGCTCCCACCGATCCTCCTCCTGCTGCTTCAGACAGAGCTTGATTCAGCTCCTCCAACTCTTGCAGCAACCGCCCACCACCACCCCTTCCCACACCATCTCTTCTCTTACTCTTAATCCCTGCCGGATCAGATTGCACCATGGTCCAATTGCTTCACTTCCAACCCACCATTGTACCGTGTCCGCCAGCTCCTCCTCCTCCTGCAGCAGCAGCAGCGGCTCCGGAGGGAGCTAGGAACTCAATCCATCCCCTATCTCTACTACTACAACTCCACTTCCCCAGGCTGCCTCCACAAGATCCACAGGTTAAGAAAGGAGCAAACAGGAGAGACATTCAAAGCTCACAACTCACTGGCAAGGCATTCGACACTACCAAAAACCAACAGCAACCGCAACTCCTCTGAACAAGACCGTCGCAAAACAGACGAGCGAGAGGAGCGAGCGAGCGAGCGAGAGGCGAAGAAGAAAGACAGGGAGCGAGAGGATGGATGAAGAAACAGAGGAGTTGGAGGATGGATGAAATAACAGAGGAGCCAGAGGACGGATGAAAGAACAGACAGAGAAGCCCGAGGATGGAGAAACACAGGAACGAGACGAGCGAGAGAATGGATGGATGAAGAAACACAGGAGTTGGAGGATGGACGAAATAAAAGCGGAGCCAGAGGATGAAGAAACACTGGAAGGAAGGAGAAGAGCGCGAGAAATGGATGACGAAGTTCCAAAACAAACAAACAGGAAAGCACACATTTTCATCCGTTCCGTAACCCCTCGAACAAGTAAGTAACTAGTCCAAGGAACGTTACGACTTACGACGGTCTCAGTTACTAGTAGCTATGTAATTACCTGCTGGCTCGCCGTAATCTAGGGTTAGCGGCTAATCTTTATATTAATTGCTAACCAGCTCGCTTATTAAATTTTAATTAGTATTAATATTATTAGCCTTAAATTAAGCTAATCCTAGTAAACCTATCACACCCCCTTTTACCCATTCAATAATATCACGCACGCTTCCTGCACTCACAGTGCACCATTTTGGATGGATGCCGGTTGGACAGGGTTTTTCTTTTTTCATTGGGTTCCTGTCCCCCACCTAACCACCTTTAGTTACCATAGTTAGTCTATTATATGCTTTACCTACTTGTACTTGCATTTTTTTTCCCCCCCAAAAAAAACTATTTGGTGTTGTTTAAATAGAGGCTTACACCAAGTGTATGTATGTCACAAAATGTAATATTTTCATTGTCTTGTGGACAATGACAAAATGCCTAAAGCACTTCAATATCCTTGTTCTCCAAATATTAATTTAAAAACACAAGGGCATTCATAGTAGTTCCATTAAGATGACAAACTTAAGTAAAAAAATCCAAGGGCTTAGTGCATTTTCCTCATTTCCATTGCAAACTCTAATATTAAAAACCCAAGCGCATTTGCAATGCCTAAATTGGGACGGAAAACTCTTTTTATTCTTCTTCCTCTTCTTTGTTTGAGGTTTTTGATTTTTCTTCTTCTTCCTGTTATTATTTCTTTTTTCTTCTTTCAAATTTCTTTGTTTGTTCTTCTTTCCTCTTTCCTCCTCATCCTTCATCTTCTTCAAAAAAAGAAAATGAAAAAAGAAGAAGAAGAAGAAGAAGAAGAAAGGGAAGTAAAAAAAAAAAAAAAAAAAAATTAAAAAAAAAACAAAAAACAACCCAAACAAAACAAAAAAAAAAAAAAACAAAAAAAAAAAAAAAAA
>Ga0116229_10012228_pt1 | contig 12424 bp, 10 predicted proteins | sample S1TSphgellanicum_3_FD_87313 | JGI IMG/M metagenome (GOLD analysis project Ga0116229, IMG submission 87313) | Host-associated microbial communities from peat moss isolated from Minnesota, USA - S1T2_Fc - Sphagnum magellanicum MG | ecosystem: Host-associated > Plants > Peat moss > Unclassified...
AAAGCCGCCTACATGATGGACACCGTCGGCAACAAAGCCGCCCGCACCGAAATCGCCATGATCAAGGTGGTGGCGCCCAACATGGCGCTGCAAGTGATCGACTGGGCCATGCAGGTGCACGGCGGCGCCGCGGTCAGCCAGGATTTTCAGCTCGCGTACCATTACGCAAGCTCACGCACGCTGCGGTTCGCGGATGGGCCGGACGAGGTGCACCGTAATCAGATTGGGAAGCTGGAACTGGCGAAGTATAATTAAGGAAGCAGTTCTTTTTTTGAAAAAAAGAACCAAAAAACTCTTCTCTATAGGAGTATGAGTCCCTTCTTCTTCATCATCTTCGCGTGCTATAATTCTCATCGGAGGCTTCGATGAGCGAGGCGGTTGACATAACCATTGCCGTAGACGCCGAAGCTGCGCACATTTTGGAAAGTCCTGCGCGCCGTGAAGCGGCGGGCCGGTACCTAAGCGGCTTGCTTAGGGAAGGCCGGTTGCGTGATGTGCTTGCCGAAGCCATAGCAGCGGTCAAGGCGGAAGCGTATGCGAACGGCCTGACTGATCAGGACATCGACACGGAACTGCAAAAATGAGCTTACCGTTTCATTGCCGCAGCTGATGCCTGGACGTTTGTCCCTGGCGCGATATCGTCAAGTGCTGAACTGGCTGCAATCCATTTGACTTAAATATAGGATACAGTAGGTTCGCGCATGCAGCGCCACGATACTGGAATGACCCGCACCTTCATTACTCTCGGTCTTCCTTCCCATCGGCCGTTCCGTCTTTGGCTCGCGGACCGCGTGGACGAACTGGCGGCGATACATCCAAGCACCGGGGAACCCATCCTTGGCCAGAAGATCGCCGACATGTCGGGAGAACTCGCCGGGCTGTTGCGATCGGACGACCAGAAGTTCTCCACCAATGCGGAGGAGCTGCTATTCCTGGGCGATTATCTCCAGACCGTCGGCACGCGCTTCCAAGGGGCGGATCACGGCGCCTTCGCGGAAACGGCCAGCTATATGGGCCTCTGGCTGGAGGAGCTCGGCAACCATGCTGAGGACTGATGCCACGCGAGCTGCGTGGGCAAGTGTTGCTTGCCCAAGACCTGAATTCCGTCCGTCCACCGCAACGTCCCCGGGAAACGGCTGCCATGATTGCTGCACTAAATGAGCAAAAGTTTTTTGGTTCTTTTTTTCAAAAAAGAACTACTTCCTTCCTTTGCGCGACGATCAACCAGCATCCGCCTTGCTAAGCAAGTAGTTCAGCGTAGCTCGCAATTTCGAGGGCGGCACTGGCTTTACCAGAAACATCGCCCCCGTCTCACGCGCGGCTGCGCGTAATCCTTGGGACTGGTCGCCGGAAACGATCAACGCGGGCACGTCGCGCGCCGTGAGGGTGCGGACGGCGCGCACTGTGGTGGTGCCGCAATCGGTGCCGTGGAGTTGGAAGTCGGCGATCACCACGTCGGGGCCGCGGCCGTGGCCGGCGATGCGGGCAAGCGCCTGCTCGGTGCCGTCGGCCTCTAGCACGTCGCATTGCCAACTGCGCAACAGGCTGGCCATGCCGGCGCGCACGCCGGCATCGTCTTCCACCAGCAGAACGATACGCCGCTCGAGCACCGCTTCATCGGCAGCCAACGGGCTGGTGGCCGACACCGGCGGCACGACTTGCTCCACGCGGGGAACGGTGACGGAAAAGCGGCTGCCGCGCCCTGGCTCGGAAAACACATCGATCTGCGCCCCGATCAGCCGCGCGGCGCGATCGACGATCGCCAGGCCCAGGCCGAGGCCTTTGCCGTGCTGGCGGGTCGGCACGGCAAGCTGGTGGAACTCCTGGAAAATGATTTGCCATTGCTCGCGTGGTATGCCGATACCGGTGTCCACGACATCGATACGTAACCCGCCATTACGGCGCCGTGCGCCGACAACAATGCCGCCGCTGACCGTGTAGCGCAGCGCATTGCCGATCAAGTTGCGTACGATACGTTCCAGCAACCGGCGGTCGGTGTGCACCATGGCGCGGGTTGGCACATGGCGCAGGCGCAGGCCGGCGGCGACGGCCTCGGGCTGGAACTCGTCGGTGAGGCGGGCCAGCAGGGGGCCGAGCGCGAAGGAGTCCGGATCGATCCGCCACGAACCGGCGTCCATGCGCGACATGTCCAGCAGCGATTCGAGCATGTCGTCCATCGCGTCGAGCGCAGACTCGATCTGGCTACGCAAGGCACGCACCCGCGCCGGGGCGGTGGTCTCGGCTGCTTCGGCCAGAAACAGGCGTGCGGCGTGCAGCGGCTGACGCAGATCGTGGCTGATGGCGGCGAGAAAGTTCGTTTTGCTTTCATTGGCCTGTTCGGCGGCGGCCTTGGCCTCCAGCAACGCCGTCTCGGCTTCCTTGCGCTCGCCGATTTCCCGCATCAGGCGGCGCGCCAGGTTGGTGAGCGTTGTAGTGCGGTGATTGACGCTGCTATCGACCGTAACAGTATTGTAGAACAGCGAAAAGGCGCTGCTTGCCGCCGGATCCATTTCGCGTTCGACGCGGCCGATCAGCACCTTGTTGATTTCACGCAGCCGGCGAACTTCCTCCTCGAGGTCCGCGAGCCGGCCAGACTCCGTCATCATACCAACTCGTAAGAAAGGCAAAGAAGAAGTCGTTCTTTTTTGAAAAAAGGAACCAAAAAACTTTTACTCTTTTCTTCGCCGATCATAGAGTCGCGGCATGTCCTATCGCCACGCCGGTGAACGTATGGTTGAGGTGCATGGCCTGGAACTGCTCGCCATACGTGGCGAAACCGACGACGTTATTGTCCGCCATCAGCCGGCCAGCGACGTGGCGGATCTGGCGGCGTTCCATTTCAAGCCCGCGCAGCACGCAATCAAAGCCGATCACAAGCTGCGGCGGCCCGATTTCGTTTTGCAAGGCGGTGAACATGTCGCGCAGGTCGGCGATCAGGTCGCCGGGGCTGGCCAGCGTGAGCACCACGCCCTGTTCGATAGCGGAATAGAATGTCAGGCTGCCATTGGCATGCGCCTTTTGGATCGAGCGGACATAATAGTCGCCGCCGATCTTCACCATCAAAGTGCGCTCACCGAACATTTCGGCCGACAGATCGGAAACCTTGCAGCCGATCGTGCGGGCATATTCCGCCGCGGCGGGTGCTGCATTCAGTTCCAGCACCAGGCGGCGTTCCGGATCGGCCCTGGTGACCACGAGCTTCTCCTCGGTGCCGCGGAAATGCTTGGTGTTGAAAGTGCGGAACGGTGCGTCAAGCTGCACCAGCGCCAGCAGCGCCGCGTTGCTGCGGAAGGCGCCCTCATGATACACGAACGTATTGGACAGATGCATGTCGTCGCCGGCCGAGCCACCCAGAAGCGGAATGGCGCCCATGCCCCAATGGATGGTGCTGACCACCACTTCCTCGCGCGCCGACATTCCGTCGATCAGCATGAGCCCGAACGTATTTGTGTCGGTGACTGGCGGCCCGCCTTGCGACAGGCGCCCCATGAGTTCCTCCGCGGCCAGGAAGCCGGCGCTAATGGCGCAATCACCGAGGCAATCGATCCGCGTGGTGACCGCGCGGCTGCCGCGCCCCCCGATGGAAAAGCCGGTGATTGAGCCTTCCTGATACCCGATCGGTGTGATTTCGCCCGCGGTTGTGCAGCCGATGAGCGTGACGCCAACGAATCGGCCCCGCAGTTCGGCTCCTAGCGCGTCGAGATCGTAGGCGCTGGAGCAGAAAAACACCACCAGCGCGGCGTCGGGCTGGGCGATGGCATTGTGCAGTTCGCCCACCGCCGTCGCCGGATCGGTGGAAAGCGAAAAACCGCGACGAATATGCGACAGGCCGGCCATGGTCCCTCCAACGGGCGCTCTGCGGCGCCGCGACCCCGTGCAACACCATCTGGCGCCGCGCGGGTTGATGGGAGTCATATTCGACTTTCGGATGAGCCTACAAGGGCGGGTGTTTTCAATCCATCAGGCGTCGGCGCCCGTGAGCGGCGCGGGGGCCGCCTTCAGATCGGCCCATTCATCATCCGTAAAGACGCGGCTGCGCGTGATGAAGCGCACTCCCTCCGGCGATTCGAGCGAGAAACCGCCGCCCCGGCCGGGGACCACGTCGATGGTAAGCTGGGTGTGGGCCCAGTATTCGAACTGTGCCGCGCCGATATACACCGGGCAGCCCTCGATGTGGCCGAGCAGAATGTCTTGTGCGCCGACGCGGAATTCACCCAGCGGATAGCACATGGGAGAGCTGCCGTCGCAGCATCCGCCGGATTGGTGGAACAGCAGATCGCCGTTGACGGCGCGCAGCTTGACGATCAGCGCGGCTGCGGCCGGCGTGACGCGCACACGATCAACCATGTTGAGCTCCGTAAGGAGGCGAAGAAGCAGTTCTTTTTTTGCAAACAGAACTGCTTCCTTCCTTTGGCCGAGATGCACAAATGTGAATCTCGGTCATTCTGCCTAAAAGAAGCCCAACGCCTTCGCACTATAACTCACCAGCATGTTCTTCGTCTGCTGATAGTGATCCAGCATCATCTTGTGATTTTCCCGCCCGATGCCGGATTGCTTATATCCGCCGAACGCCGCGTGCGCCGGATACAAATGATAGCAGTTGGTCCAGACCCGCCCGGCCTGGATGGCGCGGCCAAAACGGTAGGCCCGTGTGCCATCACGCGTCCATACGCCGGCCCCCAGGCCATAGAGCGTATCGTTGGCAATCGCCAGCGCATCCGCATCGTCCTTAAAGGTTGTCACCGCCAGCACGGGACCAAAAATTTCCTCCTGGAACACGCGCATCTTGTTGTTGCCCTGCAGCACCGTCGGCGTGACGTAGTAGCCGCCGGTGAGCTCGCCGCCGAGGTCCGCCCGGCCACCGCCGGTCAGCACCTTCGCACCCTCGCCCTTGCCGATGTCGATATAGGAGAGGATTTTCTCCAGCTGATCGTTGCTGGCCTGCGCGCCTATCATCGTGCTGCTGTCGAGCGGATCGCCTTGCTTGATGGCTTTCACGCGCTTGATGGCGCGCTCCATGAAACGGTCATAGATGCTTTCATGGATCAGCGCGCGGCTGGGGCAGGTGCAGACCTCGCCCTGATTCAGCGCGAACATCGCAAAGCCTTCGAGCGCCTTGTCGAAGAAATCGTCATCCTCGCGGGCCACGTCGGCAAAGAAGATGTTGGGCGACTTGCCGCCAAGTTCCAAGGTGCACGGAATGATATTTTCCGACGCATATTGCATGATCAGGCGGCCGGTAGTGGTCTCGCCGGTGAAGGCAATCTTGGCGATGCGTTTGTTGGACGCAAGCGGCTTGCCTGCCTCCACGCCGAAACCGGTCACTACGTTGATCACGCCGGGCGGCACGATGTCGGCAATCGCGTCCATCAGCGCCATGATGGCCAGCGGCGTTTGTTCGGCCGGCTTCAGCACCACGCAATTGCCTGCTGCAATGGCCGGCGCCAGCTTCCACACCGCCATCAGAAGGGGAAAATTCCACGGAATGATCTGGCCGACGACGCCGAGCGGTTCATGGAAATGGTACGCCACAGTGTCGTGATCGATTTCGCCGATGCTGCCTTCCTGCGCCCGCACGCAGCCGGCGAAATAACGGAAATGATCCACCGCCAGCGGCAGGTCGGCCGCCATGGTTTCGCGGATCGGCTTGCCGTTGTCGATCGTTTCAACCGTAGCCAATAGCGAGAGCTTCTCCTCCATCCGATCGGCGATGCGGTTCAGCACCAGGGCGCGTTGCGCCGGCGATGTCTGGCCCCAGCCCTCGCGCGCTTTGTGCGCCGCGTCCAACGCCAACTCGATATCCTCGGCCGTGGAGCGGGCGTGCGTGCTGACGACTTTGCCGTTGATGGGCGACAGGTTTTCGAATGTTTGCCCGCGCACCGGGGGCACCCACTTGCCGCCGATAAAATTGTCATAATTGGAGCGCAGCGCTATATGTTGCGCAACGTCATGGAGTGCCTTCTCGACCATTCTCTTGCTCCCTGTTGTCACCCGCCGCGGCGGGCTGTTTGCCTGCTAGTGGTTAGAATCTGAGGGAAGAGTCCTCAAATTCTACCCACTAGCCTTTGATTTGGCGGGGCAAATTCCCCGACGCTCGGTCGTGAGTATCAGGTTTGCACCACTAGTCGGTTTTGCTATCGGACTGCACAGTGTGCAGGAAAGCCAGTATCTTGGTAAAATCGGCTTCGGTGAACACGCCGCTCCAGTTCGGCATGCCCTTGCTTTCACGGCCGTGCGTAACGGTGTAGTGGAATATCTGGTCCATCGCGCCGCCGTAACGATGGTGCATCAGCCGCAGGTCGATCTTTTTCACCGATTGCTCGGCGTCCGGCCCGTGGCAGTGATTGCACGTGCCATTGAAGATCGTGCGCCCCTCGGCGGCCGCGTTCGGCGCCGCGGACGGCTGAAAATTGCGGTCGGCGTCGCTGCGGCTCGGCGCCACATAATCCGCGTTGCTCTGCTGGTCGTCCGTCGTCGCATCCACCGTGGCCACCCGCACGATTGGCAGTTCTACACCCCTGTTGTTTTCATACACCGGCCTGACGAGATTTGCCAATTCGACGTTCGGCCCAGCCGTGACAGGAGCCTCATCCGACCCAGCCGCGGCGAATTGCACCGGCGCCTGGCCGGGAAAGCCGTATTTCCGGGCCAGCGCCGCCACCATGCCGCCCAGACCGTCGAGCGCCTTGTCCACCCGGTCGCGCAGGTCCGTCTGCTTTTCCGCGAACGCCACTGCGACCCTCCACTGCATCCCGTGCCCTGCAATCGGCGTAACGCGGTAGGCATCTTTCAGGATGCCGTGGTTCATGTAACCGGCCGACGGCCCCCACAGGATGGCGGCATCCGCATGTCCGGCAGCCAGTTCGCGCATGCCCTCCTCCGGAGACAGCACCGTTACCATCGTGATGTCGTCATGCTCGGCCAGCAGGTTTTGCGGTTCGGTGGCGAGTTGCACGGCCACCCGCTTGCCGCGCAGCCCGGCAAGCGACGCGGGTTGTGCATCCGCACCGCGGGTAACGAGCGCATAGCCGATACTCAAGAAAGGATGCGAAAAAATCAACTTGCCGCCCATGAAATCGGCGTCCGCGGGCAGGCCCACCTGCAGGTCGCATTTGCCGGCCAGCAATGTTTCGCGTACGGCATGTTTGCCGTAATACGTCATTTCCCAGACAGGCTCCACCGGCCGGTCCAGCTTCCGGCCGATGGCGCCGCCGAGTTCCATGTAGATCCCCGGAAGTGCTGGACTATTGCTGGAGAATGGCGGGTTGGTCGGGTCTGCACACAGCCGCAGCGGTGCTGCGTTTGATGTCGCCGAGAGCACCAGAAGCGGCAGCAGCATACGATAGGTCACTGTTTTCCTCCCGAAGAAGTAGTCTTCCTTGAAAAAAAGAAAACTTTATTGAGCCTACCGGCGCGTGAGAAAAAGGAGTCTCTCGTGTCTTGGGAGCAAAAGTTTTTTCGGTTCTTTTTTTCAAAAAAGAACTGCTTTCTTTCAGTGGTCGGCCGGAGCTCCGGCACGGAACCCCGGCCGTTTCCCCTTACTCGCTAAACACAAACAACGCACCACCCTCCGGCGTCGCCGCGGTCAGCCGCCCGCCGATATCGGCCCCAAGGAACGCGGGGATCGACGCGGTGCGACCCACCACTATGGCAACAAACTGCTTGCCGTCGACTGAATACGTGGCAGCTCCCGGCCCAATGCCGGAGCCGAGATTGTTGCTCCAAAGGATCTTGCCGGTCTTGGCGTCCAGCGCTCGGAAGTCGCCGTGCATATTGCCATAGAACGTCAGCCCGCCGGCGGTCGTCAGCGTGCCGCCATTGAACGGCAGATCCTCCTTCACACCCCACACCTTCTTCTGCGTCACCGGGTCCCAAGCCTGGATTTCACCAAGATACCCGCCAGGGCCAGGATGCGTCGGGAATTCGGCGCCGAGGAACATCACGCCGCGCTTGTATGTGACGTCGCTGGTGGACCAATCCATGCACACATTGTTGGACGGAATATACACGTAGCCGGTGATCGGATTATAGCTCATAGGCTGCCAGTTCTTGCCGCCAATCAGGTTCGGGCACACCCCCTTCGCCGGATGGTTGGGGCCCGCACGCATCGCCGCCACTTCCACCGGCTTTTCGTTCGCCACATCGTAGCGGTCGGCCCAGCTAGTCGGCACATATTTCTCCGCCGACAATAGCTTGCCGGTCTCGCGGTTCAGCACAAAGAAAAAGCCGTTACGATCAGCCTTCATCATCGCCGGCACGATATGGCCACCGAGCCTGAGGTCGGCGAGCACCAGTTCGTTCACGCCGTCATAGTCCCAGGCATCTTCCGGCGTTGCCTGGAAATGCCACTTGATCGCGCCGGTATCGGCGTCGAACGCCACGGTACTGGCGGAATACAAATTGGAAAACTTGCCGTAATCGCCATTACCCGTGCTGCGGACAACCGAATTCCACGGGCTGGGATTGGAGAAGCCCCAGAACACTGAATTCGTTCTGGCGTCGTAGCTGCCCACCAGCCAGCCGGCGGCGCCGCCGTGTTTCCAGCTATCGCCCTTCCAACTGTCATTCCCCGCCTCGCCAGGGCCAGGTGCGGTCCAGGTTTTCCACACCAGCTTGCCGGTGTTTTCGTCATAGGCCTGCAGGCTGCCGCGGGCGCCATATTCGCCGCCGCCGAACCCCGTAATGACCTTGCCATGCACCACCAGCGGCGGCGACGTAATGACCGAACCCTGGCGATAATCCACCACCTTGGTGGTCCAGAGTTCCTTGCCGGTCTCCGCATCGACCGCGGACAGATTGCCATCCAGCCGCCCCACGAACACCTTGCCGTCGGCATAAGTCACACCCCGGCTATTCACGTCGCAGCAAGCATATTGCAGCACATCGTCGGGAATATCGGGCTCGTAAATCCATTTGCGCGCGCCGGTTGCGGCATTCAGCGCATACACATATTTCGGACCCCAACTGGTCGAGACATACATGGTGTCGCCGATAACGATCGGGGTTGCCTCGTTGGAACGCAGCGAGCCGAGCTGCAACGAATACGCCAGTTTCAGGTGCGCGACATTGCGTGTATTAATCTGATTGAGCGAACTGAAGCGCGTGTTGGCGTAATCATGTCCGTTCATCGCCCAGCCGTTATCGCTGCCGGCCACGTGCGTAATCGAGCCGCCAGCCGCCAACCCGGCCGCCACCGGAGCCGCCAGAAGGCTTGTAAAAATGGCTGCGCCCGCCAGCAATCTTGGCCTTTTCGAAGCCTTCGTCGTTGACATGGTCGTCTCCCAACGCGGCGTGATCCGCCGCTTGTTAAGCAAAGTATTCGAGATGCGCCCGCCGCCATCGCCGCGCCGCGATCAACGTGAACACCCATGGGGACGGCACTGGCGTGCCACCATCCGCGAGTAGTCTTAAGAGGGTGGCAATCGTGTCGCAAACATCCTGTCAAAAGGTCGTACGACGGGGCGCTGGCCCCTACGCAAGCTGGACTTGCCTCGCGGATTCATGTGACAAGCGACAAAATCATAGTTTAGCGGCACAAATGGCGCGCCGGGAGGAAAGCCGTATGGCACGGGTTCTGATCGCCGATGATCATCCGCTGTTTCGGGACGCAATTCGCGGCGTCGTGGCACAGGTTTTTGCCGATTCCGGCTGGGAATTCTCCTGCGTGGAAGCAGCCACTGTCGGAGAAGTGATGCGCATCGCCGAGTCGGAGGACGAGCTCGATGTGCTGCTCCTCGATCTCTATATGCCCGGCGCGCACGGCCTCTCACAGCTGGTCGCGCTGCGCAGCAAACTCCCCTCCACGCCAATCATCGTGCTGTCGTCGATATCGGACCCCGAGACGGTGCAGCAATGCATCACCTGCGGCGCCGCGGGCTTCGTGCCGAAATCATCGTCGAAGGAACTGATCGCCATCGCGCTCAAAACGGTATTCGATGGCGGCGTCTATATTCCGCAATCCATCGCGCCCAGCCAGGAAGTGGCGCCGCTGCAACCCGTCATCCGCCGCCATGCCGGCGACGAGGATAACGGACCCCTCACCGGCCGCCAGGTCGCCGTGCTGGAATTGGTGGCAAGCGGCAAATCCAACAAACAGATCGCCTGGGAACTGTCGATCAGTGAAACGACCGTCAAGGCCCACATGACCGCGATCCTGCGCAAACTGGGAGTTACCAGCCGCGCACAAGCAATTGTGCTATTCCAACGCCAATTGCTGCCCCCTAGCCTGCCGAATTGAAGGAAGGAAGGCCGGGGCTCTGCCCCTGGACCAAGCTGGGGACAGGTTCCCAAACCCCATTTGTTTAGGAAGGTCAGGGGAGAAGGAGGGGGGCATCGAGGATGTTCGAACGGCCCTTGTGCCCCCCTCGTTCTCCCCTGACCTCCCTTAAGAAACAGGTTCTAGGGACTTGTCCTCAGCGGGGGTCGAGGGGGCAGAGCCGCCCGCCTTCCTTCATTCCGTGTTGCAAAGGTGCACCACTGGGGACGTCGGCTCGCTGCATTGCAGCAACGGCATTTCGTCATGTTGCGATGCAGTATTTGACGTAAATGCGAACCAAAGCGGCTGAAACCTCATGTTTTGAGACTGATTGTACCAGATTATGGGCTACATCTATTTTAGTTGGCGACAGGAACCGTATTCGGTTGGACCAAAGTAGGGCTGCGGGGTGCGCACTTAGAATTCGATTTCGTCCGCACGTTTCGCTAGGTTACGCCGTACGTGCAGTGGGCGCGGAACGGTGTCTTATCCGCACCATCGCCGAGCGTATCAGACACGCAAAGTTGGCTACGCATAACGTAGGCCTTATGGGGGAAACATGTCGAAGACACGGACGACTCTGCTCGCCGCAACGTCGGCGCTGGTGTTGGTGGCCGCGGGGGCCCGGGCAGATGATTACACCGATCTGCTCAACATCTTGCGGGCCAAGGGCAGCCTCACGGCCGGCGAGTATCGCACGTTGATGGCCAAGCACATGCATCACGGTCGTTACCGCGGCAACGCACCCGAAGAGCCCGGCATGGAGCCGAGCGAAATGTCGGCCCGCCAAGCGGCAGCACAGGCCGCCGCGTCCGCCGCCGCAGCACAGCAGGCGGCCGCGCAGATGCAGGCCGAAATGACCAAGACCGAGGCCATGATGTCGTCGCCCGACATCGTGCATGCGATGCCCTACAAACCGGGCGCCGGCGTGACGATGAAGGTCGGCACGGTCGACATCAATATATCGGCGATCGTCAATGCGTTCTACACGTTCTCCAGCGGCGGTTCGACTTCGGGCGGCCCGCTCGGCGGCACGACGGTCGCGAGCGGATTCGACTCGTCATCTGTACGCAACGGCTTGCTGCCCGGCGCGCTGATTATTTCAGCGGCCACGCAGCAGGACGGTATCGACCTCACGGCCGTATTCGGCATGTATCCCGGCATCGACAGCAGCAATGTCGGCTTTCTCAACGCCAACAACGGCGGCAACGCAACGGCGCTCGGCACCGCCGGCGTCGACTTCCGCAAGACTTACATTACGTTCGGAACGCCCGACCTCGGCACTGTGAAGATGGGCCGTGATATCGGTCTGTTTGGTCAGGACGCCATCCTGAACGATCAGACCCTGCTCGGCGTGGGCGCCTCCGGCGGCAACGCCGATCCGGGCAATACATCGCTGGGCCGTATCGGTGTCGGCTATATCTATGCCGACTTCATGCCGCAGATCACCTATATCAGCCCGGTATTCGCCGGCTTCCAGGCCAGTCTGGGCGTGTTCCAGCCGTTGAACGAATTCAATGCGACCGGTACCGATCCGATAACCGGCCTCGGCGCATCCGGCTCGGCGGGCGGACACACCACGCCGATGTTCCAGGGGCGCCTGACCTACGACTACAAGGCGGGCGATGCGTGGTCGGCGCATCTGTGGGCCGGCTTTGTCGAGCAGGACCAGCAGAATATTCTGGCTGGAGATGGTTTGCCAGCCGCAACAACGTCTCGGGCAGCGGTCGGCGGCGAGGCCGGTGGCGTTCTGACCGTGGGACCTGTGGGACTGACCGCCTACTACTATCGCGCCCGCGGCGTCGGCACCACCGGGCTGATGTTCGACGGCATCGGCGAGAATGGCGAACTGCGTGACTCTGAGGGCGGTTATATCCAGGCGATGGTCAAGCCGACGGCGAAACTGAAGCTGGTTGGCAGCTACGGCGTCAGCGCGTTGTATCTGGCGCCGGGCGAAGTGAACCCGGACCTGGTGCGGCGTAACGAAGGCGAAGTGGGTGGCGTTTACTACAGTTGGACCGACTGGCTGACGATGGTCGGCGAATACGCCCACACCAACAGCAAGAGCCACGACGGTCTCAACAGCGCCGCAAATTCGGTGTCGCTAGGCGCGATACTATTCTACTGAGTTGACTGCATTAAGGCCGGGGGCGTCCCCCGGCCTTAAAT
>Ga0116229_10012231_pt1 | contig 12423 bp, 11 predicted proteins | sample S1TSphgellanicum_3_FD_87313 | JGI IMG/M metagenome (GOLD analysis project Ga0116229, IMG submission 87313) | Host-associated microbial communities from peat moss isolated from Minnesota, USA - S1T2_Fc - Sphagnum magellanicum MG | ecosystem: Host-associated > Plants > Peat moss > Unclassified...
CGCTGATGCCGCTCATGATCGACCTCAAGAAACAGGGCAAGGCGCGGTACCTCGGCATCACGACCGTGCACCCCGAACAGCATCCGCAGCTCATCGAGTACATGCGCCGGTATCCGATCGATTTCGTGCAGGTGGATTACTCGATAGAGAGTCGCGATGCCGCCACCACGGTTTTTCCGGTCGCCATCGAGCGGAAGATCGCGGTGATGGCGGCCGTGCCGCTCGGCGGGCGGCGCGGCTCGCTGCTGCCGCGCACGGTGGGCCATGCCTTGCCGCCCTGGGCGGCGGACATCGACGTCGCGAGCTGGAGCCAGTTCCTGCTGAAATACGTGATCGCCGATCCGGCGGTGACCTGCGCGATTCCCGGCGCGACGAAGCTCGAGCATCTCGAGGACGACCAGGCCGCGGCGCGCGGCCGGCTCCCGAATGCGGCGATGCGCCGGAAGATGGAGGAATACTGGGTGGGTCTGGGTGCCTGAATCGGCCGGATAGTTATACCGCAGCGTCGGAGTTACGGCTCGCGCGGTGAATGATCGGCACAGGAAAACGCCGCCGCGAGATAGCGGTCATGGCGTGCGCAGAGTCCGTCGGTCGCCCGCACGGATCCGAATGCGGAGCCGAGGCTGCGGAAACCGGGGAGGCTCGCCTCGAGCACCGCGGGCGCATCCTGGAAGTGGCGACAGTCGCCACAGCGCGGGGACGTTTCAACCGCGGCCGTAGTGATCATTGACCGAGCGCCGTCCAGAAGCCGACGAACACCTGGGTAGAGAGGACGTAGCCGAGCGCGAGATTCACGACTACCCCGGCGGTGAACGCATAGAAAGGCGCGCCACCTACCTTGAAGAAGTCCCGGATTCGGGTAGTCAGGCCGATGCTGAGGAAGGCGAAGATGAATGCCCAGGTACGCAGCGCCTGCAGCGGAGCGACCACCGAGGGCTGGATCGTCTTCTTGTACACCGCGTAGTCCGCGCCGCTCGCGAGCAGACTCACGATCGCCGAGGCGACCAGGAAGCCGAGCACGAACTTCGGGAAGCGACGCCAGATCTCGCCGGCATCGGGCTTTGCCTGGACTCCGGTGGCGGTCCAGCGCGTGGTGGCGACGATCGAGAGCACGAAGGCCCAGACGCCGATCCACACGTCCCGACCGATGACCTTCATGAGCGTGAAGGCATTGACCGCAGCGTCCGCGCTGCCCGCGATGCCGGGCACGTGGCCCGCATAGCCACCGTAGGTCTGGGCCGCTGCGAGGCCCGCCGCATCCGCGAATTCCGAGGTGCCGATCCACGCCCCTGCCACGCCGGTCGGCAGCCCGAGCGCCCGTGAGGCGAGCGGTAGCAGGAATACCGTGACGATGGCCCAGAAGATCACGAGCGAGATGGCGATCGAGGCGTCCTCGCGACGCGCGCCAACGGCCCCCGCGGTGGCGATGGCGCCCGAGACGCCGCACACCGCGCCGCCGGTGCCGAGGGTCGCGGCCAGGCGTTTGTCGAGCCCGAGCCGCACTGCGGTGAAATAGATCACGCCGAAAGTCACGACCGAGACGATGGCCGCCTGGACGATCGCCACCGGCCCCGCCCAGGCGAGCAGCGCCAGCGGCACCCCCGCGCCGAGGAGGACGATGCCTGTCTTGATGTAGAACTCGACGCGCAGGCCCCCATTGGCCCATGTCGGGACGCCGACGGAATTAGAAACGAGCAGACCGAGTATCAGCGCCAGCAGCGGCGGCTCGAGGTTGTAATGCGCGGCCTGATCCCACTGACCGAGGAAATAAAGTCCGATCGAAACGACGTACACGAGCGTGAAACTCGCGAGGAAGCCGCCCACGCCGAAGCCGAGCGCCGTCGCCCCGATCCCGAACAGCACGATCCACAGTCCATAGAGAGCGAAGTACTGCGGCACATGCGCAGTGAACTGCGCGATCGCCTCGGAGGGATGGCTCCACTTGGTCGGTGCGACGGCCAGCCATTTCAGGCTGCTGCCGTGGCTCGCGAGGAGGGCCGCGACGGCAACGAGGCCGAGGCCGATCCAGATGGCCCACCAGTCTTCCTTGACGAGGAGTTCACGCCAGAAGGAAGGTGGTGTCGCGCTGGCGGCCGCGCCGCTGCCCGCGTTCGCGGTCGGCTCGAGGGTGTTGCTCATGACTGATCAGTAGCCCGTGTTGCTGGAGACCGGAGGGAACTTATTCCTGGGCGGCAGGCTGACCTGGGCGAGGCGCCGGCACCGGAATGTGCAGAATCGTACCACCGTCTTTTTCGTAGGTCTGTGCGCCGGCGGCGCCGACCACGTTGAAGCCCTTGCTCGCGAGCAGTTCGGCCGCCTTCGAGGCCCGGCCCGCATGATTGGACAGGGTGATGATCTCCCGGTCCTTGGGAATCCACGCCAGGCTGTTCGCGAGATCCTTCTGCTGGATGCTGAGGTAAACGGGCAGGCCACCGATCGCACTGACCTCATCCGGTCGGCGTACGTCGATCACGAGGATTTTGGCAGGCTCGGCGAGCAGGGCGTCAAGCTCCCCGCGTGAAAGGACATGAGCCTTCGGCGTGGCGGTGTCCGCCGCGTGAGCGAATGAGCCGGCGAGTGCCGAGGCAGCGACCAGGGCGAGAGCGAGGTTCTTCATGGGAATGGGCACCTTGAGCTGAGGGATGATGAATCGGTCTCAGCCTGCATTGCACTCGGCGTGCCACCCGGTAGGGCGATCAAACCGCTGATTCGGCAGGGGGATACGCGCTCAGGACGCCCTGCGCCCGTGGTGTACTGCTGCAAAATCACCAGTTGCGGCGCGCCGCTGCTGGTAGCGCAACAGCTTTGCGCACGGGGCGATGAGGGGGCAACCCCGGGATTTGCGGTGTTTGCGGTAAGCCTCGCGTTTTCGCGCCGCCCGCGCAGCCATGGCATCGGCCTTGCAAGACCTTAGCCCACCATGGCGCATTCTCCCCTGTCGATTCGACTTCTCCCGTGCATCACGGCGACCCTCCTCGCCGCCTGCGGCGCGCGCCCAGGTTTGGAGCCGCCCTCCGCGCTCAAACCCATCGCTTCCATCCAGGAACTGATGCAAGCGGAGATCGACACCTCCGCAGACGGCGTCTGGGACGCGGTAGAAACGGTCGTCACCGCTCAGGGAACCGAGGAACGTCAGCCGCATACCCCGGAAGAATGGGAGGCGGTGCGGCGTGCCGCGATCACCTTGATCGAGGGAACCAACCTGCTCGTCATGGACGGGCGCCGCGTGGGGGCCAAGGAGTTCCCGGCCGAAGCGGAGGGGGCGTTGAATTCGCAGCAAATCGCCGAGCGCATTGCCGCCAATCGGCCGGCCTTCAATGCCTTCGCCGTGTCGTTACGGGAGGCGGGGCTGACTGCCCTGGCGGCCGTCGATGCGAAGGACCCCGACGCGCTGCTGACCGCCGGCGGTCATCTCGATGAGATCTGCGAGGCCTGCCACGTCACTTTCTGGTATCCCAATCAGAAGATTCCGGCGGTGGCCGATACCTCGAGGCCCTGACGCTTAGCCCGGGGGCTTGCGCGGCAATGCATAGGCGATGATCGAATCACCCGTTGCGGTTCCGATCAGGGCATGGCCGCCGGCGGCGATGACGACGTATTGGCGGCCCCCGAACTCATAAGTCATGGGCACGGCCATGCCGGGGACCGGTAGTTTGGTCTGCCATAACTCTTTGCCGGTCTCGGTATCGAAGGCCCGGAACTTCGAGTCCACCGTCGCGCCGATGAACGCCAGCCCGCCGCCGGTCAGCATTGGGCCACCCGCGTTCGGCGCGCCCCAGCCCAGCGATTCCGGCACGAGGAGCCCAAATTTGGTCGCCTGGCCGAGCGGAATCTGCCAGCGTTGCCGGCCCGTGGACATGTCGATGGCGGTGAGCGTGCCCCAAGGCGGGGGCGTACAGGGGACGCCGACGGGGGAGAGGAACACCTCGCCCTCGACGCGATAGGGCGTGCCGCGCAAGGGCCGGTTGACGTAGTCCTTGATCGGCGCCTGGTCCTCGACCGCCGGGTTCGTTTTCTTCACCAGCCGGATGATCGTGGCGAGATTCTCGCCCTTCACGAGCAGCAGATTCCGGACCGGGTCGTAGGCGGCCCCGCCCCAGTTGCCGCCACCGAGCGCCGAGGGAAAAAGCAGCGAGCCCTGCTGGCTCGGGGGGGTGTACATGCCTTCGTAGCGCAGGCCGTCGAATTTGTGGCGGCACCAGGCGCCGTCGATCGGGCTGATTCCGAGGTCATCGCGTTTCAGGAGCTGGCGCGAGAACGGAGCAATCCCCGTCGGCACGGGCTGAGTGGGTGAGGACTGTTCGCCCGGTACGTCGGATTGCGGCACGGGCGTCTCGACGATCGGCCAGAGCGGCGTGCCGTCGGTGCGATCGAAGGCGAAGACATAGCCCATCTTCGTCTGCAGGAGGGCCGCCGGGATCGTGCGGCCGTCCTTGCGGATATCGACCAGCAGCGCCTGACCGATGTGATCGTAATCGAAGAGATCGTGATGTACGGTCTGGAACGACCAGACGACGTGCCCATCGCTGGCGGACAGCGCGACCAGCGCGCTCACGAGCGGTAGGTCGAACTTGCGCTCTCCGCCGTAGTAATCCGTCGACGGGCTGGTGGTCGGCACGAAGATGAGCCCACGCTCGACGTCCGCGCTCATCGTCGACCAGACGTTTCCGGCGCCCGTGAGCTCACGCTTGTCAGCGGGAATCGGATCGAACTCCCAGCGCAACTCGCCGCTGCGGGTGTCGAAGGCGCGGATCACGCCGTCGTTGGTATTCTGGATTCCGTCGTTGGCCGCGATGCCGACGATGGCGACGTCACCGACGATGACCGGAGGCACCTGGATGGAGTGGGGACCTTCGCCGAAGTTCTGATAGTCGCCGTGGCTCGCGTAGCCCGGGTGCCCTTTGGCCGCGCCGAAATCCCGGCAGGGACGTCCGGTGTCGGCGTCCATCGCATAGAGGTAGCCGTTCACGTCGCCCTTGAAGATCCGCTTCGCGCAGAGTTGGCCGACCGGAGCTTGTGGGTCGCGCCAGTACGACACCCCTTTGCACTTCAGATTCCGGCGCGGCTCGCTCACAACGGGTTTGCCGGTATCGGGCGCCGGGCTATGGGGATCGAAGATCCAGCGCTCCTTCCCCGTGGCCGGGTCGAGGGCGAATACGCGGTTGAGCGGCGTGCAGTAGTAAAGAAGCCCGTTCACCTGGATCGGCGTCACCTGCAGTGAGGTGCCCTGCGGGAACGCGCCTTCCCGGAAATCGCCCGAGTGATGCGTCCAGGCCACCTCGAGGTTCGCGACATTCTCACGGTTGATCTGGGACAGCGGCGAGTACTGGCTTCCGCCGGCATCGCGACCGTATTCCGGCCAGTCGTCCGCTGCGAGCGCGGTCAGCGATGTCGACGCCAGGCCGAGGACAAGGACACCCGGTCGCAGCCAGCAGAAGATCGTTCGCATCGCGTGGGGCCCCCGGTTAAACGCTTGTTGTCCGGAGAGTGTAGCAAGGCATGCGACGGAGCCCCGTCTTCAGCCCCCGCTCAGGCCACCCTGTGGGCCATGGGGCCCGTGCTCAGCGTGAGAAATAATTGGCGCCGTCGAGATCCCCGGTACTCCATGAGCCGTCCGCATGCTGCGCCTTGATGAAGGCGCCCCCGTGCCGGCCGTCCTCCATGGGGAAGAAGGTCACCTTGACCTTCTCGCCGATCTTGAAGGTATTCGGGTTCCAGCCGAACTTCGTGACGAGGTTGATTCCGCCGGCCTCGAAGGTCCAGACATCGTGCCCGGTCGGCGAATCCGGATTCGGAACCGCGATCCAGAAGTGAACGTGGGGATTCTTCCACTCGACCTTCAGCACCTCGCCCTCGAGCACCTTCGAGCGCGTCCTGTCGAAGCCCGCGTAGGAATGATGCGCGAGCGCTGGAGCCGGGAGGAGGAAAGCCGGGATCGCGAGCAACAGGCCCGCAATCCCGATCATCCGGGTGAGATACCGCGCTGTCCTCACAGGGTCGTACTAAACGCGATGCCCCACCAGCGGGGGGCGCCCGGGATGTAGGAAGCCCAGGTCTGGCTCTCGATGTACGCCCTGTTGAACACGTTCTTCACGATCAGGTTCACGTCGAACTTTCGGTCGCGACGCCCGAGGCCCACGCCGAGGTTCGCGAGTCCATATCCGGGAACCACCGCGTAGGCCGAATTCGCCGTGTCGCTATTCTCGCTGCTCGTGTAGTGCCAGTTGAAGTTGGTGTGGAATACATTGGATTTGAAGACGGGAATCGAGTATTCGCCCGAGAAGTTATACGAAAAGCGCGGCGCATCATAGAGAGTCTGTCCTTTCGCGTCGTGGTAGGCAGGAGTCAGGTTCCCGTCTTCCACCGGATTCGCGGTCAGTACATCCTTTGAGTAGAAGGCATGGCTGTAGTCACCCGCAAATCGCAGAGTGAGGTGACGGATACCGGTGTAGACCGCGTCGACTTCGAGGCCAGAGAGCTCGATTTCCGGGGCGTTTCCGGTAATCGAGTCGTAGACCGCAATGTTGTTGTTCTGGGCGGTCAGAATCGGATCGAGGATCGTCACCGTCTGCTGGTAATTGTGCACGAGGTCGTAGTAGATGTCCGCGTTCACGATCAGCGTGTTCTGCAGGTAACCGCCCTTGAGCCCGAGCTCGTAATCGTTCGACTTCTCGGGGGCGACGAGGCGTGAAATCGGGTTGCCGAAGCTATCCACGCCGCTGATCTGCGAGATGCCCGCCTTCACGCCATGCTGCCAGGATAGGTATGAGGTGACGTCGGGCGTGATCTTGTAGCTCAGGGCGACGTTCCCACTCGGCAGATTCCCGGTGTAGGGCTGGGCCGCGGTGGGGGCATAGAGTTGGTTGTAGATGTTGCCCGAACGTACCGCCTTGGCGGCGGCGACCTGTTTCAGGTCGGCTGCGGTGAGCGCCGAATAGGATGCGATGCCGAAATATTGCTGGGCGAGGGAGTTGGCGTAGCCAATCTGCGCGGCGGTGTTGTTGGCCGCCAGAGCGCCCGTGGAGGTGGTGTTGAACCCCGCCCCATACGCTGCCGGATCGAGAGTGCTGCCGGCACCATCCACCGTGACTTCCTTGGCCTGCGTCGTGCGCCGATCTTCGTTGGTGATGCGCAGGCCGGTGGTCAGCGTGAGGGGCGTGGTCAGGTGCCAATCGATAGAGCCGAAAAGAGCGGCGGTTCGGTTCACCGCCCAGCTCGGCGACTCGGTGTAGGCATCATAGAGGGAATTCTCGAGCAGCTGCAGGCCCGCTGCGCTGGTCGCGAGGGTCGCATACTGGCTTGCATTCGCGTCATAGGCGCCGGCGTCCGCACCATAGAGGCTGCGCGAGTCCTGGAAGGCACGGGAATTCAGGAAGAAGACCCCAGTCTTGTAATCGAGAAAGCCGCCGGGCTTGGAGCTGATGCTGGCTTCCTCGCTCAATTGGTTGTAGCGCGCGTAGACTCCTCCATCGGTCGTGATGTTCCAGGCCGTCGTGCCGTTCGACGCCTCGAAGAACGAATTCTCATAGGCCGACACTGATTGCACGGTCGCCCAGTCGAGGTCGTAGTTGATCTTGACGAGCCCGCCGTACTCGGCGTTCTCGATTCCCTGATCGGTGGCCTCGAGCACCGGAGCGCTGAGATATTGCTGGTAGGCATGGGGATTGATGTTGGTAAAATACGAGCGGGTGAACTTGTTCTCGGCGGTATTCGTCGCGCCCGGAAGGCCATTCGCAATGTAGTCCGGCTGGCCGTTGGCGTAGTTCAGGGGCTGCTGGACGTACTGCGTGAGGCCGTTGGTGAACTCAATACCCTTCGGCTTCAGGGTAAAGCTCGTGAGTACGTTCAGCTTATCCGTGGGCGTCAGCAGGAACTGCACGCGTCCCAGCGTCCGATCTGCATTGCCCCAGCTGTAGCGGTCCTTGTTGCCGAAGAACGCGTCGTTGTAGGGCCCCTGCTCCTGGTCCCGGTAGAACGTCACTCGCCACGCGAGGAGATCATCGATGACCGCGCCGCCGTACGCCGCCTGGGCGATCACCGAGTTGAGTTCGCCGAGGGTGAGCGAGGCATGCGCCTCGGTCTGGAAGGTCGGAATATTACTGGTGACGGTAATCGTGCCGAGGCTGTTGTTTTCGCCTCCGGTCGAGCCCTGCGGACCGCGGGTGACCGATACGGTGGCGACGTCCACGAAATCGGCCTGGGTGATGAGCGGAATGAAGTTGTAGGTCACTCCGTCCATCACGAGACCGAGACTCGGATCGATGGTGGTACCGCCCGCGGGGTTGGTCACCCCCCGGATCGAAAGGCTACCCGTCATCGGGTTACCGAAGTTCCACTGGATGTTGCCAAGACGCTGGAAGATCTCGGTGACGTTCAGAGCATCGAGGGCTTCGAGTTCCTGGCCGCTGACGATAGTCACCGATTTTGGCACGTCCTTCTGGTCGGCGAGCGCGGTGACCGCGGGGCGCTTGTTGCGCACGACCACCTTCTCGAGGGAACCACTATCGTCCGCAGCGGCATCGGGGGCAGTACCGGGCGCAGCGGTGTCGACCGTCGCGGCGGTATCGGCGGCGGCGCACACGTCGATGCTGAGGAAGGCGAGGCTGAGGATGCCAAGCCAGCGGCCGGCGTTGGACAAGGCCACGCCAGGGAGGGAAGGAGTATTGCGCTCGCGAATTGTTTGAAAAGCCATCATTGCCCCACGTTCCAATGTAATAACTAATAATTAGATCGGTCTGAGAACCGCGGTCTGGTTCTGCATGGAGCGTGCCAATTTCGTCGAGGTGGGTAATTACGCACCGCGTCTGGGATCGAGCGTGGTGAAGAGATCGGCAGCTGCTGCGGATCGTGCATTCCGCGCGCCGTGCTGCTGCTTTTACACCAGCGTGGGTGGGATAGAGATAGTCGCAAGGTATTAGGCTATCTCCACTCCTTCTAAGAGGCGCTGCACACCGCGGTTTATGCTTCGCCGGTCGACGCGCCGCGCGTCCTCGCCAACAGCGGTTTTGACGGTGAAATCGATGCGCGGTGAGTAGCGCGTTGACGGCAGGCGGGGCCTGCGCGTGTGCAAAGCGCGCAAGTTGGCCCGCTTGTTGCAAAACCCCTGACGAGTCGGCGTTGTTTGCCACCGAGGCAGGCGCGCCGATGGGTCATCTACGATTTGGAGCGAATTGATTCAACCCATGAGCAGTGTGGCCTACGCCTTCGAGAGCAGCGGACGCCTCCGTCAACGGGCGCGGTCGAGACGCGATTACGGCGTCAACCGACTCGCTGCGCCCGTGGTCCGGCGGTGGTCCGAAGTGTCCGTCGCGCTTCCCGACGACGCGGTGTCCGGAACTCCCGCAGGTCGGCGGAGGCCTGGGTTCGACATCCTGGCTCTCGTTGCGCTGGTCGTCGCGGCGCATGTCGGGGTGGCCTGGTACCTGATCCACCACCGCGTCCCGCAGGCGGTGCAACCCGAGAAACACGAAGTGGACCTCGCCCTCGAGCGGCCCCCGCCGCCGAAAATCGAGCCGCCGAAGCCGCCGCCACCACCCCCGCGCGTGCAGCGGGTCGCCAAGATCGTGCCGCAGATTGAAGAGGCTCCGCCGGTGCCGAGCGCAGCCCCGCGGGTGGAAGCGCCTGAGCCCCCCGTGGCCGTCGCCCCCGTGGCGGTGGCCGCCCCCCCTTCCTCGTTACCCGTGACGCCGCCGATCGGCCGTGCTGGCTACCTCAACAATCCGGCGCCCCCCTACCCGCCCGTGGCGGCCCGGTTGGGGCTCGAGGGCACGGTGCTGCTCCGAGTCCGTGTACTCAGCAGCGGCCGGGTGGACAGCGTTCAAGTGCAGAAGTCGAGTGGTTCCCAGGCGCTCGATGATGCGGCCGTACTTACCGTCAAGAAGTGGTTGTTCACGCCCTCTAAGCGTGGCGACACGCCCATCGATGGCTGGGCGACGGTGCCCATCGAATTCAAGCTCGACCAGTAAATCTCGACCCGAAATAGATAGGGAGAAATCCATGATCAACACCGCATCCATTCCTGCCGTCGCCATTAGCTTCTGGATCCTGGCCACGTTTTCGGTGGCCACCTGGGCGCTGATCTTCGTCAAGACCTATCAGCAACTGCGTGCGGCACGCCGCAACGAGGCCTATGCGCGGCAGTTCTGGTCCGCTCCCAACCTGCAGGCCGCTTCCGAGCTCGAGGCGAACGGCAGCGCCGTCGCGCAGCTGGCGACCGCGGGCTTCGAGGTACTGCGGGCGCCGGCGACCGCGGAATCGCCGGATCTCGACCACTCCTGGGACCGGCACGATCTCCTCGAGCGCAATCTCCGCCAGGGGATTCAGCGCGAGCGGCGGCGGCTCGAATCCGGACTCGCGGTACTCGCGACCGTCGGCAGCACGGCGCCTTTCGTCGGCCTGTTCGGTACCGTCTGGGGAATCATGAATGCGATGCGTCGGATCGGCGCCCTCGGTAACGTCTCGATCGACGCGGTGGCGGGGCCCATCGGCGAAGCGCTGGTCGCGACGGCGCTTGGCATCGGGGTCGCCGTGCCGGCCGTGCTCGCCTACAACTTTCTGTTGCGCCGCCTCAAGGTGATCACCGCGCAGCTCGAAGATTTCGCCCACGACTTCTTCAATCTCGCGCAGCGCGCCACCTACCGTCTGACGGCCCCGAACCGGACCCCGGTGCGCCGCGAGACGCGTGGCGAAGACGCCCGTGGCGTCGAGCTCGAGCTGATCCAGTCGGCGGTTGCCGGCGGCGCGAACTCCTGAGTCTCGAGGAACCGCTCATCATGGCTTTCTCCACTTCCGACGATGACAACGTGCTGAGCGAGATCAATATCACGCCGCTCGTCGACGTGATGCTGGTCCTGCTCGTTTCATTCATCCTCACCATTCCGGTGCTGACGAACGCGATCCACATCAATCTGCCGAAGACGGTATCGACGACGCCGCCGGACCAGCAGAAATCGGTGACCGTGACCGTCGACGCGACGGGCCAGGTTTATCTCGACAATGACCCGGTGGAGATCACGCGACTCGAAGACGAGTTGCTGTCCCTGAAGAGCCGTTACAGCGAGCTTTCGCTGCACCTTCGGGCCGACGATCGGGTTCCCTATGGGCCCGTCGCCAAGGTGATGGCGCAGATCGAGCACTCAGGGGTGGCTCACGTTTCCATATTGACGGACCCGCAGTAAGTCGGTCCTAGTGATTCAGGAATTCTAAGGAGCATCTGCATGAAGACTAACAATCGTTACCTGACTCTGTTCGCCGCGACCGTGGGATTGGCGTTCGTGTCGCATTCGACGCTCGCCCATCACGCCTTCGCCGCCGAATACGACGGCGATAAGCCGCTCGATGAGACGGGAGTCGTGACCAAGGCGCGCTGGGTGAATCCGCACAGCTGGCTCTATTTCGACGTCAAGGCGCCGGACGGCACGGTCACCAACTGGGGCGTGGAGCTCGCGGCACCGAATGCGCTCGCCACCCAGGGCATCGCGAAATCCGACCTGCAGGCCGGTGCGGTGGTGCACGTAAAGGGCTTCCTGAGCAAGAACGGCGGGCCCTTCGGCTACGCCGCCAGCATCACGTTAGCCGACGGCCGGACCTTCCGGACCGGCGGTGCGCCGGATGCGGCAGGCGCAGCGGGTGGTTCAGCCCCGGCGGCTGGCGCCGGCTATTGAGTCATCGGGCACTTGAGCCATTGAAAATGGGAGTTCCGTCTTGAAATCACTTTTGAAGCAGTCGGTCCTGATGCTCTCCGCACTGGGGCTGCTCGGTGCCGGGATCGCCGTCGCCGCGGATAGTGGGAAGATCCCGCGACTCGCGAACGGCAGGCCGGATTTTTCCGGGATCTGGCAGACGACGAGTCTCGCGGATTACGACCTCGAGCCGCATGCCGGCCGGAAGGACGCGCCCCCGGGGCTGGGGATCGTCGAGGAGGGAGAAATTCCCTATACCGCCCAGGCGCTCGCGAAGAAGCAGAAATACTTCGCCGCGCGCGAGTCGGAAGACCCGCGCCTCAAGTGCTGGACGCTCGGCACCCCGCGGGGAATTTATTATCCCGAGCCGTTCCAGATCTTCGAGCGCGCCGAGGATCTCACCGTCGTATTCGAGTTTGGTGATTCGGTGCGGACCATCCATACGAACGGAACCCTGCATCCGGTCGATACCGACCATGAATTCTGGCTCGGCGATTCCCGCGGGCACTGGGAGGGCGACACGCTGGTCGTGGATGTCCGCGATTTCAACGATGAGACCTGGCTCAGTCGCGCGGGTGACTTCCATGACGAGGCGCTGCACGTGGTGGAGCGCTGGAAGTTCGTCGATCCGAACACGATCGAATATCGAGCGACCCTCGAGGATCCGGGCGTATACAGCAAGCCCTGGAACATCGACGTGTTTCTCTACCGGCATCGGGAGAAGAATTTCCAGCTGATCGAG
>Ga0116229_10012234_pt1 | contig 12421 bp, 6 predicted proteins | sample S1TSphgellanicum_3_FD_87313 | JGI IMG/M metagenome (GOLD analysis project Ga0116229, IMG submission 87313) | Host-associated microbial communities from peat moss isolated from Minnesota, USA - S1T2_Fc - Sphagnum magellanicum MG | ecosystem: Host-associated > Plants > Peat moss > Unclassified...
TGCGACTAGTTTTCACATGCGACTTGTCTTAGGCGACTAAAAGGATTTTAGTTGCAAAATGTCTCTTGCGACTAAAATTTAGTCGCAAAGAGTAGTCGAAAATACATGTTTTTCTTCTAGTGTCATGACCAAAAATCATAGTCTTTTAAGTTGAAGGTTTATTAGTATTGAAAATATATATCCTACAAAGAAGCCGAATCTCACAATTTGTCTTGAAACTTCCCTATGCTTTTGGGTTATGAAGTATTATTAGGGTTTAGGGTGGTTCAGCGAGAACTAATCCTATCTTTTGTGCAGGAAAAAAAAAAATCTCCTCATTAATATACATTAGGAAGGAAATTGTTCCCGAAAAAAAACCACTAAATACATGTTTACAAAATATTCTAAACATTAATATACACTGGTGCAAAACAAATTCGCCCCATTTTTGCTGTTGGGAATCCAAAGAGCTCTTGGTGCTTGTAACTTTTAGCCTGCAAGAAAAAATTCCAAATCAAAAAGCACGTTCAGATAGCATCACAAAAACACTAACTCAACACTTAAGGGTATGGGATATACTTCTTACATTATGATAGAAATGAATGTCATCCATATATTCCCAAGTGCAAAAAATTATTGAAACAAAAACATAGTATCCCCAAAAAAGCAAAAGTAAAGATTTTATAACAAAATTGACAACAAACAACAAAAAATTCTACAAAACACATTTGTTGTGAACCAAAATATGTAAGAAACATCACTTGGTGCATTTTGCTTGGAATTTCACACGAAGTGGGATTTAGTAGTCTCTGTGGTGACCACCTATCATGCTCTTCGCTTTCCGGATGAAAGCGGAAGCAGTTCCAGTTCTTGTCGTGCCTTTCATCCCTGTGCCATAGCCATCAGCTCCAGGACCTCCTCCAGCACCATAACCCCCAGCACCATAACTCAACTTACGACGCCCACATGGGCTTGCATTTGTGTGTAGTGTGGACAGAGGACACGCGGGATGCATGGAAAGGTGCATGCCAATCAACTGTCCCAAAAAAGAGGCGTGTTCATCGTTTTGAAATCCCTTATCTGCAAGTCACAGTACCCAATGGAGTCTTGTTTCGCTGAGGTGTCTTCATCAGTTCACTGTTTGTTGGAAAGTAGATTTTTCATTACTGTATGCAAAGTAGTGCTTTTTCTTTGAGGCCACACAATTTTCTGAAAAGGAAATATTCTGTCACAAATTCTCCAAATTAGCACAGAAAATTGGGTTTCTAGGGAGGGTCAGTTTTCTAAAAAGGGTTTATTCCGTCACAAATATTTCAAATTTTCCAAATTACAGCAGAAAACTGGGTTTTTAGGGAGGGTGGTCAAAATAGTTGGAGAACCTTCTATCTTGGGGAGCCTCCATAATTTATTTTTTTTGTGTGATGGGCCAATCAAATTGGTTCATTGTGAAAAAAATAAAATCACCTAGATGCATATAGTAAATGTCTTGAATAAAAAATTGGGTAGTACTAATACAACTTTTGTTGGTGATTTTTGAGGTCAACTTTGATTTTTTTTTCTTCAATTTTTTTTCCCCAATGGAATCAAAATCATAATAAGATATGTAATGGTTTTATCTTTGCAATGGAGTTTTCCATTTGTTTCCCGATAAATAAATATATATATATATATATATATATATATATATATATATTAAAACAGAAAAAAAGAAAAAAACGTGTGAAAAGATTGACAAAATGGTGATGCTCTAAACATGGTTTTGTAATGTGTAATCTATTTAAGAAAACTTATCCAATTCTTTATGTTAGGTGAAAGGCATGAGCGAGCATACTCAAGGGTCCCATGCCACTTAGCCATCACCACCTCATGTTGGGCCCCTCATTTCATTGCAAGAATACCCCACTCCACCTCTCTCCTCCTCCTTGGGACCTACACAAAACTTTGCCATTGTGAATTTCCCTTCTTTGCGGATACCACTGAAAGAGGGGATAGGGAGTGGAAGTAGGCCCAAAGACATGGTGACTTTATGGATAACTCCAGTACACAGAAAACAAAAGGGGGACCAAAATTGGTTTTGTCACCTAAAGTTGTCACTACACTTCGACCCCTAAAGGACGACCACCCAAGGACAAAACCACCGATATTATATATAGAAATGGGCTTTGTAACCTCTTTAACTTATTAAATCCATGTCTAGTTTATTAAAATACTAGATATGAGAGGCATGATGGCTAAGAATGAAGTTGATGACCCATATATATACACTAGTTTGAACCTCGTGCCTAATGCATAGGTGTGTGTGTATTTGACGGTACATATTACAAAATTACAATTACAAACTACATTTCCAAAACCTCTTTATATATGACATTTCGCATGTATCCATTGGGACCCTGGCTGTTGAAAATCTTGATGTTTGCACTGCTTGTGACCCATGATATAACAACATATAACTGACCATGGGAATAGACCGGAGACGGCAAATATACCCTAACTTGTAAGTAAGTAGTAAGTTACTTATTTAGTAGGTATCAATATGTTGAAAATTATTTCTTTGTTTTTATATGTTGATAAATTCCAGTATCCAGACCCCCTCCCTGTTCATAATGGTTAGGGTTTCTGGTGCAGCCAATTTTCACATGCATCATAATAATACCTTTTGGCATCCAACATATTAATATTATTGGCAAAATTGTTTTTCTTGGCAATCTGATCATTGCAATTACCAATATATCTATTAAGTTTGTGTGCTAAAATGGTAACTGACATCCATTGCCATAATTATTATGGCAAATGCAAGCCTTGAAATTGCCAATATCTAATAAAAATGTGCTTAACGACTGTTCGCTTCGGCATCCATTGAACTGTAATAAAAAATTATGGGCAATGTAAAAAGCATTGAAAATTTCCAATATTCTAAATAAAAGTTCAAAAAAAAAAAGAAAAAAAGCCCAACCCAACTCTTTCATTTGTTGAAAAAGAGATAGGATAAGTGTACCTAAGTCCAAAAACCCCAAAATTTTAAAAATAAAAAATAAAATTTACAACACTAATATATATTATTCTCCTCCGTGCCATGTCTGTATTCCACTCTTTATCCACCCCGTCGGAGTAAACAAACCATGACGAGATAGATGAATGATCGGATGAATGAATGGATGGATGACAAGATAAATGGATGAAATGATGCTTCACGACGTCCTTTATTATATGTAATATAGAGAGAAAAAGAATATCATCTTTGTGGGGATCAAATTAAAAAGTTGGTACTAATGAAGTTGCTATTAAATAATGTGAAAAACTATAGTCTTTAAGTAGGTGGCATTTGCCAAGATGGATACTGGTGGCAACAAGCTATACTTAAATGATTTTAGTGTAATGAAAAAAGTGGATAGTGATTGTGTTACTATGTGCCATGTTCCAAATAACTTGGCATTTGTCATGTTTAACATAAGCCCTAATTATAATATTATAACTAGATGGGTATGTTGTGAAAGCCACATTCACACATTTTAAAAATGTCACAAGTAGCGATGTTAATAACTATCAATATTCTAACAAGTGTGGATGGTGTCAATAAATTGTTTACATGTCATGTTGATGTGACAAGCTATTTATAAAACAATCACTAGTGATAAGGAAAACGGTAACTTACTTTCAAACCATGAAAAATCTATCAAATTTAAAGGTTTTTAAATTTACCTTTGGTGATAACTTATTAATTCAAATGCAAGTTTGATATCATAACAATTTTCAAGGCCCCTTATTGTTTGGTTTGCCACAAAGCTCCTTTGATTTTGTTTGTAAATGTGAAGTTCTAAGCTCCATTATGTTGTTAGGAGTTTTATTGTAGTTATAGATTTTTATGCTAGTTTAAGTAATTTGGGGTAAGTAAGTTTTGAACCAATTCAAGTGCGAAAAGGATTTTAACTTTTTGGTGTTGAGGATAAGTGGGATGATGTGTGATCAGAATTTAGTTTTTTGGATTTCAAAATTCTATTCACCTACAAAACATAGGAATCCAAATATCAACAAAAACTTCAACAAATTCCTTGCATAACAAGAGCACAAAACACAATAGAACATTTAGATGTCGTGTACCAATTAGGGTATTTTTTTGTTATGTGTTGTGAATGTAGTGACAATGATAGTTGTAGGTGCCGATTTTGGAGTGCATGATAATGTTTACACAAGTGAAGCTCCATCCTCTTTGTGCAAAACTCTTGTAGAATTACATTCATCACTTCTTTCCTATATAAACAACACAAATAATTTAGTCCACAATAAGCATTCCAATTTTTATAAAGAAAGTGTTGATGTTTTCATGCAAAAACATAAAAAGATGATCAGTAAGAATCAATGAAAATCAATACTAGCCAACTTGTTATAGGCATAAAAATTGAAAACATAATGAGGTTTTGACATTCATAAAGTGTAAGCATCTTGAACATGCATCTAAAAAAAAGTTGATTGATTGTTAATACAAAAATAAGGTGTAATTCACTACCTTGAAACATTATTAGATTTTAAAAATGAAATAGGTTCACCCCACCCTAGTCATTTCATATTTATTAAAATTGTGTCATTATAAGGTCATTATGTAATCATCACATTCATTACTAGTGGACATAATTCTATACAATAGATAGGTTTCTTTTAAATGCTTTTGTTTTAAACATCATAATTATTGTATTTTACATTATCTTAAATTATACCCTAGATTATTTAAGGTTATTTATCTTAAATTATTTTAGGTTATTTCACCTTAGGTTATTTTAAACTATTATACCTAATGTTGTTTTAAGTTATTTTAGGTAAAACCTTACGCAGTTCTAAATTGTTATATTTTAGGTTATGCATTAGGCTATTCAAGGTCATTTTATTTTATCATGTTTTAGATTATTCTACCTTAGGTCATTTTACCTCAAAATTTTTTAGAAAATTAATTTAACAAATAATAGCCTAGGATAAAATAACTTAAAATAATTATGAATAACCTAAAATACCCAAAAATAACATAGGGTAAAATGAAAGATAATAGCCTAGGGTGGAATAGCTTAAAACAACCTAAGTTAAAATAATTAAAAAACACAAAAAAAGCCTAAATAGAATAGTTTAGAATAACTTGTAAAATAGCCTATAGTAGGCTATGATAAAATAACTTACAATAATTAGAAATAACCTAAGGTAGAATAACCAATAATAATTTAAGGTGGAATAATTTATAATAGCTAAAACCTCTAGTGAAATAGTCTAAAATAGTTGAAAATAACTAAGAATAAAAGTGGAATAACCTATAATATCCAAAAAAGCCTTCAATGGAATAGTTTTAAATAGTTGAAAATAACCAAGAGTAAAAGTGGAATAACTTATAGTAACCTATAATAACTTTAAATAAAATAATCTAAAATAGTTGAAAATAACTAAGATTAAATTTAGAATAATTAGTAATAGCATAGGGTGGAATAACTTAAAATAATTAACTATAATTTAGAATAAACTACGGCATAATAGCCTAAGGTATGATAACCTAAAATAGCTAAGGTGGAATAACTTGGAATTAACATATGAATAAAGTTTAATAGCTTAGGGCATAATAAACTAGGGTAAAATAGCCTAAGATACCCCAAACATTTAGGGTAGCCTACATTAATCAAAGAAAAACCTAAAGTAATAATTTATAATAATTTACACTAACCTAGGAATAGTTTAGGATTAACTTTAAAAACCTAATGTAGGTTTGGTTTCATAATTGACATTTGAAAGTCAACATTAGGATTTTCAGCTTTTTCTAATTGGCTTTTGATTGTTGAGCAGGTCCAAGAATGAATTTTTTTTTTGAATGCATGTTTGAATGGGTGTTGGAGGATGACATTAGCAATTGAAGTACGCCAATGCAATTTGCTAGAAAGATGACACACATTTTTAGAAACTTCAACTTCATTCAATCCAATATTTTTTTGCTTTTATGAATTGACCACAATTGATCAGCTAAACAATCTTTTGTTTTTTTAGTAAGGAAAAATTTTCCACTTGAACTTTTCAATGGGGGCATGAGGATGTGTTCAACAAACTCTTGAATGGTTTCCAAATTAAATTAGTGATTGGAGCTATAAATAGGATGAAAGCCGCTTGAGAGACAATTATTTTTTCCTTCATTCATGGGTAGGAGCATTTGACTTGTTGTGCCTTAGAACACAACTTGCAAAGGTAACATTAACCCATTTGTTGAAGATGATACAATTGTTGTAATTTGTCTTTTGTTTTCTATCCCTAAAACTTGTATGTGTTAGGTTTTTTTTTCTTTCCCATGTTCAATCCTCTCCAAAGGGTACAAGGTAAACTCCAGTTTGATTTGTGTTGTCAACCAAGCATGGAGGTATGTTGTGCATATTGACAAAGTAAGCAATTCAATGTGCCATGGATGTCCTTTCTTGCTCCCACGTTTATGGTAATTTCCTTGCTATTGTTGTGGTTGTTTAATAAGACCAATTCAAGTGTTTCTTCATGAAATCTTTCATCCATTTTAAAGACTTTAAAGCCTCTTCACTTTGTAAAGTCCTTTAAGAATTAAAGTGCTTTACTTTCAAAGATCCTTTGAACGATTGGTTGTACAATAGGTGTAGAAAGACCTTATCCAACAACACTCACGTTTTTCAAATAAGATAATAAACTCATCTTTCAATTTTGGTTGTATTTCAAAAATTGAAAATTGTTTTTTTGTTACAATGGAAGTTGTGCCTTTCTCTACAACAATTTTCATACGTGGTTTTAACTCCCCTCTTGGGGGTGAATCACTCATACAAAAATTGACGCACTCCAAACTCCTTAAAGGACTCAAATGTGAGCCCAAGTAGCAGCGGAAGAAGGAGGAGTTGGGACACGTTCCCTAGCTCACAACACTTTGAGGGGTAGAGGAGTGTGTTGGGGCTCCGAGATGGGACTAGGAAGAGTTGACAATCTTCACTCACTCACACGGGCCTACACACAACCCACACGAAGTGGTTAGTGCATAGTTAGAGCACATTTGGTGTTGGGACCAGCCACGGGCAACACGTACACACAAGACTCACCACGGCCCGGACTCGGGGGAAGCCACCACCTTCCCCCTTATAGTATTCTCCGTGGCTGGCCACGGAACCTACATCCAAATGGTTTTTTTTCCCGGGACTCCCGAGTTGGAGTCCTGAAACTGTCCCAGGTTGGAGTCCTGGGACTTTGGGAGCTCATATCTCCCGACTGTAGATTCCGATCAAGACGAGGTCTAAAGCAAAGTTGTAGCTCTCGTCGAGAGCTTTCCAACGCCGTGTTGCGCTCTCAAATCGGACATCGGGAAGAGGTCGATTCCCGACTTTTAGTGGTCGGGAATCAAACTGGCAATTTGACTCCCGGCCCTTCTTTTGGCCATAACTTACGTTTTAGATATATCCAAATGAGCAATGCGAGCCCATTTTAAACATCTACGTTCCAAGATCTTTCCAATGATATAAAGAACGCCACAAGCCATTGAGTTTTGACCCCTCAAATCGCTCTCTGAAGTTTCGGGAGTCCATCGGGAGTCCATCTCCCAAAGTGGGAGTTGCCTTGGGAGTGTGAGTGTTCACTCCCTCACACTCCCACACATTTTCTTACATTCCTGGGAGTATGTGATGGGACTTCCCGGCTTCCTCTTGGCCCGCACCTTTGCAATGCCTTTGCCTTGACTCCCGGGCTTCCTTTTAGTTCACACCCTTGCAAGCCCTTTGCCTTGGTCGCGAGCCCAAGGCTAGGGTTGTGACAAAGACCTTATACTCAACTTTTCATATGGACCACTAACTTTTCCTAACTTTTTATCAAATGTCTTTAGGTAGTGGAACACACTTGTAAAATCACCATGTTTTTTCATGGTTGCAAGAATCAAAGGCCAAAGGTGTGGTGTAAACAAAGTTGTGTAAACACCTCTTTTCCTTTTTTTTGTTGATTTTGAATTGTTTGCATCATCAATGGTCTTGTTCTTGATTTCCCTCTTTGAAATCAATGTTGTTTCCATTGGTTTTTATGGCCTTCCCACAAGTCTCTTGAAAGGTGGGGTTGTTGTTTCCTTCTCTTGAATTTGCGATTGTATGTCCTTCAAAAGGGCTTGGACTTCTTGTGGTATAGCTAGCAACCTCTCTTCTTAGTCCACTTTACAAAACATAAAATTTATCATTTTTTTGTTGTTTGGTTGTTGCCATTTCCTTTGCACATGTATGATACCTACCTATCTCAAATTTACATTAGGATGTACATGGTATTTTTAAGATGCAAGTATGATGATTCTTACATTATGGACACATTTTAGAAAAATGTGCAAGTTCAGGTATGTATGGGTTAACGAATATAAATCTTTATATTATTTAATTCCATAGGCCTCCTAATGATTAGTAGTTACTAGTTGTAGACTTACTGTTCCCTACCCAAGGTGAAGCTAGTGGGATTAGGTAGCTCAGGTTAATGAGTGGTTGGGGGTAATCGGGTAATCCACCTAATCATCTAAGAGATTTCTAGGAAGGGATTAGGATAAAGGCCTTATTTTTTAGGGGTCAATGTGGGCCTTGTGTGTGGTACATGGGAGAAGGGGGATAGAGGAAGTGGGAAAGGATGAAGGAATTCATTAAAAATTTGTGTGGGATATGGAAAACTTTTCTGTTTTGAGAGTGGGGGGAGGAATGGAAAACGATGTATGTACTTAGTATATGATTTTAATGGAAGATTGTTGAAGGATTTGAGTCCCTTGTGTTACATTGTTATTGTACTAAATGTGGAAGGTAGAGTAAGGCATGTTATGTAAATAGGATACTTTTTGGAATTGATATTTTTGCATTTTCTGTAAAACATAAAATAATGGGGTTACCCATGGGTAGCCTCTAAAGCACCAAGCTATTGGTTGCCACAGGAAGGTAACAATCAATCTTTGGTGGTCGGAATTAGAGAAGGAACATATTAGCAAGTTACCCCTTGCAGGCTAAAAGGTATTGTTGTAAGCAAAAGGTAAAAACTCAAAGGGAAAATAATTAGTTATAAAAGGTACAAAACAAAATAGGGACTTTTCAAGGGTTGAAGGTGGCAAGCAGAGCCGCCAGAGACTCAACATCACCAGAGACTCCACATGCAAGGAAAAGGAGGGATTGTAGTGGTAGAAGGGTTTGAAAACCCCTTAGGTAATACCTTGGGGGTGTTGAGGGTACTACAAAACTAGGGAGAGTAATTATTCCTAGGGGCTCTCCCCCTTTCTCTTATTGTTCCTTTCTTTAGGTTCTGTTCCCTACTTCCTAATTGAGATTACGTATAAGAAGGTAGGTTGGGTTGTGGACAATAGACCTGTTGTATCTTCCTTATTTGTGGCATGACTTCTTATTTCTTACTTGAATAGTTGTAGTAAAGTAAGATAGGAGAGTAGTTTTTTATGTGAAGTGATAAGGTGTCAACCTTGTCCCTTGGTTTCATCCCATGTAGGATGATAATGATTGGGGGGCACAATTTTTGCCTTTAACAATTTGTAAATGAAAGGATATAACAAATCAAATAGAATGTCATTGTAAAAATCTATTATCAAATTGCAAAATAAAAATCAAGTGAAGCTTTCACTTCTAGCATTACAATTATGTATAAAACTTGAAAGTACCTTTCCTTGCACACAAACAAAACATTTTGAAAAACACAAAGAAATACACAAAGAAACATTGGTAAAAACATGCATTTTCCAAGATTGGATGTATTGTTAACTGTTTTAAGAATTGTGATGTTTCATTCATCTTGTCGAAATCTTAAGAAAATAAAAAAATTACAAAATCTAATGCCAAACCTGTTTTTTTCAATAAAAAATTAATTCAGCAAAAAATGCCAAACATGAGTTTGAAATACAATAACAAATAGACCAATTGGTTTTAGGGTTTAGAATTCAAAATTGATACTCTATGTTGGTATTAGTGCTCAATGAGTAATGGGGCACTAATGTGGTTTTGTGATGTTTAAACCTATTGCACGATAGCTATAAAATATTGAACAATTTTGTTATTGAAACTTTCATTAAATGAAAATTAATTTAAAAAAACAAAGCTGGGGTGCAATTTTGGTATTTTTGGAAACTACTCAATGATTAGCATGTTTTGCAAGTGATTTCATAAATTTTAGACATAATAGAGCTATTCGTAAAGTAACCCTGTCTTCACCCTGTCTTTGGGCCTCCTTTCACCCACTATCCCCTCTTTCAGTGGTATCCGCAAAGTAAAGACATTTTAATAAATCCCAGTATGAAATGCTGATACCCAGCATTTAATGCACAAGGTTTGAGACTAATTATAGTAGTTGTACAGTTGGGAACAGTAAAAATATATGTAGCAGCAGCAGTGGACGCGCTCAGGAAAAAGGAAAGACAGGATGAAACTCAGTTTACCACCAAAATTGATGGTTTTCTGAGTTTCATCCCCCGTTGAATGCTATTGCACTTTTTTTGCAGGTTTAGGGTTAATCTCACCCTGTGTATGACCAAACTCAGGGTTCTGGTGCTGTGTTTTTCTTACTTTAGGGATAACTCTAATGTGCAAGAGACATTTTTTCTTTAAAGCACTGGACCTGGGGTTCCATTTTTCTCTTTGTTGAATCAAAAATGAAACCATTTTAACTTTTTTTAAAGAACAAGAGTCGAAGGTTCTTCATCATAAAAGTCAAGATCTGCCTAACAATGGTTCAAAACTTTAAACCCAAGATTTGATCCCAGAGCTAGCTTGGAATTTGTGCACATGATTCGGACAAGGTACATACTGAAAGGGGTTTGGCATGCTAAGCTTGCATACAACCGTCGTCTTATGCACTGTAATCTAGGCCCTTGGTGGCATATCGATACACTTTCTCATGACCAATCTAGTGGGCACTGAGAATTGCGAAGGTCTGCTACAACTTGTGAAGAGAAAGTCCTTTTTGTTTGGGGTTTCCCACTGAACTTCTCAACATGGGCTCAGAATCTTATATGTAAACCCTCTATTGTCTATTCCACCATTTTCCAGAGGTACCAGAAAAATGTCGATAATAATAAAAAATTGACATTGAAGTAGGTTCTTTACAAGTTGCAAACACACGAGAAGGAACATATGGAACAACGTTGAGAACTTTGAAAATATCACAATGAAAGGCATTGAGAACACATGTGAACACCACAGCATGACCAAAAAATTCTTTACCAATTCCAAATTTGGCCACTTTTATTTGCCGATTTAACGGATTCTCCTGTCATAGCTAACCACCACGGTTAGCCATGTATTAATTATCCACATGCAACAACCTACCTAGTAATCACCAAGTGCCTTGCTTACTTACGTACCTACCTACATAGTGAACACTTACATTGCCTATGACTTACCTATGATTCTTCCTCGCTTACATACGTAAATTAGTTAGTTATTTACTTAGTTAATTAACTAATTAATTAATTAATTAGTTAGTCCAAGGAGGGTTTATACTTACACAGGTAGTAGGCATTGTGTTTTGTGAAATGCCCTTTGCAGGGTGGGCCAGTATTCCCACTTATGCTGACCTAACTGGTTCAGTATGTTGGGTATTGCCTTTGGCAGCATGGTATAGCACTGCAGACCTTGGCCTATGCCCTTGGTTTGGAGCGGGCATTGCCATGCTGCCCAGGCATTACCCGACACATAATTTGCAAACTTATGGGATTGGTTCATAAAAAAGCCAGTTACTAAAAGGGAATAATTCATTTCCTAAAAGCAAAACTTGGACAACTTTGTTAAACAAATGGGTTTTGGTAAGCCATTGTTCCATCTCGTAGTAGTATATGTAACCCTAAGAAAATGATGCATTGCAACAAGAGTAAACGAGGATGTGTTGAACTTGGCATTCTTAGTACCTCAGCCCCCCATCCTCAAATCCCAACACATTAATTTAATTTTGTTCCCAACTAAAGGTTTTCCACTGATGTCCCTGGTATTCCCAACAATGTTCCCGAGCTCTCTCTCTCTCTCTCTCTCTCTCTCTCTTCAGTTCCCAAAAATTCTCAATGAATTCTTCAAACAAATCCCAAAATTTGTTGCAAACCAAAGTTGTAAATATTCCATGTTTTGTTTCTATTTTTATTCTCAACAGCCTTTCCCAAGCGAGTGAGTGAGTGTTTGTTTATTTTTTCCAATTTTGTGATGTGCCCCAAATCATACACGATTTAGTGAAATTTGGCTTTAGCCAAAATACCAAAGTAGAAACATTTGAGCATCCTTGTGTATTGTTGGCTACCTATTGAAACCAGATGTAGAAGCTGTCAATTTTTAAAAAAAAGAATTCTAAATTTAACAATCAAAACCCCCCCCCCCCCCACAAAAAACCCCTTACTTAACTTCAAACCAAAAAAAACAACACAAGACAAAAAAAACACAAAAAAAAAAATAAAAACATAATTCAAAAAAAAAAAAAAAAA
>Ga0116229_10012235_pt1 | contig 12420 bp, 10 predicted proteins | sample S1TSphgellanicum_3_FD_87313 | JGI IMG/M metagenome (GOLD analysis project Ga0116229, IMG submission 87313) | Host-associated microbial communities from peat moss isolated from Minnesota, USA - S1T2_Fc - Sphagnum magellanicum MG | ecosystem: Host-associated > Plants > Peat moss > Unclassified...
ATCTAACAGCATCAGTTCTAATATAATTTCTATTTTTTTGGCTGCCCTGTATAGTGCACTTGTCTTTCTTAGTCATGGAACAGGAGTAATTCTGTGCCAGGATCACATTTGCCTTGGGGGGATTGGCACAAAATATTTGCATTTAATATCTGTTTGTTGAAAATGTGCACAAACTGAAACATTGTTACTGCAGGAGTTTCTAGTTTAAGTTATGATTGGAGATCCTGAAATCTCACAAAATTTCGGATAAGCCTGAAGTTGCTGGAACAACCTATGGTTGATGCTAAGTATGGACAGTTTCCATTGATGGGTATTGTCTGCAGAGACATATGCAGCTTCTTTCGGATCACACAAGAGCAGGTTTCTTCTTGGGAGATGGAGCTGGAGTTGGTAAAGGACGAACCATTGCTGGTTTGATCTGGGAAAATTGGCAACTGGGCAGAGTTAAGTCATTGTGAGTAGAAGAGGGTTTGAGTTTCTTGATGGATTCTACAGTTTGTTTTATTGTTGTTGATATTTTGGTGTTGTATCCAACCGTGGAACCTCTGAAATATTGCATGTTATCAATTGGATGGTGTGGAGTGCAGATGGTTGTCTGTTGGTTCTGATCTCAAATATGATGCAATGAGAGATTTGGAGGATGTTGGTGCAACACACTGTGTACCACCTGTGGAAGGTATGTGGGCATTTGTTGCTGTTGTCATCTGTCATTTTCTAGTAGCTTGTGTGTGTGTGTCCACCATGCAGGTGTGTTACTTTCAGAGTGGAGTTGCCTAGAGCTCCTTATTGAGACACCATGATCATAGCTCTATTGTTTTTTAATGAAAAATTATGGTAATGCAGTGTTGAGAGTCCCATCTTGAGAGTAGTTTGCAAACAGTCTTCAAGTCGTCTGCAGGTGCCATAAAAGCTGTTGCATGCTTTGTGACTGGTTGCATGGTGACCATGTCCAGTGCACCCACTTAACAAGCTACCATATGCAAAGCTTGACTCCAAAGCAGTCAATGTCAAGGATGGGGTGCTATTTCTCACATACAGTAGCCTGATTGCTTCATCGGAGAAGGGGAGATCACGTCTGCAGCAGCTGGTGCAGTGGTGCGGTCCAGAATTTGATGGGCTTATAGTATTTGATGAGGTCCGTTACACTTACCTTCTATATTCATGTTTGCTACTGATGGTTGATGGGTCAGGGTTCATGATTGTCATGAAGATCTAAGTGCTCTTGTCTCCTCTTGTGGATGTAAGCCATTTGGTGCACAGAAAGATGGTTACTCTTTGCTGGGAACTGACATCTCTAGGCATGTCTGTGGCAGTGTCACAAAGCCAAAAACTTGGTACCTGAAGGAGGAGGGCAATCCACACGAACTGGTGAAGCAGTACTTGAACTTCAGGTGCAACTTCCAGCACACTGAAACAGTTTCGTGATGTAGTACTCAAATATCCAGTTTCTTTCACTAACATCAGCTGCAATAAGCTCAATAATATGGAAGTGATGGGGGGGTCCAGTTTGTCATATGCAATAATGTGGGTGTCTTTGGTTTTGAGGAGTCAATTTCTGAATGTTCAGATGCAAAACATGAAGTCGGATCTTAATTTCTAACCAGACTGTTATACATGTCGATAGATGCCACTGGTGGCCTCTTATGTTCAAAAGTGTGTATGTATGCTGGAACCTTGTTGGGAGCAGCCCTGATTTCATCTTTCTGACATGTATTGGATGATGACCATGCTTATTGGTTTGTTACTTCCCTGTGGATGTTGGCAAGGCAGAACAAATTGCCAGATGCCCGTGTGGTTTATTGTTCAGCTACTGGAGCTTCAGAACCACGCAACATGGGCTACATGACTCGCTTGGGCCTGTGGGGTGCTGGCACTGATTTCCCACACTTCTCATCTTTTCTTGGTGTGTCCCAAAACCTGGACTTCTTCTTCTCTTCACAACAGTCTTGGTTTTTTGGAAACGGTGATGCAATGTCAAATTCACAGCTTATCTGCTTTCTTACTTTTTGAATTCTTTGTCCTCTGCTGCCAACCCAAAAGCTGCATTGGAAAAACGTGGAGTTGGAGCTCTTGAACTTGTTGCCATGGACATGAAAGCCAGGTTGAGAACCAGTTCCCATATCCTCAATGTCTTGGCAAGAGTGTTAATACCAACTAGAACAGAAGAGGTTGAACAAAAATATTCCTCATTGAGCTTATTTGCTATGCTCTAGTAGAGGCTAATAAAATGCCACAATCAAGCCAAGCCTGCATAATTTCTTTTTCCCTGTATGCATGTGTACCTGCAAAATGCCTGACTTTGATCTGTCGGGGGCTCTGTGGACAGGGGGATGTATGTCTGCCGCACACTTAGTTTCAAGGGTGCTGAGTTTTCCATTGGTGAAGTACCTCTGGAGTCAAAGATGCAGGTTGGGTCACAGGCCTTGTTTTTGTATTCAACTTGTGTGTTGTGGGCAGCATATCTCAAATCGTCATTGACCAGATTAGATAGGCATGCCCATTTTAACAGTGCTTCCCGTGTTGCAGGGCATGTACTATAAGGCATGCTATTTTTGGAGTGCTTTGCGTACAGAGCTCATGTGTGCCTTGGATGCACTACAAGAAAAAAAACCAAGTCAGAATCAGCTTTGGCGGCTGTATTGGGCAAATCATCAGGTGTTACAGCATTGCCCATTTGTGCAATCCATTTCTTCTCTATTGTAGAAATCTTGTCTGTAGAGAGACAAATTCTGGGATGTAAGTAGTTTCCTGAAATGTTGTACCAAATTGCTGTCCCCCCAGTTTCTATTAGCCATACACACCAGTGTCTCCTCAATGGGTTTGTCTATACAAGACACTCTGCATCATTGAGTTACAGAGTCTTTTATTGTGAGATCTAATGTCTAATCACTTCTGTATAGTGACATTGTGAAACTGGTGGTGCCAGCGCTTTTTTCGACACATGTGCATGTCTGCCAAGGTGCCTGCAGCAGTGCGACTGGCAAAACAGGCCCTTGAAGAAGGGAAATGTGTGGTGATAGGCCTCCAGAGCACAGGTGAAGCGCGCACAGAAGAAGCTGTCAATAAATATGTAAATCTCTTTTTTTCCCACTGGTAGTGCAATGAATACATAAAAGTTGTCATTTGGTCCATGAATCAGAAACACTTAGTTTCAGGTTTGCTCACTTAGATTCACAGTGAGTTCACGTCAAACTGCTGTGGATTGTTGTCTACATCATTCTACAGTGTCTTTTGTCCCAGGATTAGGAAGCCAATAATGTTGTGATGTATTGTGGTCACATCGTAACTCCCTCTTGTACTAGCCAAGGTCATGACTGAGTCTTGCTGCTTTCAGAAATGTGACAGAAACCCAGGAAAAAGGTTTTTCTATCATTGTTTGCCCAATATTTTAGAGCAGATTGTTGTGCTCTTATTGACACCTGCTTTTGGGAGCTTATGAAGTCAGTGGGGATGTAATGGCAGCTCACCACTGTCCATGATGGTTTCTGATGCTTTTTGAAGGACACAAGGTTATGATGTCACTCATTCTTGTCTTGCTTTGTTTGGGTTTGGCTGGAAGTGACACAATGCTTACCTTCTTAGCATTATTGGGGAGTTTTCTCTGCAACCTCATAGATATGTAACTTTTTTTGGGTTGATGTTCTTTGCCCACAGGGAGTTGAACTTGATGATTTTGTATCAGGGCCAAGGGAGTTGCTGCTGAAGCTTGTTGAGGATCATTATCCTCTTCCTTCAGAGCCCAGACATGTGCAAGGTTTGTACCAGGCTGTTTTCTTGATTGTCTGGTGGTGGTGTCTCCATCTCTGCTATTGTAAAATGTTTGGAGTTCAAATCCATCCAGGAATGCTCTTTTGGGTTTGGCCAGCAAAATTCAGTTTTTTTTTTTTTTTTTCCTTTCTTTTTGCTCTTCTCCTTATATGTGGGTTGGCTGCTTTCCACACCTGCTGATTTATTGCTGATTTGTTGATCTGTTGATTTTGTTGGATTTCATCTATATCTGCAACTTATCTGTATATTGAATGCCTGTTCTTATTGCTGGTTGTGAAGGTTTTATGTCTCCTGTGATTCATTGAAGCTCCTTAGTGTATGATAGCACTTGCAACTCTCTTGATTTTTATTTTTTTGTTGGTACTATGCTGTCCCCAATGTTCCTTACACTCATGGAGTTTTCCACTTCTCAGCTTTCTCTCAACTGCCATTTCTCCATTCACTGATGGGCTACCATCTCATGCAAAATCTGTGATGGTTGTTTGCTTATGCAGCTGAATCAGATGTCGAGTCAGCAGAAAGTGAAGAAGAGTCCATGAAATGTGATGTCTGCAATCTTGAAGATGTGAGTATTCACTCCCTGTATTCCTAAAGGCTACTTAAAGTTGTAGCTCTCTTTGTCGTTCTTGTGTCTTGTGTTGAGTAGGAACCATAAACAGGAGGGCAGCATGGACTGTCATATGCTACATTCTGTACAAAGTGCAGAAGATAGATGGTTCATGGATGTTGAATCCAAAGGTCCTTATGGTCATGTTTTAGGTTTGACCCTCCTTTAGTTTCGGTACTAGTAGGAGCGAGTCTTGAATGTCCCACATGGTTGAATGCCTTGCAGAAATCAGAAGCGTTATTGGAGTGTTCTCATTGTGGCAGCAGACAACATTCAGCATGTCTTATACCTCCCATGCTTGAGAAGCCGGTTGGTGATTGGTTGTGCTCTGAATGTGGTGAAAAAACGAGTGACTACCAAGTGGAACGTCGTCACTATATTGCTGAAATGGGTCGAAGGTATGGATTGTAATCTCCTCCATCTTGTTGGATCTGCCGATGAATGCATAATTCTGCTGAACTGTGTTTGTACATGATGCAGAGCAAGGCCAGCATATGCTTGCCTCTTGAAATATTCTGGCCAAGTCATCACTAAGTAGATTCTGCATTAAACGTGTCCTTGTTGTGTCCATAGTATACACAACTATTGTGCCATGCTTTTATTTTGTTGTCTGTTTGTTCATGTCTTATTAATCTAGATCCTTTCATTGTCGAAACTGTCATATGCATTAACAGCTAGCAGCAGTGTATGTGGTTGTGTGAACTGATATATGGATCTGCACAGGTTTGAGGCTGCTAAACAAAGGAAGACAATGATGTTGGACACTATTCGAAAATTAGACCTACCCAACAATCCACTGGATGACATCATTGACCAGGTTAAAGTCATTGACTCTTCCTACTATGAGTTTCCTGGGTGACAGGTGCTGTATTTGCTAGGCTATGAACCTAATGGCATTGTTCAGAATAGCATTGTCCATACAATGTGGAGGTTTGGGGTTCTCTCTCTGTTGAGGCTATGTTGTGAACTCTGTGAATTCCCTGGGGAGCAATAGTTTATTTTATGGGGTTCCATGGCTGTGCACAGTTGGGTGGCCCCGATTGTGTCGCAGAAATGACAGGGAGAAGGGGGATGCTGATACGGGCCGCAAATGGAAAGGGTGTTGTTTACCAAGCTCGTAACACGTAAGAGCACTCTTTGCTTGAAAATTGTGAGAACAACTCTCAGAGGAACTATCTTTAAACCATAGTGCATGCGGTCTGTGCTTGTTACTCACTAGTGGATGTTCTATGAAATCTGGTTCTCCCTGGCTGTTCTGGTTTGTCACTATGGTCAGTCCATGTCACTAGAAAGAAGCATTGCAGCGTTATCACAATGGATCCCAACTCCTGCTTTGGAATGCAGGAAGGATGTAACACTGGAGATGATCAATATGCATGAAAAACAGCAGTTTATGAATGGAAAGAAAAATGTAGCAGTTATATCGGAAGCAGCCTCAGCTGGTGTGTCACTGCAAGCAGATAGGCGTGTCCTTAATAAGGTTTACCTCTATTTTTCAATTACTTCCCATGTGAAAGCATGACTTTCTTGATTTCTCTTACCAGGGCCTTTCCCAACTTTTGCCTTCTTGAACTTTTGGATAAAGTCTAGCAACAGAAAGTCCAAGTGTTTTTTCCCCTTTCTCTTTGTTTTTGTATTCCTCTTTAGTCTTGGGGTCTCTTAGTCTCTCATTCTCTTTTGGGTATGGTTGAGCTAGCTGCAGTATGGCTGAGTTTCCCCATTACTGCTTACTTTGGGACAGAAACTCAGCATGTTGGTTAATGTCAAACATTAACCTCCACCCATTGCCCAGAACTGATGCCATCATTGGGGATGGTATGCTTGGGGTCAATACCATAGGTATTGCTGTTGAAGGTCCCTGAACATGACTGTCTTGTGTTCTTGTTTTATCTTTTCTTTTAGGGCAGGGTTTGGTGTTTGGAATTTGGTGATTGGTTGCTATTATGTTCTCATATCTGGAATATCTATAACCCTTCTGTCAGATCATTTCTCAATTCTGCTGCTGTTAATGGAATGTGAGATCTTGCTCAAGCTTCTGGTGCAGAAAGCTGCCTTGTCTCTGTTTCCAGATCCTGAAGTGCTGGACGTGAACTGATTTTGTCATACTTGTTCGGTACCTGTATATTATTATAGAGGAGAAGAGTCCATATAACATTGGAGCTTCCATGGAGTGCTGATCGTGCTATACAACAATTTGGAAGGACCCATCGCTCCAACCAAGCATCTGCACCTCAGTATCGGTATGTTACATGCTTGCTAATCTTATTATTTGTGTTGTACACACTAGAATGTTATTTGTGGAGTTATGTTCAAAGAGCTAATCTGGAATAAATTTGGTGCTGTTGAATATTTGAGTGTTTCTCTGAACTATCCAAGCAGAATACATAGCTGATGGTCTGCCATCCAGGAATAGTTACATTCACTTGATAGTCCCTTGACTTCAGTTTCAGCTTGGCTGTGCTATTGCTGAGCATGGATTCCCTTTAGTGGGTGGTCTGGATTTTGACAGCTTTAACAAGCATCTAGTGTAGAATAACTAGGGAGTCATAATTTACTACTTTTTTGTTTGTCATGTATGTTGTTGAAGGGTTCAAGATATTCAAGCTCTCTGAACTGTCATTCTTCTACTCATAAATCAGTCAAAGCTAAATTTTCTGTGCTTGATATTTTTGCTGCAGATTGCTCTTTACAAACTTGGGTGGTGAACGAAGATTTGCATCTATTGTTGCTAAACGCTTGGAGACTTTAGGGGCACTGACACAGGGCGATCGCAGGTTATTGCCCCCCCATAATATGAGCACATCATTTTTTCAAGTCACAGTTTCAGCAGTTTACATGATTGCACATTTGTAAAGCAGATAGAAAGGCCAGAGGATATATCACTGGCTTCTAACCCAAGCCCACATGTTTTGGTGACAGGGCTGGTCCTTCTCTAAGTGCATACAACTATGATAGTGCGTATGGTAAGAAGGCACTGGCCAACATGTATAAAGCCATCATGGAACAGGTGTGTTTATTTCTGGTAATCTTCTATAGGGATGTGATGGGGGTCAGTTGTTGTTGGGTTTAGGGTTCATGCAATTACAGACATTTTTCAATTGGGAAGTACTGCAATATTGACATGGCTCTTTGTAGATGTTGCTAGGAGAGGGCCATTCACAATGAGCTTGTTTCTATGTGCAGGCTGAACCATTAGTAGCACCCCCTGGCTGTCAGGATGGAGATTTGTCCAGATCTAGGGAGTTCTTCCATCATTGTAGACAGGCTCTTATAACTGTTGGAATAATTCGTGATGCTGTTGGATGTAAGTGCCAGAATAACCATTTCCTTCGTAAATTGCCTGTGATTTCAACAACTGATAATTTCTTTGTTAGACATTCTGTTTTGGAAGTAAAGATGCCCCTTGTTCACTTCTGAGGAGACTCTTGTATATGGATTATATACCACACTAATATTGTGCCTTCTGGTGGTCAAATACTGCAGTAGCTCATCATGGCAATTCAGGGAAGTCAGTTACAAAGCCTTCAGGAAGGATTGCCGAAGCTGATACACATGATGTAGCACGATTCCTTAATAGGGCTCTTGGGCTACCACCTGACCTACAGAATCGGTACTCCTTTACAGTGCATTTCTAATGCACTTTTTACCACAGATTAACTTGGCAGATAGTTTTGATTGCTCTACCTTTGTGTGAATCTGACAGTGGTGATCTGAGGAAGCTATAGATGCACCCTTCCCTCTGAGTTTGTCCTTGGTATATTGTGTGAGAGAGCTGCATCTGACATATTATTGGGTGCTGTCAATTATGTTCAGAGATGCTTTGTTGCTAGCTTAGTTCATTACACTTGTACATAGTTCAAGAGAGGTTGAAATCAGAACTGATACAATCACTTGCCATGCTGTTGTAATCAGGGTTTTTGAGTTCTTTGTCAGTATTTTTGATGAGTTAATACGAGATGCTCGCAAGGAGGGGCATTTTGACTCTGGCATAGTGGATATCAAAGCTAGCCTCATTGAGCTACAAGAGTCTCCTAAGGTACACTCTTGATCTACAAAAGCCACAACTCTGAAACACCTTGTTTGCCTGCTTGTGAATGTGCCACATGTTCAATGACAGCAGTGCAGTAGTGTGGACTCTCTCTTCATTGTGTCTTGGTTGAAGGCAGTCGATGGTTGCTGCAGTGGAGAATTGTTAATCACAATTCTCTTGATCTCCGTTTGTTGTCCCAGCTTCTTTCTGATAACTAGACAATTGCTATACAAATATCCCTGAGTATATATTTATGGCCTGCAAAAGCATATTTATCACGGCTGACAGCACGGTTTTATGTTTGCTGAGCAGACTGTGCATGTGGATGCTATGTCTGGAGCGCCAACCACACTCTATGTGTTAAAGATTGATCGAGGGCTTGCTTGGGAGGTAATACCAGCCATAACATGCTGCCAAATTATTTGAAATGCTCTAGCCAGTGTCCTCAAGGACCTTGAGTTTACCTCTGAATAATCATGTCTTATGAAGCCAACAAACCACTCATATGCAGGTGTTGCAATGCCAGTTGCCAGTTTCCATTCTTTTCTATTCAGACTCCTTCAGCCCATCAACCTGTCCTCTATAAAAGCTGCTTTGGGTCTTTACAAGGATTGCTGGGTTTTATTTATGTTGCCCAGGCTGCCAGTCAAATCTGGGACCAACATTCTGAGGGAGAAGGCACCCTGGACAATGGATTCTATCGATCTAGACGAGAATGGCTTGGCAGAACACACTATCTACTTGCAATTGAAAGGTGACAAGACTTCACCCCTTGATCTGAATGCTAGGCACATGCTATCCAATTTGCATCAGCTATATTGTTCCCCTTCAAGGGCCATCCAATGCAGCTTTCTTGTTTAGGATAAGCAGAAGAAATTACGTTTTCATATAGTGTTTGTCATCAAATCATGCAGGTCTGGAACAAATCCAACAGCTTTCAGAATCTTTCGGCCAGCCAGTGGAGAGGCTCCAAGGTCCATTACCTAGTGAAGAAACTTTTGCTTTGTCTGAACAAGCGTCAATATTGTGTTGTTTTTTTATCTCTTTTGTGGCAATCTGTGTTACTGCGGCATAAGCATAGAGAGACTAAATATGGGGTAGTGGGTTTTGGTTTTCTATGAGGTGTCTTTGAGTATGTTTTTCTGTGTCCTCTCTTATCAGATTGTTATTGATGTATTTTACAGGTGTGGACTTCAAACCTCACCTTCCTGAACATCCTATTAAGTTGTGCTGATAGGGGGTTGGATGTTGTCATGCCAGAGATATGCTATTAACAGAACTTCGCAGCAAATACAGCAAGGTATTGTCACCAGAACAATCTAAACTTGGGTGGCTAGAAGACTACAACATTTCAGCAGATCAGGTAACAAGCACCCTCTCTTGATCCTAAATGTAACTTAATGGGGCATAGGTATCATCTACATGCTTGCAGCTTTATGGGCATATTCAACTAATGTGATGTATGTATCATGTTGCTACATTGGTCTGCCATTTCTTGGATTAACAGCATCTGGGTCATGTTTTGTGGATGAATTTATTTCTAGAAGGGTAGGCTGATTGCGTAGTGTTTGTCTGCCAAAAAGTCACCTCTTCAGATTCATAATGGCTGTGAAAATTGGGTTTTTTTGGTTCCAGTGCATGCATGGCCCAAAATGTAAAGTAGGGACAGTTTGTACAGTGGGTCGAAGAGTACAACAGATGAATATCTTGGGAGGTTTGATTCTGCCAGTGTGGGGAACTGTTGAGAAAGCTCTCTCCAAGCAGGTTGGTTCATATCCACTCCTGTGCCTATTGAGAGAATCGGTTTCTTTGCATCTCTATTCGTCATTGAAAATTTCTGTACCTAGGGTAACAAAACAAATGTTTGTAGTTGTCAAGTAATATTTTGAGATACTATTGGGAAAGGAAGGGCATAATTTATCAGCTGAAATTGAACTTGGATAGCATGCTAGGGTTGCACCTGTGCATCGACTGTTTTCACAGTTCCAAAGCAGGATGGCAAAGGTCAAGGATTCACACATGCAGGCAGTATGTGAGTGTGGCTGAACTTTTGCTGAAGAGGGAGTAATTTGATTTGGCAGGCACGGGCAAGTCACAAAAGGTTACGGGTAGTTCGGTTGGAGACAACATCTGATGGTCGCCGGATTGTGGGGCTACACATTCCCAACCCTGCCTTGAATGCAGTTCTGTCAGGTGAGAAAATGTGCTGCAGATGTACGTAAGGTTTTCAACCTTGTCTATGCCAACAAGGAAACTTCTGTAGTATTTATCCTAATTCCCTTCTTACCTTTTTAATGGGGACTCTCACTAATATTGGTCAAGTAACTGTTTCATGTTTGCCACAGGTTTGGATGGATTACAATCCAAGCTCTCAAATGAGCTCGGGGAGCTGGGGGTGTAGGCACTGCTCATCTCCCTTATTTACCTGTACAATGTGTGTAGTATTCAGTCTCAAAGCGGGACCTGCCCTCTTTCACTAACATCAAACACATTGCCCCCCAGGAACAAAGCAACTTGTTCTCCTACCTTTGCTATCATTGAGGTGAGCTGTTTAGTGTGCTCAAATGTATATAGTGGTTGCTAACATACATCTGCTTTCTTATGGGTAGTCCAGGACTCAAGAAAGGCTACAATTAGTGTTGCAACCAGGAATTTTTCAGGGTGGAGCTATTCAACATTTAGGGAAATCCCTTGACCTTGTCTCATCTTCTTTGGTGATGTATTTCACAAGGTTGAATTTACAGTGAACTCAAAAAAAGGCACAATATTGGTGTTGTAATCAGGAAATTTTTTCAGGGTGGACGGGCTATTAAACATTTAGGGGAATACCTTGACCTTGTCTCATCTTCTTTGGTTTGTTGTATTTCACTAGGTTTCCTAGTTTCCTGAGATTGGGAGGTTAATGTGAGTGAGAATAGTAAACAACATTTTTCTTTAGTATTGCCATGTTCACTTAGAATGCTGATGCAAAATGTTGGTTCTGTTTTTTGGATGTTACACTGATGGGAGTTCTGTAGATGATTTCCAACAGCACAGAAGCTAGATGATAGTACCTTGATTGCAATGCATTAGAATCAAGTTGATGCCATTTCCAGCATGGTAAATGTGGCATTTGTATCACAAAGGAGAGGTTCACAGATAACTAAGTTTTTTTTTCTGCCAGTTTTCTGATTTACTTCTGGCCAAAAGGGTCTACTATTTGTTAGCAGGATGTGGGTTTGCATTTGTGGTAGCCTGAAAGCATTGGAAACTCTTCTTAGGTTATTAGTCAATTGCACAAAGACTAGATCAACTCAATGTGCATGTGCATTGATCAGTGTATTTACCATTGATTTACGAGAGCCTTGTCTCTCATTAGCTCTTTTAGTTCCTTGACAAAGTCTGGCGGAGGAAATGGCTTGGCACTTCTTTTCCAGAAGTCATCTATGTCTGTTGGGATTTTACTTTATTTCCCCCTAGCTGTGAAGTGGTAAATGTATTGCAGATTGCAATTTCTAGACATGAGGAGATTCAGCTGGTGCTTGTAGCCTCTGAACATGTCATTGAGACCAGGCAGTAAATGATTTTGTACCCCTATATGAACCTTTGTTTTTGCTTGTAAATTCCCAAAATTACAAATTTGCTTCTTGCTTCTTGTTGGAAATTTGCTGGAAATTCTTTCTGCTGAAAGTTGACTGAAATATCGTGTATCAATAAGCTTATTCTTTCACAACATGAGTTAGACAAGTCTTGTGTATCACTAAGCTTATTGATACACAAGATTTGTCTAATTCATCTTTTGCCTCTTAAATTTCTGTGTAGATAATCCACTGTAACTTGCAAAGATAGAGGAAAGAAGTTATGTCATTGAGAGCAGTCCCATTCATGTTGCTGCCCTCTCTAGGATGAAAAATTGCAAGTTCTCAAAAACTTTTCCCAAAATTTTCAAGTTGGGTTGATTCTGACATGGATCCTGAGTATCTGTTAAGGACTGCATGATTGTTTGTCTGTGTGAGATTTTGCTTGTACCTATCTA
>Ga0116229_10012237_pt1 | contig 12419 bp, 10 predicted proteins | sample S1TSphgellanicum_3_FD_87313 | JGI IMG/M metagenome (GOLD analysis project Ga0116229, IMG submission 87313) | Host-associated microbial communities from peat moss isolated from Minnesota, USA - S1T2_Fc - Sphagnum magellanicum MG | ecosystem: Host-associated > Plants > Peat moss > Unclassified...
CAAATAATCATCAGAAAACCCGTCTTAGATCTGCTCTGCTCTTGCAAATCAATCATCTCCTGCAATGATCTTAGCCAACAAACCACTACAGCTGCTCATCCACACAGACATACACTTTGATTACTCCAAACTGAAAATGGAAATTGCTTGGTTTTGATGCATCTGTTGTTGAGAAGGAAGACTTAAGAAACAAACAAACAAGACAAAGAGCAGATCTACCAACAGAAAGGACAAGTCCTTAGGACTCTTAGAAACTCATCTGCTGCCAAATCTTTTCAGGTACCTTCTCTGTAGACCAACAAGTCTGTAGTAGTGCTCTTAGAAACTCATCTGCTGCACATTCTTTTGACCTTCTCTGGAGGCCAATGACAAGTCTGTAGTAGTGCTCTTAGAAACTTGTGCTGCACATTCTTTTGACCTTCTCTGGAGGCTGATGACAAGTCTGTAGTGGTATTCTCTTAGAAACTCATCTGCTGTGAATTATTTTGACTGAAGGCAACATTTGTTCATTGCATGGTAGCTGATTTTCAAACTTGAGCACCACCCATGATGACAAACTTGGTGGTCTCAAAGTACCTGGTGGGTACACAATGAGCAATACACTTAACTGAAGATGTTTTGTATGCTGACCAGAGAAAAACTTCAGCATGCACAAAAGCTGCAGTCTTTATGTGATTTGGTTTCTGTCAGTTGTTGCAGCAGTGAGCCAAGACTAAACAAATCTCTTTTGCAAACTGCTGACAGATTGGCAACACAAACTCAGCTTGGCAAGGTAATGATCCCCACCCACATTATCTACTGGGTGCAACTGCAAATGTATCACAAAAGTTAGAGAGAAAAACATGCTCATTGAAAATAGCCATGCCACATCAGGGACATTCTTCTTCCCTCCCCTGTGTGCTACCTGAGTTTTGTTGTTGCTGAGAGAAAATAAAATAAAATATCCAACCTTCTGTAGTTTTCAAAGCCAGGAACCACACTTTTGCTGCTCTGCTGGTTGTGGCATTACAAGTTACAGTTAAAGGTTTAAGCTTTAGGGTTACAGTAAAACTCAAGCTGCTGCCTGTAGGTGAAGAGAAGAAGTCTTGCCCTAGGGCTGAGGTGGTTCAGAGGAAATCACTACCAATCGCAGTGCTTGCTCGTAGCATCTCATTGGCAAGCAGCACCCTGCTCACCTGCTTAATATCTCTTATGCAAGAGAAATAGAGCAGTGAATTCCACACAGTGATGAAACCTCAGATGTCTGTAAGCATTGAAATTCCTGAATAAGTAAAAGTCCATACAGGGGAGTTGCCCAACTGTGGGACCATTGACAGTCATTCCAAGCTAGTAGACTAAAAAATGTTAGGCCATTTTGTAGTTTTTTGACTGTCTACAGAGAGTGAGATGTGGATCAAAAAATTGGGAGAGCACTGTACATCAATTCCACCTGGTTCACATTGTGCTGAAAAACTTGCTCTATAGCTAAAACTACAAAGTTCCTTAGTGGAATGGCCATATCTGTACATTGTGAAGGCTTTGGAGCTGACTGTCTTGCTGTTGCTGCTGTGGAGATACAAGATTCTTCCTTGATGATTTGCCACACCACTTCATGTGGTGCAATCTTCAAGAATTTGCAGGTGGTGGTGGTGGTGGTGCTGGTCCCCGAGATTTTCCAGTATATGTTGTGTCATATTTTTCAACAAAATCTGGGAACTCCTTTGCTGCCTTTTCTTTCAGGCATTTGTGGTAGGAGAAATCGGTCTCAGTTCCATCTTCTCGGACAATCCAAAAGCATCGGCTGTCCGGAAAGTTGGGATGCTTGTCAACCTGCATCAACAAATGACAAATGCTCTGAAGTCTCAAGTTGCATGTTGTGCTATGCAAAGCAAAGCAAAGCAACATGGTGCAACTGCAGCGGTTACACACCCAAGCAAAGGTTTCAGCAAAGAGTTATTGAATGGCAGAGTGGCAGATACAATGAACAGCAGACAACAAGGCCCCACTGAAGAAACAAGAATAGCATCGCTGAAGAAACAGCACTGTCCATGGAGTAAGGAGTGCTTGTTTCTTCATGCATAAAGGATGCTGTTACCTTTATGTAGGCTATCCCACACCCAGCTTTCTCAGTGTACTTAGGGTGGTGGACCACCACTTCCTGCACTACCGCATTGTGCTGGGCAGAAATTCTGGCACCATTCTCATACATCCTGCCAATTGACAATACACATGTTAAAACACATGAATCTGTGACTGGTGATGTAGACATTAAATAGACAACATAGGCCACAGCATGACAATAAGTATATGGGGACGTCCTTACATGTTCTGTAAAATAGAGCGTAATGATCTGACAAGAGTATCAATGTCCTTGCACTCTGGCTCCCGCCTGGGAGGCCGAGGGGTGGGTCCTCCATTTGAAGGGCCAAATGGTCCAACAGCAGAGTTTTGTGATGTAGGGTCCATGGATCCCCACCCATCTCCTGCACTGCTGTTCTTTGTTTGGGTTGGAGTGCCCACAGATGCCCATCCACCTTCAGCCCCATCATCATTGGTAGCTTCTGTCAAAGTGCCTATTGATGCCCAACCATCATCATTTACCACTTGGCTTTCTGCTGCGCCCCAAGCCCCACTGCCATCCCCTACCCCAACAGCACTGGTTTGGGTTGCATTCTGTGCGACTCCAGTTTTTTGAGTTGAAATACCCACTGATGTCCAGGGATCTGCTGCCCCAGTGGCATCATCAACTTCACTTCCAGTGTTGTCCCATGCTTGCGCCCAGTCACTACCACCTGCTGCAGCTGCATGGGTCCAAAATGGACAGAAGTGAATGAAAGACAGAGAAAGCTCTGAAACGTTAGGCCATCACAAAATCATCAAGCATTTACATTGAGAGTAGCATTAGGTGTGACACTACAAGCATAAAGGTCAAGGTTTGTGGTCCAAGGTGTGTAGTCATGTCATGTATACCTGGATTTGGTTCTGCACCATCAGCACCTTCACCAACTGTCTCTTGAACCAGGTTACCCCAAGCCTGGTTGTCACTGCCTCCTGTTGTGTTCGATATCAAGTTTGACTTACGAATCTCCCAAGGTTGACTCTGTTGTGAACCTCCTTGCCCTAGACCAGAAGGATGATCTTGGGCAGATTCAGTTGTCTTGAATGTCCGCCGCTTACCAAGAGGTTCTGAGTTAGCACCTGACCCAATTCTCCCTCCTCGCTCCTCCCCTTCTCTACCAAAACCTCCTCGTCCCCGTCCACGGCGCCGACCACGTCCTCCTCGGTAAGACCCACCACCTCTTTCTTCTTTGCCACCCCAAGGCACCTGAGATGCCTCCTCTGATTCTTGACCATATCCACCACTTGATGCCATCAACTTCTTTGGAGGTGTGTCCCGTGCACCCCATCCATCATTAGTATCTTGCTCACCACTAACAGATTTTGCAGGGCCTGCTGCAATTGCATCCCAGCCATCACCCTCATTTCCTGTGGATGCTACTGTAGACCAAGGATCTTCATCTCCACTGCCTTTGGTGGTGGCAACAGTTGTTCCCCATCCATTTTCATCCTTCTGTGTGGACAGTTCACCCCAGCCAGCTGCATCACTGTTTGTGCAAGATTCCAGCAATCCCAGGTCTCTCGACTGCTTCTCATTTTTGTTGATATGGGTGGTTTTTGCATGAGATGGAGCATCACCAAACCCTTCCCATCCATTACCACTGTCTACAGTACCCCCCCAACCACTGCATGAAGCTTCTTCCTTCCGTGCTGCTAATTCTCCTTCCCAGCCTTGCTCCTCCTGCACAGGCTCCATACTGCCCCAGGTATCTCCTCCACCTTTCCTGTTATGGACAGCTCCCCAACTCCTCTCTTCCTGATCATCATCCTTCCTGTTACCTTTGATACTGCTTCTTAACCAGTCACCCACATTGTCCTTGCCATCACTACCTGCACTCTTGTGTCCATCTCGAGGGAATTTGTCCTTGCTGTCACCCACATTGTCCCATCCACCTTCTTCAGAGACTTGCTCGCTATGCGTGACAGCTCCCCAACCTCCTCCGTCTTCATCTACTGCCACCTCCACTCCACTCACTGTAACATCACTTGGTCCCCAGTTGCCTCCTCCATCTTTGCATTCATTGTTGACGGCTCCCCAATCTCCTTCTGCTTTGTCTACCCCCTTCTTTCTTGCACTCACTCGAAGATCACCTGTTCTTTCCCACCCTCCTCCACCTTTGCAAGATTTGTCATCATCACCTACAGTGTCCCAATCAGAGCCACCTCCTCCAGAGCCTTTACCACTTTCAACTGCTCCCCAACCTCCTCTGCCTTCTTTATCTGCTTTGCTTGCTCCCCAACCTCCTCCTCCAGCGTCATCAGAGTTGTCCTCCATGGTGTTGTTTACCACTGCACCCCAGGGATCATTTTCGTCATCCCCTTGGATTGGAGACTGTCGTGGAGAGAATCCTGCTTGCTCATCAATGCCTTGCTCCTCTTCGTTCTCCATATAGTCGGGAAGTGATTGTGCTGGTGAAACTGGAGGTGCGTAATCAGGAACACATCTTTCACCCAGTTCCTTCAGAATAGCATGCAAGTCTTTTTCTTCTACTTCCTGCAGCACAAAACAGGGGAGGAGCAGAGTCAAAACATTATCAAAAATTCTCTCCCAACATGGTCATAAACCCTAAACCCTGCTCTACTGAAAAGCAGGTAGAGATTGATAACCATGAAAGCTGAATTAAACATATATACTGCAATTTGACTTGCCTGCAGATCCTCATGCAGGGGCTGCCAACGTAACTCAATTTTTGTTCCTGTTCCAAGAGGGGCTTCTCGGCCCCAAACACATGAAGTCATAACACTTTCCAGACTGTCCATTGCACCTTTTGCAGCTGCATCCAGAAAATTCCTGATTGGCTTCTGCAAACACAGAATGCAAAACAAGTTACAAATCCAGTGATGCAGTATGTATGGAAAATGTGTCTAGGGTTTACAGTTTAGGTGATTCCATCATAATTTATGTTGCCGGAAGATTTTACCTGGTATGCTGCCTCTGTAAAGGGTGCTGAGATGTGGGCACTTTTGATCATGTCACGGAAGCCAGAAAATGTGAACCCATTTGCATCACCCGAATAGGTCATCATGTCTCCTATCAGTTTGATATGCTCCCGGTATGTATGTGGAGCTGTTTCCTCCAGAGCAAGTGCCACTCTCTGATCCAACATCAATAACAGACATTTACCCAAGGTCCACAATAACCCACATTACAAAGCTTGTAGAACTCTCTAGAGATTCTTCTATATGCACCATAGACAAAGACCTTTTCACTGCCAGCAGCAGTAGTTTGACAAAGCAGTCAACAGGATAACTATACATGACAAACAAAGGGCTCCAACCAATTGTCTCCAAGAACTGTCAGAAATGGTTTTTTGTAGAAAACCCTAGAAAAAACCAGAAATGTGTTTATTGTCAAAAATTTTTGAAACCAACAGCATAGTAGCAGAAGGATCTTTTTGTTATTTTAACCTGGACAACCATTTGGTAGGCAGCTTCAATGCCAAGGGCATGTTTCATCTCCTGAATGCTGTAGGGCATGCTGCGTTGCCAATCCACCTCCTCCATTACTGGAACACAGGCTTCCATTACTGCATTCCATGCCATGTTGCGTTTGGATTTTTGCTGCACAGAAGAAGTTGCAACTACTTCCAACACCAGCTCCTCCTCACCTGGCCTGACAACACCTGCGGTTTTAGGATGCCATGAGGGCCATGTGCAATCCTCCTGCACAATTTTTACAGACTCCAGGCGTTCATCACCTGTTGTAATCACCCGTCCCCACAAAAACATAAGGTTTAGGGTTAGTAAGTATCCATCCTTTCTTCTTCACTATGCGTATACATGTATATGAGAACTATACAAGAACTCCACAATAAAACTTTACGGTTGGAAAACAGTGACTTGCTGCTACAACTCCCCATTGGGTTATGGGCATAGAACTGTTCTTTGTGCGAGAATAAACCACAAGACATAGTCATGAGTTGGCTAGCAGTCAAATGATGTAGATAGTTGTCATTTCTTCAGTACATAAATGCAGTCTGAAAATGAAAATGGCTTGCCCATACCTCATCCTCACTAGATGTACCTTTTATGGTGCACTCAAGAAGAGCTGGAAGAATCGTGTCTCGCATTTTTTTCATTAACTCCAGTAGAGAATGACTATACTCATCATCGTCATACTGATTCTGCATTTTCTTTGGCAATTTCGGAGAAAAATGGATGCACAAACCACGGGAGACATCACAAAATTCACTGCACAGAAAGAAACAGATTCCACAGCTGCTCCATTCAGACACCAGAAGACGTCTTTTTTTTCTTTTTTTCAAATGTGAGAAGGGTGGAAAGCATCTACAAGATTGAATTGGGGAGGTCTGTACAAACCCAAGATGCTGAGACCTTTCACCATGCATTTGAAGACAGCTGACAATTCTCAAGCCATCCCTTCTGACTAAAACCCAAACCCCTTTCTGGGCTGTTGGGCAGGATTGCAAGCATTCATGCGGAGTTCAAGAAAGACCTGTGGCAAAAGAAAATTTGTCCCAATGGATTCTTCTTTGTGATGGGCCTCAAGATGCTGAACTTTCTTTGAAGCTTGCCCACGATCTTTGTCATAGTCAGCTCATGCTGCTGCAACACTTCCTGCCAGCAGCAGTCCAAAGTTACATCGTCAAACTCGCACTAAAAAAAGTGTATGCTAATATAACAATGGTGCAAATCAACCAACACTTTTGACTAAGAAATCACAAAAATTGGCATCCATCAGCATCTAATAATGCTGACATACCTTAGATATATGGATATGCCCCAGCCAAGGTGAGCCCAGGCGAAGTGCAGCACCATTTACACCTGCTTTCCTCTCATTGGTTGCATCCCAGTATCTGATCAGTACCACAGAGAAACAAAATACTGATCAAGATTAGGAGACAGAAACATCAGAGGAACAGTCAACAACAGCAATGATTTGGAACCCATCCACATCATCACTTCTGAATTTATTTTTCTCCACAAAAACCCTTCCTATAAGCAAGCATCATGCAAAGTGGGTACAGCAACTTACTCAATGATAGAGGTCTGAACAAGTGTCTTCAGAATGATTCTCCTCAATTGGTTCTGGACCCTGAGCACACGCCTCTCCAGACATGAGGATTTTGAACAGTCACAGTGAGTCAGCCTAAGTATGGCGCGCCGATCCACTGCCTTTGGATCTCCTTTTTCTCGTGGGTAGAGAGTTTCCTGTCAGTCCAAAGGACCCAGTTCAATAATGGGGCTGGTATTGGGGGGGAAGAAACAGCTAGAGAATTTGAGAATACAGAACTGCACTGACTTGCAACTTAGGAACAACTTAACCCACAATAAGGCATCCTGGAAAACAGTTAGCCTGTAATACTGAAAGCATTTACACCTGAGATCATAGCAATCTCAATCACACCCACAGGTCTCAGATACCTGCACAAGCTCCAGTGGCCGAATTTTCCACCCACTATGGTGAGGTGCATCTAACATACTTTCATATGCAGGCTGAGACAGAGCAGTAGCCGCCAGCACTCCAACCGGTTCACCAGCCAGGTAAGAGACTTTCCATCTCAGATCTGGGTCTTCTTTGCGAGACCTTCGGTGCCTTGCTCGAGCTCCTCCATAGCAGAACTGGACCACTTTCTGCCCACACTGACTTCGCACAGTCCCATCATAGCCAACGTGCAAATCACGCAGAAAGAGCATCAGCACCTTGAAAAGAGTGCCTGGTTGCACCACCTCGACATGCTTCCGCAGGATGGAGGTGCGGTTTGCAATGACATGGTTGAAAAGCTGAAAAGCCGTTAACCCATCTACCAGTGAGTTTTGTACAAGTCCATGATCCTCCCACCATTCTTGGAGCTGAGACTCCAATGGTGCACTATTGTTTAGCACACGTGAAAATGGCAGCATATGCTCTCCTTTGTAGAGCTGAAGCCCCATGCATGCAATCTGGTCCAGCAGTTTACTCATACTGGCTTTTGTGCTTCCAGCCTTCACCATTGAAAACAGGGAATTTTGAGAGACTGAAGATTCCTGAACAATATTACCCATACCTGCCATGCTTGCTCGGAATGCCTTGATTGCAATGCTTTCCAACATCTGAACCTTGTTGGAGAGGCTTGCTGGGTTGACTTCCAGTCTGTCAAAGGCACCATCAACCTCCAAGTCTACTGACAGATGTGATAGTTGGAATTTTGCATCACAGATCTGCAATGTGTTGATGGACTGTTCCTTAGCTCTTTGTAGACAATCAACAGAGACTCTCTGCAACATTAACCGTCTCTCTTCTGCATTGCTGGTGACAAGAAAATCAGTTAGCCCTGTACTGAAACCGTTGCTATCTAGCCAGGCATGCAACAGCCCTTTGGCACTGTTCAAGTACTCAACCACCGCCTCAGGCCCAGATTGGTCACAAATCGCATCAATAAGACTGTTTCTTCCCTTTTGAAGCCACTTCGAACTGAACCCAGTTTTTAGAATCTCTCCATTCCTGATCAACACCTCTCCATCCAGAGTGTGGAAATCCACACCTGCAGGCAACGTCAAACTGTATAACTGCTCTCCTGTCCACAAAGGGCCTCCTTTTGGTGACTTCAAGATTGCTGCCTCAGGAACAACTGCAGCTGAAGACCACATCTGCAGCTGATCCATGGACACCTTGTCCAGAAACACCTTCTGACAGGTCATGAGGTGTGCAGCTAGCAAGGTGTCCTGTGTCAGTCCAAGAAGTGGCAGTCCTCCTTGTGAGCAGATGATTTGCTGTTGCACTGTCATGAGCTCCTTCAGCTCCACCATTGCTTCCACAGATTGCGGAACAAAGATATGAAAGATATCGCCATCGAAGTCTGCACCGAATGGCGGACAGATAAATGGGTTGATTGCAATAACCATACCCGGGTGTAATACCACTCGCAACGCCATAAGAGAATGCTTGTGAACAGATGGGGGCCGATTCACATACACATAATCACCATCCTGCAGATGGCGGTTGACCAAGTCACCAATCTCCAGCTGTTTGGTGGTGGTTGCATGTAGGCTAATGAATTCACCATTCCGTATTAAACTAGCCCCTATTCCCCTCTTCACATCCAGCATTTGGGTTCGGTCCACACAATCTTGCAATCTCTTTTGATTCCACTTGGTAACTCTCTCAGGTACCGTGAGTTCCCGGGAAATTGCATCAGGAATGGCAATCTCATCAACAGCTATAGCAGGGTCGCCAGTGATGACTGCACGTGCTGTACAGTTCCCACTTTTCCCCAAAATGTTCTGTGTGAACCAGTCTTTTGTCCAGCGATAATCATCACCCTGTGTCATTACCCGACCATTTCGGTCTTTCTTCACTATGGCTTTTCCTGCCATGAACTGTTGTTCCAGGCACATAAATACCCACAATGAATCAGACATTCAGAAATGGGAACACTGATGGGTATAGCTAGCTTCTGAGCAAAATGCAGCATTTCAATGCCACACCACAACAACTGGACTCAGGTCCATCCATGAGAAGGAGAACAGGCAAAAAAATGCTACACTATTTCTGCAACCAATGCTGAGAATATAAATGCATATATATAAACCTTAGGGGCTCCTCGCTCCCGGAAATAGTTGGCAGTGATTGACTGAAGGAGTTTGAATTCATCTCTTCCAGCCCTCCATGTGGGCTTGCCACTTCTGGTGCTCCTGATACGAGCTACCTCATTTACCAGCGTCTGCAGTGATCGTGTGGCTCTATCCTGCACCACCCACAAACTTATATGAATTTCTGCGATCACTATAAACAATTTCTGGTGGAAAAAGAACCCGAAAAACCTGCAATCCTCATAACTAAACACCCTCTTCTGCAAGTCAAGCTTTTTTGTTTAGGAGTGCATCAGACTCTGCAAAAGATTGGGTTGGGTGTGTCTGTCTGTAGAGAGAAATGTTGACTTACATTTCAGTCTCCAGAAAAGAAGCAGAGGAAGTACCACTACAGAATAATACATTAGAGTTTGGCCTCAAAAAAGAAGATGCACACTTACAGTGCCAAAGCGCACAGATGTCGTGTTGCTGACATATTTCATGTCAGGAGTCCGTGTGCAAATTGGGGGAACTGGCACACGCTCCATCACAAGTGCTTCTGGGCGTGCTACAGACTTGTGCATGCCTAAACAACCAATTGAATCCTCTGGGATCTTCTTCAGGATTCTCAAAGCCTGAAATGGAGAGTTAGGAATCAACATGTTAGGAATAGAATCGTAACCACCAAGGAGCAAAATTACCCAAAGAGATTTGTAATCTTCCCTTTTGGAAGACAAAGAGATTCTTTACCTCAAATGGTAGTAGATCTCGCTGACGTGGTGGTGCAAAGTCCAAATCATAGGACTTTGAAGTCAGTTCCACAAAACCCCAGTAATCCGATGCAACATTATCAGTTTTTGCTCCAATCTCCATGGAAACAATTTGCGACAGTTCATCCTTCTTCTTCCCTCTCACAGGCATGATCTTAACCCTGACAGGTGGATACTCTGGGCTGTCAATTGAGCAATATGGACACTTCTTGCGATGGGAAGGGGGAGTGCTGGCACAAGTGACCTCGGAGGACAGATATTTCTCTAGATCAGTCTGCACAAACCCACAAACTCTAAACCCATGAGATGATTTCAGGGACAGAATCTGCAGGGTAAAAAAAGAAAAAGAAAAAAGTCCGCAGATATATATAGGGCTTTCAAGAGTAACATGAGTTACTAACCTGTGTGCCCCCAGCAATCTTTGGAGTCAAAGGTCCATTCTCAATGGAACTCTTTGCAGCATTTTTACCTTTTCGCTTTCTCAAACTCCGGCGGGGACTTTGCAGAGACTCACTGTTGGAAACCTCTTCCACAAAGGAAACTTTCTTTAGCGGCTGCACCACTTTCAAAATATCTTGTGGCAGAAAACAATCTTCATCATCTGATGACAGCACAATTACACCATTGCCCACTGCTACATCCTGCACAAAATCATGTTCCATATGTTCTACTCAGAATCATAAGCCTCAGCCAACAGTAAAATCCCATCCACAGGGCCTTCTCTCTTCCCTGGAATGCACACAAACTGAAAGAAAAGATAACTCATTGAAAAGTGAGACAGGGATATACATATCTTACATTTCCATTGAAACCCTTCAATTGTGGAGTCTCTACTTTCACATTTTCCAAACCTTTGGTTTTTGATATATGTCCTGGAATGCCAAGATCGGAAGAATCTTGTGTCTGCAAACAGAGAGACAAAAACATTCATTGTGAGGGTTGTTATGCTGGAGAAGGAAGCAAGCAAGCAAGCCAGGGAAGAAGATACACAACGTGTTGGCTTCAAGATAACTCCTGCTGAGAGAGTGGGTACCTTCTTTTTCTTTACCAGGGGTACACCACATCCCAGACAAATCTTTTGGAGCACATGTTGCAAGAGACGCATGTGGTTAGGGTGGAAAATGGGTTGTGAAAGGTCCACATGGGCAAAATGTCCTGCAATGAAACCATCATGTAAAGTTACATTTGTCTAACCAAAAGTATCAATTCCACATCACATCCACAAGCTGCTGTTATCTGAATTCATTCCTGGATGTACCATACAACAAACAATAAGTCAAAAATACCATGTTCATGTCTTTTGTCTTGAACAAAGCTTTTGAGCATCATCATCATACCTGTACACTCATCTGTATTCCGGCCACCACAAGTCGCACACCTATCTTCAACTGGCTGACCAAGGCGTGGATCCCAAAGCTCCTTCGGTGTTCTGACAGATTTTCCTTTCTCAAGGACCGAGAAGTTGATCTGTCAGACATATATCCATCATTCTCCACACATTAGAAAGGGTAGGTCTAGCAAATCAACAATAAGCCCAATGGTTGAAGCAGAGAACATCAACTACTGCTAAGAACACTGAAATTCAATATGGCTCATCAGCAATGTAAATGCAGTCAAATAATGTCGTACAATTTCCTTGGCAGCTAACATGCCAAACTGTATTCCAACAAGCTCTGCAAGCGGAGGGTCTGGTGGCTGCATCTTTGGAAGAATACTCAGTTCCATTTTCTCAGGCTGATTTCAATCACCTATCACATACTATTCAACCAACAGATCAGTCCTCCATATTATATTCCACTCCAGAAATTTGCTCAGAACCCATCTTCTATCATTTTGCTTCAGTGTGGAAAGAAAAAGAAAAGCAGCCAGGAAAACAAAAGAAAACTACAGGAAGACATATCAAACAATCATCAGACCATGAGTTTCACAGAGACTCTGCCAGAAATTACAAAACCTAGACGAGGCCATCACAAATTGACCTCCCATGTTGAGCTTCAACTACCAGGGGAACACAAACAATGAGGAGAACCGTACCTCAAA
>Ga0116229_10012238_pt1 | contig 12419 bp, 7 predicted proteins | sample S1TSphgellanicum_3_FD_87313 | JGI IMG/M metagenome (GOLD analysis project Ga0116229, IMG submission 87313) | Host-associated microbial communities from peat moss isolated from Minnesota, USA - S1T2_Fc - Sphagnum magellanicum MG | ecosystem: Host-associated > Plants > Peat moss > Unclassified...
AGAGCTTATGACTTGGAAGAAGGAAAAACTTACTCCATGAATATGGCCGCTCTCATGACAATAGCATGCTACACATGCCAAGAACCTCACACTCACCATGACTTGCACGTTCTGGACAATCTATGGCCCATCTCATTTACCACTACAAATATTTAGGGTCCAACATGTGACATGGACTAGTACTTAATAAAATGATTGTGATATCTAAGTCCCTTTGCATGATCTTTCCTGCATATCAGGTCATCTGGACAGTCGAGAAGAGGTGGCAGTGGTCATCACAAACTTGTGGAAAAGACCAAATTGTGTTCAAAGACCTACCTAGCTTCTTATGTTGCCCTTCTATGTGTTGGGTAGCCCACAAGCTAGTAGCATAAGGAGCACATGAGCTAGTCGTGAATTCATGCGGACCTCTACAATTAGGGTTTCACAATCAATCTACATCTTGTGGCATGCTAAAGTCATCTTATGACACAATTAATGGAGTAGTACTAACAATATGGGGCATTTCCAAGGTAATCATTTTTGTGGAGTATTACAGCACCGCCATAAAAGTTAATCAGTTTTTGGTGAAGTGTACAAGTAGTTGCATACAACATTTGAACATAGTGCAACAAGCTTGATGCCAGTTGCTCATTTGCAAACAAACAAAGATCAAGTTCTAATGTGCATTAAACCTATAACTTTTAGGCAATAGTACTATGGTCTAAGTAGTATCAAGTACACATTGAATATTGTTAATTTTTCTTTGTAGATAGGAATGGCATAATATGTTGATCTAAATGTAGGCCAATAACACCAAGGAGTAGTTGAAATCGTTAAACTTTTCAAAAAAATTGAACTTAATTATGTTGGGCAACAATGGGAAAACATTAAAGACATGGAAAGGTGTGAGCTGAGAGTGCAACCCGAGAATCACATTGACACTCTTAGGAATGTGAGAGAATAAGCCCACACACTCCCAAGTGGACTTCCATTTTGGGAGTTAAAATCCCTATAAAATTTTGAATCTTTATAGAATAATTTCAATGGTCAAAACTCATTAGATCGAAAAGTTATTTATACCATTGGAAATCTTTTGAGACATAAATGTGTAAAATGGGTTCACATGACCCATTTGAGTATTTATAACAAATATTATGGCCGAAAGAAAGGCCGAAAATCAAAATGCCAACTTGACTCCCAATCACTAAAAGTTGAGAATCACTTTGAATTACGTGCATGTATGACGCACCCCCAAGTTCCTTGTTAGACCCAAGAAAGGTCCAACTATGTCAAAGAGCGGAAGTAGTTGGAACTTGGTGTCGTTCCTAGTTTCCAACACTAAAGAGGGGTGAGAGGGGCATGCTGAAAGCTCTGGGATTAGACTAGGAAGAGGGACAAGTTATTTAGTTATTCGGTCCTGCATCCAAAACCAACCAACAAGTTGGTTAGAACTCATTCTGCACACTCTTGGTGTTGGGACAAGCCACGGGCAACCTTGGACTCATTTGACTCACCACGACCCGAACTCGGGGGGAAGCCACCACCTTCCCCCATATAGTATTCTCTACATCTCTCCACCGCACTTGCATCTGAATGGCACTTTTTCCCGGGACTCCCAAAGTGGAGTCCAGAAATTGTCCCGGTTTGGACTCTTGGAACTTTGGGCATTCATAACTTTTCGCCCCGACCTCAGATTGGGACGAGGTCTTAGCAAACTTGTAGCTCTCCTTGAGATCTTTCCAACGATGTGTCGCACTCCACCTGCACACATCGAGATCGGGTCGATTCCCGACTTTTAGTGGTCGGGGGTCAAACTACCAGTTTGACTCCCGACCCTTCTTTCAGCCATAATTTGTGCTGCAGATGTTCAAATGGTTCATGCAAGGCCATTTTAAACATCTACACTTCAATACCTTTTCAACGGTATAAAGAACACCTTAATGCAAGGTGTTTTGGCCCTTGCAATCACGTTTTGAATTTTCAAGAGTCCCGGAGGACTCTCGAGTCCCATTTTCGGGAGTGTGAGTGGCGACCTCATACTTCCTTCAAAGTGGGGTTGCGATAGTGTAGGTGGTGCGTCACATATTGTTGAAAAGCTCTTAACCAGGCTACAATTTTGCTTTGGACCTCACTTTAATCAAAGGTCTGCACAAGAAGTTACGAGTTTCTAAAATGTTAGAAGTCCTAATTTCAAAATTTCAGGACTCCCAACTTGGGAATCCTAGGACAAAATGACATTTGGGTGCAAACCTATGGCTAATCATAGAGAATAATATAAGGGGAAGGTGGTGGCTTCCCCCAAGTTCGGATCATGATGACTCTTATGAGTTCATGTATGTTTGTGATTCATCCGTGCACCAAAAGCGTTCCAACTATGCATTAACCAACTTATTATTTGGTATGTGTAAGTTCATGTTAATAATTGATTTGTTTATCACTTGTCTTAGTCCTCATCCCAGAACTCTAACATGCCTGTTTTACCCTCGAAATGCTACAAATTAAGGAGTGTACCCCAATTTCTTCTTCTTATGTTTTCACCTTCAGACTCACATTTGAGACTTTCAAGGAATTTGGGGGTGTGTCATTCCCTTTAATCAACAATTGTGAAAAAACCTTATTATTATTGAAATTTTTGAAAATTTTAGGATCAACCACTATCACATACTTTATAATCCCAAGTTCAATTAATTTCAATTCCATGACCTTTGCCAAAAAATGTTTGGACATACCATTATTTAACCCATAAGTTGTCATGGAGGCCAACATCATCATAAATGGATTTCATTCATTTTTCATCCACAATCAATGAAGTTCATCCACCACCAACTTATACTTTATTTATAATTAACTTATAAATGACTTATAATTGATTTGTAGTTAACATGAAATTCATTTATAGTTCACTTATACTTTAAAATGGATTTCAAAGAAAAATTTGGATGGTGGGCATATGGAAATCCCCATGGGAACTTTTTTGAATTGTGTCTTTAAATGATTATAAATAAAAGTGAAACCCCATTACTTTTAGTTTGTTCAACATCAATCTAAAGTAAGATGTTACAAGATAACCTTGTTTTGTTTTTCCATGTTTCAAAATAAAATTCCATAAAAGTTACGTTTTGCACACTGTGTGTGTTTGTTTTTTTGTTATTTTTTGTTTTAATATGTTTGGATTTAAAATTAAATTTCCATTTGTCATGGTTAGTTCACATCCTTTTGAATTCTTCTTGTCAACTTGGTTGGTTTTGTGCTTGTGACACAAACATCATGGTGAATCTGTCCCTTTCCATCACATCTACCACATCATTTTTACATTCTTCAACTGTTTTTGTTTCCTAAGCATCCCATCAACTACGACAAAGAACATTTTGTTTGTTATGGTCAATGGAGCTTGGTGGCCCAAGATTAATATTTGTGGACACCCCATTTTTGACCACTCCACTAAAAAATTGCGCCTTTTATAAAGATGGAATTAAAGGTGGTTTTGATGTTTACATGAATGACATTAACAATATTTCAAAATGCATTTATACTTGTTGGCATCAACATCAAACTCCCAATGGATGCATTTTTTGACGAACAACAAATCATCAACATTCATTTTGAAGGTTAGAAGCATAGAAATGTATGTCATGCTTCACAAACCTAAACAACATCCAATAAATGTAAGATTTATCAAATAAGAATAAATACATTACCAAAGTATAATAAATACATCACATGATAGGTATAACAACTAGGTTCTATAATAAGTATAACAATTCAAATCATGTGATAATGTAATAAATGAAATTTTATGGCAAGATTTAGTATAACAAAAAAAATTCAAAATTGATGATTATCAATCTTGCTTTTGTTGAATAAAGAGAGGAAATGGAATCAATAATAATGTACATGTAGGTTTTGATAAAGCTAGAATACAAATTAACATTTGAACACACAAGACATAAACAATATTGCACATTGACAATAAGAACATGATTTGAAAACTTGAATAGATTATTTTTGGTTGAAATATTTCTATTTTACACATGAAAATACTTGCACTTGGAATGTACAATTTAAGCACAATGTTTAATTATTTTTAATCCATCTATAACTAAGAGTGTATTATCCAATGATGTGTATTTATAGAATGTCCAATTGATTCTAAAAGTGCATGTCAAAAGAGTAGTTAGTTAGTTAATTTTAAATTAATGATGATTAATACCAACTAGTTTATTGGTTTGAGTATTGACTTTTAATTTTGAATTGAACTTACTTAAAACATTGAAATTGTTTTTGAATTGATTTTCATTCTCAATTTGAAGTTTTGAATATTTTTGCAATTATTGAATTTAGAGCTTTTTACTTTTTGTTTTGTACATGAATGTTTTGAACATGGCTAAAATATACTTTAATAAGTATTAGAAGTACATGTTAGTATATATTTCAATTGTTAAAATAGTGGTTGATTATAAAAATTGCATAGATTAAAAATATTTTTTATTAGTTCAAAACACTTAAATGCAATTAATGTTCAAGAGTTGTATTGTTGATTTTGCATGACTTGACGCATTTTCCTTGCATCAAATTCCTTTGAAAGCATTAACAAAAAATTCAAATGAATTAGAACATTTAATTACAACACCCTTGGTCAATACCTTTTGAACTAACCAAATTGGATTGTGTGATTTTTGTGAAGATTTCACTAGTGCTTGCTTAAGTCATATACTTGCACAAATGCATATCCTATTATGCACATTGACCATCAAAACACATGTTGAGAACTAAACACATGTCACAAACAAAATTTGTTTAACATGTTTGAATTTTATATTGAGAGTCCTCACATTTTTAATGTACAACTAAAACATATGTTCAATTGTTCAAGTAAATTTAAAAGTCCCAACATATTGAATTTTAAAAGGATTCATCCATGATAATCCAAATCAAAGCGAGTTTTTGAAATGGGCATGATGGTGACAAGGGAGTTGCAACAAGAAAACAAATTTTTATTTTAACACCAAAACAAAGGAACAACCCCAAATGGGAGTGTAGCTTGGACTTTTTATGGAAAAAAAAAACATATTGTTGCATTTTTCTTTTCTTTCTTCCTACAAGCTTACACACCCACGCAAAACCCAATAAATATCTATTCCCATCAATGACATGAAAAATCAAATCGAAAATCGAAAAAAAAGGGTAATGGCAAAAATATAAAAATTGTGTTAATTCATTTACATATAGTGGTCGTAAAATGAAATGGTGGAAATGCAATGTAACAAAACGATGAAAACTTTTGGAATATAAACCCATTGTTTCATGCAATAACCATTGTATTTATTATGATGCACACTTCCTTTTTCCACCTTTATAAATTCCTTTTGTCGCAACCCAACTTTGAGGGAAGTGTGAGGTTGCCACTCACACTCCTGAAAATGGGACTTGGGAGTCCTCCGGGACTCCTGAAAATTCAAAACGTGATTGCAAGGGTCAAAACACCTCGCATCAAGGTGTTTTTTATATTGTTGAAAAGGTCTTGAAGTGTAGATGTCCAAAATGGCCTCGCATGAGCCATTTGGACATCTGCAGCACAAGTTATGGCTGAAAGAAGGGCCGGGAGTCAAACTGGTAGTTTGACCCCCGACCATTAAAAGTCAAAAATCGACCCGATTCCAGTGTGTGCAGGTGGAGGGCGACAAACCATTGAAAAGTTCTTAAGGAGAGCTACAAGTTTGTTCAAGACCTTGTCTCAATCGGAGGTCGGGGCAAGAAGTTATGAACGCCCAAAGTCCAGGGAATTCAAATTGGGACAGTTTTGGGACTTCACTTTGGGAGTCCTAGGAAAAAATGTCATTCGAATGCAAGTGCGGTGGAAAGACGCAGAGAATACTATATGGGGCAAGGTGGTGGCTTCCCCCGAGTCTGGGCCGTGGTGAGTCAAGTGAGTCCAAGGCTGCCCGTGGCTTGTCCCAACACCAAAAGTGTGCATAATGAGTTTTAACCAACTTGTTGGTTGGTTTTGGATGTAGGACCAAATAATTAAGTAGCTTGTCCCCCGTCCTAATCTAATCCCGAAGCCTTCAACACGCCCTTCTCACCCCCCTTTAGTGCTAGAAGCTGGGAACGACACCAAGTTTCAACTATTTCCGCTCTTCAACATAGTTGGACCCTTTTTGGGTCTAACAAGGAACTTGGGGGTGCGTCACCCTTGTTTTCTTTGACTCCTTTTACAAGTGTTTAGACATCTTTTGGGTCCAAGGTCTTTTGATAGCCCAAAAAGACCTTTAACTCATAAGCAAATTATTTTCCCAATAATTTTCAATGGCATTGAATTCATACCAACAACCACCATGACCCCATCAACCTATTTAGGGATCTGGGCCTTTGTAGTTTCAATCATAGGTATTAGGTTTATGGTTGATTAATGTCATTTCCTTCTTGAAGCCTTAGCACGATTCGACAACAACACCTTCTTTTTCCAACAACATTTCAAGGCAACATGTGATTTTTTACCACCCCCAACACACATGTGTCTTTTTCCTTTTGAACAACTCATTAGACATCAAATAATTTGATTTTAAGGTTCCATTTTGGAGCATATACACCATCATACCCTTTTTAACATGCTTTCCGACATGATATCTAAAGCCCATTGTGCTCAAATTTTATGATGTTCTAGCCCTGGGGTGGGCACTTGGCTTATGGCTGAATTAATCTTCCCAACCTTTCGTTTATCTTCTCCAATTTTTTCCCCATCGCTTGCACAAAATTTGGACTACCACATTTTTCAATTATAGGCGTCCCTTGATGTGCATGCACACACCTCATTAACCCTATGGGTATTTACTTCTTGCATAATGCCCATGGTGACGAATGTATGGGAACCCATGATGTAGTTAGAAGCACATGTATTTTGCTTTTGTTGTGTGAGATGCAAGTTTTCACATGTGACGAGAACAATTACATGTGCTTCTCTCAAACACGCTTAATTCCTTTCATCAACAAATCAACATTATGCTCACCAAAGATGGTATTTGCATCTTAGTTGATGTTGTTATCAACGACCCAATGTATGTGGATTTATTTTTATGATCTTGCACAACTCAAGGATTTGTTGCTTTCAATACAACTCGAACCCAAGAAATGACCTACTGCAATCGACACCTCATTGATCAATTCTTCCCTTTGGTAATCGAGGTATTTGAATGTTTTCACAAACAAATTGATGCATTCTTACAGGATTGTGCCAATGCCATTTGGAGCTTCAAAAGGCCAAAAGGTCCCCTCATCTTTCTATCTTGGTTATTTTTTTTCATATATATTTTTTCAATTATGCTATAAAAGATGTAAGGTTTAGGAACTAGGTTTGTTTTTTTTTGGGTGATTATTTGCTATTTTGCAAAAACAATTGACAATTGTTTTGGAAAAACATGCTTTTCCAGTGTAACATGAGAATTCTCAGCAAAATTTTGTCATTTTTTTTAAATTAAAAAAATTGGAAAAACCACCCAGTTGCAGGCATGAAATGAATTTGTGATTTTTGGTCATTTGAACGAATACAAATATAGACAATCTTCATGAACAGGTTTTTTTTGGAAGACTTTTGTTTGTCTATTGTTAAATTAATTGATTTTTCTAATTTGTTGGAAAATTTCACCAAATTTTTGATATCACAAAATTGAAACGAAAGACCCCTGTTCCTGAATAGTGTTATTTTTGGGGCAGAATATGGCCACTTGGCAACAAATGAAAAGGGTTGTGAATCCAGCAGAGGTCGTTTGGTGAAAAAGACCACAAAGTTGCCATATTTCAAGGAAAAAAAAGTAAACATTGCCAGATATAGACCATAGCTTAGAGCATGTTGCCAAAATATAGCAGGGTTCCAAAAGTACGTGGACCTGGGCTGCAACTCTTTCCAAACACCAAGGATGTAGGGACTGGCATGGGTAAGCCTGGTGTTTGCATGCTTGGGCCTTTTGGTTCCTTGTGGGACAATTCATCAGCACGACCAAAGCTCATAACAAATTCTCTTTTGATTTAAAATTATGGAAGATTGGAAACCCTGGTGAATCACCATTTTTATTAGGTGTAAAGTTTTCCCCCAACAAATCAGGTGGCATGATCTTGGTCACCAAGCTACAGACCTTATAATTCCAGAGAATGGTCCTTGGAAGTGTCATTTGTGGATACATACGGAGAGTCTCTGATCTCTTGGTAAATAGACAAACTTGGGTGGTTTTTAACATAGGTTCCAGGTAGTGTGTTGGACACGACGCCACTAACAGAAGGACAACAGGCCCAACGTGGAATCATCTGCGCACCACTAATTATCTACCACATTTTCTGGTGCAGCTTACATTGACTTTTGTCACACTACTTATTTAAAGTAAACACTGTGCTCATGCATTCTTTACAGATATGAAGAAATGGCATCGGCTTCTAGTATGTTATTACTTTAGTAATTTTTCCACCTGGTTTTTTTGGACATTTTCCCATGGGCTTTGCTTGAAATGGGTCCATGTGCAGTAGTGGGACACATTTGGAAATACTATATTATGACCTGGTTTTTTGTACATTTTCCCAGGGGATTTTCTTGGAATGGGTCTGAGTGTGAATTTGTGGGACATGTTTTGAAAAGAACCAAAGGAAACAAGTGGGTTTGTGAGGTTGGATTGATAGAACAACCCCTTGCCAACCAACCCTTCCAATGTAATAAGTGCCCAAATGCACACCAAGAAACTTCATACTGTATTTGGAAGGCATTGTATATCCACAATTTACCATCATTGAAAACCCATACCTAGGGATTACACTCCTTAAGACTAAAATCTTTTTAGGTCAGTAATTTTGAGAATGTAAAATCCATTTGTGGCTTTACCCAACACAATCCACCAATTAAGAAAGTGAATACCCCGAGGGCCACCAAGATGGCCTGAAAGACCTAGAATCAGGACTGGTTAAACTTGTTCAACATAGGTAGTGAGTAGCCAGGGCAGTGGTCACTGGCTGGTCTACCACACCAATCCACCAAAAACAATGCAGTCTTGCTAGGATGACAAAATCCAAACAAAGAAAATCACACACACAAAATCAGGCCTCCATTAAAAGCTATTAGTGTCATGGCCTCTGCTGTTGAGCACATATTGCAATATTGAATGAATTCTGAAAGAGCAAATGATGCACCTTTTATAGATTATGTCTGAAATCCAATTTTCTTGAAATTTTTTTTGTTGATTTTATGACAACAGTTTTTCAAAAGTCAATATTTCTCTCACCCTAGGTCTTTGCCTGCTTGAAATCCTACTTATCCAGGGCTTTCCAACAATACTAAGAGCACACCCCAATTTTTGTAAAAAAATTATTTCATGGACGTGAGTTCAGTTCTTTTATGTCTTGTTCAAAATTTCTGGACATAAGGTTCAAGAGATATTGAAGTTTAAGTTATTTTTGTCATTGGAACTCAGTAAAAACCAAATATATTTTTCAATGAAAATTGGATTTCAGATTTAGATTAATGAATGTTTAGAGCAAGCCTCAATTTTCCTAAATTTTTAAATTTTAAGCTTACTGAATTTTCAACAACAAATCTATTCAAAATTCAACAGCCCTTGCACTATACGTCTAAACATTAGAAGAATACCTTGGTGCACCCCTACTCATCAAGGGCTTTCCAATGGTACCAAGAGCATGAACCGGGGGCATGGGGTTTGCCATAGTTTGTAAGATCTCAACATGACAAAACAAACAAACAGCCTTCCTTACAAGTAAGATGTTTGAATTATAATGTAGTTCAGTTAAACGATCCCATTGTATGCTCAATTAGTTTTGCAACTGTCTATTACATCCTTTTGTAATCCAATTTATGAGTACATGTGAACAAATTAGTAGCATTGAACTACTCCATGCATCACAATGTCTATACATCTTCCAATTTTCTCATTCATAGGCCTCTAGAGATATGAGGGCGTACCTTTTTCCAAGTCCCCCAATCATAATAAATTCCTTCACCTATCAGACCAGTTATACTTGTTGCTTGTTGGATGTGACGAAGTTTGTGGTTGAGAATGTTGGGTTTATTATTGCATGGCATCCCCCTAACCACAATTCATTAATGTCAAATGAAGGATCGCACATGAATTTGCAAGTAATTACCAAAGAGATGCAAGGTACAATTGAATTAAAGATGGTGATTACATAGGTGTTGACAATAATTCACGTCTTATCTCCAATCTGCCATGTCACACATTTACCTGATGATCAATGTTTAATTGTAAGCATTCAAATATACAAGTGCAATGAGTTGAGAACAATTCAAGTTGCCAGTTCAAGTATTACCATTCACATCCAGCACATGTTTGAGATGTGGGTGCACTCTCCACCCACTTGTGACCATTGATAGTGTTTGAAAAGTCTTGCAAGGAGGGTTTGTGGTTGCCAACAACACATGAATCTTGCATCTCAAATTGGATATCTGAATCCTCTGTCCCCACCCCAACTACGAGACAAGTTTTTGACAATAATGTGCTCTCCACAGTGCCTAAGTTGATGTCTTCAAGCTTTCTGCCTGTATTCAATTGAGTGTGAGAAAGAGAATCCAACTGAAATTTCCCTTTGCCCCGTTGTGAATGTTCAAGCTTCTCCAAATTTTTGGCAACTACTGTACTGTGAAGTGAACCTCTTCCACAACTATCAACTTCTCCATTAAGTACTTGGTGTCTATCTGAGACTTTGACCATGGAACAATTTATTTCCTTGATAGCACATTGCATAACTGATCTCAATTCTGCTTTTGCCTTCATCGTCTCCACTGAGTTACCTACACAAATTGCAAAGTTCTGAGTGAAAAACATGTCCCTACAGGCTGGGCTAATAATTTTACTCTTATATCAAAGACCATATACACAATGCTTGAAGACAGCTTAAAATCTGGCATGGGTGAAGCTCCCTATAGATCTACAAACAGGATCCACACCTGTAGAGGCTGAAGGTCCCTAGCACCCAACATCATGACACAATCTTTTGAGGTGGAAGCATAAAAACCTCATGTACTTCCCTGTTCTTGTGTGTTAGCAACTCTAACCAAAATATGCATGAATCTACCACAGACATAGTGGGGAGTACTCACCTAAGTGGTGTTCAGCCATGAAACCTGTGTCAAGGTCTTCCCTATGGCACAGACATGTCCTCCAACATTTTATTGCCTTTTCCTTTTCATCATCACTGCCTCCGATCCACATCACTTTCAAATAATCAGCATCAAGACATGCCATGTCCTCCATTCCACAATGAGCAATGGCAACAAAACAATCAAAGAGCCTCTTAACCACTTCTTGGTGCACAGGACTCTCTAAAGGAGCCTTGAAGGAGGCAATATCATTTGCAAGTTTTTGTTCCTGACCCTTTAGGCCAGGTCCTGTCAGAAACATTGCACACCACTAACACATCATGCGTTGTGTCCATGATAGTTCATTACCAAAACCCTTTTCTTGACTCACACGTACCAAAGTGTCCTTCAATGCTGAAAGCATAATATCTGACACATAACTAGTAGGGCCAAAAGAAAGTGCCATGTGGCCTTCAAGGCCAACACACTAGGAGGGAGGTCAAAGGTTTCAAGGCAATTGGCTCTGCGCCATTTGAGGTACTCCATAACCAAAAGCCATTCCTCAATTGTGTGATGCCAAGGACGACGGAAACCAATGGCAGATTGGAGGGGGGAATCTTTAAGTAGGAGAAAAGCAGGTGACCAATTCCATTCCTTATCTTCTATGGTGTAGTACTCATGCACAAAGTCCCTCTTCCACTTTACTTGATGTACATTTCCATGCTTTTCTCCTGCATTTGTCACTGGTATTGTGACTAAACTCCTCTTTGGCCTCCACCTCCACTTCCTTGCAATTCATGGACACTGTAGGAAGTCCATCCAGACAACTAGTTTTGGTCCCTTCAGGTACACCCACAGTATCCAGATGGTTTATTCCGCTATTGGATGATTTCCCCCTGACCTCTGACAAGGCATCAAGTGTGCTTGCAGGGGCCATTGCAAATAACTCCTGTGCATGTGTATTCATCTCAGGCACAATGTCCAATTTATGCACATTGTGGAGAGTATCAACCTTGCCATCTTCCTTTCTCAGGTTCTTGAAACATTTGCGTTTACCTAACAGGCCTTTCACCACAAGTCGTTGGCCTTTTCTCAAGATTGGATACATCTTCAAACAGTGGCCCACAGTAGGACACCCCTTATGTTGATGATAGTTAATGCCAGGCCTGCCTTGAAAGACTTTTTCACAATACAGGCATTGCCATTTATGACGAGTCTGGTCTGGTTTCTTGGGCAGTTGACATTTTTGATAGCACTCCATCAACAATTCATCATACTCATCATCTTCATACCGGTCAGTCCATGTCTCCCTGGCATATGTCATGGTACTCTCCTTCATAATGACAAC
>Ga0116229_10012239_pt1 | contig 12418 bp, 8 predicted proteins | sample S1TSphgellanicum_3_FD_87313 | JGI IMG/M metagenome (GOLD analysis project Ga0116229, IMG submission 87313) | Host-associated microbial communities from peat moss isolated from Minnesota, USA - S1T2_Fc - Sphagnum magellanicum MG | ecosystem: Host-associated > Plants > Peat moss > Unclassified...
CTCGCTATCGCTCTTAAGCGCCAGCGTTGTGATCTGGACCACCACGCCCTGGACCATCCCCGCCAACCGCGCGATCTCTTACGGCCCCGATATCGCCTATGGTTTGTATCGCGTCGACGCCATGGTGGAGGGCTTAGCGTTTGAACCTTGGGCCAAGCCGGGCGACCGGCTGATCGTGGCCGACGCCCTGGCGGACGGCGTGTTCAAGGCGGCGCAGATCGACGCCTTTACCCGCCTGGAAACCGTCGACCCGGCCGGCCTGACCTGCGCCCACCCCTTAAGGGCGCTCGATGCGGGCTATGGCTTCGATGTGCCGATGCTGGCGGGCGATCACGTCACAGACGACGCCGGCACGGGTTTCGTCCACACCGCGCCCGGTCATGGCCAGGAGGACTATCAGGTCTGGATCGCGTCTGGGCGCCGCGACATCCCCGACACCGTCGATCCCAACGGCGTCTACTATGACCAGGTGCCGCTATTCGGCGGGCTGGCGGTCATGGAGACCGAGGGCAAGAAGGCCGGCAAGTTCGGCCCCGCCAACAGCGCGGTGATGGAAAAGCTGATCGAGGCCGGAAACCTGCTGGCCCGCGGTCGGCTGGAGCACAGCTATCCCCACTCCTGGCGCTCCAAGGCGCCGGTGATCTACAGGAACACCCCGCAGTGGTTCATCCGGATGGATGCCCCGCTTGAGGGCGGCCAAACGCTACGCCAACGGGCGCTCAAATCCATCGACGCCACGGCCTTCTACCCCGAAACCGGCCGGGCGCGGATCAAGGCCATGGTGGAGGGCCGCCCCGATTGGCTGATCAGTCGCCAGCGGGCCTGGGGCACGCCGCTCGCCATGTTTGTGGACGCCCAAACCGGCGAGCCGCTGCGGGACCCGGCGGTCAACGCCCGCATCGTCGCGGCGATTGAGGCCGACGGCGCCGACGCCTGGTTCACCCGCGACGCCGCCGAGTTCCTCGGCCCCGACCGCAATCCGGCCGACTATGAGAAGATCGAAGATATCGCCGACGTCTGGTTCGACAGCGGCTCGACCCACGCCTTTACGCTGGAGGGGCGCAACGACAGCCATTGGCCGGCGGACCTCTATCTCGAAGGGTCGGATCAGGCGCGGGGCTGGTTCCAGTCCTCGCTCCTGGAAGCCAGCGGCACACGGGGCCGGGCGCCCTACAATGCGGTCCTGACCCACGGCTTCACCCTGGATGAGCAGGGTGAGAAGATGTCCAAGTCCAAGGGCAACACCATCGAGCCCCAGGCTGTGATCAAGGAATCCGGCGCGGACATCCTGCGACTGTGGGTGGCCATGGTCGACTATTCCGAAGATCAGAGGATCGGGAAATCGATCCTGCAGACCACGATCGACGGCTATCGCAAGCTCCGCAACACGCTCCGCTATCTGCTGGGCGCGTTGGAAGGCTACGAGGCCGCCGACGCGGTCGACTATGCCGACATGCCGCCGCTGGAGCGCTATGTGCTGCACCGGCTGTGGACGCTCGACGCCCAGGTGCGAGACGCCTACGGCGCCTATCGGTTTAGCGATGTCTGGCGCCCCGTATCGGAGTTCGCAGCTCAGGAGCTGTCGGCGCTCTATTTCGATATCCGCAAGGATGCGCTGTACTGCGATGCGCCCAGCAGCCTGCGCCGCCGCGCCTGCCGCACGGTGATGGCCCATGTGTTCGACCGGCTGACGATCTGGCTCAGCCCGCTCGCCCCCTTCACCATGGAGGAGGCCTGGGCGACGCGCTTCCCGACCGAACGCTCGAACACCTTCCGAGTGATGCCGACAACACCGGACGCTTGGCGCAATCCGGCCGAGGCGGAACGCTGGGGCAGGATCGAGCGGGTGTTGGGCGTCGTCAACGGCGCGCTGGAGGTCGAACGGCGGGAGAAGCGCCTGGGCGCCGCGCTGGAGGCGGCGCCGCGGGTGCATATCGAGGCGCCCGATCTGCTCGCGGCCTTCGACGGCCTGGACGCCGCCGAGGTGTTTCGCACCAGCCAGGGCGAGCTGGTCGCTGGCCCCGCTCACGCGGGCTTCGGCCTGCCGGAAACGCCCGGCGTTTCAGTCGAGCCGCTTTTGGCTCATGGCGACAAGTGTGTGCGGTGCTGGCGGGTTCTGCCCGAGGTCAAGGCGCCGACGTCGCTCTGCCTGCGCTGCGAGGCGGCGGTGGCGGCCTGGGATGGCGACCACGACATGGCGGAGGCTTGACGCATATGAGCATGGCGGCTTCAGACATCCCCGCTAAAGGCCCCACCCGGCCGGCGCTGGTCGCCTATGGCGCGGCGCTGATCGCTATCGCGCTGGATCAGGCGTCGAAATATTGGGTGGTCAATGTCTTGGACCTGCCGGACCGGTTCCAATACCACCTGTCAGACGTTTTCAACCTGACCATGGTCTGGAACGACGGCGTCAGCTACGGCCTCCTGAAAGCCCAAGGCGATCTGGGGCGCTGGGCGCTGGCCTTGTTCTCGTTCGCCGTTGCGGCGGGGCTAGGCGCCTGGGTGTGGCGAAGCCCGCGGGTTCTGCCGGCGGCCGGCGTCGGCCTGATCATGGGCGGGGCGATCGGCAACGCGGTGGATCGCGTGCGCATCGGCCGGGTGGTCGACTTCCTCGACTTCTCCGGCACCCACATGTTCCCCTGGGTGTTCAACGTCGCCGACAGCGCCATTACCGTGGGGGTGGTTTTGCTGCTTCTGGATAGCCTGCTGGCCGAGCGGAAGCGGTAGCGCGAGACGGCGCTGCGGTGCTGTCTGCGCATCCGCGCGGCCCCCATCGCCACCCTGCGGCGGAGCGCGCCTTTGCGATGTCTGCGGATTGATGTAATCCCCAAGCCAATGGCCTGGGGCGGCTGCCGGATCGGGGCCCTCGTCGGCCTTTAGGAGTTTTTGTCCATGAGTGAGAGCCGCAAGATGGATCTGCGCTTAACGTCTTGTCGCAGAAACGCTGCGCTGCTGGCGGGGATCGCTGCGCTTGGCATGGGCGCGTCGGCCTGCCATACGGTTGGCGACGCCTTTGGACAGAACAAGAGCGCGCCCGATGAGTTCCGCGTCGTGACGAAGGCGCCCCTGGTGGTGCCGCCGGAATATGCGCTGCGTCCGCCTGCGCCGGGCGAGCCGCGGCCCATGGAGCTGCTACCCGAAAGCGCCGCCGAACAGGCGCTGATCGGCGAGCGTGAGGCGGCCGATCGCGACGACGCCGAAAAACTGCTGGTCGCCAAGGCCGGGGCCGAACACGCCGACCCCCTGATCCGCTATGTGATCGACGACCAGTTCGGCGCGATCGCCCACAAGGACAAGAGCTTCGCAGACCGCGTCATGTTCTGGCGCAAGGGCGACCCCGAGATCGCCAAGGCGCCGAGCGGCGATACGCCATCGCCGGTCGATCCCGCCAAGGTTAAGGCGCTGACGGGCGGCAAGCCCGTGATCATCGCGCGCGCGCCGGAAAAGACCCACTTCAAACTGCCGGGGCTGTAGTCGGGCGGGGCTGACAAGGCCTTATTTTAGCGCTTGCGCCGGACCTTGGGTCCGGCCCGATCAGGGGCGGGTCGAAGAGAGTTCAGGGCTTCCCCCGCCATGTCGTCCCCACCGTCGTCATCATCCGCACAGCGCTATTTCAGCCCGGCTGAAGTGGCCCTGCGCCTGGGCGTCACTGTCCGGGCGTTGCGGATCTATGAGCGCCATCGGCTGATCAAGCCGTTGCGAACCTCGGCCGGTTGGCGCGCCTATGGTCCCGATCAGATGGCGCGCTTGCATCAGATTTTGGCGCTGAAAGGCCTCGGCTTATCCCTGGCCCGCATCGCCGACCTGCTGGATGGCCGCCTGAAGGATCTGGACGCTGTGCTTAAGCTCCAGGAAGAGGCGTTACGCGGACGGCGACGCCAGGTTGAGCACGCGCTCGACCTGATCGCCCTCGCGCGGCGGCGTCTGGCGCAGGGCGCGGTCCTGTCTCTCGACGACTTAACCCAACTGACGCGAGAGACGACCATGACAGCCAAGATCGATGATGTGGCGATGAAGGAGATTTTCGAGCCCCTGATCGAAAAGCATTTCACGCCAGACGATATGGAGAAGGCCAAGGCCAGAAAGTTCGACCTGATGGCGGCCAATAGCTTTGACCAAACCCAGTTTCAAAGTGCGTGGGACGAGCTGGTCGCCGACGCTCAGCGCCTCACAGCCCTTGGCGATCCTGGGTCGCCGGAGGCCAAGGATCTGCTGCGACGCTGGAACGCCGAGGTCGAAAAGTTCACCGGCGGCGATCCGGCGCTATGGGCCAAAAGCTCTGCGATGTGGAAGGATGCGATGTCTGATCCCGCCGCGACGGCGCGCATGCCTTTCAAGCCTGAAATGTTTGCATTTCTGAGCGAGGTCGCGCGCCTGGAGCGGGAAGGGCAAGCTTGAGGCTTGAATTTGGGACTAAATCCGCAGTTCGGGCGCGGCCCTGAACTGCGGACGCGGCCCTCCGGCCGTAAATCGTAGACAGTCCACAGGTTCGATTGTTTCCGGGGATAACAGGGCTGGGGCGGCTACGTCACAGGGGCGACAGCCGATCGTTAAGGTTATCTTAAGGCATGAGCCTTGCCGTTTTCGACACCATGCCGCCCCCCCCGGTCGACGCCATCACGACCACCCCGCACAACCTTGAGGCCGAGCAGGCCCTGCTCGGGTCTATCCTGTTCGATAACGCCGCCTATGAGCGCTTGAGCGACCGGCTGCAGCCGCGTCACTTCTTCGAGCCCTTCCACCAGCGCCTGTTCGCCGCGATCGAGGCCTTCATCCGTAAGGGTCAGCTCGCCGAGCCGATCGTGCTGATGGAGCGGTTTCGGCGCGATCCTGCGTTCGAGGAATTGGGGGGCTTGCGCTATCTCGCCGACCTGGTCGATCGCGCGCCGCCCGCAGCCAACGCGGCCGACTATGCGCGGGTGATCTACGACCTGGCGGTCAGGCGCGATCTGATCCGCATCGGCGGCGAGATCAGCGTCTCCGCACAGCAGGACGCCGAAACCGAGGCGCGCGACCAGATCGAGGCCGCCGAGCAGCAGCTCTATGGCCTGGCGGAGAATGGCGCGGCGTCGTCGGGTTTTCAGAGCTTCGCCGAGGCCCTGCATGGCGCGGTCGAGATGGCGGCGGAAGCCTTCAGCCGCGACGGGGGCCTGGCGGGCGTCTCCACCGGTCTGATCGATCTGGACCAGAAGCTGGGCGGACTGCATCCGTCCGACCTTTTGATCTTGGCGGGGCGACCCTCCATGGGCAAGACAGCGCTGGCGACCAACATCGCCTACCATGTCGCCCGCAACTACGCCTGGGAGCCGCAGCCCGACGGCTCGCGCAAGACGGTCAATGGCGGCGTCGTGGCCTTCTTCAGCCTGGAAATGTCGGCCGAGCAGCTGGCCATGCGTATCCTGGCCGATGCGTCGGGCGTCTCGTCGGACCGCCTGAGAAAGGGCGAAATCGATCAGGGCGAATTCGGACGGGTGCGCGACGCCGCGCTGGAGATCCAGGAAAGCCCGCTCTTCATCGACGCGACCGGCGGTCTGTCGATCTCCAAGCTGGCGGCGCGGGCGCGGCGGTTGAAGCGGTCGTCGGGTCTCGATTTGATCGTCGTCGACTACCTCCAGCTTCTCACCACAGGCGGCGATGGCGGACGGACCAGCGACAACCGGGTGCAGGAGGTGAGCCAGATCACCATGGGCCTGAAGGCGCTCGCCAAGGAACTGTCCCTGCCCATCATCGCCCTCAGCCAGCTCAGCCGCCAGGTGGAGCAGCGGGAGGACAAGCGTCCGCAGCTGTCGGACCTGCGGGAGTCCGGCTCGATCGAGCAGGACGCCGACGCGGTGATGTTCGTCTACCGGGAGTCCTACTACAAGGGCCGCGCCGAACCCCGCGAGGGCACGCCGGAACACCTGGCCTGGCAGGAGGAGATGGACCAGATTCGCCACGTCGCCGAGGTGATCATCGGCAAGCAGCGCCACGGCCCCATCGGCACGGTGAAGCTCAGCTTCAACGAAGACACTACCAAGTTCGGCAACCTGGCGCGCGACGGGCGTTACGACATCCGGTGAGCGGTCGGCGCCTCAACCCGCTCCAACCAGGCTTCGCGCCAGAACAGCGGGTTCTTGCGGGGGCAGGCCTTGTTGCAGAGGCCTTCGCAGTAGACCTTATCCAGCACCACGGTGCGGTCGAGGGCGACCATCTTGCCCTTCTGTTCGTCGATGATGCGTTCGACCACCTGGGAGACGCAATGTACCCCGCCGATATAGCGGGTCATTTCCGGCTCAAAGGTCAGGCCGCGGTTGCGAGATTTGGCGTCCAAAGCCGCACGCACCTCCTCTTGCGACCTCACCCGCACCCAGTCGCCGACCTGCAACCCCAGCTCGCCCTTGGACGGCTTGGCGGTCTGGCCCACGATCAGGCCCAGCTCCGCCAGGCCGATCCGCGCCCGCAGGCGGTTGACGATGGCGCGATAGATGATCCGGCCAAGGCCCGACGGGCGCAGATCGCCGCTACGGACCTCGCTCAGAAGCTCCTTGAGGTGCAGGCTGGGCAGGGCGTGGGTGGCGGCCTCCAACTGGGTCGACTGGCAGGTGTAGGCGTCGCCGATCCGGGTCGGGAGCGCGGCGAGCCGCGCCAGCGCCGCCGCCTCCGTCTCAGGGTCGATGGCGGTCGCTTGGTCCGCCGGCTTTAGCCAGGCCGACTTCCACATGATCATGCACCCGCGCTGGCAGCCGTCATGCAGGGCGCCGTCGCAGCGCACCGCCTCCAACGCCACGGTATCCTTCAGCCCACGCAGACCTGGCCCCTCCACGCAGGTGCGCTCCATGCGCCGCGCGACCTGAATCTCGCGGCCGATATAGGCGAGCATCTCGGGCATGAAGGGCATGGCGTCGAGCCGGCCTTCAGCGTCCAGCGTGGCCAAAATCTCGCTCGCCGCGCGCACCACGACGCGGTCGCCGTGGGTCGGCACGGGCGCGGCGGGCGCCTTAGGTCGGTTCAGACGTCCGCGCAGCCCCTGGGCCAGGCGCCGCAGCCGCCAGTAGGCCGACCGGCTGGTCGCCGCACGGCGCCCGTTGAGGGAGCGTTGGTGCGCGCTGCGGTCGAGCGCTTCTAGGGCCGGCTCGGCATAGAAGGCGCCGATCCGGCCTGCATCGAATTGGCCGGCGGCGAACCAGGCCGGCAGATGGGCGGCGGTCAAAAGCTTGGCGTCGTGCAGGATGCGGGTCACGCCGGTCCCGGACGCCGGACATGAGGTGCGCCGCGCGTCGCCCACCAGCACCACCCCGTCGCGGGCCGGCTGTTCGACCGCGTAGAGGTCCATGACCCTGAGCTCGACGGGGCCGATCGGCTGCGCGCCGTCAAGCTTGTCGGCCAGGCTCGGCAGGGCTTGGGCCAGCTCGCCCAATGGATCGCGGCGGAACCGTGCTATGCGCTCGCTGGTGGGGTGGTCATAGAGGAACAGATTGAGCCGAACCGCTGATCCGAAAGTGAAGAAGCTGGCGTAACCGACGCCGTCGCCCAGGCGCTCGCCGGGCTGAACCAGGCCGAGCAGATCCTTCTGGCGCGCGGCCGGCGCCTCCAGCGTTACGCCCAGGCTGACCGAGTGGGCCGAGGAGAGCACACGACGGTCCAAGCCCAGGTCGGCGCGAAGCCGCTCGCCCAGGCCCGTGGCCAGCACAACCAACTTGGCTGCAAACGTGCGCCCGTCCGCCAGCGTCACCACCGTGCGCCGCGGCGACGGGGCGATGGCGACCGCCTTGCCGACGATAGGCGTCGCCGCGGTCGGCCACAGGGCGCGCACGCTGTTGACCATCTGGCCATAGGCGAAACCTCGCCGAGTCAGCTCCAGGGCGTCGCCGCCGGGCGCCAGGCCGAAGGCTTCACCGACGCCAAGCTCGGCGATCAACTGCGCCTGATCGAGCGACAGCTTTTCACAGCGAAAGTCGCCGGGATGTTCCGCATGGGGGGCGATCACCAGGGTCGAGCGGCCTTGGCGGGCCGATAGAAGCGCGATCAGGGCGCCTGCGAACCCGGCGCCGATGACGATGACGTCCGCGTCGAAGCGGTCAACCCCGCCCGCGGCATTCAGCTCCGCAAAGCCGTGCGCCTGACCTTCGGCTATAGACAGTTCAAGCTTGGTCATCACCGAACTCCAATCTGGCACACGTACCGCTTACTGGAGGCGGTGGAGCAAGACGGGCGCCAGACGGAGGGTGACTTAGGCGGTGTGCGCCTTCCGATGGGTCAGGCCCGTCAGCCAGCGGCGGACCGGCTCGTCGTAGAACTTCATCGCCAGAAAGCTCGCGATCAGCACCACCGCGACGATGAAGGCGATCTCGACCCCGCGGTTGGGCTTCAGCACGACCAGCTCGAACGCGGCGAGCGCCAGGGCGAACAGCGGCGTATGGAGGGCGTAGATCGGATAGGACCATTGACCGCTCAACTCGCCTGCTGCGGTCATGGACGGCGGCAGGACCACATAGGAGCCCGACAGCACCAGGAGCGGCGAGAGCACGCCGACCCAGAGGTACTGCTCCGGATTGGGCGCGCCGAAGGGATTATAGAAGATCACGGCCATGGCGATGGTGATCAGCCAGAAGGTCGGCGCCGCCCACCCGCTCCAGGCGGGAAGCTTCTTTTTCAGGTGAAACAGGGCGACGCCGGCGAAAAAGGAAAAGCCCACGCGGGGAAAGCCGACGAGGAAGTTGCTGGTGTGGTCGCCGCCTAGGCCCGTGACCAGGAGGACGGCGAAGCTGACCACGGCGATGGTCAGGGCGAAGGGCAATTGCGGGATGCGCCGAGTGGACCACCAGACCGCATTGGCGAAGAGCTCCAGGAACAGGGTGTACTGCGGCCCGTTGAGCGGAAACACCTCCGGCCCCCCGACCGCCGGCGCGGCGTTGAGGTTGGGCAGGCTGAGCGCGCCCAGGACCGTAGCGCGGATCAGGGAGCCCCAGGGGATAGGATCCTGGTCCAGGCGGATCCGGAAGATGACATAGCCGGCGCCGAGCAGCGTCGCCAGGATGATGGTCGGCGACAGGCGGATCAGCCGGCCGCGCATAAAAGTCAAAAGGGTCAGCTTGTCGAACCGCGACGTATAGGCCAGCGGCAGCACGAAACCGCTGAGGCAGAAAAACAGATCCACCGCCAGACCGCTGTTGGTCGACAGCCAATACATGTTGAACCACCGGCCGATGTGAAACAGCAGCACCGACACGGCGCACAGGCCCCGCAAGCCGTCGAGCGCGACGAAATATTGTCGGGAGTCCTTGGGCGAGGGCGCCTGTGTCATGGCTGTCATTTGGAACCATGGCGCCCGAGTCGCCGCAAGGGAAAGGCGCTGTAGCTACCTCTCCTCCCCCGTGTCGCTACGCGAAACAGGGGAGGAGAGCCGTCCGAGATGCGTAAAGCCTCAGCGGTAGGAGACGACCGACAGGAATAAGCTGAGCGCTAGGATACCTCAGGGCTAACGCCTTCACGAGGTCGGTGGAACAGCACCGACATAAACGGCGTGGGGCTCCGCATCATGATCCTCGCTCGTTCGAGCAGGCAGTGGTCGAAGGCCATCAGCGGCGTGAGAATCTGGGACGTCGCCGCAATCATCTCGCCACCTTGCACGATGCGGAGCAGCTCCGCGGGATCGAGAATGTGCAGAAAGCCCCCCGTCGTACGCATGAACCTCAGCACGAACTCCGGACCGAACTGTGTCGCGTCCTGCAGAAGCGAAAGGTCTGGGACGAGGATGACCGCCTGCACTGGTGGCGTCCGCTTCACCTCGAGCCGTCTTCCGTGCGCATCTGTAACATCCACCCCGCTCTTCACGCTCCGAATGCCCCCCGCGAGCTGCCTTGCGGCCTTTTCGACGTGCTTGATCAGGTCGCGGGCGAGCTTCTGCCGCGTGGGGATCACGTCCCGCGTCAGGACATTAAGGGCCTTTGATTCAATTAGGATGGTGCCGAACTCATAGGTCAGCATCACGTCTGACAGTTCACGACGCGGAGTCGTCTCTACGAAGGGCTGCTTCGCGCATCCGGCGGGCTGCAGCGAGTCCGTCAGCCAGACGGCGATCTCCTCCTGCTGGCCTCCCTCATCGGGGCTGAAGAGCGACAGGGAGCTTCGACCGAGTGAGTTGGTGATGTAGGTGGCGTGGAGCTCCGTCCACTTCAGATTGTCGAAGGCTATGATCTGGCTCCCGTCAGCCAAGCCGGCGCGGACGGCATTGAGCCGGACTCCCACGCTCTGCGCGTCGGCCGGCTCCTGCGAGTGTTGAAATTCAACCTTGCGCAGGATGTTCTCAAACGTCGGGTCGATCTGAAGGTCAATTTCGGTCCAGGATACGCTGACCGCCAGCTCATTAAACAGGAATACCACGCATCGGGGGTTCCGTATGAGGGTCCGAAAAGCCTCGACTTCGGCCGGCAGCTCGGCCAATGACCAGGCGGTAGCAGGCGTGTCAGGGTCGTCGGGCACCTCGACTCCATAGAGCAGCTTCCGGCCCAGTGTTGCGACGAACACGCGCAGCGATCGCCGCCGCAGTAGATACCTGAGCGACAGCGAGTTGACCTTGATGAGAAGCGTGGGCTCCAAGCCATAACGTCCCATCGCCATGTCCAGGCGCACCAGCTCCGGGACAGCAAGAAACTCAGATCGTAGATGGCTCGCGAGCATGTGGACCATCGGCCAAGTCTAGCAGAACACGGGCGCGCCAACTGCTCATTCAATGCCTTGTACCGGCGATCCGACAATGGCTTCAATCCACCCCAAAAGCGCCCTTGATAGGGTCCGCGGACGGACCGTCAGCCGCACCCGGCCGGCGGACTGTCGGCTATTTCCGTCCAGCTACAACGTCCTGCGGCAAGTTGGCGTTTTGACGGCATATATGCTATCACCTCTACGTGCGTACAGTTGTGATTGATACGAACGTCTTGGTCGCTTCCCTCCTTCGCGGAGGTGGCGCTGCGCGGGGCGTCATCCGCGCTTGCCTCTCAAGCCAATATCAACCGCTGCTTGGGCCGGCGCTGCTGGCGGAATATGAGGACGTGCTCGGTCGCAGCGATCTTTTTGTAAGCAGCGTTCTCAACCTCGCCGAGCGGGAAGAAGTGTTCGACGGCTTCCTCAGCCGATGCAGATGGGTGGAGGTCTATTACGCATGGCGCCCTAATTTGCCGGACGAGGGCGATAATCATCTGATTGAGCTCGCGGTCGCAGGCCAAGCCGATGGGATAGTGACAAGTAACTTGCGCGACCTGACCCGTGGGGAATTGAAATTTCCGGCTATTGAAATCTTGACGCCTGAACACTGTTTGGAGCGCTTCCCATGTCGACCTTGACCATCCGGCTAACGGACGAAAAGCACGAGCGTCTTAAGGCCCTGGCGAGAGCCAATGCCGTGAGCCTCAACAAATTGATCGACGAGTTCGCGACGGTCGCCTTGGCCAATTTTGACGCTCGGGTGCGTTTTGAGGCGAGGGCCGCGCGGGGCGATCCGGCTCGCGCCCTCGCCTTATTGGATAAGCTCGATCAAAACGACTAGCGGCGCAAAGGCGCACCAGCACGGAACCCCATCCCAACCTTGACATTCGCCCCCCCCCATGCGCCCTTCCGCGCCTTCCATTTAGACGTTGAGATGAGCCGCGGGTCTCGCGGGAAACGCCATGCACGCTTACCGATCTGATACTTGCGGGGCCCTTCGCGCCGCCGATGTGGGCCGCAGCGTCCGCCTTTCGGGGTGGATTCACCGCAAACGCGACCACGGCGGGCTGATGTTCATCGACCTGCGCGACCACTACGGCGTCACCCAGCTGGTGCTCTCGCCTGAGACGCCGGGCTTCGCCGTGGCCGAGCGGCTCCGGGCCGAAAGCGTGGTGCGGATCGATGGCGAGGTGGTGGCGCGGGCGCTTGAGGCGGTTAACCCCAACCTGCCGACCGGCGAGATCGAGCTGCGGGTGAAGGGCCTGGCGGTTCTCTCGGAAGCCGCCGAGCTGCCGGTGCCGGTGTTTGGCGAGCCGGACTATCCGGAGGATTTGCGGCTTCGCTACCGCTATCTGGATCTGCGCCGCGACACCTTGCACAAGAACATCGTACTGCGGAGCCAAGTGATCGCGTCGCTGCGCCAGCGCATGATCGCGCAAGGGTTCACCGAATTTCAGACGCCGATCCTGACCGCCTCTTCGCCCGAAGGGGCGCGCGACTTCCTGGTGCCGTCGCGGATGCATCCGGGGACCTTCTACGCGCTGCCTCAGGCGCCCCAGCAGTTCAAGCAGCTGCTGATGGTGTCGGGCTTTGATCGCTATTTCCAGATCGCACCCTGTTTCCGCGACGAAGACGCCCGCGCCGACCGCTCGCCCGGCGAATTCTACCAGCTCGATCTGGAGATGAGCTTCGTCACCCAGGAAGACGTCTTCACCACCATGGAGCCGGTGCTGCA
>Ga0116229_10012242_pt1 | contig 12418 bp, 9 predicted proteins | sample S1TSphgellanicum_3_FD_87313 | JGI IMG/M metagenome (GOLD analysis project Ga0116229, IMG submission 87313) | Host-associated microbial communities from peat moss isolated from Minnesota, USA - S1T2_Fc - Sphagnum magellanicum MG | ecosystem: Host-associated > Plants > Peat moss > Unclassified...
GTACGACTTTTTTTAAAATATTTTTTTTTAAAAAAAAATACATTTTTTTTTTAATTTAAATGTAATTTTGGAGGATAAAAAAAAAAAAAAAAAAACTCTGTACATGAACCTTGTAAATTTCTTATTTATATTTATTCATATTTCTCACAAATGAAATATCACTTCATTTTTTCATTTTGTAATTTCTCTTTTTTGGCAAAATTTCACCACTAAAAAATAGGTTGTTGATTATGTACTTATATTTAGGACCTAAATTGGCCTTTTGTCAAAGGAAAGAGATGAGAGGTTTTGTTACTATAATAGCTTTTCAGATTTGGCACTTGGGTGCTGAATAATTTATTTTATTTTTCAAAATCCTCTTCCAACTTTGGTAGTTGGAAGTAAATTAATAATTAATTAATTTATAAAAATTCAAAAAATAACCTACCCAACTTATTTGGTAGTTGGAAGTAAATTATTAATTAATTTATTTATAAAATTTCAACAATAGCCTACCCAACTTATTTGGTAGGTTTTCTAAACTCCAAGCCTCTAAACATAATGAGACCTTTTATAACAATTTTTGTGTTGCTTCTTTTGGCAAAAATGGGGAGATATAATGTTCTACCAATAAGATAGAGAAATGTTGTCAATTATTGGATACCCACTCAACAACCATGGATTGGCTTGAAGCAAGAAGATCTTAGGTTTTCATCCAAAAAAATAATAATAATAAATTTGCCTTCCTTTTAATTTTTTTTAAAAATTAACATTTCAAAAAAATAATTTTTTTTTGAAAATTTCAAAAATAATTTAATTATTGCCAACCCTGAAAACATATTACTATACACATTGCATGTGTGCATAGGAGGATTTGGGCATAAAATTTTGGCCCCAACTTGATCTAATGTGTAAGGATATCTGGAATCCTATGTGTGCATATGATGAATGGTCATGTTCCATATAGGTAAGGAAGTGCATGCATGCATGCATCTAGATGAAAAGTTTTTACATTTAGGAAATGAAGTTTATTTCATCCTAAATGGCCATCCATTTGTCACTTGTTTGATCTTCAATGTTTTAAAACATCTTGTGTAGATTTGTGATCTATAATTTCAAATGCTTACAAAGGAGTATTTATTTGTTTGAAACTAAAGTCATTAAAATATGCCTTTAGAATTGAACTTGTGCAACCATGAAAAAAGAATTAAAATGTATGAATAAGGTCTAACAATTTGATAATCTAATCATATGTAGAACTTAACTACATGAATTGGCAATTTTAAAATGCAAAGAAAGAGGTTCTTAATCACATTTAAATCATTTGTTTAATGCATTATCAACAAGCTTAAAGATTTATAATTTTTTTATTTGATTTTTTCTTTGTTTTAAATGTATAAATCTTAAGTATAAATACTAAAAGTAGGAGCTAATGCAAATGGCATCATAATATTTGAATTTTTTAGTTTAAGATTTATATTTAATTATAAAATCTTTTAATTGACACTATATAACCTTCGATTAATCCAAAGCTTTTTTTCCTACTCGTTGGATTTTAATAAAATTTTATATGGTCAGGATGTCACATAAAACATTCAATGAAAGGCACAAATTTTTTTAAAAAAAAAATTGGTGACCATTCAACTTATAGGAGTTTACACCATTGTCTCAATATGCTAATTTAATTGTTCATTAATTTCCCTTTCACCATTCCACCCTTTAGAGCATTTGTCGCTTGGATTTTAAAAAAGATGCCCTTTCAATGCAATATCCTAGACTTAATTTCAACAAAATGCTTTAAATTCCCTTCTTCAAAAACATTATCTTGAACAAATTTCAACCATTTACAAGGTTTTTTCTTTTCTAAAAACAACTTTCAAAATTACTTTGCATCATATGGCTTACCCTTTCACTATGTGATATGTTTTTCATGTAAACAAACATATTTCATAGACTTGAATTATGCTTCCTTAACTAAGGGAATTATGTTATAAATTATGGTGTAGTTATGAATTGTCAATAACAAATTATTTTCTTACACTATATGGTGCACACATTGTGATAGTGGGATGGAAAATATGAAAAGAGGATTCAATTTCTGATTTTTTAAAAATTTTAATTTGCATATGGGCATCAATTGTAAGTTTATTATGTTATTCATTAGATTCTACAAGAATCAACAAAAAGGTTTTGGAGAATAATTTTGAAATTGCATGTGAAGCAACAATTACATGTTAATTATGTCAATCATCTATTTGTAAATGGAATCTACCAAAAGGTTTTGGAAAACAATTTTGAAGCGAAATGATAGTTGCACGTGTTCCAAAACTTCAACAATAATGAATCTATGGATGACAAGGAAAAACAAGGGCAAGCATGGTGATAACATGTTTCAAATTGTGAAAGAAAAGTATATAATGTCAGATGAAGCATTCGAAAAGGTGTTGGCCTACTTGCCACTTCATGCACTATTTCGAGCTCGATGTGTATGCAAGAAATGGCAAACATTAATTTCATCACCTAAATTTATCAAGGTTCGATTAGGGGTTTCTTTAATGGTGGCATCTCCATACCACCCTATGGTCCTTTCTCAAGGTTATGGTCGCCAATGTTGTGTGTTTGATGTTGTGTTGAATAAGTGGCAAAACATGGCGCCCCTTGATTTTTTGCCTTATAAGGTAACTTATGTAACGGGAGCCAATGGACTATTATGCCTCAAGAATTGTTTTGAACTATTCGTAATTTCCAACCCTATGACAAAACGTTGGAGGAACTTGCCTCGTTCTTTGAATCACCTTGCAATTTGGCAATGCACAACACACATGTTTTTGGATGCCATTACACAAGTTTACAAGGTTATTGTTGTTTCACAAACCGGAGTAATAGAGATCTTTGATTCAATGTTAAACAATTGGATTGTCATTTCAACAAAATTACCGTCTGGTGTGATGAATGTAAGGGGAGGTACTGGGGCTTTTTGTAATGGTTTCATATATTGCATTGTTGACGAAGGATTTGGTTCTAAATGTAGTGGTGTGATAGCTTATGACGTGCAATTAGCTGTATGGAGTTCCATTCTCATTGCTCTTCCTTTAGGGTTTGGTGAAATGCGCTCCTCTCAATCCCTTCAACCCAGATGTTTATCTGCATCTCTCGTTAAATGTAAAGGTTGTGTGATGTTGGTGGCTGAAAAATTACAATTGGGGGCCACACATATACACATTTTTGAACTACAATTGATGTCACTTACATGGTTAGAAGTGACTTTCATGCCATTTGAATTTGAAAGTTTTAAACAAGGTTTGAGGATAGATGGAGTTGCAGTCCATGGAAATCTCATTTGCTTCACAAGCCAAAGAGGGAATATGACATTGTTGGATGTAACAACTAGATCATGGCAACAATTACCTAAGTGTCCATTGTTGGTGGGCAAGAATAATAATTTTGAAATTGCCATATTTCCTTTTATTCCATCATTAGATGTTCTTGTGTGAGACACATATTTTTACATTAATATTTAATTAAAGGTAATATTTCACATAAAAATGATTTTTACTTGTGTTGCATTTCAAATAATTATTATGCAAAATATTTTTAAAGGTGGTACAAGTGAAAAACTTATATTCATATAAATATATGATTCATTTCAAGAGAAAACTTTCACAAAGCTAAATACACGATCAAATATAAATCTTAATCATTTTTTTGTGTTAAATGATCCTCGTTTCCTTAAATATTAGATAAAAAAGGTTACAAAACATTTGAATCAAACATTGATGAATGAAATTATAATTTGAATCAACTTATACTCATACATCATAAAACCAATAAGTTCTTCTTGTTTGTAAGACAATTAATGAACACAAATGGATTGGACTATATTCCAAGCAATATGTTGTTGCTACAAGAATTTTGTGAAGTTTTGTTAAAATGAAAATGATAATTATAGAAATGAAAATATCATTGAGTTTTTCAATTGCCCAAAGTTTTTTATAAAAAAAAATCCTCAATTGTTTTATGTTTGTTTCAAGAAGTAACAAGGAATATAAAAGGATGAATAAAAATTTGTGCTTCATATGTGGTTTATAACAAGATTTGGCTAGATCTTCTTAAAGATGATTATCATTTTTTTTAACATCTTGCAAATTAGGTTATAAGAATGGATTAACATTCAAAATATTATTGAATAATGTCAAATTTTCAATAATAAAATTTTCCATGTTTTAACAATCCACAAATTGAGTTTTGAACTGGAAATTGACATTAATGGGGAAGTAAATGAGTTAACCATCTAACCTAGTATCAAACATAATTGTTGTTTTAAAAATATATCCATAAGGAATACCATTTTGTTTCTTTGTTTTCAATTTTGGTTGAAGTGTTATGATTGCAATATTTGGAACCATAACAAATTTGAATTTTGAACTAGACCCTTTCACATTTTAGTGTTAACATTCATAACATTCATCAAATAGGCACCATTAGTTGAATTATTTTTTTGTGATGAATTGTTTTATCAATGAATATTGGCACATGATCTATCTCACTTGTACATGTTCTGTTAATAAATAAATTAAATGTGCAAACAAGAAATTAAAAAATTGAAAAAATTATTTTTTTCATGCATTTTTTTTCACATGAAAAGAGAAGAGATTCAAAACTCAATCCTAGTGGAATAATATCATATATGGACATTTTTATATTGTAATACCTTTTAGGTTTGGAAGTAAATAAATGAATTTTGGAATTTTTAGATTTATTTGAAATGTTGAAATCTAAGCAAATTATTACCCTTAATTTGTTAAAAATTTGGGAATTTGGCCAAATTTTTGTGATTCCAAATTTTTTTACCTCACATTTTAATTTTCTTTTCCTTCATAATGATTAAGGTTTGGGGTTTGTAAATATAATGTCATGCATGAGGTAGGTTAACAATACTTACTTTGTTAATTTAGGTATAATTATTAAGTTTCCATACTCGTTCTCCAATGCCAATTTATATTACCTTAGGTTCTTGTTTAGACATTTAGATCAATTTTATTTTATTTTAATTTTTTAAAAGCTTTGTTATGTAGCCAATTAGGTGGTAGTCATCCATAAGCCCATTTAGCCAAATGTGGCTATTAGACATATGAAAGGAAGAATTTTAAACATACTTATATATATGCGGGGCTAGCTACGTGAACCATGTATAGAAATACACCGATTTAAAAACACTTTTGTTAAATAAAAATTGATTTTTTCCCAAAACACCGTAAGATTTGTGACATAAAATTGAAAATTCATGCAATAGTGCAAATTTTTTGTCAATGTTCTCAATGTGTTCCCAACATGTTCTCAAGTTGTTCACAATAGAATCAGGCGCACCTTTTATCAAAGAGGCACATGATGATGGGGGAACATGAGGAGGAAAAAAACAAGAGCAAAAAAAAGGGGCTTTTGGGGTGTGTCCCCACACAACTAAGTATGCTAATCAATGTGAATCATACCCAAAGAGCATCTTGATGGCCAAAGGCCTGAAAGTAAAGCAATCTAGGTGGCAATCCTATTTTTCCACATTTGCATAAGTGTGAAAAGAATATATGGTTCTAAATTAGTAAATAGGTAAGGGTTAGTGGGTTGTTAATAGGTAGGTATGAAAAACTTAACCAAGGTAACCACCATGGTTAGCTATGGAGATGGAACTTCATAACAAAAGTGTTTAATAGGAAATCTGAAATGTTTTTCATCACGCCCGGATGATGATCTCAGGCAAAACATTTTCAGTTGCATATTCTAAACTTAGAGCTTTATAAGTTTGAGGCACATTATATACCCTAATTAGCCAACATTTGCATGCTAATTTGTTTTCCAATCGATATGTTTGACGACACCTTTGTCTTCATATCTTTCATTCGTAAAAAAGGCTTTTCCTTTGAAAGGCAGAAAATTCTAGCAAATCTAGAAAAAATAATAAAACCTTGTGGCCTTCCTTATGCACAAAGGATCTTCTGACTAAAAACTTTCCTTGGGTTCAATTATGGTTAAGTTAATTGTTTCAAGTTAGGTGTAAATACCAACTCAATTCTAGTCTTTATAATTGCATATGCATTTGGGGTATCGAAATTGCTGGGGTGGGACACTCCCAAATCAAGGCCACCCTTTTGTTCGTGTAATGCCCTCCTCCCCTCCCTTGGGGCCTTAAACCGAGCACTTAAACATGTGTGTAAGGGTAAGGCTTGAGGCCATGTGCTTTTATTGGAATTAAAGAAAGGCTCGATGCAAGGTAGAGTTGAACATAGGCCTAATTTTGATAAAACTTGTGATTGATTGAACGCTAAGTTAATTACGATGGTTTTCAACACCACATGAAAAATTTCACAAAAATTCATTTCATTGTTATGAAGATGATTTAATGACGAAATTGACCGTAGGCTAAATTACTCTCTTTTTGGCAAAGCCAATTGTACTCTTGTTTTGAAGACAAAGAGCCCGTAATAGGTATAACCGAACGAAGTAAGGAGGGCATTTCCAAAGTATTACTCACTTTGAGGAAAATAGCTAAGCTAAGCGGAACTCTATTTAAATTTGAGTAATTAAAAAAAATAAAAAAATCAAGGTGCATGTCACATGATGCCCCTGACATGAAAGAAATATTTATTTAAAGCACATATCTAACGAAAGGCAGATATTTATTTATTTATTTAAAGCACATGTTAAAGGTTTTTTTAATATTGTTAATGGACAAAAAATCGTAAGAGTGTTGGTTTTGACCGCCTCCAGAAACTATCCCTGACTACCAGGCAGGGCCAACAAAGTCGGTAAAAACAGTGTTTGCGGGGGGAGGGGGGGGGGGAGAGGGGGTTTTTAATTAAAAAAAACCCCCAAAAAACCCAACCAGCAAAAAATAAGTTAGAAATGGTTCAAACGTACCAGCCCGTGTCCGCACGCGCGGCGACCGGTGATAGGCGGTAATGTCAGGAACGACACGGTCCTGCAACACTGACACGGTTTCTTCCTCGCTCTCTCTCGCTCTCTCTCGCCCGCTCGCTCTTCCTCTGCTTCTTCGCTTCGCCATCTCCCTCTTTTGCGCTTCAATCCCGGCAATCGGCAGCGTTTTTCGTGGATCCGTTTACAGCATCGGTTCCGTTTGCTTCCTGTGATTCACATGTATTTTTTCGCTTCCGAAATGTCTGTATTTTGAGCCCCGGTTGACCCGATTTCGTCGCTACTGTCGACCCCTTCTCCTCATCTTCTTCCGCCCGCCTTGATGTGCGGAGCGATGTTCGCTCCCTCCCACCTTGCTGCTGGTTCTGGGAATTAGCTATTTCCGGGAAGTCGGAGAGGACTGTGTGCACGCGTTCCCGGGGGGGTGGGGGGGAGATCTTCTTTTTCAGAGATCGGAGGGTTTTAGTGTGTGTCGGATCGGGGGGGTTTTTGGCGCTTCTTGCTTTGAGAGGACGATGACAATGATCATGAGGAGGAGAAGCAGAAGCTGGCGATTAGGCGGACCGATGCAGCAGCTCTGAGGATATCCTTCTGGTTAGTGTCTAATAATTTTGCTCTTCGTTTTCGCTTTCGCATGTGTGACGACGCCCGTGGTTTTTGTAACTCGAATATATTTTATTCGGGTGAAGGGAATAGTTCTCAAAACCTCTCGTCCAGCGCTCGGGGTCCTTGAGGATCATCCCCTTATGCTCTCGATCTTGCAAGGAAAACGAGTTTTCTTCTGGACCTATTGCTATATTTCTTTCTGTCGCCACTTGTGCTATTTCTAAATGGAAACACGTTTCGTCTTCTCCAATTTTTATTCACGTTTCTCCTCGCACTCTAGATCCGAGAGGTGATGCAATTGTGAACTATATCGAGCAATTGAAATCGCAAGCAATTGAAATCTGCTCGCTTTTCTCGCTCACTTAGCTTTTCACGAATCCGGATTTGTTGTCTCTTTTACAAGAATCGCAAACGCTCGTTGTTTGCCAGCCGTAGGTAGAGCCTTTTTTTTGTCGTGGAAGCAGTTATTTTAAACCGACAAAATAGAATCGAGGCCATGATCATCAAAGTCCAATACTTTTTTCGAAAGTTATTTCCGATTTTACAATCCCGATGCTTCTTAGCGACTGCTATGGACAATAAATCTGCAGCCGTGAATTTCGCACTAAGCTACGTCTTCGCCGTCCGAGCAAGTTGAGGCCTCTTGGCCGCCTCATGCGGTCGATGCAAATATCGGACATACACACAACCCCCTTGCTACAAGGAGATGTCGGGACTATAGGTTCTGAAGAAGAAAAATGAACTGGAGCGTACCTGCTGTTCAGGGTGTCAGGCCCGTTTGTCTTTTACATTGTAGATCTTTTTTTGCTTGTGAAGAAGATGTCAGAACGTTCCATTTCTGCACTTCATGTTGTGACAGGATTCCAGTGATTTTAGGGTTTTGATCTGGATTCTATTCATTAAAGAAGTGAGAATGGTGCATCCAGATTCCATACTGATCAGGAGGGATGGTGAGGTTGATCTTGCATGATACTTTGGTTCTGCCACTGCCATGATCTTTTCTGATCCTCCATGCTGGAATGGATATCAGTTCGATCCTGAATGCTGAGAGACTTGTTATGAGTGATTGCACATTTAAGCAACAGGTCTTTTGGGCTGGAACTCTTTGAAGTGCCATGCTAAAAATCTTGAGAGTAGCTTTGCTTGCAACTGAAGGAAACAAAGAAACTGGCACAATACCTTGAAAGTGATTAGGCGTATCTTGATGGAAGGGTGGAGGATGTTCCATTGACATTTTCACTCTAAATCTGCCAGATGACATTGTTCTGACATGTCTCTTTTATTGACTGGATTTGTACAGATTCCAATGACTGTGCCAAGGAAGCATACCATAGTAGTCAGTTGGTTGGTTGCAAGCTTGCAGTCTTAGGAAGAACATTGTGTGTTGATTGATAAAGAAGGCTTGTGGAGAATATTCTAGAGCCTCTCTAAGGTTTCAGTGGTTAAGATGTCATGGAGCAATGGGATAATGCAAGGGTAATGTGAAAGAGAGATGGAAACTCGTGGACAGAGAGTAGGGGGGGGTTTTCCTGGATATAATGGGCCTGCACTACCCCGTGCCATGCGATCCTCCCGGGTACAATCTCCACACCCATCAACTCATTTTGTGCCCTCATTGGTTTTTGTTGATCTTGAGCATTTGAAGTGGCCCAATTGGCAACATCATGTTCTTTTGTGTTTATGTGACAAGACTGAGATTCAAACTGCAATTGAGATGTGGTGGTAAGGCAATGGCCCAGTTGGTAACATGTTCTTCTTTTGCATTTATGTGACAAGACTGAGATTCAAACTGGAAATAGAGGTGTGATGGTAAGGCAATGCCTTTGCTGACATTCGATTTCTTGGCTTTCTTCGGCACATCCATTGTGTATTTTTAAAGCTACACTTCCAGTTCTCATCAGGTAATCAAGATGAACAGTATGCAGTTGACCTTACCTATAACTTTTTGCTTCTGCAGGGACTGCAATGATGCAGGAATAGTAGCCTCTGGCGAGTGGCCTGGGGCACAGTTATTGTATGGTTTTGGGTTTGCTGAGCTGTGTGTCATTCCATATGATTTAAAACCATTGAGACTTTCTGTACTAGAGACTATTGGAGTATGGGTTCTGTAGACTTGGTTTTTGCTCTATGGAGATGGCTCACCAACTTCATCTTGTACGACAAAGTGGTGTAATTTTTAACATACCCACTTGCAGCTGTTTTTGTAAATTTAAGCAATGATGTCCTGCTGGCTCTCATTGGATTGCCATCTTTTGTAAAGTCAGAAGATTCAGGTCCAAGGGTGGACATTTAGTGCATTCCCTTTCAGGTCTTGTATTTATATTTACAACAAGAAGAGCTTCTGTGTGAGTATCTGTAGTTGCTACATCTGAAGGCTTGTTCTGTGGTTATAAGAAAAAGTCTACAGAAACATGCAGAGCAAGGCCTGGTGTGTTGACACAGTTAGATTTCTGTGTGTGGCAGGGCCGAGCAGAATCTGCACGACTGCAGTCTACTGGTGGTGCCCAATCTGGAGTCTTTGAGCTGCTGGCAACTGTGGCAGGACAGTTTCTGCAGGATGATGGCAGCAAGAAGGAAGATCAAAACAATGAAGTCAAGCTAGGTTGTCACAAGCCATTGGACCAACAAAAACTGATCTTGGAGATGAACTCACAAGTACCATATACAGAGTGTGTGATGAATTATCTTGTTGCTCAAGAGCAGCAAATCACTGTAACTCCTTCAATTGCCTCACAGGTTGACACCCTGACAGAAGTGAGGATGAAAGAGGAGCCAGAGGAGGTTGACAGAGAGGATAAGAAAGAAGGTGGTGGAGAGCATGTCAAATCACATCCAATAATTGTGACAAACAAGTCTGCATTGTGGATTCCTGCACAGGATAAGGAGGATGAGGTCATTGCAAAGGACATTCCAGTGAAAGAAGGCATGGCAGCATCTGTACAGAATAAGTCTACAGAACTTGGAGATCAGGTGAAGGCTCCCTTTCCAGAGCTACTCTTGTTCTGGCACTAAGATCACTGTTGGATTTCTATTGTCAAAGATGTGAAATGTATGGTAAAGCCAGGAGTTAGTGACATGGTTTATTGCATGTTGATAGAAACAGATGTGTAGTCTGTGTATGAATACTATTATACAGATGATCATTTACACTGCAAAAGCTTTTGCAGGTCTTCGTATTGCAGAGTGATAGTGCCTTGTCAACTGCAAAGTTTGACCAGAATTTAGACACTGCTTCTGTGGCAGTCAAAGAGAGGATGCATGTTCCAGAAGTGCAGGGAGGAGGAACAGAAATGGAGCAGTGCTCTGCTGGCAAGCTTCCTGAGACTGAGGAGATAACAGAGGGCATGCCAATGCAGTCAATGGAAACCGTCAAGCAGATGCCTCTGATGAGCTCAAAAGACTTGCATTTATCCCCTCTAGACATAGATCTTTTGCCACTTATTGAGCAAGAGGAGAAGCAGCACAGTCTTTCTATGGAAAGTAATGAACTAGTTGAAGGTCTTCTGGAGGATCTTGAATGCCCAAAAGCACTGGGGAAGTTTGAGGCTGGTGCAGGACCTGCACATGGGGGAGATGTTATTCTTGAGACAGGGTTATTTCAAGTCCAGTGTAAAACCAGTGCAAGTGGTGAGGCTGTGCAGCCAGCAAAGCCTATTGATGTGAGCATTATCAAAACAGAAGAGAAAATAACAGTCAAGGTGGAAGAGAAGAACCCACATTTGTTGACAGGTGTGACAAGCTTCACGGTCACAACTTCAGGGCTTGAAGGGGGTCACAACACCAGAGCCATGTTCAAGAGGGTGAAGAGCAACAGGGATGCTAGGTTCTTCAAGCAAGAAACAATTAGACATCTTCGTTCCTCCCCACGCCTTGTCCAAGAGACAATGACAAAAATGCTTAAGAACTCATTTAGCAAGGGATTGAAATCCCGCAGGGCTGCCAACAAAGTTCTGAAGTCCAGCCCTGTCTCAGGAAGAAGAAGAAAGCGGCAACATGTTGGCATGGAATCAGCAGATTCAGGTTCTAGTGGAGGTAACAAGGTCACATTATACGTTGTGATGCAAATGTATGTTAATAATTAAGAATGCATCAAATCAACACTTTCCTGTACAAGTGAAATTGTCTTGATTTTCATATCCATAAAGTCTTTACAGAAATGAGTGTCAAAAATCTACAACAGTGGTTCAAAGTCCTGATCATAAGGCATGTAGTTTATTGGCCCCTTTGCCAAAGCATTTTGTGCAGTTTTGGCAATTTGTTACCAAGATGAACTTTGGATTCAAGACTTGTGATCAGTAACCAGTAATGTCCTATCTTTAGCTCTATGTATTGAATTCTGCTGCAGATGCCATCTTTGGTCAGAAGACATTTTTTGGAGGGATTGGTGCCTTGACCCGGCAGCAGCGAACAACTAGAGGTCTGTCGGCAAAGAGGATGAAGATGGTGGATGGTCGTGGCAAACCAGCTTCAGAACTACATTTGAATACAAGCTGTTGTATGGAGATGGGGTTTGACTGTGTGGATGGTGAGCCCCCTGCTGCTGCTGCTAAACTCCGCAGTGGTATGGACCTGGTCCTCTCTTTGTTGGCCATTATGACTTCAATTCTTAACATACAGCACCTGGTCAGTCAATAAGTTCTTAAAAAGTAGCCAAAATATATGAGAGATCACTGGGTAAATCCCTTTGCAGATGGACCTCAGTTTGTGCAATAGGTATACACCTGATGGACCATGACCCTACACTCAGACACAGGCTCCAAGTCGATTGTATGAAAAGCGTTTCTGATTACATTTGTTCATCTTTCTTTAAAAGATCTGCACATTTGCCACCAAACAAGGAGCTGACTGTCTGCATTTTTATGTAAATATGCTGCAGCAAAAGCTGCAAGTGTTGCGTCCTCTCCTA
>Ga0116229_10012245_pt1 | contig 12416 bp, 9 predicted proteins | sample S1TSphgellanicum_3_FD_87313 | JGI IMG/M metagenome (GOLD analysis project Ga0116229, IMG submission 87313) | Host-associated microbial communities from peat moss isolated from Minnesota, USA - S1T2_Fc - Sphagnum magellanicum MG | ecosystem: Host-associated > Plants > Peat moss > Unclassified...
AAGCACAGTTCTACATGTTCTTTTCTGTTCAGCAAAAGAAGTTGTCACAATGTTCTTTGTGCTGCTTGAATTACTTTTTGTTTTGCTGCCGCCCAGCATTCTAAAATCTGAACCACCCAAACATAGAATATGATACTATCCACTGGTACAGATTCACGCGCTGGGTGAAGTGTGATTTGTTTTGTATTCAAATAACTCCCAGAGTCAAAAAGTCAAAACCTGCGGTAGAACCATCCAGTTCTCCGCAGGCCTGCACTGTCAGGCCCAGAAAGGGCGCTGGACAGAGCTCATGGGGGGAGGGGTATTCAGCGTTTCTCCATGATGGGTTGTAGGGAGTTCAAGACAAGAATATGTGCCAAGCACACCGCTTCCTAGTGTGGGATCCTTGGGGTGTCTATAGTGGGATGAACTAATTGGTTTGGCACACTGCACTCTCATGCACTTACAATAGTGATAAAATGCTAGTAGATAGATCAAAGGTAGATTAGATTCAATCTTCAACATCTGGCCAATAGGCTATTGGATTGGACATGTCCTTTGATTAAAAGATACGGCTGCCAAAATATTCAAACTCTAGTTGAGGCACTGTACCGTAGGGATGCCCAATACAGTGTTCAAATCTGGCTAAAAATCTTGCAAGATTTGAGCCAATGAAAGATCTATGCAAATATCACATCCAAAAACCAACAAATCATTTCTGGAAGGCTTGAACCTAAAGAAACAATTCTTTAATAATTTTGTGAGGCTCATGGGGAAGTTCTATGGTCAAAAGGCAAAATAGTCCATGACTCAGTTTCTCTTGCGAAAAGGGCAGCATTGGCCATCTATTAAAAAAATTTCATGAAAAAGAAAAAGAAAACTGGCACACAAGGAACAAACAATACCTACCCGTAACAATTACCCATTGCAAGAATACTGGGCATGTGGGTCAATTAGAAACAAGGGAAAGGTTTCCCAATGAATTGCTTCTTTTCTTATCTCTTAAAGTAGGTCCATGTATTGCATTGATGTGCTCCTAATGTACTAATCTAAAGTTAGCTGAGGCCCCACCAACAATGTTTTCAATATGTTGGTGCAACCACAGATCTTTTGATGGAAAGACATTGTCAAATTGACAGCCACCGATTTGCCACTTGCTGAAGATCGAATCTAATCCACTTTGAATAATCCAAGTAGCATCTTATATGACCTATATGCTCAATAGATGAACATATACTTTGAAAAACTGTGCTCTGGAACCACTTGGCTCAATCCACACCTAATAATGCAATACTGTCCACTGTTTTTTTTCCCAATTTTGTGATGTAGCTGAAGTGAGGGTCATCCATAAGATGACTTGGCTAGAACAAAATAGAAATTAAAAATATTTAAGTATCCTTCTATACTTTTGACTATGTTGTGGAACAGAATATAGAATCAGGAGATTTCTTCACAAAAATCAACAGCTAACCCAAAAAATTTCTAATTTTTTGCCATTTTGAAAAGAATCACCATTTGGTGCAAAAACAACAGTTATACTATCACTGCAAAAGACTCATCTCCGAATTACCTGTATTTTGCTCTCATTTTTTGATCAAGCCAAAGTGACTCACTTGATCTGAAAAACAAAATTCACATTGGAAAACAACCTTCTTTCCCAAGTTTTTCTGATTTTTTCAGCATTGAGTAGCAAAAATGAGCCACCAATCAAATCACTGCAAGTCTCAACTATTTGAAGATTGCATTCATCCCTGATGGAGAAAACCCACCCTTCAACTAGAAAATAGCATTACCCCATGTGTGGAATACCCACTCTTCAAATAAAACATATTAGCCCTTGTGTGAAAAACCTGTACTTCAACTAGGACAATATTAGCCTTTGTGTGGAAAACCCACCCTTCAACTAGAATATGGCATTTGTCATGGTTGGAAACCCCTCTATATGGAACCTAGCATTTGTCATAGTGTGGAAACCTCTTTATATGGAACCTAACATTTGTCCTGGTGTGCCAAACCGGAGCTTCTGATCACCTTGGTAACATGATGTACATGGTGAACTTTTCCTTTCTTCTGATGTAGCATGGGTAGTGATTGTCCCAAGACAAATCCGTGGAAAGGTTGTAGAAAAAAACTGTAAACAGTGTGCCAAAGGTGACAAAAGTTTCCCCAAAAAATATTATTATTTTCTCAAAAATTTGACAAATGTTGTTCAGAATTTTTAATTTAAATTAAAAAAAGAGCATTTTGAGAAAGTATCCTGTTTTTTTCAAAGGCTGCAAGTCGAAATTTCAAAAAACCTCAAATTTCCCAATTTTGCAAAAATAAAAAGAAAAGAAAAGAACAGAGGATCTAGGTGATCATCAAATGTGCAGTGACCGAAGATGTGACAAAGTCTCTGATCTCTGGCTCATTAGATTGTCAGCTAATGAGAGCATCTGCCCTACACAAGGAGGAATGACCTTTACACTAAATTAATAGAATGAGCATCTTTACAACAAAACAGTAAAATGGCCTTTACATTAAATTAATATAGGATTTTACTGTTCACCACTAAATTTAATATAATATTACTGTCCCCAGAACAGGCCATTTTATTGCTGTGAGGTGGGGAATGGGGATGCTCTAAACATGGAGAACCTTGAAGCGCGATTAGTGGCGCGAGATCAGGAGAAGGTAAAGTAGTGTGGGTGGAGGCGCAGGCAGCAGGCAAATCATCTTGACATGATGTTGTCAGCAAGCAGAAACAACAGGAGTCTGGAGGAAGAGCATGGAGAGCAGTAGTAGACATAAATAGCTTTAGTATAATCTGTGAAGGGGGAGTAGCTTTATAACACTTTGAGAATAATACCTAAGAATCAAGAAGTGTTTGTCTTCTTGGCTACATGTTACAGTCTATTTACTGCTCTGTGCGTGTCATGGCGGTCAATGAGCAAAAACTATTACTAATCAAAGAGGTGCACAAATTACTGGGTCAACGCTACAATGAGGAACTGGCATAAATAACATGATCAAACCACAACCTCTTGATGAGGCGTATGGGGTCCACCCACAATAATTTCTTCTTCAAAACTTTAAAATGAAGGAAGAAAAAAAAGGTTGTGGAATCATGTCATGTCGTACCAATAATTCCAAATTGTAAAGCTGAACTGGCAGATTTTTTGTAGTGTATGTGAAGGGCACCTTACTTTCCATTAAATTTCTACCTCAACAGATTGAGGATGGCACCTAATGTGCTGTAAGGTGGGTTCCAGTTTTTGGTTATAAATTAGAGTGGTTCTGGTTTGGGTGTCACACATAAATGAAGCTACAAATACAGTTTTGAGTCTGGTTTTTTTCTTAAAAATTCTGATTCTGGTTCCAGTTCCAAAATTCAGACTCTATTCTGGTCTAATTCTTACTAACCCAGATCAGAACCAGTGACTAACGTCTGGTTCTAATCCTGGGTTCTCTTTCTTTCAAATTTGGGAGGTAGGTGATCAATCCTCCAGAAGAGGAATTGGCCAAATTCGGATACAGGCCAGAGAGCAAAGTAGAAATCTTTGGGAACCTTGCTAATATTTTTGGGACATCCTAAACATTACAGTCTAAATCTGGTGAATTCAGCTTTTTTCTCATTGGAATATGGAGATTTTGTCATTGAAATAAAGAACTCCTTTGTAAGATTTACAGTCCCTTTTTAATTTGTTACCTAGTGATGAAAATTTGGACCAAAAAAATAAATAGTGTTATGATCACTTTTTTTCCAAAAGTCTTGGTTCTGGTTCCAAACCTAGAGAAAACTGAGAACCTGGTTTTGGGTCTGGTTCTTTAAAATTCTGGTTTCTGTTCTGAAAATGAAAATCAGACCTGATTCCAGTTTGGTTCTTACTAACCAAGACCAGAACTTCTTGTTCTAACCAAATCAGGTACCTGCCAACATTGGTATGTTCCTCATTTACCCTGCACAGGAGGTGCCATCCTTTCCTTCCCCAATGAATCACAGCTGTTTAAGGTTCGATCTCACAATGCATTTACCAGGTGCATAAGGTTCATTTTGAGGAACCTTACACATAAGGTGCCACCCATTCCTCCTCAAATGAATCACAGCCGTCTAAAATTCCACCAAATCTTTAGTACACTGTGTTGAACATTCTACCAGATCTTTAATCCAGGTAAGGACATAAGGACTAAGGACCTCCATGGGGGGCAGTTTTGAAAATTAATTCAGGTCCCACCAAGCTTGCTCTACTCCAGCCTCGGGCAGGGCCCTCTCCTAAAACAGCCCCCTTCTCAGTCTTTACACTACACTTATTGTTACCATGTTTTTCAAAAAGCACATGAATTTTGTCAGAAAAAGTTTGTTCCATGATGTTGCCAGAGCAGTAGCAGTCCGGGAAAGGTCGAGCCGGTCAAGAGGAGCTGGAGGAGAAGAACTTCGAAGAAGAGGAAGAACTTCGAACACTCAGAAGCTTTAGGAGTTAGTTGGAGGGAAGAAAGTTCAAGGAGAGCAGCTCTGCAGATGATTCAGAGGAGTGATTATTATAGCTGCTGCTGCTGAAATTGGAATGCACCTCGAGAGGTCAATCCCATGATGCATGATGTTGAAATTACTGTAGAGTGCTTAAGTTATAACTGCGAGGTCGAGGTAGCTAGACTGCATTAACAAGAAACTTTTTTAGGACGCCTTGTGGGACCATCAAGGAGAACTTGAATTTCCCCTGTGCAAACATGAAATGTTTTGTTTCACAATGGTAAAATTAGAATAAAACTCTGAAATATAATTGGTCCCTCTAACAATTCCCTTGAGTGCTTTCTCTAGATGTTTTGTTAATTCAACTTTAATTTGTCAGAGGTCTCCACTCTTTTCCTTACAGGGAATGCCAAAAGTTTCTTGTGATTAGATTTGATATCAAAAGAGTTGCTAGAGTCTGTTGTACCTGCTACTAGAACAAAGACTTTGGTCGAGCTGCTGGAGCAGTTGTCACGCTTGCGCACAACGTCTGCAGGTGTCTGAACTCATGGGTCCCGCTGCACGTGCATAGGGCCCCAGCTGACTGCTCGCTGAGATTCGACGCTCTTGGGAAACGGCAGAAGAGATGGAGGGTCGAGGGAAGTAGTCGAGCACTGATGACAAGGCAGCCCCCCCCGTATGGGACCTACCTGAACTCTCTCTCCCTCTTTTCTCTCTCTCTCTCTCTCTCCGTCTCTCTGTGTCTGTGCCTGCCTTGCCTTGTTTTCTAGTTATGGTTTCACTGTCTAGTTTTCCACCATGAGTATCATCGGACTTTCCTGCGACTCGGCCGATTGTCATTCGTTCTCGCATGATCGATTGGCTGCTAGGATTTAGGATGACTCATGAGTAGGACTTATAGGGGGGCCGGGTGCGGCGCTGATCATGAACCGGCCTCCTGCTGCTGCATCTGATGATACTATTTGTGTCATAATTAGCTAGGTAGTCTGAATCAGATGCAAACTGATCGTACCTCCTGCATGCAGCAGCAGCAGCAGGCGTGAAGAATCGATCCATCCTTTTGGGACGTCTGTGTGTCTGGATCATGCGACGTCTCTCTATCTCACTCTAGATGCTTTTTTCAGTTTTCCACTGTTCTAGAAGTATTGCTGCTGCTGCTGCTTCTGTTACACATTCCTTTTAACACCATTTCATCTCGCGACCTGGACTTATACTTAGTACTCATGTTATCGACTCAGCTGATGATCGCGCCGCTCTAGACTCACTCTCTCTCGAGAACCGAGATCCCTCTCTTTCCATCTGTGCTTGTAATAATTGTCACACATCGTTTGTACAGATGATTGCTGTACTGCAGCAATTTCCAGTTAGCAGAGCTTCCTCCTTTTCCTTGTGCACTAGTTGCCAACAGAATATTGTGGGGTCACAGCTTTTTTCCGTCATCTTCGTTGCAGCTTACAGTCGTCGCGACAGTGTCGTACTCAATTCCTATGTTGGTCGTCTGAACTTACTAAGTTTGCTGGTCTCCTAACCAGTAAACTAAGTTTGCTTGGTTATAATACTAGAAGAAGTTTCGCCGTCGAGGCTTTCGTGAGTACAGCTAGCTAGTTCACCTGCCTTTAGCTTGCCTCCGTATATCAGCTTTCATTGCGAGATAGCTTTCGGTTGCATACTGCTGACGAGTTATTTATATAGACGCTGTCGCGGACACCTGCAACCTTTTGAGCTCAATTCTCTGCGCGCGAGGCGTGCTCTGTGGTGTGTAGAAACTAAGATTCGAGCTCTAAATGCTCATCGCGCCTTTACAGGAATACTTGGAAGTTCAGCACGTACAGTGCAATCAAGCACTAAATAGGGTTAATAGTCCTGGGTAGAGCTTGAGCGAAAATTGGTCTACCTATTTGATCATGCAGGTCGCGAAGCAAAATCCGTCTCCGTCGCAGGCTTTTTAATGCCCAGCTTCAAGACTACAGCGGCGCAGAGACAAGAAATCTTTTGAGGAAAGAGTAGATCGCCGGGACGAGGGTGCAGTTCCGGCCAAATCCTTATATTCCGTGGTATCCATCAAGAAGACATTGCGTGCGAGTTCCACTAGTTTGGTCGAGCTGGAGTTCGAACTGGAGAGGGATTGGTCACTCATGAGTGGCCAGGGAGCAGGTGGATCGGTACTGGATCATGCAGGTGCTGCAGCTGGGCCGTCCGCGGCCTTGATGATGATGGGACCGGGAGGAGGGCCAGGGTCAGGACTCATGATGAATGGTTTGAGCATGGGATCAGTTGACGCGGGAAATAACAACGATATTCTGGTCCAACAACAACAGCAGGATCAGGGTTCCAGAGCGCCCAGTCGCTATGAAGCTCAAAAGAGAAGAGATTGGAACACGTTTGGTCAATACCTGCGGAATCATCGTCCTCCTCTAGCTCTCGGACGATGCACTGGACAGCACGTTCTCGACTTCGTGCGATACCTGGATCAGTTCGGGAAAACCAAAGTTCACTTGCCGGCATGTCCCTTCTTCGGCCTTCCTCATCCTCCACAACCATGTACATGTCCGTTAAGACAAGCTTGGGGATCTCTGGATGCTCTTATCGGAAGACTGCGAGCCGCTTTCGAGGAGAATGGAGGGAGGCCGGAGTCGAATCCTTTCGGAGCTCGAGCTGTCAGGCTTTATCTGCGCGAGGTGAGAGAATCACAAGCCAAGGCAAGAGGAATAGCTTACGAGAAGAAGAAACGCAAGCGCCTTCCTCCTCAATCAGATGCAGCGATGGATAACGTCACGGGTAGTACTGCTCCTCATCATGTCCTCCCGGCGACTGCCACGCAGTGATCGATCACCAAGTTAAGATGCTAACCTCCCCTGACAAAAGTTTTGGCCGTCAATTTCCCTTCCATAGTCCAATCCAGCTGATGATGCAGCACCAAACACACGCCTATTCTCACACCGTTCTATAATCACGAAACATGGTGGGTACAGTCCGCGGAGCTGCAGCGAGAGTGAGTCTTTCAGAGACTAATCATCAGCTGGCCGATCAACATCTCCTTTGTATATATAAACGCGCCCATCCTCTTTTCCATCAGACATGTAAATATTACGTCGTTTGACGTCTGGTTTGCTCCAGCTGATCTGAATCACAGGAGCTTCACCGTTTCCATCATTTTTGCAGGCCACATATATAGTATGTCCTACGTACTCATAAATGTACATACTAGCCGCTGGGTCTCATTTCTGGCTTGAAGAAGGATCGAGGCGGCGACAAGCTTCTTCCGATCCTACGGCTGGTAGCTCAAGCTTATAGCATGTCACGCGGTAACTGAATCTTAGAGACTGCAGCTCACAGAAGAGCTACCTGATGATCTCATGTGCATTTTCTTCATTCTAGGTTTAGATATTAACTGCGCGAACAAACTCATGTCTAGATAGTTAAATCTTTTTCCAGCTCTTCGAAGAATAGTTCTCCTATGATCATACGCTTATGTCAGACAGGTTCATCAGTCGTTACCAGCTGATCTAAGAGGAGGACCTGAGCCGTCGGGAGACCCTAATTTATAGGCTCCAAGTGCAGCAGGTACTTCTTAATGTTAGTACTCTTAACTTGCCATGTAAATGGAGATCATTCGGTAGATGATCCATGCAGTCGATCCATTTCAATTCTACATCTCATTTGTGCAGCTCTAATTTATGCGATGAATTCGCTGCTCCATTGATGAATTCAAGACCTTCAAGAGTTCGTATTAGCTGTTCTCGAGATCCATGCTCATATGATGAGTTGAACGCGCGGCAGTGCTAGCTAGCTCTTACAGTAGTACACACAGCTGGGACTTCACATTCTCTGCGCAGTATTTCCGCCACCTGTGCTCTCTTCATTGCCGTAGTGCTGGATGTTATATCTTCTGAGTTCGATCGATACATGTCTACTAGGGCTTTGCATTTGCACGATCATGCATGCAGCAGCTAGGGGTAGTTACTATTGTATGATCGATCTTCTAGTATTTTTGCAATACCAGACTTGATAGAGCTTCTTTCACACGCCAGATCGAGGTTCTTCGACTCACGCTCGCCCTTGCACAGGAGATTTGAAATACGCGGAAATGAGCTGGTGGAATATTAGCGTTGCATTGATGTTTTCGAAGGATGGGAAGTACGAAAAGATCGATCCGTGATCGTTATTGTACGAAGAAATTGAACTTAATCTTCAAATCAGGAATTCCTCTTTTAGTGACGATTGTGAATGGAATCTCTAGACAATGAATTTCCTGCTGAACTTCACGTCTTTCTCATGGCGACATGCAAGACTTAAAGTCGACTCTCAACTAGCTGTCTCAAATGGTCGAGAAATTAGGCAATTGCAGTCCAAAGAGCAAGGAACGCACCACGAAGTTCCTGCTCCCACGAGCCCAATTTCGCTCTTGACAGAAGGCAGTTGAATAATGGATTAAAGACCTCGAAATAATATATAAGTCTTGTCGGCGAACACACGTCCACAAGGAGTTTTCGTTTAACTCCCTGTGTGTGCAATGTGGGAAAGCTCTCATATATCCCTGTTAGAAATCCCTCTCAGAACCAATGTCAAAGGGAAAATTCGTTTCCCCCAGTTGTGCTTTTCAACCATGTAAAAATTACCAACGTCCCCTTTGACATTGATTCACTGTACCTTCCTAGATGGCATAATTGAACTTTCCCTGTGAGTCTCCCTGGGAATGCTGGAAAACTCCCTGTGTTGCACAATTCGTTTTTAGTCTATTCTTGAAGTTAAAGTTACACAATTTTCCCGCAAGGGAATCATCTGAGAACTGCTTGTGGACTGAAACATCCTGATGCACACGGTCATGCTGCAATAATATTGCAATTCTCTGTACAATGATTTCAGACATTGCACGCGGCTCGCCAATCCAATACTACAAGCTACCGACCAGCTAATGCTGCTGGTAATGAGGTACTGCAAGTGAACACGTTTTCCACAATCCCGCTAGTGCACTAGAAAACACAAAAGGTTCAATATCACATGTACAGCTATTCCATTGCTACAGGAACGCTAATACGACCCGCGGTGACGGCCTAGTAAGACCCGCAGTGCCTTTCTTTGGCAATTAGTTACAAGCTCCCCCGTGGGGAGATGGTGGCAAACCCCCTATCTTTAGGCAGTGGATTTGCACCATAATTTCCTTCACCGGGAAAACTCTACAAGGGAATTGTGGACAATTATTTCAATGTTTTATTTGAATTTTCCCATTATGAAATAGGGGGATCATTGTATTTTCCCATTGTCAGACATACCATTTCATGTTTGCATAGGGGAAATTTAAGTCTCTCACGACTTAATCTAGTTTGTCTTTTTCTGCGCAAGATGTAGCATCAACTTCGCACCTTGATTAATACGAATGCAACGTGACCTCGACCTCCATATCTCTCCGTGATCTCAGCTTGATCTTCTATAAGCTATCTTATTAGCTTGATCTTCTACAGCTAGGTTCTCAGCTTGAACTCCAACAAGTTAGCTTCTAATTTTACGAAATACTTCTAAGGAGAGTCCACGAGGACCGAAATTATGAGCGTCAAATGCGAGAACTTTAGAAGATCATGCAATTCTGTTCAACTCGAATTAATGCCAAGCTGATCTACAAATCAAGCATGGAAAACTTTGGGAATATGTTTGCCAGCTGCATCTAATGAGAGAAGAAGACCGAAACTCATTATGAGGCGTACGTCGGTCGACAGATGAAGATGGGAATTAGAAGAAGAAGAAGATGATGATGATGTTACAATTTTTTTGAACAACTCATCGAATGCCAGCGCCTGCTGCTGATCTACAAATTATATGACCATGATAAAACATTTTCGAATTTCTTTGCTTGGTGCATCAATGAGCTACGTAGAGACGACGAAGGCGCTGATCGAAAGGAGATCGTTAGAAGATCATACTACAGGAACTAATCGTCAGCTCTTCACATACCACCACCACCTCAAAACCACAGCAGATTGAGGAACTTGAAGCACGGGGGAAAACTGCTGAAGTCCGTTGCAACAACTCGCCAAGTACTTCCAACGGCTGCAAGTTTCTTGAGATGAGTCTAATAAGAAGAGCGAGAAAAAAGCCAGGATAAAGTCGACGGCACCTGCGATTGAGGATGCTTTGTCGATCACATCCTCCGTCGTGGTGTCCCCACACAAGCACGACTTTCCTTTTTCTCTTTCTCTTTTTTTTGGTTTCTAAATAAAGAAGAACGCTTATAATTTTAGGAGACAATGTAGACTAGCTCCATGGCAGCTTTTTCTTTAAGCTCCAGAAGCGCAAGTCTGCAAAACTATATTTAAAGTCTGCAACTTCCTGCCAGTGAAGCTGCGGGTCCCCATTTTTTCCCGGGCAAAAGTAAATAAGGGGCTCGTCGCATAATGGCTCCTCTGGTGAAGGAGAAATTTTATTGAGGATAAACTCCACCCTCCAAACACACTACAAAAATTCTACCAGATGTTTACACTGTAGGCACCCCCTCCAGTAGTACTCATTCTGGCAAAGCCCTGGACCATGGGCATTACCATATATGTAAAGTACTGAACTAAAACAGGAAGAAACCTTATGTTTCATGCAGATGAACATTTTTTAACATAATATTCTTCTTTGAAAAAGGAAGATGCTTTCCCTGGACTGGAATGAATCAGTGTTTTTTCATTTTGGCCTAAATTTTACCAAATTTTGACCTGGACAAAAGGTTTTCCATGAAAAAAACAATACCTATCATGAATTGAACATTAGTAGACTAAGAATCAATGATGGCTACATAGATCACAAGGTGGTCCCAGCCCTCTAGGTATGGACGCACCTTATTAGTTATGGAGGCAATAATTGTAATTAGTTGATCCCTTTGGGGAGGAGGTAGGCCAGTGCTTAACGCCCACATTGTTATGAACTGGTATTAAGCTAGGCCAAAAATGGTGACCAAAGAGACCTAGTTGTTTTCCATAACTAGATGCAATTTTATTTTTTTCAACCAAGAAATTTATGATTATAAGTTCTAAATGATTATATGTATAATTTGTAGTCATAAATTATTATTTAAATTTTATGTGTAAAGATTTATAGTCATATATTGGTGGGACATGTGACTAGTAGATGATGAGGTGATAATAAAATGTAAGATGTTAGTTTTTATTATTTTTATTTTATTTGTATAATATTTACAACTAATGACAAAGTGATGTGGATATTCAATTGTCATTTATAATGATTAAAAAATAATTACAAATTAATTGATATGAACATAAACAACTTTATTCCCATCTATTTACTTATTTAATTATTTACTTACCCACCTCTAAACCCATCTACCTATTTATCTACCCACCCACTTACCAACTTATTTACCCACCAACCCACCCACTTGTCCACCTATTTACCTATCGGGTCCAAATTTGTTAAGATGTACCAAAATCTTGTTACAACGTCATTTTTTTCTGTCTTTCCAACCTAATCCTTTTTTATCATGTAAAGACACATTTATGGATGATTATGATGGAATCTATAATTGTAATGGTTTAAAATATACTCCTTTTGAAAATTTTGACAACTTCTGATTCATTATTTTTTATGGGGATCAAATATAGGGTAGAAAAGGATTGCAATAAAGATTAAGCCCTTTTTGTCCTATGTGGTACACCTTTAAAAAATTTCACCCTACTATTTAAATGCCAACCCACCCACCTGCCTACCTACCCACTTATTCACATTATTACAAAACATGACTTTTCAAATAGTTGATTAATTGATTTTTTTTTACTAATGGACATATCCATTTTGACTAAAGGCCCAAAACATGTTTTTTTGACCAATCAAGTAAACTAAAATGATTTATTTGACTAGTACATTTAGCCAAGTTAGACAACCTTAGTCAAAATGGCCAATGGGTTTTAATCAAATGGGACATCTAGTCAAATTGAACATAAGAAATAAACACCATTAGTCAAAATGATCAATGTTCTTTAGTGAAATGGGA
>Ga0116229_10012246_pt1 | contig 12416 bp, 10 predicted proteins | sample S1TSphgellanicum_3_FD_87313 | JGI IMG/M metagenome (GOLD analysis project Ga0116229, IMG submission 87313) | Host-associated microbial communities from peat moss isolated from Minnesota, USA - S1T2_Fc - Sphagnum magellanicum MG | ecosystem: Host-associated > Plants > Peat moss > Unclassified...
CACGGGGTGAGCAGCGAGAGCGCCCCCGCCGAGACGGCCAGCCAGAGAAACGAGGCGTTCATCGCCCGCCGCCCGTCGTCCCCGCGCCAGCGGCGCCCGCGCCGGTGGCGCCCGCGCCAGTGGCGCCTGCGCGCTGAATGACGACCGGCACCTCGACGCGCGCCGTCTGCGGTGGCAGACAGAGGGTCGCGTTGCACGCCTGATAGCGCGCGGTGACCGTCACCGACTCCGCCCCGGCCGGCGTCGTCGGGTCGACGCGGACCGGCAGCGCAAACGTGACGGACCGGTCGTAGGTCTCGACGTTGATCCCGAAGTTGGGGTCGGGGCGCACGAGCGGCGGCGGGAACGATGGCGCTCCGTCGAGGGCGAACCCGCCGGCCGCGACGGCGAGCCGCGTCGGCACCGGTCCGCCCGGGGGCTGCGTCGTCGAGTAGAGATGCCAGCCCGTGTCGATCGCCGCCGTCAGGCGCACGACGAGGTGCGCCCCGGCCGCGACGCGGGATGGCGCGGCCACGGCGGTCCACGTCACGGGGCGCACCGCCTGGGCGGCGACCCGCCCCGTCGCGTGCGTCCCGTCGTGGCGCACGCCATGGAGCACGCCATGGAGCACGAGGATCAGCGCCGCGAGCCACGGGGACATGCCCTGCAATATAGGGCGGAGCCCGAGGGGCCTAGCCCTTCGGCGACAGGGCGGAGCCCGAGAGGCCTAGCCCTTCGGCGCCTTCAGCAGGCGGCGGTACTTCGCCAGCAGGTGCCGCCGCGCGGCCGGATACTGCGGCGCGAGGCGGCGCAGCGCGGCGAGCAGGACGCCGGAGACGAGATAGTTGCGCGCCGTCTTGTCGTCGGCGGGCACGACGTACCACGGCGCCCACGGGGTGCTGCAGCGCGACAGCATCTCCTCGTAGGCGTGCGTGTAGGCGGACCAGAGCGCCCGGTCGGCGAGATCCGACTCGCTGATCTTCCAGTTCTTCCGCTCGTCGGTGATCCGGCTGAGCAGGCGGCGCCGCTGCTCGGCCTTCGAGATGTGGAGGAAGAACTTGACGATCACGACGCCATTGGCGGTGAGCATCTGCTCGAACGCGTTGATCTGCGCGTAGCGCGCCGACCAGACCGCGCGCGGCTCCAGCCCGTGCACGCGGACGGCCAGCACGTCCTCGTATTGCGAGCGATTGAAGATCCCGATCGTGCCGCGCGCCGGCACTGCCCGATGCACGCGCCACAGGTAGTCGTGCGCGAGCTCCTTCGCCGTCGGCTGCTTGAACGCCGTGACCGAGCAGCCCATCTGGTTGAACGCCGAGCCGACGTGATTCGCGGTCCCGTCCTTGCCGGCGGCGTCCCGCCCCTGCAGCACGATCAGCATCGCCCGCGTCGACTCGGCGTAGAGCCGCTCCTGCAGGTCGTGCAGATGGCCGTGGATCGCATCGGTCTCGTTGCGCAGCTCCGACGGGAGCGACGCGGGCGGCGACGCATCCCGGTCGTGCAGACGCACGCGACTGCCGGGCGAGATGGGGGCCAGACGCATGCCGGAGAAGGTCGTCCCCGCCGGTCCGCCGCACAAGCGGCCCGGCCCGCGGGTCGCGGCGCCACTAGCATTCGCGCATGGCGCTCGATGGGATCGTCTTCGACGTCGACGGGACGCTCCTCGATACGAACGCGGCGCATGTCGAGGGGTGGCAGCGGGCGTTCGCCACGTTCGGCTACCGGATCCCGGCCGACCGCATCGCGGCGTCCGTCGGCCAGGGCGGAGACCGGCTGATCGTCGCGCTCCTCGGGGCGACCACGGCCACACAGCAGGGACGGGCCCTGCGAGAGGCATCGGCGGCCGAGTTCGTGGCGCTGCTCGGCGACGCGCCCGTGCGCGTCTTTCCCGGCGTCCGCGCGCTCGTCGCGGCGCTCCGGCGCCACGGCGTCCGTACCGCGCTCGGCACCTCGAGCTCGCGCCTGCAACTGGCGGCACTCCTCGCGCGCGCGGGGCTCGCGCTCGCGGAGGTCGCCGATGCCGCGATCACCTCCGACGACGTCGTCGCCTCCAAGCCCGCGCCGGACACGATCCTCGCCGCCGTTCGCGCGCTCGGGCTCCCGGTGGAGCGGTGCGCGTACGTCGGCGACACGCCGTACGACGCCGAGGCGGCGCGCGCCGCCGGAGTCACGGCGATCGGGATGCTGACCGGCGTGCATTCGGCGGCGACGCTCCGGGCGGCGGGCGCCGAGCGCGTCTACGCCGACCCGGCCGCGCTGCTCGCCGACCTCGATGCGGTGCTCGGCGACCGGGCGCCGGCGGCGTAGGCGGGATCCCGACCGATCAGTCGGTCGGTCGACCCGCCCCGGGCAGCGAGATCTCCTCGGACAGCCGCGCGCGACGACGCGTCGGCAGCTCAAACCAGAAGATCGTCTTCACGTTCGGTTCCGACTCGACGCCGATCCGGCCGCCGTGCTGCTCGACGATCGCCTTGGAGATCGCCAGCCCGAGCCCCGTCCCGCCGCGCATCCGCGTGTCCGACGCATCGAGCTGCTCGAACTTCCGGAAGAGGCGGTCGAGGTCGGACGCCGCGATCCCCGGCCCGCCGTTCTCGACGGCGAACCGGACGCTGGGCATCCCCTGCCGCTCGACCTCGCGCGCCGAGACGACGACGTCGGCGTCCGGCGTCGAGAACTTGATCGCGTTCGACACGAGGTTCGTGAGCACCTGCACGACGCGATCGCGGTCCCCGAGAAACGAGCGGTGCGCCGCGACCGACTCGGTCAGCCGCACGCCGAACTGCCCCGCCATCGCGGCAATGCCGTCCAGCGTGGCGCGCACGATGTCGCTCGGCGCGAGCGGCGCGAGGCGCAGCGTCAGCTTGCCGGCCTCGATCTTGTCGAGGTCGAGCATGTCGTTGATCAGGCGGATCAGCCGGTCGGTGTTCTCGCGCGCGATCCGCACGAGGTCGAGCCCCTTCGGCGCCAGCGGTCCGACGACGCCGGCCTCGAGCAGGCCGAGCGCGCCGCGCACCGACGTGAGCGGCGTGCGCAGCTCGTGCGAGACGGTGGAGACGAACTCGCTCTTCATCCGGCTGACGCGTCGCCACGCGGTCACGTCGCGCGTCACGGTCACCTGCGCGGGCAACCCTTCCCAGACGACCGGCCGCACCGTCACCTCGGCGTCGAACTGCGTGCCGTCGGCGCGCAGGGAGGCGGTGTAGTACTGGCTGTCGCCAAGCGCGATGGCGCGGACGCGCATCGCCTCGCGCTCGTCGGGCGGCACGAGGCGCGAGACGTCGAGCGCGCCGCTCGTGGCGGGGTCGTAGCCGAACATCCGCCCCCACGCTGCGTTGGCCTCGATCACGCGCCCCTCGCGCACGATCGCGATCCCGTCGTTCGACGCATCGGAGAGGCGGCGGAACCGCTCCTCGCTTTCGCGCATCTCGGCGTCGGCGCGCTTGCGGCGCATCACCCCGCCGAGTTCCGCGGCGACGAGACTGACCAGCTGGACGTGATACTCCTCCTCGGGCGGCAGCTCCGTCATGAGGAAGAGCATCACGGCGACCAGCTCGCCCCGCGCCATGATCGGGATGGCGACCGCGCCGCGCATGCCGGCCGCGGCCGCTTCGCGCCCGGCGTGGAAGAGCGGGTCATGGCCGACGTCACGCACCCAGACGGGCCGGCCCATCTGCCACGCCAGGCCGGGCAGTCCCTCACCGAGGGCGAAGCGCCACCCGCCGCTCGTGCGGATCAGCGGGGCGTAGATCGCCGCGTCGTCGCGCGCCCACGACGCCGCGCGCTCGAGCGCCGTCCCGTCGGCCGACGGCGTCCAGACCTCGCCGAACGGCCAGCCGGTGACCTGACAGAGGCGATCGAGGGCGATGCGAAACGCCGAAGCCACATCCTCGGCTTCGCTGATCGCCTCGGTCATCCACTGCAGCAGGCTGAACTCCTGCTCGCGCCGCTTCTGGGCGCTGATGTCGCGCATGATCGACGAGAGATACCAGCTGCCGCCGCGCGGCGAGCGGTGGGCGACGATCACCTGCGAGACGGGGATCTGCTCACCGGTCACCGACAGGAGTCGGGTCTCCCCCTCCCAGACGCCGTCGCGCAGCGCGGCGGGAATCGCCGTCTGCAGGAGCAGCCGGCGCGTCGCGCGCGGACAAAACCGCCGCCACGCGAGTTCGTGCACCGGCACCGCCTCGTCGATCCCGAGCAGCCGGCGCCCGGCGCGATTGACGTACGACGCGATCCCGTGCCCGTCGACGATCAGCACGATGTCGGTCGTCGCATCGAGGGTCGCCACGAGGCGGGCGGCACTCTCGGCGCGGCGCCGCGACTCCGTCACGTCCTCGAAGCGGCCGCGGATCGTGGCCGGCACCCCGGCCTCGAACCGCACGGTGAGCTGTCCGTGGACCACCGTCCGATGCCCCGAGCGCGACAGCAGGACCGTGTCGAACGCGGCGACCGTCTCGCCACGGAGCGCGGCGTCGACGCGCGCCAGATAGTCGGCACGGAGCTCCGGCGCGACGAGATCGGTCACGCGCAACAGCGGCAGCTCGCTGTCCGCGTACCCGAGGACCTCGCGCCAGGCGCGATTGACGAGCGTGATGCGGCCCTCGGGATCCGCGAGCTGAAAGAGCGTCGGCGTGAAGTCGACCAGCTCGCGCACGCGGGCCTCGGACTCCTCCAGCGCGCGCTCGGCCCGCTGGCGCTCCTCGAGCTCCACGCGCAGCGCGATCTCCGCCTCGATGCACCCGGCGATCTCGCTGAGCAGCGCGACATCATCAGGTGACCACGCGCGCGGGACGACGTCCGAGACGCAGATCGTGCCGAGCACGGCGCCGGTCGCGGACCGGACCGGGACGCCGGCATAACTCGCAAACCCGAGCGCCGCCGGTTCCGGCTCGTCCATCGTGCGCGGATCGGTCGACACGTCGGACACGACAATCGGCGCGTTCGTCACCACGACGCGCCGACAGACGGCGAGCGAGACCGGCGTCCCGCGCTGTGCCGCCCACGGCTCCGGCAGGACGCCGGCGACGCTCATCCAGAACTGCCGCGTGTCGTCGACGAGCGAGAACATCGCGACCGGCACATCGAGCACACGCGTCGCGAGCCGCGTCAGCCGGTCGAATCGCGCTTCGGCGGGCGCGTCGAGCAGGCGGATCGCGCGCAGCGCGGCGAGCCGCTCGGGATCGTCGAGACGGCGCCGGTCCGACGCGGAGATGCGGCTCCCGTCCGTCAGGAACTCGCCGCGAGCGAATCGGTCGATGACGGGCGGGGCGGATGCGCTGGTCGCGTCTCGTCGTAGGACGTCGCGAGCCGCAGCGAATCCGCGCGGCCCGCCGAGTCGAAGACGGCCGCGCGCACGCGGAGGACGATCTGGTCGGGGCGCGTGAGGAGCCACGCCGCGCGCGACGATCGCGTCCCGCCGAACGACCAGCTGACGGACGCGCCGGCGCCGCTCGCGAGCGCCAGCGGCACCGTCAGCGATTCGGCGTAGCCATCGTCGGCGGCGCGGGTCCCCAGCAGGAGCGTCACCTCGCGCAGCGGCATCGGCGACGCATTCCGGATCGGCACGGTGAGGCGCAGGTCGCTGCCGCGCCGGTGCCGGCCGCCGTCGGTCACCGACGGCTCGCCGAGCTCGACGGCGGCGGCCAGTCGGTCCTCGATCGGACGGTTCAGCGTGCGCAGCCGCTCGGTCTGCGCGTCGCCGATCTCGGTCAGCGTCTGGTCAAAATCCGCGAGGCCGGTCACCGTCCAGCGCCGGTCCGTGCGCGAGAGCACGAGCCGCATCGCGACCGTCTCGCCGAGTTCCCGATACTCGAAGATGACGGGCACGATCCGCTCGTCGCCCAGCACGGCCGGCGCGCCGGTGCGCACGAAGTCGAGGTGGTCGCTGCCGATGATGACGTCGAGGGGCGGCAGGGTCGTCACCGCCCCGCTCATCCGCTCGGCGACGTTGGCGCTGTCGGCCGTGCCGGCCGCGAGCGCCGCGGCGACGGCGCGCGCGCCCCGTTCGGCGAGGGCGGTCTTGAGCTGGCGGATGCGATCCGCACTGTCCGGGGCCGGGGCCTCGTCGCCGACCTCGCCGCGCAGCAGGGAGAGGCGCGCGCGCTGGCGCCCGACGAGGAGCCACTGGACGCCCTCATCGGCCACCTGCGCCGTCAGCGCGTCGAGGTCGACGTAGTACATCAGGCGCCGGCCATCGTGGTCGCGAAAGGCATCGCGCGCGGCCGCCAGCGCATACGCCGGAGAGCCGGTCCGCACCCGGCGGCCGATGATCAGCGCCCCGATCACGACCGGGATGGCGATCGCGCCGACGATGATGAATCGCGGCATCGGGACGCGGCCCCGCAGCATCGTCAGCGACGGACGGGCGGGGCGGCGGACGGGGGCGGCAGAACGAGCAGGAGCGGACATGGCCTACTTCCAGAACGACCCGCGCGGAGCGACGTCACGACGGATACACTTCGCGGACGCCACTCGTCCGGAGCCGTCCCTGACCGACTCGCCTCTCCCCGTCGCCGGCCCCTCGCCGGCGATGCCGAACGCCGATGCGGAGCTGCAGGCGCGGGTGACGCGGCTGCTGGAGCCCTCCTACGTGATCAGCGGCGAACTCGGGCGGGGCGGGATGGGGATCGTCTATCGCGCGCGCGATGCGCGGCTCAAGCGCACGGTCGCCGTCAAGGTGTTGCCGCCCGAGCTCGCCTACCGCCAGGAGATCCGCACCCGTTTCCTCCGGGAGGCGGAGCTGTCGGCCCAGCTCTCGCACCCGCATATCGTCCCGATCTACACGGTCGACGAGCGCGACGGGCTGGTCTACTTCGTCATGGGCTTCGTCGACGGCGAGACGCTCGCCGAACGACTCCGCGTCCGCGGCCCGCTCCCGGTCGACGAGGTCCGCACGCTGCTCCGACAGATCGCCGAGGCGCTCGCCTATGCGCACGGCGTCGGGGTGATCCATCGCGACATCAAGCCGGACAACATCCTGCTCGCGCCACGCGAGGACGGCGGGACGCCGTCGGCGATGGTCACGGACTTCGGGATCGCCCGCGCGGTCAACGACGGACCGACCGACCCGGGCGAGGCCGGCCGACTGACCGCCACCGGGGTCGCCATCGGCACTCCTGCGTACATGTCGCCGGAGCAGTGCGCCGGCGATCGCGAGGTCGACGGCCGGAGCGACCTTTATGCGCTGGGCGTCCTCGGCTACCACATGCTCGCCGGCCGCCCGCCGTTTCTCGGCAACAACTCGGCCTCGATCCTCGTGAAGCAGCTGACCGAACGCCCGGTCCCGATCGCCGAGCGGCGCCCGGATGTGCCGCCCGATCTCGCGGCGATCATCATGCGGCTGCTCGAGAAGCAGCCGAGCGCGCGCTACCCCGACGCCGCCACCCTCGTCCGCGCGCTCGACGGGGAGTCCGTGCCGGCGGCGGCGGGCGGGGCCGCGTCCGACGGCAGCCCGGGGACGCCGCGACACGGGAGCGCAACGCGGCCGGCGTTCAGTGCCGGGCGGTTCGCCGCGGCCGGCGTGACCGGCGCGGAGCTCGGCGACGCGATGCGGACACGCTCGCGCGCGATCGGTCAGCCCGTCCCGCCGCCGTATCCGCTCGTCCCGTCGGGGCCCGGGGCCGAGGAATCCGCCGCCGCCGTGCTGCTCACGCGGGCCCGCAAATATCGACGCAATGTGGCGTCGATGACCGGCACGCTCGGCATGCTGACGGCGCTCAACCTGATGACGTCGCCGCACGCCCTGTGGGTGATCTGGCCCGCCTTCGGTATCGGCTGGAGCGTGCTCTCCTCGACGTTGCGCCTCTGGGGTGATGGGCTCAACCCGTTCACGATCCTGACGCGTGGCGCCGACGCCGCCATGCGCGCGGTCCCGGCGCCGGCCGCGGATCGGCCGCTCATCGCCTCGCGTCTCGCGTCCGATGCGGTGCTCGACGGACCGTTTGGCGCGACGGTCCGACGCGCGGTCGCGGACCACGGGACGATCGTGCAGCTCGTCGACTCGCTGCCATCGACGGAGCGCGCCCAGCTCCCGGACGTCCTCGTCACCGCGAAGGGGCTGGTCGACCAGGTGGCGACGCTGGCGACGGTGCTGCACCGGATCGATGTCGAGACGCCGGAGGACGTGCGCAGCGGACTCGCCGAGCGACGGACCGCACTCGCGGAGCAGTTGGACCGCGCGGCGCTCGCGCTGCAGACGCTGGCGCTCGATCTCGTCCGCTATCGCGCCGGCGGACTCGCGACCGAGGGCGGTGGCGTCGCGAGCGCGACGCAGCAGGCGCAGGCCCTGTCACGCGAGATCGGCTACATCCTGAGCGCCAACGACGAGGTGCGCGCCGACCTGAACCGATCGCGCATCGACGGCGGATGACGCACGGCCGCCGAGCGGCGCATATTACTCCGACCATGCCCGGTCCCGGCGTCTCCACATCGCTCGAGCATCCCCGCGCGGCGCCGACCGCGGCCCGCCCGCACGCCGTCGCATCGCCGCGGCAGATGCTCTGGATCGCCGTGGTGTCGGCGGTCGCGATCGGCTGGACCGCGAGCCGCGGGGGGTTCTCCGCGGTGGCCGACGCCGATCTCGCACGGCTCCTGCGCGCGATGGTGGTGATCAAGGCGGTGCTTGCCGCCGGCGCGCTGTGGCTGGTCGACTGGCGTCTGAAGGCCCCGGCGCCGGCCGCGGTGGCACTCGCCTACGGGACCGCGACGGTCCTGATCGCGGCGAGTCCGGCCGTGATGTGGCATCTCGCGCACCTGATCGTCGGGGCGGCCCTCTTTCACGCCGGCGTCGGCGTCCTGCTTCTCGCTGGGTGGCGTGACGGACGGGTGAGCCGCCGGCCGATCCGCTGACGGCGGTCTCAGCGATTCCCGCGCGGGGCGCGTAGTGACGGCATGAGAGTACGTGCAGCCGCGGCGGCCGCGCTCCTGGCTACGGCCGGCGCGGTCGCCTGCGTTCATAATCCGCCACACGCTGACGGCAAGCCAAGCGCGCCGCCGGCGTCCGATGCCTTCTGGACTCCGCCCCATCAGGCGCTCAAGCGCGACGTGATCCCGCAGCAGGTCGTACCGACCGATGTCGAGAGCCGGATCGCCAAGCTGACGCTGCCGGACGTGATCGAGGTCGGGCTGCTCAACAACCCGCAGACGAAGCAGTCGTATGCGACCGCGCGCGCGGCGGGCGCGACGATCGGGTCCGCCTATGGCCGGTACCTGCCGCAGGTCACGGTCGCCGCCAACGGCATCTTCGAAGGGTCGACCTCCTCGAACCTCGGCACCACGACCGGGGGGAGCACGGTCGGCGGTGGCGGCGGGAGCGGCAGCGACTCGTCGAAGAGCTCGTCCGGCACGTCGGTCAGCGGCGGCTCGAACCACTTCCTCTTCGAGCCGACGGTGACGGCGTCGTGGCTGCTGTTCGACTTCAGCCGGTCGTCGTCGATCGCCTATGCGAAGGAGGACGCCTACGCGGCGTCCTTCACGCACAATGCGACGGTGCAGAGCGTCGTCCTGGCGATCGAGCAGGCGTACTTCAGCTACAACTCGGCCAAGGCGACGCGCGATGGCGACATCGAGAGCGTGAAGGAGGACAGCGCGAATCTCGCCGCGGCGAAGGCGCGGCACGACGCCGGCGTGGCGACGATCTCCGACGTCCTGCAGGCACAGAGCACGCTCTCGTCCGAACAGCTGCAGCTCGAGACGGACGAGGGGACCGTGCAGACGACGCGCGGCGCGCTCGCGGTCGCGATCGGATTCCCGGCGAACCTGCCGTACGACATCGCGCCCGAGCCGCCCAGCACACCGATCCAGGGGATCGCCGAGTCGGTCGACAGTCTCGTGCAGCTCGCCGTCGACCGCCGGCCGGATCTGCAGTCGTATCGCGCCCAGGCCCGACAGGCCGACGCCAACGTCGGTGTCGTCAAGGGCGCCGGGTTGCCGTCGCTCAACCTCTCGGGCAACGCGGCCCACACGTTCTCCAACAGCAGCAACCTTGACGGCAGCACCTACTCGGCGCAGCTCGGCATCTCGTATCCGATTTTCCAGGGCTTCTCCAACGTCTACAACGTGCTGCAGGCGAAGGAGCTGGCGAAGGCGAGCGCGGCGAATGTCGAGTACCAGCGGGACCAGGTCGTCTACCAGGTCTTCAACTCGTACTACGCGCTGCGGACCGGCACGGCACGCGTCAGCTCGGCCAACGCGCTGCTGGCGAGCGCGCAGGCCTCGTATGACGTCGCGATCGGGCAATACAAGCAGGGCGTCGGCAGCATTCTCACGGTGCTGACCGCGCAGGCCGCGCTGGCGACGGCGCGGTCGCAGCAGGTGCAGGCCCGCTGGACCTGGTACTCCGAACTGGCCCAGTTGACGCATGACGCCGGCGTCCTGGGTCTCCACGGCGAATCGCCACTCCGGTTGACCGCCGACACGTCGACGACCACACCACCCCGATGACCAGAGCGATGATGCGCGGGCCCGGACTGGCGATGATCGCGCTCGCCGCCGCGACCGCATGCACGAAGAAGGCTCCCACTCGCGAGCGCCCGCCGGTGCCGGTCGCCGTGGCGACCGTCCACCAGGCCGCCGTGCCGATCGATCTGTCGGCGAACGGCATCGTCTCGCCGATCCAGACGGCGCAGGTCTCGTCGCAGGTCGATGGCATCATCCAGCACGTCCTCTTCCGCGAGGGGCAGGACGTGACGCAGGGGCAGGTGCTCTTCCAGATCGATCCGACGGCCTACCGCGCCGCCTACGCCCAGGCGAAGGCCAACCTGGCGCGCGACATCGCGACGATGATCTACGATCAGGCGGAGGTCGTGCGCTACGACAGTCTCGTGGCGAAGGACTATGTGACGAAGGAGCAGGCGGACCAGGAGCGGGCGACGGCCGGCTCGGCGGTCGCCACCGTCGCCGCCGATTCGGCGCTCGTCGCCAGCGCCAAGTTCAACCTCGACAACAGCACCATTCGCGCGCCGATCAGCGGGCGGACCGGCAACCTCCTCGTGCGTGAGGGGAACCTCGTGCACGGGGCGTCCGGCACGCCGCTGGTGCTGATCAATCAGATCCATCCGATCTACGTCGCCTTCTACGTGCCGTCGTCGTCGCTCGCCGACATCCAGAAGTACGCGCGCGCCGGGGCCGTCCCGGTCACCGTCTATCAAACCTCCGCGCAGGCCGGCCCGCCGGGTGGCCCGGCGACGGGCGACGCGCCGCAGGGCACCTCCGTCTCGCGCACGCCGAGGGCCGCGGCTGGCGGTCCGCCGTCGGCTCGCCATCACGCGCCGGCCGGAGATCCGGCGACGAGCGGCGCGGCCGGTGGGGCCGGCGGTGGGGCCGGCGGCGGCGGCACGATCGCCGGCGGGACCGGCGATCAGACGAGCGGTGACACGACGGGGATGGGCGGTGGTGGTGGCGGCTCCGGTCCGCCAGGTGGTGGTGTCACCGATGTCGCCGACAACAGCGTGCCGAGCGGCCCCGGCATTAGCGGGACGCTGACGTTCGTGAACAACGCGGTCGACACCGCGACCGGCACGGTGCTCGTGAAGGGGACATTCGCCAACCAGCAGAGCGAGCTCTGGCCCGGCGAGTTCGTCGCCACCAGCATTCGACTCTCGGTGCAGCAGAATGCGCTCGTCGTCCCGCCGGCGGCGATCATGACCGGCCAGCAGGGGACGTACGTCTTCGTCGTCGACCCGACCGCCAACACGGTCAAGCAGCAGACGGTGGTCGTCGGGCGCACGACCAGCACGGTGGCGGTGATCAACAGCGGACTCGCCGATGGCGACCGCGTCGTGACCGACGGCCAGTCGCGCCTGCAGAACGGCGCCAAGGTCGCCGTGCGCGCGATCACGACGACGGCGAGCCGCGCCTCACCGTAGGCCGCCGGAGATGAGCGCCGGCGGGTGACGCGCGACGAGCTCTTTCGACGCGATGGATTCCGCTGCGTCTACTGCGGTGGCGTCTTCGAGGCCGAGGAGCTCTCGGTCGATCACGTCCAGCCCCGCGTCCGCGGCGGCGACCGATCCGGCGGCAACCTCGTCACGGCCTGCCGCACGTGCAACACGGCAAAGGGCCACACGCGTCTTGCGACGTATCTCCGCACGCACCCCGACGCGCGGCGCAACTTCTTCCGCTACGCGACCGCCGTCTGGCCGCGACATTTGCGAGCCGTCGAGGAGGAACTCCGCGCCGCCGGTGTCGTCGATCCACCCGCCACGTCAGGGCCGACCCCGGAGTAGCGCGCCGCGAACACGCGCCGCGAACACACGCCGATGGCGCGCGCCGTCCACGAGCGCCGTTTACACGCGACGTTTACCCGCGACGTTTACCCGCGACGTTTACCCGCGACGTTTACCCGCGACGTTTACCCGCGACGTTTACGCGCGCATCGTCGCCGGGTCGATCCCCTCGGCGCGACACCAGGACTCGTAGGCGATCGGCGAGATCTCCGA
>Ga0116229_10012247_pt1 | contig 12416 bp, 8 predicted proteins | sample S1TSphgellanicum_3_FD_87313 | JGI IMG/M metagenome (GOLD analysis project Ga0116229, IMG submission 87313) | Host-associated microbial communities from peat moss isolated from Minnesota, USA - S1T2_Fc - Sphagnum magellanicum MG | ecosystem: Host-associated > Plants > Peat moss > Unclassified...
ATGAAAGGGTTCTTAAAACTTTCTACTTTCATACCTGGTCTATAGCCAAATTTGGCAAAATCTTCTGGAGGGTGATTGCCAGTTTGGCTACATCATGAAATTGGAAAAAAAAAACAACAAAAGCCTGTAATGCATGAGTGTGAAAGCAAAGGGAGTTGATTTGTAGTTCCTAGTCACTGGGTCAAACAGCACCATGGTCAACACCAATTGCTTTTCCAAAATTTGCTTCTAAACATTATGACTATCCCATTCTAATACTAAAATAATGCATCTCAACTTGTGCAAAATTTCCCATTTCTTAGGTCAAATATAGCTTCTATGTCTAGGGGGCTTCACTGAAGGCGGTGAAGGTAGCAGTCTAGGTGCTAGCTGGTTCCACCCTGCTGGCCAAGTTCAGTAGGCTGGAAGCCGTGTTGCTGTTCAATACAAGTTGCAACCCTTGCAGCAACAATCACATGGGAATAACATTTCCTTTTCACCAAAGGCAGAATAAGCACCAGGCTGAGCAAACCAAAGTTTTGCTTTTGCTATTTACTATAGATAGTGCAATGGACTGGTGAGGGGATTGGTGGGGATTGGTATTGTTCGGCTCTACCATCATTTAACGGAGTCACGACTTTGGCATGTTGCCGATATGAGAATCTACAAGGCTCAAATATCGGCTTTTGAAAGCCAAACTTGTGTTGTATGCTGCAGGCATGTTGCACGGGACTGAAGTGAATAATAAATTATCTTGAACTTCCTTCTTTTTCTCACACAATTATGTCCTTTGAGTTAAAAGTTCCCCTTGGAGGGGAACTTGGAAGCCCCACCACACCTCTTTCCTTTGCCTTTCCTTGGCACTTGTGTTATCTACAAATGTACTATTAAAAACACGTGTTGTGGGGTTTTTGGTTTATGTATGTGCCCCCCAACCAAAAACCTCATACTTGTCATGGTATTTTGGGGTGTTGTTGTGTTATGAAGATAGCAAGTCATGGTCCATAGACTACAACCAAACTTTTGGTATTCCCACACCCCTAATGACAATCAACCGTGCAAATATAGGCAAAGGTTCATTTTCAATTTTGGCAATAAAGATTGTGTGAGTCAAGGAAGCTATATTCAAATTTACTAAACAAAGTTTGCAACCAAGGAGTGATGGCTAAATAATTGCCTGAGGAATAGATTATGGAAGCCTGAGAGAGTGATTATTTGTTGTGCTTGATTTAATTTGGAATTGGTTTTAACAAGTGCCAAATTTAGCGAGTTGTTGGCAAGCTATGTGGAGTCTATAGAAGGATGAATGCATAGGTAGCTTGTCACGTGTGTGTTGTTTGTTCCTTTGTCGAATAAGGATGCTAACCTTCCAGATTTGCCAAGCCCTTAATTTTGTGACCCACTTGAATATGGCCACATTATTCTTTGTGGTGGTGGACCCAGATGGGTTTGCCGATAGGATGGAATGGCCACATCACCTAATTGCACAAGAGAGGAACACAACTCAAATTACCAATCTTCATGGTCCAACTGCCAAAGTATATTAGTATTAGGTAATTTGAGTTGGACCCGTAATAATAATCTAATGGGTATGTTGTGTTCATTTTAGACAGCAATTAATGTTCCATCCATGTATGAGCAAAATAAAATCAATTGACTTGTTGCAAAACAAAGGTTAACAGTTAACACTTGGGTATATAAGATATACATAAGTCCTTGCTTGCTTGTTGGAACATGAGTCTTGAACCTGGACAAAGATCATTTGTTTGTGGAAAAAAAATTGCAAACAAGAATTTAGTATATAGCATAGTAGTAGTCTTCAATCCAAACACTGCAATAGTGAATCCTATTTATTTATTGACCATGAATCAAGAGAAAGCAAAAATCAGTCAATCAACAATTCAACTCCCTTTCCTATTGTACAATGAGCCAAAGTTACCCTCCTCACAAAAAATGTTCATGGATCGCAAATGTTGTATCCAGTTATTGGTGGGATGAATTGGTAAATAGGGTAACCCTAAGGGGAGAGTGTTACTGGAATGAGGGGCTCACGCCGGGTGAAGATGAGCATGACCCCCAATTCTCATAACACCCTCCCTATCGGACCTTGCCTTGTGTATAAAATTAAAGTTGAGCTAACACTAGGGCAAAAAAGAGAGCAACAGGGCTTTACTCAGAATGCATGTACCAAAAGGGGTAAATTTTTTTTATAAACCAATAGGGTGCCAGACAAGCACCCTATTGACCATTTAATTTTGGGCAGCTGATCTGCCTATTTTACTCCCTTGTAAAAATAGAGTAGAGTAGGTACCTTGTGTAGGCGACCCTGGTTAGGTAGTTAGCTAGCTGTAGGCCCACCTACTTACTACCTTCAATAGCTAAATGCCGGTTCCCTCCCCCCTTATAATCACCGGTCCCCCTACCGAGGACAACGCATCACGTGCCCGTTCTCAACGCTGCTGCCCGGACGCGGGTTGCGGCTGCGCCCACAAAAATCATTGAAACACGACTTGACTGCAGACTCTGCTGTGCATTAATAAAACCACTGGGTTAACTCAGGTTAGATTAATGTACTGTGACGTGTAACCTTTGGGGTTTGGTATGCGGTTTAGCGCGTTAGTTGCGCACAACGTTGTTGATTTGTTGACCCTGTTGATTAGTGAGCTGATTAGGAATTAAGAAATACCGTGGTAGGGTACTAACCGGTATTTCTTAACAAGTGGGGTTACTTAGCGTGGCTTGGCAGGCAGCTTGAACCCTAATTATATGTTTTTTCCTAGTAATGTTGAGTTTAAAAAAGAAAAAGAAAAGGTATACTACTTTTCTTAAAGAACAAACGTCTGTGAAGGAAAATCAGTAATATATATATTTTAGCAATATTTCAAGAATATTCCATCTTGGGGATGAAATCTTCAACACTGTTTTTGGAATGTTTCAAGAATATTCAATTGCTTGCATCCAAAAAATTCAAATTATTCAAAAAAAGACCAATTTTTCTGGGTTGAAAAAACCACAAAGCTGCTTGGGGGGCGGGGGAGAACAAACAAAAAATTTGAACTACATCTATCTATCTAACCCATGGAAAAGCTTATTATTAGGTAGTAGTTCTAAAACACAGATTAGTGTAGGGTTAATTTAGGGTTTAGTTATTGGGCATGTGAAAGAGTGTCAGACCAGGGGCAACACACGGGGAGGGAGGGAGCCTGGCGCCACTGGTGCCTGCAACAACACGGCAGCTGCTGCCTGCTGCTGCAGTGTTTTTGTCTTTCCTTTTGTCGTCTTCCGCTGTTTGGTCTCAACAAAAGAGGCTTGTGGTCGCGCTTGCACATCTGTCTTGCACAAGAAAATTGCGGAGCTTTGCCTTTGCCCCTCTTAGTAACAGCGTATTATTATTACTTATCTTCTGCTTCTTCTCATGTCCCTTCAAAGTCCTCAAAAGACCAGCCAGCCTCATTCTTCTTTTGTGGCTTTGTAATAAACCTTCTTCTTCGATCTTTGGCGACTCCCAGAGGAGAGGAGTGAGTGAGTGAGTGCAGCGGAGAGATCAATTAGATCTGTTGGTTTTTTTTTTTCCCTCTCGTCATCATTTCTGTGGTAGTTTTTATAAGGTTGGTTTTTTCGTAGAGCGTTTCTTGGGTTTCATCATCGTGGGATTTGACATTCGGGAGGTCGGGCGTTTTGGCTTTTGGAGATCTGACTGACTGACTGACTGACTGACGACGGTGGTGGTGGTGGAGGAGCTGTGGAGCTGTGTGTTTTTGTTGGAGGCTTTGGGAGAGTTCTGTTTCCAGGGCCGCTTCTTCTGCTCTCGTGTTTGTGTGCGTGCGCGCGCGCTTGTTGACGAGACTCAAGAAGAGAGGGCAGAGATTGTGAAAATCGCGGTGCTTTTTGTGATCGCTGTTCGACGAGGAGGAGGAAAGGGGGGAACAGAAGAAAACCACAACAAAGGGCCAAAAAAAACAAATCCTTTTTTGGGTATGCATTTTTTCGCCTGTCACGATATTGGGTTTAGTTGCATGCTTGAGATCAGAGCTGTGGGTGTGAAGTGAAGGCCGCACTAGATTCAGAACAAAGGTTGGAGTGTTTTTTTTCAGCTACAGAAGTTTTAGGAAAAGTTCAATGCTCCAACACCCAACTATGTTCTGAATATATGCAGCAGCTCGAGCGGTTGGATACTTTGAAGATCCAATAAGGTATAGTTTTGCTGCTGTTATTGTGGTTCATTGAAGAAGAGTCCTCTGTCTGTCCGGGAGAACACAAAATCTGAACGGGTTGTTTTTCTTCTGTTTCAGGATCAATTTCGCAGCATCCCAAAAAAAATTTAGAAGAAAAGGGGGAGTTGGGTGTGAACAAGTGACCTCCAAGACCCAAGGAAGACCATAATTGCGAAAGCCGAAAATTTGCAAGAACATCGAAATACAGTAGTAACCTGGCTGTCCAAAGTTTGCAGCTACTGAACAAGATTACATGGCAACAACTTTGGTGAAATCAAATGCAGTGACAGTTGGGCAGCTATGGCAATCCTACAGCCATCTCCGGTTGCAAGTGAGACGAGATTCTGAGCGTGTCATGGATATGAACCGAACCCATTCGTATACATCCTTGTCTGATGTCATGGGCAGTGCTACCAATAGATTACCAGCTTCTTCTTCTCCTGCTGTTCTTCGAGGCCAATGCAGCACTTCCCATTTCCAATCCTTCCATGACATCCACAGTGTCCATATGAAGAACCCCCTGGTTGAGAAAGCTGCTCGATATTACCTTGCAACTGCCAATTTTGGTCTCGATCAGCATGGTCAATCCTCAATGCTTTCGACCAGCAGCCTATCCTTTTTCTTCCGCATATTATCCTTCCCTTTCCAAAATACACAAATTGGATTCCATACTTTGTTTGGTGGTGCCCGAGCATGGATCAAACAGCAGCTGTACATCAAGAACTAAGCTTAGATTCATGCCAGCTTACACACATGGAGATTTTATGGCATTCAAATCCCTTCCAGATTTGAAGTCTTTACTTCCAAGATACTCAATGGATTTTCCAGGAATAGGATAAGTATGTTGGAGAGCTTCAAGCCGGAGAGCTCAAGTTCTGAGCATTTAGGGCTCTGATATTGAGCATCAATTTTTCGTACAGATCCTCAATCAAGATAGCTGAGTTTTTCCATTGTCCTTCAATTCTCGAAGAATTACTGGAGGCTTGAATTTTTGCAAAGTTTTGATACAATTCTAGGAAAGCTGCAATACCAATCTATCAAGCTTCTATGATACAATTGCAGTTTTAAACCCTCGTGATGAGAGTGCATAGAATTGAACCTGCTAAAAAGATTGTAGTCCAAGCTTCCAGTGTTTTCTTGGAGAAGATGGTGCAAGAGCTCTTGTATATAGTTGCTGACACAACAGAATGAGTATGTATTTGAAATGATTTTGGAATCAAGTGATACATACACATTTAAGCACTTCTGTACTTAGGCCTTGTTTGCAGGACTTGCTTTGAAGAGTGCTACAACAGTGGTAGCATTATAATGTGTGTGCAAGTACCCTGACATGAGAATTACTGTAGGCCAGAAGCTGCTTATATTATCTTCTGATCTATCAGGATCAGAACACCACGCATTCTTTGGTCATAGATATGGTGTGCAAGGAAAAAAATTAGTTTTCAGCATCAATTTGGAAAAAACTATCAAAGGAGTTTTGAGTTAGAGGAGGATCACAATTCTCCAAAATGTGTCTAAAGCAATCAAGAGCTTGATGGCTGAGCCTAAGCTTGGCATGCATATTCAGCTCATTCACAAAAACCCAGCATGCAATAGTACCAGCTTCATCTAATAATCTCCAACAGGAGGTGGGTTATGTGATTGGTGACTATCCCAGCAATCTGATGGCATACAAAGGACTTCAGATTGGGCACTCTAAATGATAACTCCATCACATAAAAGGCCAGAAATTCAAGGAGGTTAGATTGGGCACCTTTGCAAAATGCCAACCATATGTGGACGTGCTGATGGCAGGAGTTCTGATTGGGCACCTTTGCAAGATTTCAACCTTACATGAATGCGCTGATGGTAAGAGTTCAGATTGGGCACCTTTTCAAAGTGCTACCATATGGGAAGATGCTTATAGCTCCCACTCATCCATTTTCATATGGTTATGAGATCCTCACCTTAGTGTTTCTAGAGAAAGGTAATTTCTATAGCAGGCTTTTGATATCTTGTGTTCTTAACTTGACATAATCAATCCCTACAAATGATCCTTAATATCACTAGGCCCTTGATGCATCCATGGTGAAACACCAAGGGTCATTGGTAGGGACTCATCATGAATGTTCATGCATTCATTAAGACATGGACAATGAGTTTGTGGATACATCTTTAGTACTTCTAACTACTCATGGTGACTAACATATCAAGAAGTAGCATCACTTAATCTAGAGTCATTTTAATGAAAATTTTGAATTTATGGAATATATTTATGATAAAATAGTACCTATCATACAGTTTGAAAAAATGCAAATATATTTCAAAACTAGGGTTGTGAGTGGAATTCTTGGGTGAATTTTTTTATGCTATATGATATTGATATACGTGAATTAAATCTAGGACCATTTAGAAATTTAAAGGTTTTGGATGAAATTTCATTAAAAAAATGTGTAGTTTTTACATTTTTGAGCAATAAATGCATCATAATATCTTCTTTTCAAGAAAAAAACACTACCATATCAAATAAGAGGAGATTTATAGATGGGGATTGCATTATTTTATTTTATTTTATTTTATTGGTAATGTTTCATGAACCACAAACATGAGGCCCTATGGCCGTTGAATGATTGCAATTTATACATTGTATGTACATTAATTTTATCCAATCCTTTTCATCTAACTGTTGGATCAAGATTAATTTTGACTCAAAATGAACTTTGAAACCCAAAATGTTGTCATGCAATTTTTTAAAAAAATTGCTTATGTTTAGGATAGCCAAAAAAATACCATCAAGATTTTAGCTTACTACGTACTATGATACTTGCTATATATCACCTCTTTTGGTGAAAAGTGGTTGACCCTCAGTGTGCTTTCACCCGGCCCCACATATTTTCCCCATTTTACTTTTCTAGCAACAAGGTATTGTTTTGCAACTATCATGGATTGATGTGTCCATCCAAATGTCCTATTATGAATAAAAACAATTGATAGATCTCAATCAACAAAAAGTTGATGGTACATATTTCGTTATCTTTTGTGAATTCCAAATAGTTTAGGACATAATATAAACACTAAGAGATGAAAATGATGTATTCTTTAGCTTTCTAAAACCCAAGCGCTCCAAGATATGAGCTGGCCAATGAGCCCTTAAATTTATAGGCCTCCTTTTTGCCACTTGAGGGCTTTTAACAATTTAGCCTTTCTTCTTTAACATTTTTCCTTCAACTTGGCCACAAATTTTTTGAACAAACATAGGGGGAGTATGTGCATGACATCATATACCAAGTCTAGTGATAAGTTAAACCCATAAAATGAAATAAAAACACCAAAGTTTTGACACCCATATAACACAGTTCTAATGTGCAAGTAAATTTCTATAGTCTTTAAGCCAAAATACCATGTAGGAAAACAAATCTAAGATTAGATGTATTAGACCTAAAAGACCCATATAACACTTGATGTGTAAATTATTTGAGAAATTTGTAATCTATATAGCATGATGCATTATGACCAACACAACTATAATAGTTGCAGTTTAGTTCTAACTTATCACTTTTACTATAGAAAAGAAAATCAAGAACTCATGATAAGGCTTCTAAATGATAAACTAAAGGATGTTTACCTTTGAAAGAAGGCTTTGAATTATCTAGGATGGAGGAAGGTGCCAAGCTTGGTGTCTATTATTAAGGTATACAACATTGCGGCCAACCAATCCTTCAACTATGACATCTCATCGACATGCATTAACCACCATCCTTTAGTCCACCTACCTTACATTGTGTTGGGTGATCCCCGATCCATAACATCAAGATTGCCTAAAGCTTGGACCCCCCATTATCAATTGGCAACCAAGGAAAAATCAAACGGCGTGGGTAGTTATAATTCACATTAAATCCATCAATGAACAAAACCTCTAACTCTTGTATTAGAGGTTCAAAAAAGATAATAAGGAGTTACTCTTCCATTTGCTTTACAATCAATTTTGATGAAGAAAGGATAAAAATCACTGGAATTGGCCCAAGTGCATTTTGTTTTCTACCATTCAACATCTCCAACTCAACAACCCAAGTGTCCTTGAATCTTGTGGTGGCTGATAAGAATCCATCCCTATGTGTTCATGCCAAGGCGAAATTCTTTGGATCACCCTACATCTAATTCAAAAAACAACATTAGTTTCAAAAGAACATTATATATGATTTTCCTAACCAACAAACCCAACACTACATAATCCAAATAAACAACCCAAATGTCAAGAAGGTTGCAATAGTATACACATACCACTAAATACACAAGTCTTACAAACCTTTTTGAAAATGGATTAATTATATAATCAAACATGATCAAAGATCTCAATGTGCATGTTCAATTGATCTAATTGATTTCCATAAACTATAAGACATTGTGAGATAGTAAAGTGAAAGCATGATCAAGTATACAACAAAAGTAGCTATGAGTAGTTATAGTCATATTTTTACACATAAATGCAAGAAAGTAAAGTTGAAACCTTTTCAATCATTGTCAAACCATCATGGTGCACAATATTGAATTTATAGTATGTTGTATACAAAGTTTGAAAAACTTTAGTGTACTAAAAGTAGGTCAAAAGTATTTTTGAAATTGATTAGTGGAATTGTGTTCAAAATTACTTTTACATTAAAAGATTGATATATTATTATTTTTACCTTGGAAATTGAAAGTGCATAAGTAAATTTTAAATGGCCATTAACCAAGAAATTTTTTAAAAATCTATTTGCACTTTTTAGGAATCTATTTAAATCTCCTTTAAACATGCAAATTTTCAATATCATTGACATAAATTCAAAAAAATGCTCATATTGATCATTAAATTAAATAATATTTAAAATTTTGATATGTTAAGGCTTGATTCATGGCTATTTTGCACTTTTTTTGACAAGGATCACAAAATGTATACTTGATCATGCTTTCACCTGATTTACTATATGTGTTGACAAGATTGATTAGTCTATCTTAATTTCACAATTTTTTGCATATAAACATATTCCACATGAAATTGCACACCATCCACTTGACACAACCATGACTAGAGATTAGTAGGAAGGTAGGTGACTATTAGGTGAAGACTATTTTTATTACTTAAAGAATATTTATTATTGTTTATAAAAAGTAGTTGAGCTAACCACCTTGTTTTTTTTTCCCATCATTGACCATGATTCACTATGAACCAATAGTGTTGTTGTTGCTCCTACAACAGTGACCACCAGTAACAATGGCATGTATTTCCATTTTTTTAACTAAGGAAATACATGAGAACATCAAACAATCCATAACCCACAAACCTTTCAGCTCAACTTTATCAAGTCATGGTTAAGCCTTCTTACACCACAACTTTGAGAGAACTTAGATCCATAGATTTGGTTGTGTACAATTAATGCAAGTTTGCTAGGCTTTCTTAGCACATCCAAGAAGACATAGATCCAGTTTTTTTCTTCTTATGCACAAATGAGAGAGTAGAAGATTTTCTCCTTGAAAAAAATCAAGGAGAGAGATTACATAGGAAAATCTACAAATGACACTTTGTAAGGAAACTGTTGTTATGTCCAACAATATCTCTTAGCACAAACAAAGTCCAAGTGCAACAAAAAAATGAAATCACCCCCAAAAAAAAAAGAATTGTGACAATTGATGAGAGGAATTTTTTTATGTTGCATTATGGAGGGGAATTGCCACCTAAACAAACTCAAATGGGTAACATATGATTATTTTTTTTAAAAATCAGCTAAAGTGACCACCGCATGGTGGTTAGCAAGGAACTAAAAACCAACAAAAACTATTTCCTAACCCATCCATCCTTTGAGATTCATTCTAGGCCAATAGTGTTATCATTGCTATTATAACAATAACAACATCATCACATTAATATGAATGTTAAAAAGGTAGTTTTTTTCCAAAAATGTTGAATTAACCACCACAAGGTGGTTGGTAAGGAACTAAAAACCAACAAAAAAATGTTTCTTAACTATTTTCCTAACCATCCATCCTCTGAAGTGCACATTGGTAGTTGTTGGTTCATTTTGGGTCAACAATACTAGATGAACATTCATGTGACCACTAGCAATAGTAACACATAATGACACTTGCTACTACAATAATGACCTCCATGAACAATACATTAATTCCACCAACAATAATACATTATTTGTACTATTTCAAGTTTTTTACTTTGCAAAATGGACTTGGAGATTTTATGATTCTAGAATTTTTCAAAAACCAGAACTTTAATTTTTATATGTCAAGAATTGTAAAACTAGGAAGATGATGTTATTAACAAAATTAGAGGATTACACAACCTTGTGGCTTCATTGAGAAAAAAATTACATCTCTATGGAGGTGATAGAAAATATTACAAGAGTAAATAGAATTTTATCAAAAAATAAATATTTGAATTGTCTATTAAATGTGAGTTGGATTACTTGAATTGTTTTCTTTCCACATTGAATGTTGGTCAAACAAGCTGGGCATTGGAAATGATATTATTGACTTGTAATTTCATCCCAATTGTCAATAAGCTCTTAGTAAGGTTGTGGAAAAGCTTGAAACAACTCCTCACAATCATTTCTTGTGCACATCACAAGTGTTTCAAAAATTGTGGCTAGGTCCCAAAAGGCTTGGTATTCCTTCAATTTCTTTCCACCCTAGAACTTCGAAATTTTTGTTGATTTCTGCTGGAACCCCAAGCCATTTACCTTGTTTACACCATAGTTTTGGAAACTCGTGGCATTGTGTGCGGCTCTGACACAAACTTGCAAGCTGATTTGCAATGGGAAGATAGTCAAATGCAAAAATATCCCTTCAAAAGACACCGCACATCAAACATTTCTCATAACATTGTGGGCAATTTCATTGGAGCTTGTGGCCCCTACCACAACATGCTTCACAACATTTGAACCCTCATATAAGTCCTCCAAGTTTGGTGCTAACAGTTGCGGAGGATGAGGAATATCACCTTTACCATTACATACCCACCATCTCATAAGTTTGGACATGCCAAAGTCCTCATAATCCTTTGTTAATTGGTCCCAAGAAGTAGGGACATTGACATCAATAGCTTAAGACCTTACATCCGCACATCCAAGAATTTAGAATTAAAAAAAACATATTAATGTGTGTGAAACCAACAAATGACTAAACTTACATACAAAGTACTATGTCCTATATAGATCACCATTAAAATCATCTTCCACATCAATGAAACATGATGAATTACTTAGGGATAGGGTTATGTTAAGGTTATTATATAGTATCTAAGGTCGACTTTAAGATTGGATATATTTGGGTTGTATAGATATGTTAGGATTGTATCAAACTTGCTTGAGCACATAATTGGCCAATTCCCATGGATGCATAATCAAAAGTTGTTTCGACTCCAAATACTCTTGACATAATCTTCTCTTGTAATTAAGATATTAATGTCTTTAAGAAATCCATTTCAAATTGAAGATTGTTCATTTAACTTTTGATGGTTGATTGCAAAGTTAAACCTCTTCACAAAGGAGGGGGAAGTTTTCCATTGATGAAACCAACTCCTTCTTGGATGTCATCCCCTTGCATCTCCTAATTAAAGAATGCAAATGCTTCCCCACTATCATCATAGTTTGCAAACATCTCCTCACCAAGAAATGTAGATGCTTCCCCACAATCATCATATTAGTGAGTTCGTTTGAAGTTGAATGTTGAAGTAGAAGCAGTTGTTCACTTTCTTGTTCCAATGCTTGGGGACGTCATAAATGGCAATATATAGTTGCATGAAACTTTTTTTTCCTTTTATAATTGGGTGAAAAGCATTGCCACCTCTTGCCATTTCTCTCTCCAAGGATTTCAAATTCCATACTGATAAGAAAAACCAAAAAACTAGTCATATGAAGCAACTCCCAAGTACCCATGTTGTCCAATGCAACAAAATGTTTCATGCAAAATTTTTGTGTCAACATGGATATGATAATTTAATCTTAACTGTGGAAACACATTGGATGATTTATTTTTTTGAAATTTGAATTTTTCAAATGTCACATATATATTAAAGAAACCTACAAAGATCACTAGAAGAAAAACATGTATTTTCGACTACTCTTTGCGACCAAATTTTAGTCGCAAGAGACATTTTGCAACTAAAATCCTTTTAGTCGCCTAAGACAAGTCGCATGTGAAAACTAGTCGCAAATGACAAAGAGTATAAAGTTAACAAATACATTTCATCCTTTG
>Ga0116229_10012248_pt1 | contig 12415 bp, 12 predicted proteins | sample S1TSphgellanicum_3_FD_87313 | JGI IMG/M metagenome (GOLD analysis project Ga0116229, IMG submission 87313) | Host-associated microbial communities from peat moss isolated from Minnesota, USA - S1T2_Fc - Sphagnum magellanicum MG | ecosystem: Host-associated > Plants > Peat moss > Unclassified...
AGCTCTCCAGATGATCAGAAGAGGAGATTTTTTAGGGACACAAGCAGAAGTTCTTCACTATCCAAAATCTATTGAGTTGCCATGCTCTGGATGTAACAATTTTCACAATCTGTGCAGGAACAGTCTCACAGTCCAGTAGATGGAATATTGATCTCCCTTTCGTGAATTGCTTTTGTTGACAGTTTTATGAGAAGGAAAAAAATGTGCAGCCTTATGGACTCACAACTTGTTTCGATGGAGGTTGCACCTAGCAAGTTGTATTGTAGTTTTCTTTTGGTTCTATTGTTTCAAGATATTGTGCCTACAGTATCCGTGTGAATCAAGTTGCCATGCTTGTGAGAAGTCAAGTTGAGTGAGCTTTTCTTGGGTATAGTGTGGTACCAAGTCATCATGTTTGTGACATTTTTTTTGTCAGCCATGGCTGACATAAATGACACTTTAGGAATTATTAGGAGATTTTCAGGGCAAAATTTTCGCATGTGGCAATTCAAGATGAGGGTTCTATTTCTTGGAAAAGAGCTGATGGATGTGGTAGATGGCACTACTCCAAGGCCTCCATCATTAGATGGATGGATCAAGAAGGACAGTCAAGTAGTTCCATCTTTTGTGTCAAGTTGTCAAAGAGAAGATTTAAAAATATATCATGAGCTGCAAGACCTCAGGGGCAATTTGGAAGTACATGATCAATGATTGCATGAAAGCATACACCATGTTTAACAATGTTTCTTTGACATCACCATGGAGGTTGAAAGCATTGCTAATTTCTTGGGAAAGATTGAGGAAGCCAAAAGTGAGTTCACCAATCTTGAAGACAACACTTTCATTGATAACACTGTCATGGCCAAGGTTTTTTTTTCAGTTATGGGCCATTTCAATCATCTGGGGGAAATGTTCCTAGTGTACACTGAGCATGTTGAACAAACCATGAGCATCATGATATAGAGATTGATTAGAGAAGAAGCCAGGATGAAGGATGTTGAGAATTGAACAACTAACAAGGGTGGAGGAGCCACAACATATGCTTGACTCAATGACCCCACCCCACATTAGATGTGGTACATGGTAAAACCTTTAGTTGCCCATGTGCGCATTTTGGTTCAAGTGCCTTTGTCCATATCCTTGGAGAACTCAAAAATTGATTGTTGGAACAGGGCTGGGCACCATAGGTTATTGATAGACCTAGCGATCCTTTCAGGCATTTCATGATTCGCTTGACAGCACCAACATGAGGAACCTTCAGTGTTTCACAAAATTTGCTTAATGACTCACAGAGTAGGTGATATTCACTCTGATCACTTGGCTAGCAAGTTGCCAATGCAATTGTGGTATGGGAAGTGGGTTTTGTCAAGTTTGCCCTAGGCAGAGAGAAGATCCAATGAGCTATGGGGATCAAGAGGGACTATCATTGAGGTCGCATCTTGAAAACCAAACTTGACCAAAATCCTCTCGATGTATTGTTGTTGGTCAATCTGAATTGTCTTGGTGAATCTATCCCTCGTGATGTGCAAACCAACATAAGGCTCAGGGTATCCCTCGGTGATGCTAAAATCGCCCTTCATCTCACTAAAATGCGAGCAATTTTGTTTGTCTTAATGCTGCATGCAAGGTTGTCATCCACAAATATGCAAAGAATCCAACGGGGATCAATGTTGCTCACATACCCAAAAGGATTGGCTATGGATGGAAGGAAATGATGAGTGGTGAGGAAATTACAATTCCAAACCTGTAAAAATTGCTTGAGTCCATAAAGTGCTTTCAATAATTGGCAAATTTGGGTTGGGTGCTCCTCATCAAGAAAACTGAGTGGTTGTCCCAAAAAGATTTGCTTGTCAATTTTACTGTATAAGAATGCCATGCTGACATAAAATTGGTTACTATCCATGTTTTCCACTACAGCAATGGAAAGGATGGTTCTGATGGAGTCAAATTTCACAACAAAACTAAAAGTCTCTTTATAATCCAATCTCTCCTTTTAGGTGAAACCCTTTGCGACAAGTTGCACTTTGAAGTGAGTGACAATACCATCTACAATAAGCTTGATTTTACAAACACACTTGGAATGTACAACTTTTCTTCCTTTTGGCAAATCTTGGAATATATGTGCACCATTTTTTATCAAAGAGTTGAAACTGTAACAAGCCACTCCCCAAAATGAGCAGGTGGGTTTTGGAACCTTGTTCCATGCCCTTCTTGAACATCACCTTTCAACAATTTTGTGTTCTACATGGCTTGCATAGTAGTGTAAATGGTTGGATCAGATTCAAGAGCATAGCTTTCTATGTTGTTGATCATTAGAAGGATGTCATCCCATGATGCAGAAGTGGTGTGACCATGCTTACAATTATCTCCAAAGTTAGTGGTGTCAAGGATGTCATCCCATGACACAAAATTGGTGTGACCATGCTCACAATCATCTCCACAAAGTTAATGGTGTCAAGTGGAATAATTTGCTCTAGGCTTTCATGGTTTGCTCCGATCGCTTTTATTGTGAACTATACATCTCACATTTTTTGTGGTGCACTTGGTTCTTGCACTCTCAAAACTAGTGTGACAAAAATAACGTCACTTAGATGCACCATGATATTGTGATGCACAATGGTAATGTTGGGAGGTGTTTCACATCTATGAATGGCTTCCATGTTGAGCTTTTTGAACAACACATGATGTAGATTATGCCAGAGACATGGACAATAGCAAGTCACAATCGGGATATGTGTTGGTGCTCAATGGGGGCCCAATAGATTGGGGCAGTTGCAAGCAAACATGCATAGCTGTGCGAGCACCACAAAGGCCGAGGATATTGCCGCCCATCTTGCCTCCCAAGAAATCACTTGGATGTGTCAATTACTACACAACTTGAGATATGCATAGACCCTACAATACTCTACAATGACAATTGGGCAGCTATATGGCTTGTCAGAAATCCTAAGTTCCATTGATGTACAAAGCATGTTGACATGAAGAATCACAAGATCCATGAGGCTGAGTCTAATGGAGAAATTCTGCTCACTTATACTAACACAGTGGGCCAAATCACAAATGTTTTGATGAAAGTTTTACCTTGAGAAAAGTTTGGCCACATGAAGACTTTGTTTGGCCTCACTGAGATTATTCTGGGAAGTCCAACCTCATCCCGAGTGGGAGTGTTGTATGAATTTACAATGGTAACTATATTGTATGAGGTTGGTTGATGCTTGTCTATGGTCTCTCATGTTGTCCATGCACATGGAGGTTCTTGGAGCATCAGGGTTTTGGGTGTATAAGACAAGGGCTGGACTATGAAGTAAAGTAGTATGTATGTGTGACCACAGGAGCTCTATAATGTGTGTAACTCTGCAATCTGTGGCAAATACATTCCCTTTATTGTGTCCTTGCATACAAACCTCAGGTGTTGTGATTATGGCTGAGCTCTAGAGTTTGTGTGAGTAAATTGCTTTACTTCTATAATAATGTGTTCTCTAACACTATAAAAAATCAAGGAGAGTTTAACCATTTAGCAAAATTTGCCAAAGAGTGGGTTGTGTAGCACAAGTTCCAGGATCCACACAGTACTAAGGCAGGGCTGTCATGCCTTCAGCAAAGCTTCCCGTAAATTGGTTCTTAGCCACAATATAGCAACTCCATTTCCTTTTCTGGACCCTGCATCTTTGCTTTCTGCATGAGCACCCATAGCCCATTTGCCTTCTACTCTGTGCTGTATGGTGAGCTTGCAATTCCACCTCTTACAGCCCCCCTGCCATCTTGTTCTGTGTTTCAATACTAGAAAGTCTGAATGTCAGCACTCACTGTGTCTGTTTGCCAATTTCTGCTCAGCAATAGACTGAGATCATATGAATACAGACATCACATGCTATTGGTCTACAGTCATATGCATTGGTTGTTTCTTGTTGCTGTTAATCTCCTAATCCAATACACACTGGAGAGAGCTTTTAACAACTGTGAGAGATGGCATCTGCATTTAGTGCCTATTTGAAAGAAATATTCTTGACTTGTTCCTCATCTGTGTCATGTTTTACCATAGAAAAATTGAAAGAAAATTTTTCTTCACCTTGCTCCTCATGATTGCAATATTCAATCTCCTGGACTGTGAGGTCTCATCCTGCACAGATTGTGCAAATTATAAGACCCAGAAATCAGCAACTCATGAGATTTGAAACAGCAAAGAACTTCAGTTTCTGTTCCTACATAATTTTCTGTTGTGATCATCTGAAGAATCCAAGAAGATAACAAAGACACAAATCCAATTCCTTGTCTGCAACAGCGAGCTATTCACAAGCTTTCTGTAACCCTCAGAACAATTCTTTCCATGTAAAGCTTTTAAACCATGGAGAAAAGAAGGATCAATCAGCAGATTTAAGAAGAGATGTGTTCTTGGGGACAATTCAGCAATCATCATCAACTTGTGTAAGTTCTTCAGTTCTTAGTTGCAGTTATAACAATCCTAGCATAAGAAAAATATTCTGCAAAATTTTGTTGCTACTTGTTTCTCTGTTTCCTTCTACACTGGTGAGAAACAGAAACTTTCATTGAAGAATTTTTCAGATATCCAGGCATCAAAGGTTCTGGTTCAAAGACTAGAATTGACAAGGGATTGCCAAAGATCAAACCTGGTGATCACAAAACAAATCATTCTGCAATACACATTTGTGCAAATCAACTCAGAATATGAGAAAAAAATACAAGGTACTTCCATAGTCTGTAGTATATACATGGTGAAATTCATGATCTCCAAAAAAATTCTCCCCTTATGAACAGAGCAAGCACACAGGAAGAATATTTGCTCAGCTGGTGTAGTCAATGTTAACAGTTCCATTCAAGAAGATGTGTGAGATGACAATAGGAGGTGCATCTCAGTGTATGGTCAAACCATGGCAGCTCAATGACCAATATCTTGGGAATCTTGCCCTGAAAATCAACCTCAAGGTAATTTATCCGCTGTTTGCCACCCTTAAAATCACAGGTTGATTTTGATTTTGCTCTTAGATTCCTCATCTCCTATGTAATATAGAAGCTGTTCCTGATGATAGCATTGATGTTCAAACATGTAGTTCCTGAGCATGACGTTGTGTGCAGCTGGGTGGATACAATTCTCCTCTTAGCCCTGACATTGCAGATTTTCTGGGAACAATGACAATTCTTTTTGGAATGGATATCTCTCATGGATCACCCAGTGATGTAGACTCTGCATCAATTCAGCAGTAAGTATATTTCTGGGGTTGTGCAACTATTTTGCAAAATTTTAGGATGTGTGAAGTGTGCAGAATCTAACAGGCATGGTCATGTTTATTTATCATTCTTGTCAAGGTATCTGCTGACTTTTGGTTGATCAATTGAAGGTGGTAGCATCCAAGGATTGGCTGTGCAATGTTTCAGGATTGTATTCTGCAAGGGTGCGGACTCAGCCATCTGAAATGAAGATGATCGGGGACCTTTATGAAGAAGTAGATTGGCAACATGGTGGAATGGTCAACTGAGTCTTCCCATCTCTTCATTGCTCCTTTTGCTTTACCCAAAATAGGTATTCATGATTGCCCTTCTCATCCCTGTCAGATGACAATTGGGATTGCAGAGAGCTTCTGATTGAATTCTATAATCGATGCTCAGGACCAGAAAATCTGCAAAAGCCACAGCAAATCATTATCTACAGGTCAACCAATGTTTTTCCTCAGATGAAAACTGCTTCTTAGATAAGAAATGAAAAGAATTCTGAATCTTGAGCACATGCTGTTCAAGATGGTTTTGTTTTTCTTCTTCATGTGTCAGTATTTTAATCAATGGATGCTCTGATGGAATTGGGAATGTATATGATCAACAATACATAGGAGCTTCTATCCAAAAAAAGTCATTGGTATTTGGGAACCTTGTGTTCACTTTGCTAGGAGCTTTGAATGAATGTTTGCCAACTTTTTCAACTGCCTGTTAGTACAGAGGTGGTGTCAGTGAATCACAGTTTCAGCAGTGTCTGGACTTGGAGGTGACATCATTCATCAAGGTAAGTACAAGATGGAATTATTTTTCTGTCTGCAGATTAGATCCCTGGTTTCTTTTCTTCTACCCAGTGTTAAGAGCCAGGCAGCAAGGCAGCCCATGAATGTTTTGATCTGGCTTTTTTTAAGTTCTTCCTTGTAGGTGCATGTTCTCAGTTGTGAACTGGGTTCATCCAACAGGCATGCAAGGCATTGGAGAGTGGGTATCACCCGAAGATCACCTTCATAGTTGCCCAAAAGGGATACAAGACCTGATTCTTTCCTATCACTCAGAGTATAAGGAATGGCAATGTTCTTCCTGGTAAAAGTTCCAGTGCAAAAATTCACAACCACTCTAAACTTCATATAACTCTTGTTATGAAATTGCAAAATCCTGACTGTGACACAATTGATGCGCAGGTACAGTAATTGATAAGTATGTATGCCATCCTTCCAACTATGACTTCTTCGTATGTAGCCATGCAGGCCTCACTGTACATCTCTTAACCATCCAGCACTGGGGTGGCCGAGAAGATTGTTTGAACTTACATCTTGATTTCATAACCATCCAGCATTTTGGTAGCTAATAACATTGTGTGAAGTTCCTAGGCCTTAGATTTCTGCTTGGCTTACTGCAAGTAATGTTATGCAGGGAATGACTCGCCCAACTCACTATCATGTTCTGTGCAATGAGAACGATAAATTCACTCCTGATGATCTGCAATGCTTCACAAATGATTTGTGCTACACATAAGCTCAGCTCTGTTACTGCCTGTTTTCCCTTATGGTTTCCAATCATAATGGCTAGCCAATTTCCCCACAGAAGAATATGCCCTTCTCAGGATTGTTTTCTATTTTGCTCCTGTTGGGTCCAATATGTATTAAAAAATTCTATGTTGGTCATGTGATCCTGGTGGCTTCAGTTCACTACTGCTTTGCTTTGAATGGGCTTGTGAAATTTGGAAATTGATGATTGCAGGTTTGCACAGAGCACAACTGCTGTGGCTGCCGGTAAGTCCAGCAATTCTTTGACCAAATAATACTTAGTCCACCAGTACAAAATCTATGTGATCCAAATGCAAGTTTTGGTAGTGACAAATGTGGTTTTTCTTTGAATGCAGCTGCACCAGCAGCATATGCACAACTTGTTGCTTTGAGATTCCACAAGCTTCTGGACTCAGAGACTGGTTCTGACACAACTTCTCCCAAAAGGTCCCGTACGTAGCATTGCCCACAATTCCTACGCTCAAATTGAAATCCCATGGCAACCAATGCTTACTATTCCTACCCTCAAACTGAAATCCCATGAAAGCATGTTCTTCTGTTGACAAATGTGATCTGATCTCCTTGTGCTGCAATCTGATCAATAAGCTTTGTAGCATTCTGACATTGGGTAGTGTGCCAGTTGAAAAATGCATTTCATGTTTCTTTGAGTTGTCAGATGTGAGGAAGTCTTGTATATAACAAGTTTTTTGATCAATGACAGCTTAACCATATGCCTCAACTCAAACTTCACAAAATTAACCCAAGCTTTTTGGGTAAGGTTCATTTTATGTTGTACAATTTTGTCTTTTGTCACAATATATATTTTTTGTTTTTCATAGGGGCAACACTCTTTTTGGAGTTTACAAATTACATGAGTAAAAATATAGGGTGTGATATGTTGGTTGTTGGCTATAACATATAACTTAATTAGTTCTGTAACAACATTATGTTTGTTATGAATATAAAAATGTAATTAAAATAAAATATGTGTTAATATAAGGTGTGTATTAAAATTTTAATTTAGTTGGTAGTAGGTTTAATTAATAAGTTAATACACGAACTAATAATAATAATAATTTTAATTAATAGAATAATTCATTCATTCATTGTAATAAATGAAGTAGTGATAGAATGGAACATTAGTTGTAAGGTTGTCTTTTTGGGATTGTAGCATCATTAGGGCATCAACAACTCATTAGGGTTATAACATTCTTGCAATGTTTTTGCCACAATTGCACCTCATGCATCACTGTCCCTAGTGTACACTATTTCAATAAGCTGTATAGTAATTGTTCTTTTAAAATTCATAAGCTTTTGTATTTTTTCATTTCATAATCTCATATGTTTAAGCTAGAATAGAAATTTCTTGAAGATTTCCTAAAACTAATTCTAACTCCATGCTTACTAAAGTTAAAAAATTAAATGAATATAAAATACCAAAATTGGATGCAATATATATATATATAGGGCGGTTGAAATATATACATATTAAGAAATTAAATAATCATAGGGTGAGATTTTATTTTATTTTCACTTAATGCCCCTGAAAAAATGTTTGTTTGACATAGGGAGTCTAAAAATTTAACATTACGTGTCCCCCAAGGTTTTTTATTGAAATGTTTTGTGTGTTGTGTTGGTTGCTAGAGGCTATTCAAGGTTATAGTTTTGTATTTTTTGTTGTATTTCTTGCATTGGTTACAAACTTTTAGATGTAGAAGTGGCTCAATGCAATATTTATTCTAATATTTGATGATTTGTAGGTTGCAAAGAATGTTAAAGATGAGATGTGAGGACCATGTGCAGTTGTAAAATTGAGCGCAAAATATTCATATTCAAGTGACTCAAAGAATCAAACTTGAACCTAATCGGTGCCATAGTTGTTTTTTCTGGGTTCATACTTTGTTTGGGGTGTTCACCTGAAGGTACGGGAGTTTAAGGATGAGGAAAGATGAGGCCACAAAACATGAAATAGAAAACATGGTAGAACAAAATCCTAAACCCACCCAAGTTGGAGAAAATTTTAAAGATAATTTTAATTGCTTAGCATTGAACTTGAATAGGATTTTAAAAAAGACCAAGTGAACAACAAGTTGTGGTAGGGGCACTAGGAAAACATTGAAAAGATGCTTGACAACATTGGGAACCTGATGGGGGACACTAGGTAACACCAAAAAACCATCATACAACATCAAAAACACATTAAACAACTTTTGGAAAACTTTAGGAGATTGCAAGAAAAATAAGTTCAAACCAAAAAAATAAAATTTGATAAAAATGTATTTAAAAAAATAATTACTAACTACTAGGGACACTTGGAAGGACATTAATTCCCTAACCTAGGGACATCTCTCCTCACAAGCTTGCAATGAAGTTATGTAGATATAACACTTACATGTTTTGCTAAAATTAGGGACCATGTCAAAAGCGAGGATGAAAAAAGTACACAAGATAAAAAATAAGACACTAAATTGTTTTTCTTACCTAAAATTGATCCTCACCATAGTTTCAATCTCGCTTTAAGATTTGCCTTAGTTACACTTTCACTATTGCTTATACTCTTCATATCTTGCAAGAATCAAATTAAAATCTTGTTGAGTGACACCTACTTTCATTTAAATGATATTCATTTTTACTCGTTTTTTTCCACTTTGATTGTAGATGAAACATGGAATTGAAGTTCAAACTAGGTCCAATCAGTTAGGTGATTTTGCAAATAACTTTAATGGATTCCTAATGAATAACATAAATCCCAACTATTGAAGAGAGGGAAATTCACTTCTAACTTATAAGTGGATGATGGGTCAATTCAGTACTACACCAAACTATTATAGACAATCTAGACATAATAGGAGTAACGAGATCAATCAATCTCATAAAACTCGACAGGTATCAAACCTTGGTCACAAATATGAAGTGGCATTAAGAGAGTAAGGAATGAACATTGTTGAACATTTTATGCATTGAATTGCAGGTTGCAAAGTTGATAGTTGAGTGGGAACCCATCTTTGGTAATGCCATCATTTGAGGGTGTTATCTGATATAAAGATTGTGAAGAAAGTTTTAAATGAATCTTTAAAATGAAAAGATGTGAGAAGAGAAGGAACATTGCAATTGGGGTCAAGCTTTCCCCCAAGGGCTTCACATGGTGTAAAAATCAATCAAATTTTAAAAAATTATATGATACCGCCTAGGTACTGCTTTGGTATCACATGAAAAGAAACAACATGAGAGGCATTTAATAGTGCTCTATAAACATACCACAAAATACACTAGAAGTTTTTTGGAGGTTTTTATGAAAATAGAAAATGTAAGAACCCAATCAAAAGCAAAACAATGCATTCATTTTGCAAAGGAAATTTTTTGTTGTATAACATAGATTCAGCTAACACTAAAAATTCTCATCACAGTTTTTATGTTGTTGAAAATTGTGTGCATTTATTGATGAACAAATAGTTAAAGTAGCAATCTTCAAATTTTCATTTCTTTTGTTGCGCAAGCTCAAGTGTGTGATTGAATGAACCAATGTGGTGGAATCTATCAAGTCAGCAATACTTGTGTGCACAACCCAATTTCAACACAACAACAAACTAGAGACATAACCAACATAGACAAAGCATAGGCATGTCATAAAAAATCGGAAGGCAACTCTTAGGGTTCTAGATGCCAAGTTAGGCACAACAAGCTCCCCAAGCATCGATATCAAACATTTTCACCAACTTAGCTTGTTAACTAACCACAATTGTTATGTGAGATTGTATGATAGCCTACAACATGCTAGAAGCTACTGTGACCAAACAGGAAGTCACTTGGATTTCTCTAGTGTGAACACTAGTTTGTTTTAAGGTTTAGGTTTTGTTTTGAATAGCTGTCAACTTTCTTTGTGCAGGCGACAAAGTTTATATCATCACTGTTTGTTAGTTGTTGTGAGTAGGAAACTTTGTTGTTTGTGTGTTATGTGAAACAGGTTGGTAGTAGACGATGGGGGGCCAAAGGTGCTTCAAGCATGCAAGGGAGATGGGAGTATGACACTATTGGATGAATATAAAAAGGGGAGTTCAAAGGCAAAGGACGATAGATCTATGGTTTTTGGGTTGAATTTGTTGTAGATTGTATATAATCAAGAACTTGCAGAAATGAGTAATTGTTGTTTGATTTCCACTGCACCAATAGCTACATCATGGCAGGCATTGTGTTTTTGCTAATGTTAGGTTCTATAAGGGATTGATGTTGAAGGCTAATGATGCACAAAGAAGGTCTGAGCTGTAAAATTAAGAGCATGTAGAAGGAATGCATTTGTATGGGACCCTGGTGCAACCATTCCTAAAGTAGTGTATCTGTAATGAAATGAGTTAAAGTCAAAAAATTTAGAAGGTATCTTTGGGTTGGGCAAAACGTGGGTGTTGAATGGGAGAGATTACAAAAAATATCCATAGACCCATATTTTGAACAAAATTTTTCTTTTCCCAAGTTGTTGCAAGCTAACTTGGCATATGTTGTGCATCCTTCGTTTAAAACCAAAAGTCACTTTGTGAATTAAGCCAGGTATCTTTCTACATTATCTCATAAGGTAAAAGAACAGATTAGCAGCTCATAATGGATCAAATGAATACATAGGGCTTAATTCACATTCAGTGTATTATTGGGTAGAGAACATGATTAATTTATGAATTTCACTTTTCATCAGTGTTATATATCTCCCATTTTTTCTTTTCCCTTGACTGCCATACATCTTTGTACAAACATATTTAATAACTTTGAATTATTCAAAATAAAGATTTGCAAGAATAGAATTTTCTTGTATATAAAACATTTAAATTTCAGCAACAATAAAAGAAACATAATTATTGATTTTTAATAGATCAAAATCACTAATTTTTTGTTTTTTGTTTTTCAATTTTGTCATGTACCCAAAGTGGTAAGAGCAAGTAGTCAAACCAAATAGCCAAATTCCATCCAGTCACATTTGCCTATAAACTAGAATTTAAATATGTTTGTATTAGTTAGTTATAATACTCTAGAATGTATATAGAAATTTGGCAATTTTCACGACCTTTTTGTTTGCATATTGTCGATTATAAACTCCCAAACCCACAGTTCCACATTTTCTTTTCTAAACAAGAAAAAGAAAACTTCTTATTGAAACAGTGGGCGAAAAAAAAACCATCCCCGTTGCACATTTTTTTCTCCTTACTACAGTCTACAATATAATGTACAAATCTGGCTATTTCTATTTCTTTATTCAAAAACTGGCGATTAAAAAAAATCCTAGAAATCTGTGGTTTGCATTTTCCTTAGATGAATTTACCTCCCAGAAAACACTCATTCAAATCTGGGAAAAATAAAATAAAATACCTGACATTTTTCCGCTTCATTCTAGAACCCAATCCAAAAGTCTGGAAATTTTCATTAATGTTTTCTTTTCAAAAAAACTGGCGAATTACAATATTCATTTTTTCAAAACCCTTAGGTTTAATTTGCATCTTCCTTTTCCAGATTAATCCAAACCCTTCTCCCGCCCCTCCAAAAAGTTAAAGCACTCATTCAAGCAACATTCTAAAATTCTGATGGAGAAACAAGTTCAGCAAGTGTACACCCAGAGCAAATACTAATGTAGGTAGAGAGGTATTACTGCAAGACAACCCACGTTCAGGCTCTACAGTTTCAAACGAATTAACAAGTACAAA